>Ga0335075_10004694_pt1 | contig 21296 bp, 22 predicted proteins | sample Lox_Sample_24_FD_206723 | JGI IMG/M metagenome (GOLD analysis project Ga0335075, IMG submission 206723) | Soil microbial communities from Loxahatchee National Wildlife Refuge, Florida, United States - Lox_Sample_2.4 | ecosystem: Environmental > Terrestrial > Soil > Wetlands | place: USA...
CTGAGCCCTTTTTCTGCTTACTCTCAGGCGAAGAGAAGATTTTCTGGTTAAGGCCGAAGTCAGTGGGTTTCCCAGGTAGGACCAATGAAGCTGGAGAAAATAGCTAACCTGGACGAGCCGGCCATCACAGGCCTTAAGAAGTTTTTCAACTTGGGAGTCAAGCCAGGCATGTTCTCTACCTGGCCGGAGGGTGACAAGATCCTCTTTGCGATAGATGAAACTGAGCTGTGGTCGTGAAACAGGCTTTTCGTTGTTCATGAAGTTTTCGACACTCGTGTACTCATGGGATGTGGGCCGGTTCAACGACATAAGTGTCTGCGCTGACCCCATCAGGGTAGCTAGACTATCAGTACCCAGCGATCCAAAAAGGGATCTTTCTGATAGACCTAACTTACCATACTCGTTGAAAGCAGCCTTGAGGCTTTTCATAAGGTCTTTCCGGCTTTCCGACCAACTGGCGCCATATAACTTTCTAGAGCACAAGGCATTCGCTTCTCCTTCGTTCGCGGTTTCTTCATCATCGAGGTCTTCTAACTTTTCTTCCAGCATACGGACGTCATCTTGGGCTTCCAGCAAAAGTCGTGCCTGAACATTGCCGAAGCGGCGATAGGTCATGTAGTTATCGTCGCTGTCCATGAATCTAGCCATCAGTGGATACCCAAGCGGCCCTCCATGGACTGAACGTATAAGCAAGAGCGGCTTTGAAACAGGGTCAATTGCGAACCTTGCGTCACCTGTGGCCGACGGTATGGATCGTCTTCTCTCTTAAGTGGCCTCGAAGGACGTTGCCAAAGCCTCTGCCAGAAGCTCGCCTTTTCCGTCGTTGACTCCGCAGCAGGTGGTTGATCAGAATCTTCTAGTTGGTCAGCTGTAGAACTTAGATGTGTAAGGAGGAGTTCGTCGCACTTGTGAGAGTCTCTGATCCCCAAGAGTTTTCGGTGCCAGCACTTGAGTTGGGCGAGTGGACGAGAGTAAGCTGAGCAGCACTTAACCCTACCCCTTTCTCGAGATCTTCGTCCATATTGGAGCCAGCAGTAGAATCACATGGTTAGAAAACAATTTCGCAAAGCTAGGTTTGTCAGCGAGAGCTCCGGTGTTGCGGTGGACTGGTTCACTATATGCTTTCGCATCAGATTCAGCCGCAATGGGGATTGTTGCATCACCAATCCATTTTGGCGACGGTGGGCGAAGACCTTTGCAATTCGCTAACAGCGACGCCCTGGAGGAGCTATTGATGCACTTGACCTGAACAGCATGGCAGATGCCAGTTGCCCTACGCCTGGTTTGGGATGGGTACGATGTGAACCAGTGCGAAAGCTGCAAGGTTCCTTGCAACTCAGCCTAGAGGCCTCAGCCCCGCTACCTAAAACGCCAGTCCCAAAGCAAGTCCCTGTACCTTGCCGCCAAGGACTACCCCGCGGACCTCAGCCTGTCCTCTTCGACCTGTTCTGCGCCATTGTAAAACTCTTTCTCATTGTCTGGACTTTTGAGGACATATCTCCAGTGCAACCCAACTAGATAGGCTTTGTCAATTAACCAAATATTGGATGATTTTGGTTTCTTGACGCGAACTTTCTCGTTCTCCTTATATCCTTGTTGATCCTTTGCCATATCGTCAGCCTGTCCGCACGCAATTCAATTGGGTAACGCGTACTGCATTAGGGTGAGGCTTCGTCGGAACATATCCTCTGCGGACTTCTTCAACCTCGCCGGTCTTGATCTGATTCTGCGAAGCTATTGTCAGGGTTGCTGTTGAGTGGGGCGCATGAGGGCCTGAGGCTCGCAAACCTGTTGTGACTCCGACATCATTGGCCACGTCTCCTGCCTAGCCTGCTCGACGTAGACTCGAAGTCAACCTTGTGGTTAGCCTGACCGTTAAGTGGGAAAATTTAATGTTGGTCGTAGTATTGTAATAGGACGAAAGATGGCGTTCGAAGCTCAGTGGGCGGGCTCCTTATCTTTAAGGCTGCGCTCTGACCGGCTCGAATCCTAGGCGGGCAAGGCGCCACCAGCCCCGAAGAGGGCAATCAATCGGTAGCCTTGTCTGGTTGTTGTTCAAACGTCGGAGGACCACTTGCTTCATTAGAAAGTGGCTCACTGAGGTTCCTAAATACACCGACTGAAGAGCTAGAAATATGGAAGCCTGGCAGGCTGCAATATGGAAACCTAGCAGGCTCCCACTACTGTCTGACAAGTGTACCGTTAAACATGTTGCCAACCAATTTCAAGTGCCTCCAACGCCTCGCTAAATAGTTGTGATGGCAATATAAGTCCCAATATCAAGCCTTAACTTTTTCAACGCCGTCAAAGCGCCGAAAAAGATCACGGCCCCAATACAACAGCATGACTCCAATGATCGCTGCCGACATAACCAAACGACAAACAAGCGAACGCCGTCGCGCAAGCCTTCTTTGCATTTCTTTGACTCCGGTAGGCGTTTCTTTGAAGCCCTCCACACTTTGAAAAATTTCGGCATCCTTGAGCGCGGGCCGGGGTGTTTTATGTTGAACTGCAGCGGTAATGCCTTGCTCTGGTCTCTCTTCAAGAGGCGCAGGATTAGCCGTGGTATTCCCGGGCTCTCCAAGTGAGCTGCTTCTTCGGTTTGATCTGCTGCCATGTCTTCCAGTCTGTGCTCGCCATCGCCACCAATGAGCGACTGCCTTTGCCGCGGGTGGAATCTCATTTCCTTTCCGATACATGTTGTTCCATACGAACTTCTGTGCAGGAAGCCCCTTTCTGGCTGGTAGGATCTTCAAGCTGTTGCAGAGCTCATCCATATCGTGTTCCGTGGGAAGGCTGGTGAGTAGGAAGTCTATGGTGAAACAGTATTGGATAGCAGGTTGTGGAGAGTTGTCTTCAGAGAGTGAAGCCGTGGATGTGGACATAGCATCAAGCTTGTCAAGAGGGGCCAGCAGTAGTCGCTCGTGGCAGTTTGTCCGCGACTCGTGAACCGGCGTTTGCTCGTCCTTTGGGAAGGTTGTGCATGCGAAGATTTGGGAATACAATTCAGTGGTCGTAAAGCCATCTGTGTGATGCGCCAGAGTCTCCAGGGCTTTGATCAGAGCATTTGTGAATGATTTCTCCCCAGGACCTATTGTGGTCTCACTCGCACCTGAGGCCCCGAAAAACTCAAAGTTCCTCGTGGATATTACGCCGCGGGACGACGAGCCGACAAGCTTGCCCGCGAAGCAGCAGTCAAAAATAAGAAGAAAGTCTGCCTTCTTCGCAGCATCAATGATCACCTCCGCCCTTTTCCAAGCAACCTCATCTATCTCACTCTGTTCTTGGTCGGTCGGCCTGTTGTTCCTGCATTTTGCGTTAGGACTGAATGGAAGATCATCGCAGGACACTGCCACTTACCCTCTGAGCATCAACTCCCCATCTTTTCCAGGATTACCATGACCGGCATAGTAGATAATCAGCAAAGCATCGTCTGCATCGTGTTCATAGACGAAATTGGCCAACAGCATATGGATTCTCAGAGTAACATCCTTATGGTCGGGTGGGTTGAGGACACCTCGAGTAACATTGAAATTGTACTTTTCCTCGAAAACCTCTTTAAGATCGGCAATCTGCGGAGGATTAACTCGCTGCACACCGCCTAGACTATCTACCACGTACCTCTTTGTCTGTGTCTAGATAAGACTCGGAGAGCTTGTCCCAATACAACAAGAGCACTTCCACCTTGGAGTGCTTTTTCTTAGGACTGAAATGCCTCATTTGCTTTTCCCAGTATATTCGTAGCTTAATGATTTTCGACTCATCTGTATCAACCTCGTTCAAGGCTAGTTTATGTTCGATTGGGCTGGCCATCATTGCGAAATCCGTATGCGTGCTATTGTTGGCCATCTTCCTGGATTAACGTAGTACGTTGCCCGACCAAAGTAACTGTGACAGGCCAATGGAGTCTCTCTCTCGCGTGCGTAAGCCTCGGACAGCAGATTCTGGGTAATGTGGTGCTCTGAACAAGACCAGAGCAATGGTGAATGGGTGGAATGGGCTAGAAGGCAAATCGGTGGAGAAGGGCGCAATGAGAGAAGAATAACTGGACAATCACATTGTGGATGGACGATTTTACAGTTCTCTTATATGGCAAGGCTGAGAAACCCCCTGTCCATTCGGTGGTTCGCGGCCACATCTTTCCTGTGGCTGTGTAAGTGCCAGAAAGCCCCCTCCTGATGCTTGTATGTTCACGCTACTGCAAGCCATGTAGGCGGCATTCATTCTCATGGGTTCAACGGAAATTAAAGAAGGAGCACACGAAACACGAATCCACACAACCTAGTCGAGCATTAGACCCAATTGCTGGTAGAAAGCTGAAGGTGAGCAAGAGGGTTGGTAAGGGCCAAAGATCTGCCCAGCCGTCCCGCCCCAAGCAACGATTTCCAGGGCCCGGATGTTCTCGGGGTTGCTCAGCCCCAATTACAAAGTATAGCACTTAACACCCTGTAAGAATCTTACCAATCGAGCGGAGCAGTCATTAGTCTGGTCGATTTCGGGAGAGGGTCATTTTTTTGGCCGTCACCTGCAGGAGAGTCTCACATGGCAAAATTGGGTGCGAAAGCCACAATGAACCCCCCTTGCCGCCACTCTCTATGTACATATGAGAGCTGACCTCGCTGTCGCCAAACTCCGAGAATCCTTAGGATAGGGTTAAGCCTTAATCCCATAAGCCCTCTTGCCTTTGATTCTGCCTCCTTGGTTGTCCTCTTGCGCTTCCTCCCTCTCTTCCCTTTGTATAGTACTGCTGGCGCTGTAAATGGTGGTAGAGAAAGGGACTGTGACGGACCTAGCGCAGATGCGGCGCTTGGAGGAGTAGGAGGCTTGCCAGGGGTCTTTTTAACGAGAGTATGTGTCCTATTTGTTAGGAGGCCAGATTGGAGCAGATCAATAGAGGTGTCATTTAGGACAACGAATCTAAAGAAGAGAGGAAGAAGCGGGGCCAAAAAAGACAACCCCTGTGTGCGCCAAGTGCCAAGGCCCCAAGACCATATTGCCAGGACATGAGTCCGTAACACCACACCAGGCGCCCGTCGAGATCCTATCTCATTAGGAATGCAGGGAGGTGAATGGTATAACGGGCCGAGGACTGCCTATGAAGGAGGACCTTATGATTGGGAACTCGATGAATTAGAATCTATGAACGTAAGGGTATGTCCCTGTGCTACTGTTCTCTACTTGTCGCTTACGTACATTCCCATACCGCAAGAGATCCTCGATGCCAACCATCTCGGCAACATTAAACCTAGCTTGCGCCGCGCCCCCACGATAATGCTCCGCCGGACGATGGTTCTGACGACTGCGAGCTGAAAGATGAGGACGATTCTGACCCATAGCCAACGCCGGCGAGGTTGTTGAGAAGAAGGAGAGAAGTTCTATATTCTATGCACCAATTTCTACGTACAATAGACTAATGTCAGACTCCCGGAGCTCTCCTCTTTCACAACTACCGCATTTGGTGGCGGGCTTGTCCAGGCCCATGGATAAGCCAGCGCTGGGCTAGCTTTGGTAAAAGCCCATCAATGCTGAAGCGCAAACCCAAGGACCGCTAACGCGGATATGCCAAATACCAAGATAAGCCCTAGGTCAAAATATGCCCACCTTAGGGAGGATGCCATTTCCTTTTGAGCGCATTCTATTTCCTTCTGGGCGTGTGCTATTTCCTTCTGGTTGTGTGCTATTTCCTTCTGGGCGCATGTCATTTCCTTCTGACTGGTCTGGAGGGAGTGTACTATTTCGTTCTGGCTGATCTTGAGGGCGTATACCATTTCCTTCTGGGCGTCGACATTACTGGCTGAGGAGTGATCGTTGGTTGAGAAGTGTGCATCTGTCGAACTGTTAACGTCTTTAATGTGGGGGTGTGAGGTATAACTTACGTGTGGATGGGCGGAAGGGACGGAGCTGGGAGAAGCGTGGGAGACCGTACTCGTCTGCGCCAAAGTCAGTGAAGTAATGCAAAATAAGTGATATCTAGGCTTACAGGTGACTCTACTGAGTTTGTTGGATAGCGGAACTTTGCACACATTTGTGCGGAGGGCTAGACGTAGCATATTGAACGTTGTCTTGATGGAGTTTGAAATTAGATGATACACAGTAAAGTGAGGTTCTTATGGCGGTAACTAATTTACAGGTTGGCCTTGTGGGAACAGAATCTTGGCACTAGGCTACAAGCTGGTTCTTTGGTATCGGGGAGTGCTGCCCAAGGCAGCGGCACAACTCTTTAAATTCGGTGGCAGATTTACTTGCAGCCAGTGTTGGGGTGTAAATGAAAGTGTCTTGCCTGGTACGCCCATGCCTGCATAAGTCCTCCCTTTTTTATCTACCAAAACCATACTAGTCTCCTAGCCGTATATATGCAAATGCGTGAGAATCGGACAACGTCCTCGAAGCCGCCAACGCCGTTGAAATACTGCAGATGGGTATCACTATAGTACAGTGGATCTTGAATGCGGCAAAAAGGAAGGTGTGCGTGAAGCATTGTCTGCATCTTGATCACAAGCGCAGTATGCCATCAAGTCGCTTGTGAGGTTTTGGGGTTCGGACCTCCCGAACGTGACCTGCTTGCGTTGCTCCAGTCTCCAGAAGCGGGGGTTCTTTTACAGGTTAAACAGCCGTCCCAGTCTTCTTGCAGTGTGTGGTTTGTCTGTGGGACTGGTGTTTCTGCGTGTAGGATCCTTTCCCCATGAAGGCACGCGCATGGAATTCATGACCAAATCGAGCTCCATTTCATTCTTGGGGATCTCATCGCCATGGACTTCGCAAAGATGTAATCTCAGTGTCTTTCGGTCCATGCTGCCGGGAGTGTTGACGCAATTGTCATCACACGTACAGTGATAGACTGCTACGTTGGCGAACTTTTCCCAGCGCTCTGTTTTGGCTCGCTGTCGGCGCTTGGCAACGAGGTCTCTGGCGTACCTTTCCATCTCTCTTTGAACTTCTGCATCGGCAAGGTAAGCCTCTGTGCTCGCTCTAATCTTCTGCAGGGTGACCTGGCCATTGACAGGTGGCAGCCATTCGTCAAGAGGAATGGCACCAACAGTATCATCGCCGACATCGTTCGGTACATCGAATCGGCAAAAATTGACATCCATTTTATCCGCAAGGAAATGTGTGTCGTCGACTATGTCGGTTGTGTTTATCAGGAGCCCTTTGGCCATGTCGCCCAGCTCGAAATACTTCTTGATGAATTGCGTACGCGAGACGGCCTGATCGATGTTCATGATGTCTCCCACGCGGTCTCGTTTTCGTCTTTTTTCCTTTCCCTCGGCCTGCTTTTCGCCAGTCCCAATACTGACCAGTATAGCGGGTGAATGCGGGTGCATTTGATCCACTTCCTTAAGCGCAATCTTCGAAGGATTGTTAGCCCCCATGGCGCCGTCGAGGAAAACGGTGTCACCGCGTTCGAATTCCTCAAAGTATCGAGGGGCAGCCGAGGTCGCGCGTGCGGCATGCCAGATAGGTTCTCGACAGGCCTCGCCAGGATTCAATGGGGGATATCGACCTGCTTTTGTGCTAGTGTAGCCGGCCGGATGCGCGAAGCTTCGCCAAAGATAGTGTTTCACGACTCCTTCTTTTCTGGATTTAGAAAGAGAGACAACCATTCTGAAAATCGTCAGCGTTGGGTATTAAACATTCCGACGTGTAACATACGTTCGACACATATCTTCGGGCGACTCCAAAGGCTCGTGCTCGATTTTGTAGTCGACCAGTGGTTGAGTACGATTTTTGTTGAGCTTCTCGCGAATCACGGCGAGTATTGCCTTTCTCACCTTCCGTGTCGCATACTTCGATCTTGGAAAGAATAGAACCGAGCGCTCATGAAACCAGCGACTACGTCCAAAGACTGACGTACCGAACGTAACGTACGCTTGCTGGGCTTCTTCTACCGACATTCTCAGCCTTCCCAGCATTATTGCGCTCAACCTGGTAGCAATTAGGCATGCTCCTGCAATATGACGGATTTCTACTCACCCTCCAGTACTTGTTCCTGCTATGTAATCGAAGTAATGTGCCGGATAGAAGGTAGAGTCCGCACTGTATTCCAAATGCCATGGGTAGGCGGAGCTTGAGGTAACTGCAGGTCCATGTTCGCCGTCGATCCGTTCAATGTCCTGAATTTTCTGCATGAGGTGTTCCAGAATCACAAGGCTAGAATAGCCCCGCACTCCGCCGCCATCTTTGTGAAGCACAAGTCAGCTAAAAAGCGGAAATCCCTGACCGAGCAACGTACCAAGTGACAAGATCGCCTTGCGAGCCCAAGGGCTGTTCTCGTTGGTCTCACCATTATGTGTTTCGCCAGTCAATGCCAGTTCGATCGGTGAGCTGCTCGCAGAGCTTTGCGACGAAATTGGTTGTCTGATGCCCAGTGCTGAAGCATCACTGCTTGGCTGGGTTGATGCTGTTGCAGCACTCCATTGACTGATACTATATGTCACTCCGTTGAGGTCGGGGGCGAGTGAGGTCGGAGTGGATGTTGCTGCCCGAGACGCACTCGGAGGAGTAAGGACCGCCCGGTCAGACATAAACACGTGGCAGGATAGGCGGTATCAAACCAGTTTCGATAATTGAAGACTTGGCTGTGGAACTCGAGAGGTCTGAAAGATTGGCGACAATGACGATGCTATGGAAGAGCGTGGTGCAAGGTGGGTAGCCACTTCTTTAAGGCGTTCACCTCTCTATGCGAACCAAACAACCATTACCAAAGCATGGAGGCTGCGCGATCTCCAAGAGCCGTTCAATGATGACTCTCCAACCCTAAGGAGCCTCATCGGGGTGAAGAATTTGCGCAATGCCGACAAGGCGCGTGCAACTGATCCATGGCTGTGGCTTAAACCAACAGATTTCTTCCGCATCGTGGCGGCGAAGCAGTAGTTCCTTGTTCTTTACTGGCTCCAGTTTAGCGAACTGGTGGCTGTGATAGGGCCAAAGTACCTGGCAGCCACAATCTCTCGCGGCACTTCCCTATATGTCAACAAGGCGGTGTCCTAGAAACACTGAAACCGGCGCAGCCCCAGGCTAAAAGGGTTGATGCAGCCTGCTTATATGATCTCAGAGGTAGCCGTAAAATACGACCTTTCGATACCTGCCTAGGGAGTGGTGCTAGCGTAATCGAAGGCCAAGGTGATAGCTGATCCGTCCACACGCCAGGAGTTCCCGACTAACATGAGCCATGTTGTGTTTGAGGCAAGTGTGGTTGAAAGCGCCCCGTGGTCCTTTGGCCAAATCACAAGGTCTTAGGTTCGTTGCTGTGGAAGTCACTCAGGCAGGAAATGGCCAAAACGCCACGTGCTTTCCCAGCCTGAGGGCGGTTCATGAAGCACTTTCATTGGAGCACTTCCTGAGACATGCAGCCACCAACTCAACACCCGTGCCAACTGAAAACACGAGTTGTTACCGTTCGAAGGCTAAGGGCTGAGCACTTAGCGGCCTCAGGCATCGAAACTGTGGGTGGGCGCTCACATATGGGGCATTTATTCCCCTCAATCTTCTCGCCTGTCCAAAATACGCACGGCACGCGTCCCATATTTACAACGAATTTCGGGCGGCCATCCGAGCTTCCAAAAAAGAGGGGGCTGCTTTTGAAATCATCGGTAAATCAGCGCCACGAAGACGAGAATAGAATTTTCACACATCAAATTACCATCCAGATCCGAATGATGGGGGTGGACGACTTGGAAGTTTTGGTGGCAGACAAGGGTATCAGCACTCGGCCTAAATCTCCGCCGCTAAGGAGGCGGAACAGCCCGAAGAGTCCCGACGCGGACGTTGCGCTTTACGACGTTGCCAACAACCGATTCCAGACCGTGAAGAAACGAGACGCCGAAAGTTTGTCCCATCAGTATTCATCCTGTCCAATCTGATAGCTAAGTGTTGATTAGGAATGACAAGTCGGACTGTAAATCTGCCACGCTGGTCGAAGAAGAAAGAAATATTTCTTCCAGAGCCAAAAGACGACAAACGGGAATACTACCTCGCAACGCTCAACCTTGGAAAGCTTGGACTTACGTACACTTTACAACGCTGGTTCTGCTCGGGTTGCGAGCTTTACATTGTCGGCCTGTGAACTCCAGTAGCGACCGTCATTTTCCTCTCATGCGCCTTCGCTATGTCTTCCAAGTTTCATTTAGCGTCCGCCCTACCGCTGATGTTTGACCACTTTCCTTGGCAAATTGACGGCTGTCATGCTGAGCTTTTGCAAAGCATTCTTATTTTCTTACCTGTCTTGTATTCAACTATGACCAAGGATGGGTCATTGTGACGGGCATACGCCTATGAGAGCTTGAGAAGGCCTTGTTCATGGAGGCCAGACCAGCATTGATCTGGAAAGCATCCGAGGCTTGGGGAAATGTGGGAGCCACAGTAACTCCGAAGTAGGAAAAAGGGTGCAGCCGAAGAAAGGAGAGTAGGTATTCGTGACGATATTAGTACATGACTTTATTCTTCAAGGAAGACCTACATGAATATGAATGAACATGTCATGCAAGCCTTCAAGCTTTTCCGAGCCGCTGTTCATGGCCAGCCAAGATCGCTGTGAGCGGTATCGGGACATACGTGAAATCATTTGCAAGGTCAATAGTGAGCGATTCAACAGCACATCGGACTCCACACACGACTCGCATCTCACTGTCGGTCTTCCAACGCATATTTTCTGAGGAGCAAACGAATGAGCTTCTTATGTCGGAATAAGTCCTTGAACCTGTGGTCTCATCGTAGTCGTGCTGGAGACGGAACATAACCTCCCCAATTGCGGGGGGAGACCACGTCTGGTCGCTCTCATGGAGAAAGCGCGAAGATGCGATCTCTCTTCTGCCTAGGTCGCTAAATACAGCCGCAGGCATGGCTGACGTCGGGTTGCAGACCGGGAGAGTGCAAATGAAAGAACCTGCCTGATGTTTTGACAGGCACCATTCCTGCTGTCTGTCGTGTCGAGTATATAGTCGTGCTTCGGTGAGCCCGTACTGCTCGACATACATTGAGACGCCATCATGGCACCCCACGTTATGAGTGCGCACTGATCTCAAACCTTGCTCGTGGTAGTACAGAAGCTAGCTTTGCCCTCATTACCGGTATAAGGCTCTCGATATCTCGGTGTGGGACTTTATTCAAACCGACATTATTGCCCAGGAGCCGCATCTGGCATCGGGCGCGTAACCGTCCACGCATTTGCCAATAAAGGCGTGACGCGCTTCGTCCTCGCCAATATTAACCTCTCCGGCCCAGAGACAGTCAAAACCGAGCTCGAAAAAGCCAACGCTGATGCCAAGATCCTCGTCAAAATGGACACTTCGGTCGAGTCGGACGTCCAGCGCATGGTGGATGAGGGCGTCAAAGCATTCGGCGCTATCCACTACTGTGTCAACAATGCGGGCGTCACGAACGCGGAGTCATGAGCTGTCCGTGGCCACGTGGGATAGGGTCCAAGGGATTAACCTGAGAGGTGTGTGGCTGTGCCGGAAGGGCGGAGATTACGCAGATGTTGAAGTAAGAGGCGGATTTGGAGATGAAGTATGTGTTTCTTTGAAGGGAGGTTGAGGTTCTTGAGCTGTGCCCTACTGACCTGGTGCAGAAATAGGACGGGACCACCGCCGCAGACGCAAGCATTGTGACATCTCTTCTATTCTTGGGCACTACGAATGGATCGGTACGTCCTCGGCATCACCGTCCTTTTGGGGTCTATATACGACTGGCTGACATGGATATTGATAGTACGCGGCTGCTAAGGCAGGTGTGCTGGGGCTTTCGAGAACGGACGCAGCAGGGTACGGCAGAGACGGAATCCGCATCAACTCCGTTTGCCCCGGTGTCATCATAACCCCATTTATGGCTATACTCACTAAAGCATTATATTGAGTGGCAGTCTTTGTTGATTGCTTGGAACAGTGATGGAGTAGTCGCTGACTCAGGGATCCGCTTATGATGCCTTACTCAACCGTCAACCGATCAACCGATATGGGACGGCGGAAGTCATCGTCAGCGGAGGACTGATACGTGAGTCTTCTCTCCCTAGTGTGATCAGGCTTTAGATTCCTAAGTCAGGCCCCCTGATGACTGCTTCTCTTCATCTTCCCTTGTTTATCGTAACCCAACGCTCTTAGCCACAATCACTAATGTTAGGGACGAACAGACCCTGTCTAGTGTGTTGGGTGAGAGCTATCTCGGCGGCTGTTGAAGGTATGTCAGTGTGCTTTGATGATGGGCGGATTGGAGCCCGCCACGGAGGGTAGTGGCGCACTATGTGTGGATCAATTTCCATGGATCCATCATTGTACTTTCCCACGGCTTGTAGGTCCCAGATCCCCGGCATCTTCCCCAGAAATATCCAATTGGCGGCGTGATTCCGCCTGTGATTCCGCAGACTAACGCCCACAAGTCAGGTCACCCCCTCCGTTTGATATCAATATGCCAACGGACCAAAGTGAAGTTTGAAATGTGAACATCACTTGAATTGACGTTTATCAGCAGCCAAGTGCCTGAAGTTCTGCTTTGGCATATATCAGTACATATGTCCTAGATTGTTGCGCCGTATTAATATCAAGTACCGAACAAAGCTCCATTTCACTACATACAAGTCGCAACATTACCTCTAACTCCTCCCTCGTAATTTAAGGACTCTATATCTGACCACCGAGTTCTTTTTCTGTGTCTGAAGGAGTATATCACAAAATGATGGTGAAATCATCTCTCGACAGTCTCCCTCGCTTCCCAGACGACGTTCCCACCGCTCCCATCGCAAGCGCCTCGCTTTCGAAACTTCTGGCCAATAATGATGCCGAAGCTAGCAAAGTACTTGAGGCATGCCAAACACATGGTTTCTTCTACCTAGACATGCGGGACTGCCCGGAAGGTCAAGCATTGCTCGATGAAAGCGAGCAGCTCCTTCAACTAGCAACAAAAGCATTCAACCGACCACTCGAGGAAAAGCAAAGATTCGCCTTGAAGAAGGGCGTGTCACTCTATGGCTACAAGGAAGCCGGCGTAGTCAAGCAGACGGACAAGGACAAGCGCCCGGACTCGACCGAATTCTTCAATATCGCCAAAGACCACGTACATGGCATTGAACCGAGTCGGGAGTACCCAGCTGAGATTGAGGCCGCGAAACCACTCATTCGAGGCTTCACAAAGAACGCCCATGAGTGCGGAATGGTTGTGTTGCGTACGCTGGCTAGTCAACTGGGCCTCCCTCCCACAACGTTCACAGATAAGAATCTCTTTTCATCGTCCTCATGTGACCACTGCCGACTAACACACAAGACGCCGCACGTCGCTGATAAGCAAGCAATCGGCTTACCATCTCACACGGACTTTGGTAGTATCACGATTCTCTTCAACTGGCTCGGCGGCCTGCAGATCCAAAGCCGCGACCCATCGAAACTCGGCGAATGGGAATACGTCAGGCCACTCCCTGGACATGCCATCATCAACCTTGGCGATTCGATGGTCATCTTCACAAACGGAGAATTAAAGTCGGCGAAGCACCGTGTTGTGCCCGCACCAGGCGAGCAGGTTAATGTGGACAGGTACAGCATAGTGTATTTCGTCCGACCGGCGAACGAGGTTTTGATGAAGCCGGTGGACAAGTTCCAGGCGAGTGGGCAGGTAAAGGTCGCGGGCAAGTTTTATGATGAGTTCGTTGTTGGAGAGAAAGACAAAGTCTTCACATCGAAAGAGTGGATGGATGCTCGGGCGAAGCAGATGGGGTCTTGATATATGAGCTGTGACGACCGTATAGCCTGGAAAGTGAGGCTTGAAGGACGATGGAAATGAGAGATCTCGATCGTGGGATGGATCATTCTAGCGGGTGGAACGTAATTCCTGCTCAGAGGATAGGAACCCAAAATAGCCACATTCCCTGATCTGTCGTCCAAGGTAGCAAGTCCTTGGCTCTCGGAAAGAACTGTGACGAGCTGAAGGACCGCTGGAAGATATTACGTAAGAACCCGCTCTTGAACTGCTGCAAGTGGCACTCCTCGTGTTGGTTGTGCGAGCATGATATTCTCTCTGGTATAAAATGCCGCACCATAAGTCGTGGGAGGTTGCAACTGAAGCGTGTTGCCTGCTGACACTGTTGGGATGTGTCGCGATCTCAAACCAACCTGCGGCTTGCGGGGGAGTATGTCATGAGGGTTCGAGACGCCGAGCAGGATGTTGAAACTATCTGGGCGTCGAGATCAGGGGTGATGACAATGCAAGTAATTATTCTGTCAGTGTAGGGCGTACAATAGGCCAGTCATTGCAGGAGAAGGCTCAACTATCGGTAGGTGTGTCTTCATCGAGAGGGAAGTGCGATGCTTCCGGAGTGAGAAATGCGAGCACCAATAAACGCTGAGACAGAACGTGTACGAAGTGAATGGGAGAAGATAGAGACATGAGTACAGCTGGCACCTCTGCACCTAGTAAGCAGTAAACAAAGGACACGTGCCGTTGGTGATTGACAGGCTTGAAGTATCTGGATCGGTACACATAGGTCGCATCATCAGATTGCTAGTCTGTCAAGGAGTTCAGCAACTCTCGTGACGAATATATTACATTAGGAGGACGTCTTCAACGAGGCCCTCTACTATCACATAGCCGGAGAGCATGCCTTAGTGCTCGCACAGCCGCATCGCGGTCCTTGAAATCGGTTGGTTTCCAGACTTTTCTAATCGTTCCCCAAATCTCTTCAAGGCGCAAGCGGCTCCCTGTACAGTGGGCGTAGGCACGTATGAGCCAGATGACGAGCCACTTGGTTGGCCGTATCTCGGAGACTTCAGATTTTGAGGAAGTCACAGGCGTCACAGTGCTATCTGCAGATGGTAAGGAATATGTATCGTCAGAGTCCGGTTCGTAAAGAGAATTCGTTTCATCCCCGGAGCTGGTTGGGAAGAATGGTGAAGCGAAGCTTTCGGTCGATCTCTGAGCCATCACTCTGTTGCGATCTTCTGGCACAGTGGTGAAGTCTGCGATGAATGCATCCCAGGCGCTCTGGGGTGGTCTCGACCGAATTGGAGTATTGTCTTGATCCTCATTCTCCGCTGATGCTGAACGCCCTTCAACCTCAACGTCGGCCATACTAGGTATATTGATACCTGCCTCCTCCTCAACATAAGATGATCTTGATCTTGTCTGCTTGATTGCAGCCAAACATGCCTGCCAAACCAGCTCAAGTCTTTTGTTTGTCCATTTTGCATCTTCTGAGTTTGATCCACCATGTATAGCGAACCCTTTAAACAGGATTTGGAACATGAGGCTTGTGAATGGGAGATCGAACTGCTCGTTCATATCGTTCACTAGTACAGTCAGACGATCCAGATCGCCCGAGGTGTTCGCGTGATAAGAGATCAGATTTCGGAAAGTGATCAAGTCCGGTCTCAAAGGCATTGAGTTCTGAAGCTCTACATGGTGTTCAGGTAGCACCGTTTTCAGCCGTGCCGATCTGAGCAACACTCTGCCAAGTGAATTCGATGCCATCTCGGTACCAAGTCGGTTCGGTCCTGGAGGTGGGTACTTCGTAAACAACACTTCCTCGCCGTCTTCTCTTCTCCCCTTGACGAGACGATCTTGAAGCCTCTTCATCCGCTCGTATATCTGTTCAGCAGCAATAGGTTCTTGTGCATGGATCAATGATGCCATGACGCAGTTCAGCACGAGCGTGTCTACGATTTCGCCCGCCTCGACAAAATCGCGATATGACTTCCGCACTGCGTCCCCATCTCCGCGCAGGCCATGGTAATAGATCAAACTGACGCGCCCGAGACGATTCAGCCGTAAGCCACGAGCATGCATTTCCTTCAACACAGTTTCACCAAGCACGAATTTGCCGGCCCTGACTGCGATGTCGAACAAAATATTGAAGGTTACGTGACTCGCTAGCACACCTGCTTCTTGCTCCATCTCTCTCCATAAGCGGAAAGCTGATGCAATTTCAGCGTCAGTAACGCGCACAAATGACCGACCAGCGAGGTAGATAGCTGACGACCATTCGGCACTGGTGATTGGCAGAGAGGCTCGTTGCATATCATCAATGAGCGAGAGATAGCGAAGCATCGACCTCTCAGACTTGTAATAAGGGGTAGACATGCGCTGTAAGAAGAGACGTATTACACCACGAGGCAGATATGCGACTCCTGGGTCGGGCAGCTTCTTATAGACCTCGAACAGAGCTCGATTGGATGATTTGTCATCGAGAAGGAGGTCAACAAATGCTTGCATTGTTGAAACCTCGTGGAGCTGTCGAGACATCAACATCTCTTCAACATGCTTCAATACAGAACTATCTTCCTCATCCTCTTCCGCATAAAGAGCCTCCTGGCCAGATTTCGTGAAGTCTGCTGAGAGTTCGAAGCTATAGTCATCGAGGAGAAGAGGTGTCGGAGACGAGTCAGGAGAATCTGGTGTGAATCGGCTCTGGTGTGAATAGAAGTACAGGTCAACGAGATTCAGATAGTCTTCCTTGGTCAACAAAATCGGCCCAGACTCTGGACTCGGGACCACCAAGGGCGGAGTTGCCGCGCTATTCATCTGCCGGCCCACGGCCGCACGCTCCATAGCATTATGTAGGTCAGAACGGGCCTTTTCGAGTTTCCTTTCTAGCTCTCTGACGGCTCTGATCAAGCGTAACTGGTCAGTCAGACTGACATGGGGATTTTCTGGATCGGGAGAGTAGCTCGTCTTGCCCACTGTTTTGCCATGGATTGCTCTGAAATGGGGCGCGTTGACCATTTTCGAATCTTGGCCGGGCTCTCTGGCGGTCTGTTCGTTTGCATTGCTGGTTCTTGATGCTGGCTCATCGTTACGCCGTTCAGGTGGAGGAACAATATGTATCACGTCAGGTGCTTCAGTAGCCTCCCGTATTCTCTCCTGCTTCTGTGTTCCAGGTTTATCGCCTGCTTCATTCCTCGTTGCGAATCCTATGTTTATATCCGATCGCCGCAGAGCTGCTTCATCGACGATGTCGTCCTTCTTGCCACTTGACCGGAAGGTCGAGAAATTTGCATTGCGTGGATATTGGCGACTGGTGGTTTGTAACTTGGCGATGCGCGTTCTAATGGCCGGCTTTTTATGGCTCGAGGCCGCCTGCGCCAATGCAGAAAAGAAAACTTCTTCGACTTCACTCTGGAAGAGTAACCGATTGGGAGGCGCTCGGCGCTTCGATCCATGGTGCCTCCCTTTCGCACTGAAAGGCGAGGTGAATGCTAATGGGCAGAGGAAATGCGGAAGGGGCGCAGAGACTATGGTAAACGGAATTTGGCAGGCGTGCGACCGTCCCAACCTTGAGTACGGAGGCATAGAAGGCCCTGCATTGTGTCAAGTCGTCCTTGCAGCTTGTAAGTACATGTTCTTGATAGTTTGCGACCGAGTTGATGAATTGCCAATATCGCGCGCAAAGGAAAGCTCGAAATCTAGCTCTGTTTGCTAGCGCGGTTTTTTTCGCCGTCCCAAGAAAGTTGAGCTTCGAGTCTTCTGCTCTATAGTTTCCAATCAAGCTGTGTGTCAAACCTGCATAATATTCATCAGATCGAGTCACCACCAAAGACCACCTTGTCAATCACATTCCTCTCCATCCGTCTCGTCCTCATGCGCTAAAGACGAACAATTCCTTTTCCCAATGGGACGCATAAACCTCACTCCTCTGAGAGTGCGCCGACGCGCACTCGCCAATCTCGAGACACGTCGCACATCTACTCGGCCTATCTGGCTAGAAGTAGTCGGGGATATTCCCCCGGCACAAATATTTGTTCGCTCGCAGCCCCAAGAGCACCCATTACACGGTGATTTCCTTCCGCCTAGGCGAAAGAGGAAGGCGAGCAAATTGTTCCAACCAGTGCACATCCGATATCCAGAAGATAAGCTGAGAGAAAGATTTTTCACTGATCACCCATGGGAGCTTGCGAGACCGCGAGTCGTGCTTGAGCGAGATAGGGAAGAAGGGACAAAACTCGATTGGTCGAGAGGCGTTCAGCAGCCTGGACGACCGGTCACTGGAGAAGATGTGGTGCAACGCCAACTACACCTTTTACGAACAGTGCCCCAAATCACGATTGATCAAGCCTACGACAAAGCCCGCAAGGAGTTTTATGATATACGGCGGCAAGAAGACATCGAACGACGCATTGCTTCAGAAGAAGCGGAGGCTACCGGAGCGTATTTTGGACCTTCGATATTGCAGTGGAGTATGCAAATAGAGAACAAGCAATATGATGATTGGGAAGAGTGGTCCAGAAAGACAGTCGTCGAACAGATGCAGAGAAATGCTGCTTTTGCAGGCGACACAACAAGCGTCGAGGATGATGTTGTGGAAGACATGCTAGGGGAAGATAACAAGACGGGCTCAGAGGTTTTCGCCGGGGAGGGGGCCAGACAAGCCGCCCAAGGCAGAAGGGCAATAGCATGAGTTGTACGTGTTCGGCTCATAGTGTATGATATGATTCACAATAGAGTCGATTCCGACTGTCGGTGAGAGATAGTCCTATCATGCCAATTCTTGGATCACGGTGCATTCTAAGACAATGAATTCGGCAAGCATGTCTGGATTCTCCTTGCTTCAATCATCCACGTATAGCTTTGCTCACTCTTCACAGAGCTATTTCAACAAGGCGTTAACCTCGATCTGCTTCTTGACACTGGCTTTGCTTGTGCCACTTTTCGCTGTCCGATACTCAACTGTTCTTTCAGCTCCTCCTTTGATAGCCACACCTCAAGCTGCTCGTGCTTTCTGGCACCTCTTCCAACGGGCGCCCTCGTGGGCTTTCCTCCATAAGGCTGCCTGACTGTTGCTGAATGAGTGTCGACTGCTCCAGCAAGTACTTTGATTTCGATCCGCTAGCATTCATTGCGCAAGCTGCAACTCGCTGACCCAGTTACCATACCAACAAACCCCTCCAAGTAGAGTAAGAACTCAGCTCCATCAAGCAAGATCGAAGCCAAATTTTTGAAGTTCCGTAGCTGCCACCCCAACAGCCTGTCCAGACTCCGGGCCTTCGGAGATGACGAATCGGAAAAAGAGAACAAGATTCCCATCCTCATCCCATACAGGTGACCCACAAGAACCCTCAGCCGGTTCCTCTACTAAGCCTTGGCCCATCCATATCCATTCGTGACGCACCCAGGTGAGGGCTGGAACGTCTTCATCACTGGGTACCCGCAGACGTTCCGTAGCTATCCACAGCCCTTCAGCGTATCCAGTAAATGGGTTGTCCATGTACAAAAATTCCGGGTACCTCAGTTCAAATGGGCTGCGGATCTGGTTCGGAGCTGATGACTTTGACGTGGTCGTATTTTCGAAACTTTCATTTTGATAGCTGAAACCTGGTCTAAGCCGAGCGAGGGCAATGTCACTGTAACCCAGGCGGTATTCAATGTCCGCAATGGCGATGCCATTGGAACTTGGGTGATATACCCGCTCTTCTCCAAGGGGGAAGCCATGGCCCGCCACCGTTATGTATTCGTTTCCCCGACGGTCCTTTACAAGAACCCCAGACGTTGTCAGCAACTCGCCGCGGGCGGGAACAGAGGCGGTTCCTCCGAATCGTGAACTACTCAGCATAATGCCAGGGCGCAGGTCGGCGTAAGTTGAGTCATCGTAAGCAGCGAGAGATGGTTCTTTCAGCCTGTATGCCGCTTCAACAGGTCGTTGGATCTTCGACTCAAAAACATATCCACACGGAGTCCGTGCAACAATCATCGGAAGCTTCTGCACGAGTGTTCCATCCGGGACAGTGATCCGCCAGGATCCAATTGACCAGCGGACGGCTGTGATCTTCACATTGGTGTGGGTGTCGAAGTAAGAGGTTACCGCGTCGAAGATTTCATCGGTAACACGGTGCTGCGCATTCAGATCTTCCAGGATCCTTCCTCCGCGGCCATACTCGCCACGAATCCAAGGAGAGTTCCATTCGTTTGTAGTGATGTAGAATGGCAAGCCGGCTACGCTTAGTGGCCAGGGCTTTGGAGGAAGCCTTCGCACCCGAATAATGAGGAACAGGCCGTGGAGGCTAACGGAGTATGTCGTTGGGAAGAGATTCTGCAGGACATTCCATTCTTCTTCCGTTCTGGGACACCTTGGCATTCCATCTTCGACCAGTGTGAAGTCAAAGAGGATATGACGGGATGCGCTAACAACTTCAGCGAGCTTGGTTTCTTGTTCTAGGAGGCTATTAGGGACGGCAGTTAGTGGAGTTTGGGCCAAGTGCCTACCAATTTTTTCTTCAACTGCCTTCAAAGGGAAAAGCCGTTTCCTGGGTGAGCCGAGTATGTTGAGTGATGGTGAGCCAGAGGGGCGTCCTTTCTTTGGAGAGACAAATGTGGTCTTCACCGCAGCTCTCATCTCCGGTGAAGGAGTCTTGTAGCGTTTGAAAGGAGAGGATGGAGGGATTTCAGGTATGTACACGATGACTTCCATGATGGAATAGAAACTTGAGTCAACGGAAGGAATCAGTGTCTGTACTCAGTGAGATGTCGGCGTTGGGATATCTGCATGGTCTGAGTTTTGTTGGAAGCAAGAAGTGAGTTCAAGTGCACTCACTTAAACCAAAAATTTGGGCTCTTATCGATAAGGGCTCTAACCTTCAAGAGGATTAGCTCTTGGACTATGGTCAGTCGGCTTGGCCTTCTTCGTCTCCCCATCATCTTTAAGGCCTCCGCGAAGACGGCAAGTCGTTTGAGTGCACAACTCGCCGTCAAGATTAAGTGTCACCGAAACTTCCTTAGATACAGGAATAGACCAAATGGCTTCCCCTCTGCCAAATATATGGCATCTACGAACTGTCGCTGAAGCTTCTTCCAAGCCGTGTTTCATCTGTTACAAACCTACAACCCGAGTCTTGATAACTCCGGACAACAAGGTAAGACGGAGTGTGAGCTGAACACTTAGTCAGCTCTGTTCAATCGATGATATTTCGTGCCTGGCCATGCAAATGACTGTTCCGTAGGATTTTTTCTACACATGTGTCGGACATCTCAGTGACAAAGGCTTCGCTTCTCCGATCATTGATGCTGAGGCGGTAGCTGCGAAACAAAAAGAAGAAGCCAAGAAGCGTGAGATCGAAAGAGTGGTACAAGAATACGAGGAAAAGCAACGCAAGAAAAAGGAGAAGAGAAAAGCGAAAGACGATGCTAAGGATAAGGAAGATGAGAAAGACAAGAAGAAGGCAGAAGCTGATGAGGATAGCAAAGCGGAGAAGGAACGTGATGAGAAGGTCAGTTTGGGCACGTACTGTGGCTTTGGGCTGCTAATCGTCATAAAGATAAAATCTATCGAGGATGCAGCAACAACATCAATGTCGACCGACCTACCTCGCGTGTACGCCCTTCACAGGTAA
>Ga0335075_10004695_pt1 | contig 21292 bp, 18 predicted proteins | sample Lox_Sample_24_FD_206723 | JGI IMG/M metagenome (GOLD analysis project Ga0335075, IMG submission 206723) | Soil microbial communities from Loxahatchee National Wildlife Refuge, Florida, United States - Lox_Sample_2.4 | ecosystem: Environmental > Terrestrial > Soil > Wetlands | place: USA...
CTCCGCTAGAGATCTGCACATGCTGAGCAAACGAAAAATAAGCTGGCTAACCTATAGCGCGATGACGGGCCGGTTCTCGTCTCTGAGCTTTGCCTACGTACGGAGAAAAATGCGCTCGAGAATGATGACTGATCACGAGGAGATACTAAGGAGCGGTAACCGGACACTCTCCACGGATGAGGTGAAATCATTCGGCTGACAAGCGAACGAGCCTCTCGCCGCATTGCGGTCGAAAAGAACGGGAAGCCATTCAAATTATCCATGAACAGCTTGCGGGTGGCACTCGACTGCCGGATTCCGAATTTTCAGCAGGGGATCGGCACCGCCATCCTGTCGCTGGCCCACGCACTCTGCACGCTCCCCGGCAATGCAGAACACTACACTTTTATCATTTTCGAAGATCATCAGCCGCTTTTCCAGGGTCTTCCGGCAGAACGTGCAGCTGTGCTCTCAGTGCCACGGCCTGCTGTGTCCTCCGTCAGGAATCAACTGAACCGGCTTTTCGGACTGCGGACCGGGTGGAGAATTGCTCGTGCCGCTTTTGGCCCCATCCCTGCTTCTGACGGAACCATCGAAGGTTGCGGATTCGACGTGGTGCACTTCCCGACGCCGGTTGGCTATGCCACTCGCATACCTTCTATTTACCAGCCCTGGGATCTCCAGCACATTCACCTTCCTCAATTCTTTGCACGCCACGACAGAATCTGGCGTAATCGTGTTTACAAAGCCATGTGCCGACAGGCGCGGTTCGTCAGCATTCAAACAGAGTGGGGGAAGAACGACCTTGTACAACAATACGGAATAGAACCAGAGAAGATCGCCGTAATTCCGTGGGGCTCGGTTTTGAGTGCCTATCCGCAGCCAGATCGCGGTGACGTGCAAGCCACACGTGAAAAATATCGGCTGCCGGATCGGTTTCTCTTTTTCCCGGCGATCACCTGGCCACATAAAAACCATGAAGTGGCGATCCGGGCTCTCGCTGAGCTGAAGCATCAGGGAATCGATGTTACCTTGGTCTGTACCGGCGATCGTACGGATCACTATCCGCGGCTCGAGGAGTTAGCAGAGCAGTGTGGTGTTCTGGATCGGCTGAAGTTTCTGGGATTTGTGACTCCGGTGGAACTGCAGTCCATCTACTCTCTAGCTACAGCTATGATTTTTCCCAGCCGTTTTGAGGGCTTCGGACTGCCGGTGCTGGAAGCGTTTCAGTCTGGTCTTCCGGTGCTTTGCGCGCGCGCAACGGTACTGCCGGAGGTTGCGGAGGATGCTGCTTTTTTTTTCGATCCCGATGATGCAAAGGATGCCGCTCAGGCAATCAGGAGGCTTGTCTCGTCTCCGAGTTTGCGCGCCGAGATGATGCAGAGGGGTTTCGCCAGAGCATCCGTGTTGACGATCAGCAAAACTGCGGAGCAATTTCGCGAGTTGTACCACAAGACTGCTGCAGCCGATGCCGGGGAGGCGTCCAAGCCTCTTGCCCTGGCAGGGCAGGGAGGGACGCGTTGAATCGCCGGGCACTCATCTGCGGGATCTCCGGACAGGACGGCGCTTATCTTGCCCAGGTTCTGCTGCGCAGGGATTATGAGGTGTGGGGCACATCGCGCGACGCGGAGATGGCGACCTTTCATAATCTCGAGCGCCTCGGCATTCGCAGCCACATCAACCTGGTGTCTCTCAACCTGCGTGATTCGGCGCAGGCCTTTCGGCTGATTCAGCAACTGCGCCCCGGCGAGATCTACAATCTTGCAGCGCAAAGCTCGGTGGGGCTTTCGTTCGAGCAACCGGTGGAGACGATCGAAAGCATTATTCCCGCAGCGGTGAATCTACTGGAGGCCATCCGTCTCACAGGCGCCGAAACGCGTGTTTACAATGCGGGCTCGACAGAGTGTTTTGGCGATACCTGCGGACGAGTTGCCGACGAGACCTACCCTTTTAGGCCGACCAGTCCGTATGCCGTGGCCAAAGCAGCGACCTTCTGGATCGTAGCTAATTATCGACAGGCTTACAGGCTGTTTGCCTGTACCGGCATTCTCTCGAACCATGACTCGCCGCTTCGTCCCGCCCGGTTCGTTACTCGCAAGATTGTGCGGGCTGCCGCAGAGATTTCGCGCGGAGTGTCACGGCGCCTCACGCTGGGCAACCTGTACATAGAGCGCGACTGGGGCTGGGCGCCGGATTATGTGGAGGCTATGTGGCTGATGCTACAGCGTCCAGAGCCGGAAGACTTCTTGGTGGCCACCGGCCAAAGCTATCCGCTGAGCGAGTTCGTGGAGGCTGCATTTCGATGTGTTGGTCTTGACTGGAAGGATCATGTGGATGTTGACGAGAGTCTGCTGCGACCCACAGACATCGAGCACAGCCGTTTCAGTGCGGCCAAAGCTCGCGAACTCCTCAATTGGAGGCCATCGCGTTCCATGCCCGACATCGTGACAGCGATGGTTGAAGCGGAACTGCAGGATTTCGACAGGAAGCCGGTTCAATAGGCTTCGCATGGACGCTTTTTGCCCGCTGATGGAATTCGTAACGGTCATCCGTGCCGGTGAACTCGGTGTCGGGCTCAGGTTCGATTCCGCCCAGCTAAAAATCCTCGCGTCAGGAGACGCCATTCCTTGACCGCCAAGACGCATCCAGTACCGATCAGGTTGAACCTTTTCCGCGGGTTAAACATCGCCCATCCGCTCGTGCTTTTTCTCGGCGCATGGCTGATGACTTACCTACTGTTTAGCCTTCACCTCAGCGAATGGCTGGCCTTTCCGCAAAGCGAAGTGACGCGGACCGTGGCGTGGATATGCGTGCCGTTTGCGATGGCGAGCATGCTCTTCAGTATTTTCTACAGGCTCTCGCCGAAGGTGCACTCACCGCTCCGGAAAGACGTCGACGCCCCGGATTATTTGCTGCGGGTGGAGCGCAGCATGGATCGCTGGTTCTATTGCTGGATCGTCTTGACGGTGGCTGACGTTGGATTCGGTGGGGGTTTGCCGATAGTCTGGTTACTCACGGGAAGCTCAAAGAGCTATACCGAGTTCGGTGTTCCGGTAATCCATGTATTTCTCACGGCGCTGCTTGCCGTCCTTGCCGCGGGAAAGCTGGGGCTATATCTGCTTTATGGGAACCGCAGGCGTCTGTTGATCCCAGCAGTCCAGATTCTCTGGGGTATCCTCATCGTTTCTCGGGGCCTGATCATGGGCGCTGTGGTGCAGGCAGTTGTCCTTTGGCTATGTCTGTGTGGAGTCAGTCTCAGGCGGATTTTACGGCTATTCGCAGCATCTGTTCTCCTCGTCCTGGTGTTCGGCTATATGGGTGACATTCGTTCGGGCTCTGACGTATTTCGACAGGTGGCCCGACCCACCAGAAATTACCCGGAGTGGCTTCCCTCCGGTGTGCTTTGGTTCTACATCTATATCACTTCCCCGATGGCCAATTTGGTTAATACCACCGAGATGTCGAAACCCGCCAACGATCCATTATTTTCAAGGACGATTGTTTTCATGTTCCCCAACCCACTTAGGGTTGCAATATATGGCAAGCAATTCTCCGACGATCAGCAGGGCGCTGGAGACCTAGTAACGCCGACGCTAACGGTAAGCTCCGCCTATGTCGGACCTTATCTTGATAATGGCTTCTGGGGAATAGGCTGTTATAGCGCGTTGTTGGGAGTAATCTCGACTTACTGGTGGAGGAGGCGCAGTACCTTTCGCGATAAGCTGCGCTACATGATCATCGGTCAATGCCTCTTATTCAGCGTCTTCTGGAACTTTCTCTTCTACACTCCGCTGCTGGTTCAATTCGTCTGGATATACATAATCTTCGCGCGCAGGCGAGTGAGTCTCTCCGGGCACAGCCTCGTCGAGGTACTTACCTTAAAGGCCCGAGAGATGCGGTCAAATCAAAACTGGCTACCTTCCCCGGCACGCAGAGCAGTTCCTGAATGAGAATCCTGATCGATTTCACCCAGATCCCAGTAAAACGCACCGGAGCCGGCGTCTACGCCGAGAACCTGATCCGGGCACTGGTACCGGTTGTGGAACCCGATGACCGGCTGTTCCTGCTTCTGCAGAGCGATGAAACTGTCTTGCGAAAAGAACTGCAGACGGCTGCCAATGTCCGGATACTCTCCGTGCCGGGCAGATTGTTCAGAAATCGATTTGCCCTGATGCTCTTCGAGCAGCTAATTCTTCCATCGGTCCTGCTCGTTCACCGCATCGACGTCCTTCACTCTCTTCATTACACACTGCCGCTCTGGTCGCCCGCTGCCAGAGTGGTCACGTTCCATGACATGACCATGCTGCTTTGGCCAGAACTGCATACCCGCGGTCGCCGCCTGATCATGCCTGTATACATGCGTCTTGCCGCGAAACTGGCGGATGCCATCCTCTTTGTCTCGACCGCAACCCAAAAAGATGCAGAGAGGTTGATGCAGCGGCGAAAAAAATTCGATGCCGTTACACCACTCGGAGTGGGGCCGGACAGATTTCTGATTCCATCTGCGGACGCAGTTGCGTCGGGCTTGGAGAAGTTGGCGATCCGTCTCCCTTACTTACTATTTATCGGAACCATTGAGCCTCGAAAGAATTTGGTTCGCCTAATTCGGGCTTTCGACCGGATTGCCGCGGAATTTCCCGAACACAGCCTCGTCCTCGCTGGCAAGCTGGGCTGGAATTTCGATCCGGTGCTCGACGCCATGAGGAATTCTCCCTTCCGGCAGAGAATCCGACACCTGGGCTACATCTCGGAAGATCAGAAACGGATTTTGCTCGCGGCCTGCGATATTCTCATCTACCCGTCACTATATGAAGGATTTGGCTTGCCCGTCCTGGAAGCGATGGCGGCTGGCGTTCCCGTGATCACGAGCAATGTCAGTTCTCTGCCGGAGGTCGCGGCAAACGCCGCGATATTGGTGGATCCGGAATCCGTCGACCAGTTGGCGAGCACCATCCAGTCCCTTCTTAGCGACCCAGAGCTTGCTGAAGTGCTGCGAATTCAGGGACGTGAGCGGGCGATGAGCTTTTCCTGGAAAAGAACCGCTGCTGAAACGTATAAGGCCTATCAAAGCACGTATCACGGGCAAACAGCCAAAGTCTGATTGGACGGACCCTTTGAAACTACAGTCCTAACTACTTTCGGCTTGTGAATTACCTGAGCCGGTGATTCGCCTTACTCGCTGGGTGCGGCTCACGCTTCAACGGGTCCGCGCCATAAGCGCGAAAATCAAACGCAGCTACTGGACGGCAGTCAGTATTGCCATCTCTCCAGTCCTTAGGCCGGGGGGCACCCTGCTGCGACGGTATAATTGACTGGAGAATCTAGGAGACAATTCCAGCGCCGTTCCCGCCTTGTTCCATCCCGGTGCTGCGGCTCAGGTATCGAGAGATTTAAATGGATACGAAGGAGTGTGCGGGTACAAGGCCCCGGGCGGAAGGGGGAAGGCGCACTCGAGGCATATCATCTGCCAAAGCGCCGGTTGTGTCGATAATCACGGTCGTATTCAACGCGACAGTCGATTTTCTACCTCTCCTGGAGAGTATTACCGATCGACTTGGCGACTACGCTGAATGTATCGTCATAGACGGCGGATCTACAGACGGAACCGCCGATCTGTTGCGTGTCTGGGATTCACGCATCGACTATTGGATCAGCGAACCCGATGCGGGGATCTACGATGCGATGAACAAGGGCATTGCCGCGGCGCGCGGGGATTATATCCTTCACCTCAATGCAGGGGACCGGCTGAACTATCTCCCGATCCCGGTGTTGCAGCATTGCCTTGCCGAGGGAGTCGACGTGGCCAGCTTCTGCGTCCTCGTCGATGCACATAGGTTATTCCATCCGACCGCAGGCTTCCTCCTCCGCATCGAGAACACCTGGCACCACCAAGGTACTTTTTATCGGCGGGCAACGCATCCGGGATACAACTCCGGATATCGTGTCTTCGGAGATTTTGAGCTGAATCAGAGGCTTTTCCGAGAAGGCAGGTTGGTCCGTATGTTTCCTGACCTGGTAGCCACCCACCGAGATGATGGCATTTCAACAAGCGGCCACGGAATCAGTGAGGTCTATCGCAGCATTCGCAGTCATTTCGGGATATTGCACGTTGTTTTGGCATTTTTCTGGTACAAGTACAAGGGCATTCGACACCGTATACATCGACTGAAGACACGATGGGTTCCCTTTCCAGGGGGTGCTTCATGATGAACATGTGGCGGCTGATCCGGCCCCCGGATCGCCTCCATCAGGAGGCGAAATTTCTTAGGCTATAATCCTCACTGCCAGCGGCAGGAATGTTACGGCATAGCGACTGACTCTTCCAATATTCCAGCCGCTGTGGCTTTGTTGCGAAGATGCGCCGGCGGAACTGTCTCCATGTAATCCTCGAAAACTCCTTATTCCTGTAGGCCATCCACTGTTTGATGGCGCGAAGGAAGAGACGAGCCGTCAGTGCAAGATTATCCCAACGGCTGCGATAGAGGTCCCAATATGCTCCCTCCGCGGCGATGGCATTCCTGTATCGTTCCGGTGACATAGCCTCGTCATAGTTACTGGTAGACAGACTGTGCTCCAAGTGGAGATCTCCCGCAACATAAAGCAGCATTCCGTGATCATACAGCCGGTGAAAGAGGGTTACATCTGAATAATCGAGCCAGAAGTCCTCATCATAGCCGCCAACCGTTTTCAGAGCCGAAACTCGCATCAGGGTACCGCTGTTCGCGGCGTACGCGGGCCGCTCGTGTTCACCCGAAAAGCTGGTCAGGAGAGGCTGCGCATGATCTACCCGGATGATCGCGGGAGAGACAGGCTGCGAACCGCAGATTAGAAACGGAGCGACTGCGGCGATTCTACTGCTCGCCTGATGGAACCTGGCATACTCCAGCATGCGGGAGAGGAAATCCTCCGGCAGCGTTGTATCCTGGTCCAGCAGCAAAAGCCATGGGCAGCCTTTCTCCTCCGCAAGAGCGAGGGCGCAATTGTATGCTCCGGAGACGCCTAGATTGCGTCCGGTGTGCCGGTATTCGAATGGGAAGGGAAGCTGTACCTCCGGCAGCGGTGTCGGGCTGTTGTCCCAGATAAGAACTCCGGTGCAGACGAGAAGATTCGGGTGACTCCTGAAGGCCTTAGAAAGGCTGGCGAACGTCTGCGAATGCTCTAGGGAAATCCGGTAGCGGACAACAACGATCAGCATCTCCATTTCAGCTTCTCCGCACGCTCCTGTCGAATTGATCTGCTGATAGCGTAGCTATATCCTACTGATCCGCCGAATCGATCACTCTACCGTATGTCACGGAGCCGGGCGTTCCCAACGCGGCGAAGCTGCTGGTGGAGATTCGACAGCGCGGCTATCAGGGCGGCGCTGCCGGCTGGCCGCCGTCTTTTGGTCGCGCGGATCATTTTCGAGCGCCGCATGCGAAGGCGACTTCGACTGAAGGGCAATCTCGTGCATCGTCTCTCGATTGAACCTGGCTCGCTGTGCATCCAAGATCCATCCCCACTTATTGAAGTATTTGATTGAATTCCATACGTGGACCTTCAGCGCACGAAAGCTTTTGTAGGACTCTCGGGCGTGATCATGGACTACTGTCGCGCTTGGATAAAAGACGGTCCGAAAGTGTGCATGTATCCGCCGAGTAATATCGATATCTTCCGGATACATAAAGAAGCGCTCATCGAACAGTCCGACTTTGCGCAGTGCTGAAGTCCGGAACAGCATGAAGCATCCAGAGAGATAGGGAACATTTAGAATTTTGTTGTAGCCGCTTTGACGTAATTCGAATCTTTCGGTCCGGGCTCTCTGCCATCTTTTCAGCGGGCCAAACGCGAATCGCCGCAGGAAAAGGTCAGCTGGAGCTGGCACCAGTTTGCAAAGATATTGAAGGCTGCCATCCGGATAAGTGACGCGTGGCATTAGCTGTCCGATGGATGGATCGTTCATTATGAAATCGAGCATCTTTTCGAGTTCAGTAGGCTCAAAATAGATATCCGGGTTCAGAACAAAGTGAAATTCGGACGTACTGAGGATTTGCCGCAAGGCAATATTGTGGCCGGCACCGTATCCATTGTTGGAGGGCGAGCGAAGATAAGTTACGCCGGAAACGTTGAGATATGGAGGGCACTGAGGATGCGGGGAGTTATCAACGACATAGAGTTGTACCTGGATTGACGAACGTCGAATGCATTCGAGTAGCCTCACGAGTTGAACCCGAGGGGTTTTGTAAAGAACCACCGAAGCCGTGACTGCACTCATAATCTCTATCCTAGATGGGCGAGGCGAGCATCGCCCGAAGATGAGCATGCTGAAGGACTCATGGGCGGACGCATTTCGCTCGGTGGTGGATCCGGCCGGAGCGCCCCCGGAGATCGGCCGAGCAAAGATTGCGCTTCGACAAATTTATTATAATCAGTTGTGATGTCCGTTCAGAGGTCAAGTTTTTCGCTCGGCGGTCCCGTGGTCATTCTGGGAGGGGCCGGGTTCATAGGCACAAGGCTTACTGGTCTACTCAAGGATGCGGGGCAGACGGTGCGGATCGGCGACACTCGCCGGAGTGAGATTTTTCCCGAGATCTCGGCGGAATGCGATGTTTGCCATGCACTTTCAGTCGAGGAGCTTGTCCGAGGCGCCGAAGTGATCGTGAACCTTGCAGCGGAGCATCGTGACGACGTCAGCCAGTTAGCTCGATACCGTCAGGTAAATGTTGGCGGCGCAATCGAAGTTTGTAAGGTCGCTCGGAAATCTGGTGTTCAGAAGATCATCTTTACCAGCAGTGTCGCCGTGTATGGGTTTCAGCAGCGAGCAACCGATGAGGATGGTCCATTTGAGCCGTTCAATGAATACGGAAAGACCAAGCTGGAGGCGGAAGGAGTGTACCGAGCGTGGGCTGCGGAAGATCCCAATAGAGTATTGGTGATCATTCGCCCGACGGTTGTATTTGGCGAGGGAAATCGAGGGAACGTCTACAATCTGCTGCGTCAAATCGCAAGCGGCAGGTTCTTTATGGTCGGTTCTGGTACCAACATTAAGTCTATGGCTTATGTCGGAAACGTCGCCGCCTTTATCGCTCATTGTCTGGCGCTTGGGCCTGGGATGCATATTTCTAATTACGTCGACGGTCCCGATATGAGTACCCGCGATCTAGTTGGGCATATAAATCATTGTTTGGGCAGGCCGGCTCCACTCAGAAGAATTCCCAAGAATATTGCAATGGCTGGTGGACATCTGCTTGATCTCGTGGCCCGCAACTCGGGCCGTTCGTTCCCGATCAGTGCAATCCGCGTACGAAAGTTCTGTGAAACGACTCAGTTCAAGGCTGACCGGGTCGTTCAATGGGGTTTTCGGCCTCCCTTTACCTTGGCAGAGGGTCTAGCGCGAACTTTGGATCACGATTTTCGAGGACATTAAGACGCTGAACAAGGCGCTGAGCGCTCTGGCCATATGTAAGCACGTTTCAACTCTCGATTCGCAATTGATGCTTCAAGCTTGCGATCTCGAAAACCGACGCCGTGACGTAAACGTGATTATCGTTCCAGATGCCTCTACATTCTTTCAACCACTTACCGGTATTTCCATCCGTCCCTCCATATGGGCATATTCGTTCGCAAATTATTGTTGTCGAGTTGCTTGATGGTGGAAAGATGCTGGCTGTCCCACCCAACTTTTAATTGAACTGTTATGATGATTTTCAACGTATCAATCATTCGTTTTTTCTCGGTCGATTGTTCAGCACTGATGACGCGATCGGTGCATCCGTGACAGCTTATTACTCATAGAGACTGTGGCGATGTTAGACCACCAGAGGGGCGATCTGGCCAATTTGTCGCAAGCTCATCTAAGATGCTTGCTATGCAGAATGTCGACAAAGCGAAGGAGCTTGCCGCGCAGAGGAGTCTCGAGTTCATCGAGGATGGGATGGTTGTGGGGCTGGGGTCGGGCACCACGGCGACACACTTTATCCATCTGCTCGGGGAGCGCGTGAAGCAGGGCTTAAAGGTTCGCGGCATCGCCTCGTCCAAGGCAAGCGAAGATCTGGCGGTCTCTTTGACCATCCCGGTGATCGATTTTCATGTTTGCGCTGAGATCGACGTCGCTGTCGACGGCGCCGATGAGGTTACGCATAGCCTCGAACTCATCAAGGGCGGCGGCGGGGCGCTTCTTCGCGAGAAGATTGTGGCGAGTGCTGCGAAGCGATTCATTATCGTGGCAGATGCAAGTAAGCTGGTGGACCGGCTGGGGAAATTCCCGTTGCCGGTGGAAGTGATCCAGATGGCCTCTCCGTTGGTTGCCAGGAAGCTGCAAGCGCTTGGTTTGAGTCCCACTGTGAGGAAAATCCCTTCGGGAGCCGATTTCATTACGGATGAAGGCAATCTCATTCTCGATTGCCACGGCGGAGAGATCGATGATCCGCACAAGCTGGCAGCTGAGATCCGGCAGATTGTTGGAGTCGTCGAGCACGGATTGTTTCTCGGCATGGCCGAGAGGGCGCTGATCGCGGGCGATTCGAGCATCACGGAAGTGACGCGCTAACTCGCTCGCATCCCGCCAGTTGTGTGTTGACGGCCAGGCGTGCTGCCGCCCACGATATTCACATGGGCCATTGGGCTACGAATGCGCCATTCCGGGTGGCCCGTCGAATCAAGAATCTGATCAAATTCTCCAACAAAGCGACCAGGAACGTGGACGTTCTCGCGCTAGTATTTGCCCTGCGGCGGTTACGAGCTGCCACTCTTCGCGACGTCCGACAATTGCCGTTATCCCCCGCACGACCGCCTTGATCTTGTGGGAAGCAGAGCACGCAGGTGCGGAGTTATCGTAAGCGTCCGGTCTGACCAGGTCGCATGAATGGAGGAGTGTTCTGTCCACTACTTTATCTATGGAGACTTCGCGGATTGATTCTGTCCATTAGGCGGCACGGAGCGGCCCAGAGGGGACGCCAAACTGGCATCAGATGACTTTCTTGTAGGCGCCGGCAACCTTCTCACCTGCTAATTTGAACGCAGCCGCTGCCGTATCTGCTGCCGCAAGGGTATGCATCAGCGCCGATTTCCTTCGTGTTCCGCTGTGCTGAACAGCGGCAGTTTCAATCCCACCGCCGAAAATTGTGTGCGCATCTTCCAGCCGATCGATAGCCGAGTTCAATTCCGCGACAACGGAATCAGCTTCGTCTGCAAATACGACTAATTCCACGTTGATCTTGCGGTACGCCATGACGTTGCACCTCTTTCGCCATTCTACTGCCACAGATCCCTGGCTCAGCGGTACACGTCGGTGGAGGCCGTGAGAGGCAGGAATGGATCTCAAGTGTCCATCAAGTTGGCGAAGTGGACATTTGAGATCAGGCGAGATCGTTCTGAGGTGCGATGAGATTCCAGGGCAGAAGCTCGTGGATGCGGTTGATCGGGTGGTCGGCGATGCGTTCGAGCACATGGCGCAGATAGAGTTCCGGATCGAGGCCATTGAGCTTGGCGGTGCCCAGCAGGGAGTAGATCGCAGCCGCACGTTCGCCGCCAGCGTCAGAACCGGCGAAGAGATAGTTTTTGCGGCCCAGGGCCACAGTACGCAGAGCGCGTTCGGCAGCGGAGTTGTCCATCTCGATCGATCCATCATCGAGATAACGCATGAGGGCACGCCAGCGCGAGAGCGCATAGCGAATCGCCACAGCCGTATCGGACTTGCGTGACAAGCCTGCGAGTGTTTTGTTGAACCACCCATGAAGATCGTCGATCAGGGGACGAGCCCGCGCCTGGCGGATTACGCATCGTATGTCGGCGGGCTTGCCGCGGATCTCGCGTTCGATGTCATAGAGAGCGCCGATCCGCTGGATAGTTTCCGCAGCAAGGGCTGAACCGTTGGCCACTTGAATGTCATAGAACTTGCGGCGGACGTGCGCCCAGCATGCGGCTTCCTGTATCCTTCCACCCTCGTAGAGATGATGGAAACCGGCGTAGCCATCGGCCTGCAGGATACCGGTGAAGTTAGATAAATGCTGCCTGGGATGCTCTCCCTTGCGATCTTCTGAATAAGCGAACCACACGGCGGGCGCGGTGGTGTCGTCTGAGGGACGATCATCGCGCACATAAGTCCAGAGTCGCGCTGTTTTGGTCTTGCCCATACCAGGTGCCAGCACGGGAACAGGCGTATCATCGGCGTGCAGCTTCGAGGCAGCCAGCACATGCTGGCGCACTGCATCCACGAGTGGAGCAAGTAACTGACTGCTAGCGCCGACCCAATCGGCCAGCGTGGAGCGATCCAGATCGACACCGACACGAGCGTAAATCTCCGACTGGCGATAGAGCGGAAGATGATCAGCGTATTTCGAGACCAGTACATGGGCCAGCAGCCCTGGGCCGGCCAGTCCGCGCTCAATCGGTCGCGATGGCGCTGGCGCTTCGACGATCACGTCACACTTCGTGCAGCTCAACTTCGGGCGTACGTGACGAATCACCTTGAAGCTGGCCGGGATGTACTCCAACATCTCAGAAACATCTTCACCCAGCTTGCGCAGCTCACCGCCGCACTGCTCACAGCTGTCTTGTTGCGGCAGATGCGTATGCACTTCGCGCGGCAGGTGCTCGGGCAGCGGCCGCCGCGTTGGCCTGCTTCTAGTATCTGCGACTGTCGATGTGGTTGCGGCGCGTTCGCTCTGGTGTGTCTCCAGCTCTTCGAGCTTCATCTCCAGCTGCTCGATCTCGCGCGTGATCTTCTCGCTCTTCGTGCCGAACATCATGCGCCGCAGCTTGGCGATGATCAGCTTCAGATGTTCGATCTCGCTATCGCGGCTGCGTAGCTTTTCCTGATGTGCACTCAGCTCACTCTGCTGCACTACGATCAGAGCTTCGAGCGCCGTTCGATCCAGTGTGGTCAGATCAGCAAGAGCAGCGCGAGCCCCATCCATGCCACGGAGTATGCCATAGATATGTAACAGTGAAAGATCAAAATCCTGTGACTTATCCTGCCGACTGTGGTTCCCATGTCCTCTGTGGCTGGCGCCAGTCAATGCCTTCCAGCAGCATCGATAACTGCGCACGTGTCAGCGACACTGTTCCACTTGTGGCCTGCGGCCATACGAAGCGTCCACGCTCTAATCTCTTCTGAAACAAGCACAGGCCATCGCCATCGAACCACAGCAGCTTAATCAGGTCACCGCGCTTTCCCCGGAACACAAAGACATGCCCTGAATACGGCGCTTGCTCCAGCACCGTCTCGACCAGCGTCGAGAGCCCTTGAAAGCCGCGTCGCAGATCCGTGAAGCCAGCAGCAATCCAAATGCGTGTACCTGACTTGAGCTCGATCAACGCAGAAGGCTCCCAAGCACAGTACACACTAGTTCCGGATCAGCTCCGCCTTCTATTCTCACCAGTGCCCGACCAGGCAACTCGATCTGGATCGACGCAGAAGATGGAGCTGGCGCCGATGCAAGTTCCGGCACTGCGGCGGTGCAGGGCTCTGCGGTAACTGTGACTGGAAGAAGTTGAGTTCGAGGCTTACCTGAAGCCGCCCATCCTATGCCGTTCCGGTACTCATATCGCCACTGAAAAACCTGGTTGGCGTTGACGCCGTTTTCGCGGGCAACTCGTGCGATCGATGCACCCGGCTCCAGCGTGGCCTCAACAATACGGCGCTTCTCCTCCGCCGGGCGAAGAACGCGCTTCGCAGGCCCACCCGTTGCTACTTGAATCGGTTCGTTCACACGGCCATCGTCGGCCTGCTCGTGCCCTCTGTCTATACGGCGAGAAGCGGACGCTTACGAGTTATCTGCAAAGCAGGCCGGTTTCAGGATTTACTGGAATGCTCCCACCAGCGAAGACGATGTTGACCGGCTTCGACTGCGCGCCGGGAACTTCCCTTAAGAGCATGGCGTAGGACAGTATGGTGCGTTCCGTCTGGGAGATATGCCTCGCGTAACCGGCGAGGTGCGCCCCCCGGTTTACTACAATGAAGACTTCAGCATGCTGAAGAACACGCCAATCCACGAGAATATCGTCTTTCAGCTCAAGTTCGGATTCCCGGCTCCTCTGCCTTTTTTGAAAGATACCATGAGCGTTAACCCAAGGCTGGCACGATGACCCTGTTGAGAACCGCATCTATCGCTCTGCTCTTTGCCTTTTCATTCGCTGCCCCGTTTGGTGCGCAATGCCAAGCCGGCGGCGACACCTTCATGAACCCATTGCTGCCGAGTGGGGCGGACCCATGGGTGATTGCGTGGAAGGGCTATTACTACTACATGAACACTACCGGGAAAAATCTGACGATCTGGAAGACCAGAGACGTCACAGATCTCAAAAATGCAGAGAAGAAAGTTGTTTGGACGCCGCCGTCGTCCGGTCCTTACTCGCACGAGATCTGGGCGCCGGAACTCCATCGCCTCGACAACAAGTGGTATATCTACTTTGCCGCCGATGCCGGCTCGAATGAATCGCATCGTGTGTGGGTGCTCGAGAATGCCTCCGCCGATCCGCTCGACGGAACCTGGGAGATGAAAGGGAAGCTGAATACGCCGGAAGACCGCTGGGCGATCGACCCGTCCGTCTTCGAAAACGAGGGCAACGCCTACGTCATCTGGTCGGGATGGAACGGACCGACGAATGGCGTGCAGAGAATCTTTATCGCCCAGCTGAAGAATCCGTGGACACTGGGCAGCAAGCCGCTCGTTCTTTCGTCACCGGAATTTCCCTGGGAGAAGGTTGGAGATCTCACGGTGAAGAATCGGATTGTGGCGATTCCTCACGTCGACGTGAACGAAGGCCCGGAGATTCTCCAGCACGGCGGTAAGATCATGCTCATCTATTCCGCCAGCGGCTGCTGGACGGACTACTATGAACTCGGCATGTTAACGGCTTCAGCCGACAGCGATCTCCTCGATCCAACTTCGTGGAAGAAATCGTCGAAGCCGGTCTTCTGGCAATCGCCGGAAGCCTCCGTCTACGGGCCCGGCCACAATACATTCTTCAAATCTCCCGACGGCAAAGAGGACTGGATTCTCTATCACGCCAACTCAGCGCCGGGGGAGGGCTGCGGAAGCTTCAGGTCGCCTCGCGCCCAGCCTTTCAAGTGGAACGCTGATGGGACGCCCGACTTTGGCAGGCCGATCCCGTTAAGTCAGCCAATCCGCAAACCTTCCATGTAGGTCAACTGCCGAGGCTATTGCGGCTCTTTGTGCGATTTAGCTCCATGTAGCTTTTCGCTTATCGCGAACGCCGCTCTGCCCTGATCTTATAGCGAGGCGCTCTGCACACACGCTCAAGCTGGCCACCGAGTACGAGCACCACCGCAAGAAGCAACAGCGAAACTCACGCGCCAACTTGGCCGTTGCGTTCACGCAACATCCTAACGACAGGGTCGCGTGGAGATTGCGTGACGATGCGGAAGAAGTGTTCCGTTCAAACAGATGAGCGCCAACCGGATGAGCAGCAGAGTAAAATTCCGAACAGCAATGACGCCTCGTCCTATCGTGATTCTTGGGTGCCTGATGCGGTCTTCCTTGCCGGGAAGAATCGGTCGCGATCTCAATAGATCTACCGCTCTTCTTATACTCTTGATGAGCTTTTCAATCGCGCCGGCACTCGCACAACAAAGTTCTACGCCACAGCCGGATGGAACCACGATCCGTGGGACCGTTCGCGATTCGACCGGCAGGCCAGTCAGCGATGCAGTCGTTCGGCTTGAGCAGAGCGGCGCTTCCACCACCGTGGCAACGAATTCAGCAGGCGCCTTCGTCTTCCCCGGGGTTCAACCCGGTAACTGTGTCGTCAGCGCGCAGAAATCCGGTTTCCGCAGTCGTGCTGTTACTCTTCCGGCTCCGGTCGCAAACGAGTCACGCATCGAGCTGGTTCTCGAATTGTCCGACAATCAGAGAAATCCTGCTGTCACTCCACAGTCTTCCACCGAAGCCATGGCATTCGCCGACAAACCGAATTTTACGGTGGCCGGCATCACGGATTGGACGGCGGTGGGCGGCCACGGATCGGATGCCAGCCTGCGAACCAGCGAAGCGCTGGCGCGAGAGACTGCGACACTTAAACCGGGGGAGACGGCGGTGAGGGCCTCAGGTTCAGCCAACGGGAGTGCCAGCATAGGGACAGAGGCAAGCTTGCGCGCCGCTGTTGCTCAGACGCCCGGGAGTTTCGAGGCGAATCATCAATTGGGTGAATTTTGCTTCAATAAGGGCAGCTATCGCGAGGCCATTCCGTCTCTTGAGGCCGCTTACCGGATCGACTCCGCGAATTATCGCAACGAATACGATCTCGCCCTGGCTTATAAAGCAACCGGCGACCCCACGCGAGCTCGCGAGCACATTCAGAACCTGATTGCCCATGAAGACGAAGCCGATCTGCATCGGGTCCTGGGAGAACTCGACGAGGAGACAGGGGACTCGCTCGCGGCCGTGCGCGAATATGAACAAGCCGCGAGGCTTGATCCCAGCGAGCAGAACTATTTCACCTGGGGCTCGGAGCTGCTACTGCATCGCGCGGTTTGGCCCGCGGCAGAGGTCTTCAGAAAGGGATCAGAGGCCTATCCGAAATCGGCCCGAATGCTGGCTGCATTGGGCGCGGCTCTTTTTGCCAGCGCAAATTACAGTGAGGCTGCAGCGCGGCTCTGCGAGGCTTCCGACCTCAATCCGGCAGACCCTGCGGCTTATATTTTCCTGGGCAAGATTGACATGGCCGCGCCGGAACCGCTGCCCTGCGTCGAATCCAAGCTGCTGCGGTACAACAAAGAGCAACCCAACGATGCTCGGGCAAAGTATTACTATGCGATGGCAATCTGGAAGCGCCTGAAAGCCTCGGAGACTCTGCCGGAGCCGCAGCAGGTGGAGAAGCTGCTTGCAGAAGCAGTTGCGCTGAACCCCGGCTATGATGCCGCCTACCTGGAACTCGGGAATATTCATTCTGACGAGCGGGATTTCGAGAAGGCGATTGGCTATTACCTGAAAGCAATTGAAGCCAACCCGGAGCTGAGCGATGCGCATTACCGCCTGGGGGTGGCCTACGAACGAACCGGCGAATCAGCGAAGGCGAAACAGGAATTCCAACTGCACGATGAAATCGGGAAGGCACAGGCGGCCGCTGTCGAGCGTCAGCGGCAGGAGGTAAAGCAATTTATGGTGGTCCTGCAAAGTCAGCCGGTTGTTCACTGATTCATTCAATAGGCTTAGCTGTAGGCGATAGACGATTGATAGGAGACTCCTGGATGCGCAAGTTTTTGGTTGTGGTACTTTTGCCAGTGATGACGATAACAATGTTTGCCAGCGATCTCCCGAGCAAGAAATATCTGGATCTCGCAGCCATCAAGATCATGGTCGCGGCCGCCGAAGCCAAAGCCAAAGAGCTGAATGTATCGGTAACAGTCTGTGTTGTCGATGAGAGCGGCAATCTGCTTTTTCTGGAGAAGGGTGAGACAGCCTCGCTCAACACAATTCAGTTCGCACAGAAGAAGGCGCGCCATGCTGCGTTCTACGGCAGCCCATCGAAAGACGCGGCGGACACTGTGAAGAATGGCAACACCGCGGCCATGGCCTTCCCTGAATTCTTCCCCAACCAGGGCGGCCTACCAATTCACGTAGACGGGCAGCTAGTCGGAGGAATCTCGGCAAGCGGAGCAAAGTCGGAGATCGACGAGCAGGTCGCCCAGGCAGGTATCGACGCCCTTCTGAAGAAGTAGCGCTACTTCGCCGGACCCTTGGCAGGTGCGACGATGCCTTCGCCTTCGCGGATGGTGAGTATCTGGTTCGCCTTTACATTCGCGAATCGCTCGATCTTCTGAGTAGTCGGCCACTTCACTTCAATCAGATCGACGGTCTCAGCTTTGCCCAGGCCGAAGTGCAGCCGCAAATCGCTCTGTGACATCACACTGGTTCCGCTGTGGACTTCGTCCATCTGCGCATGCTTGCCCGTTATCACGCGGGCGCGCGCGCCAATCGCCGTGCGGTTGCACTTCGTCCCGATGAGCTTCAGCTTGATCCAGTTCTGTTTGTTGCCGCCGTCATTGCGCAGTAGCGACGGCGGATCGTTCATGTTCAGAACCAGCACGTCCATGTTGCCGTTATTGTTGTAGTCTCCGAATGCTGCGCCTCGGCTCGAGAAGCGCTCACTGATGCCCGGTCCCATCTCAGAGGACACATCTTTGAAGCGGCCATCCCCCAGGTTCCTGTACACCAGTCGCGGATTCTTGTACGTCTGCCCGAACTTGTAATTATCGATCTCTGGATAAACGTGCCCGTTGATCTGGACAATGTCCGACCATCCATCGTTGTCATAGTCAACGAATCCGCAGCCCCACGCCACGTAGTTACTGTTGACGCCAATCCCGGACGCAAAGTTTACATCGCTGAAAGTTCCATCGCCGTTGTTGTGATAGAGATTGCAGGTGTCGTCAGCGAAGTTGGTCTTGAAGATATCGAACCAGCCATCACAGTCGTAATCGGCTACGGCAACGCCCATTCCCGCCTGCTCATGGCCATTATCGTTGTAGGCGCAGCCGGCCATCACTGCAATGTCAGTGAATGTTCCGTCGTGGTTGTTCTTGAACAGGATGCTCGGCTCCGAATCGACTGCGATGTAAATATCCGGCCAGCCATCGTTGTCGAAGTCGTAGGAAACAGCAGTGATCGAGTAACGCGGACCGGGCTTCAGGATTCCTGATTTCTCCGAGACATCGGTGAAAGTTCCGTCTCCATTGTTGTGGTAAAGGATGTTCGTATCGCCCGGAAGCCCGCGCGGGCCGCACATGGTGGGTATGCCCTTCCACTGGCAGAACTTCGTGTCGTTCGGAGCGGGGATTGTCGTGGGGTCGAGCTTGATGTAATTGCAGACGAACAGATCAAGATGGCCGTCCCGGTCGTAATCGAGAAACGTACAGCCGGCACCCCAGCGATACTGCTCCTGGTACAAGCCCGCTTTGCGGGTGACGTCGGTGAAGGTGCCGTCACCGTTGTTGTGGAAGAGAATGTTATGTCCCCAGAAGCAGCAGAAGAGGTCATCCCATCCATCGTTGTCGTAGTCGCCAACGCACACGCCAGTTTGCCATCCGGTGCGTCCCAATCCTGATTTTTCGGTGACGTCGGTGAACGTACCGTCGCGATTGTTCTTATACAGGTGAGAAGTCGGCGCCTGCCCTGCGGGCCAATTCGCGTCGAGGCGATCGCCATTCGTGAGATAGATGTCCAGCCATCCGTCCTTGTCGTAGTCGAAGAAGGCGAGTCCGCTTCCTTTCGCTTCGATGATCGAACGCTTGTGTTCCACGCCGCCCCAGACGTTGGGGATCGTAAGCCCAGCCTGCTGAGCCACGTCGACATACTGGACCGGAGACCCCGGATTCGCGACCGCAGCTTCTACCAGCGTCGGATTTCGCCACTTCCAGAGTGGAGTCGTCAGTGTCTCAAGCAATGTACCGCTGAGGAGGAAAAGTGATGAGCCGAGGAAGCGCCGCCGAGGCAAATTCATAGACATTGATTGGGATTATTGAAACAGATATTCACCGCGAAGGCACGAGCGGGAATTTGCGGGGGACAATTCCAACGCCTTCTTTCACGGCGATGATCTTATCGATCGGAACATCGGTTAATTTGTCGACACGGCCGCTGGGCCATGTGATGACGAGTGAGTCAATTTTGGTCCGCTTGCCTAGGCCGAAATGAATGCGCGGATCGTTCGCCGACATGTAGCTCATTCCACCCTTGGATTGTTCAACATGAGTAACGCCTTCTGAAGTGAGTTTCAATACCGAGCCGATACCGTCGCGGTTCGACTGTGTGCCGATCAGCAGGACCTCCAGCCAGTGGTTTGCGTTGCCTCCATCGTTGCGCAGAAGCTCGGGGTAATCGCCACGAACATTGACGGCAATATCGATATCTCCGTCGTTGTCGAAATCCGCCGTGGCCAGGCCGCGGCCCGCTACGGGACGCATAAAGTCAGCACCAAGAGCCTCTGAGGTCTTCTCAAAATGCCCTTTCCCCAGGTTGCGGTACATGAGCAACGGCTCTTTGTAAGACACCTCGCTGTGGTAGAGGTTCACGTTGTCCAGCATGGCTCCATTCAGTTGCAGAATATCCGGCCAGCCATCGTTGTCATAGTCGAGAAACTTTGCCGCCACTCCACTGAGCAGCACGGCCTTGTTGCCAATGCCGGAACTGTAAGTGTCGTCGGTGAACGTGCCGTCCTGATTGTTGTGATAGAGACGATTCAGTTCGAAATCCAGATGAGTGATGTATACGTCCATCCAGCCATCGCCATCCACATCCGCGGCGTCGATGCCCATGCCGGCTTCGTAACGTCCATCTTCGCTGGCCGCCAGGCCGGAGAACAGCGAGACATCCTTGAAGGTGCCATCGTGATTATTCAGGAATAGAAAATTCGGCCACGTGTCGTTGGCGATTGCGATGTCGGGCCAGCCATCGTTGTTGAAGTCGGCCGTGACCACCCCCATGCCCTTCGATTCAGGGAGGCCCACGCCTGATTTGTCGCTCACATCGGTAAACGTGCCGTCGTGATTGTTGCGGTACAGCTTCGTCTTCTGCCCCTTGTAGTTGTTGGGATTGCAGTAAGAGCGATAGCCTGGTGCACGTTCGCCGCACCAGAGATTGTTTTTGGGACTCCACTCGATGTAATTCGTAACAACCAGGTCGAGGTACCCGTCTTTGTCGTAGTCGAACCACGCTGCGCTGGTTGACCATCCACCTTCATCGGCGACGCCCGCCTTCGCGGTCACGTCGGTGAAGGTCCCATTGCCGTTGTTGTGATAGAGAATGGCGCGGCCATAGCCAGTGACGTAGAGGTCCGGGTAGCCGTCGTTGTCAAAATCCCCCACCGCCACGCCCTGGCCGTAATGTCCCTCGCCGCCCACGCCGGCCTTGTCGGTTACATCGGTGAACGTGCCATCTCCGTTGTTGTGATAGAGCGCCGATCGCAGCGGATGCGAAGGTTTGTAAATATCTGTTGGGCCGGACTGGACAAAGTAGAGATCCATCAGGCCGTCCTGATCGTAGTCAATCCAGCCCACGCCGGTTCCCATCGTTTCCAGATAGTACTTCTGGTCGGTCTGCGTCGAGTCCTGTTGGAAGGTAATTCCGGCCGCCTTGCGAATGTCGGTGTAATGCACTGGAATGGGAGCTTCATCCTGCTTCGCGGGCCGCTGAGCAAAGGGCGTAGAACAGAGAAAGGGCACGAGCCCGGCGGCAATTCCGCGCCAGATAATTGTGGCCAGACTCGTCATCGCTCTCAGAGGGTCCGATCCGCGAGGGCAAGTGCCACTTGCAGCAACTGCCTGCGGCTGGCCATCGACATGGGTTGATCGCCGGCAGCAGGAATGTCGGGA
>Ga0335075_10004696_pt1 | contig 21290 bp, 19 predicted proteins | sample Lox_Sample_24_FD_206723 | JGI IMG/M metagenome (GOLD analysis project Ga0335075, IMG submission 206723) | Soil microbial communities from Loxahatchee National Wildlife Refuge, Florida, United States - Lox_Sample_2.4 | ecosystem: Environmental > Terrestrial > Soil > Wetlands | place: USA...
GGTCTCGACCATTCCACTTTCTGTGCCGACGCCTCTCCGGGCCAGGTTTCGTCGCAACTTCCGGGTCAGCCATCTGGTCGTGATTCTTCTCGTTGCCTTCGCGGTCATCGTCCCGCTCGTTTCGCCGGACAACGCGATGGTCGTGAATCCCGCCAGACGGTTCTCGCCGCCTTTCGGCGCAACGCTGTTCGGCACCGACAATCTCGGCCGCGATCTTGGTGTGCTGGTTGCCGCCGGCCTGCGGACCTCGCTGCTGATCGCGCTGCTGGTCGTGACGATCGCTGGCGTTCTCGGTTGGCTGCTCGGCGCGATCAGCGCCTATGCCGGTGGCTGGATCGACGACGTGCTGGGCCGTGTCATGGACGCGTTCAACGCGTTCCCGGGCATCATCCTGGCGATCGCGCTCACCACCGCCATCGGACCGAGCTTCAGCACACTGATCGCGGTTCTGGTCGGCGTCACCTGGGTGAACTATGCCCGCGTCGTTCGTGCCCGTGTGCTCTCGCTGAAAAACGAGGAATACATCATCGCCTCGCGGCTTTACGGCGCGAAGCAGCGTTTTGTCCTCCTGCGCCATATCTGGCCGAACACCGTCGACCTGGTCATCTCGGTGGCGCTCGCGCAGATCGCCAATGTCATGCTGGCTGAATCGACGATCACATTCCTTGGCTTTGGCCTGCAGCCGCCGAACGTTTCGCTCGGATTGATCATCACCCAGACCAAGGACTACCTGCAGATCAACGGCTATCCCGTGATGTTCGCCGGCATCGTCCTCGTCGCTGCCTGCACCAGCGTCGCCATGAGCGTCTTCTCTTTCAGGGGAGGGCAGAAATGACCGACCGGACGAAGATACAGCGGTTGCTCACCGTCGAAGACGTATCCAAGGTCTACGGCGATACCGGCGGCAAGTTTTGGGCGGTGCGCCATGCGTCCCTTGCGGTAGAGCGTGGCGAATGCGTCGCCATTGTCGGCGAGTCCGGCTCCGGCAAGACGACACTGGCGCGCATGATCATGGGTCTGGTCGAGCCGTCTGAGGGGAATGTTCGCTTCGATGGTGAAGATGTCGCTGCGCTGTCTCGTCGGCGTCAGGACCGCCAGCGGCTGGCGGCCCGTATGCAGATGGTGTTCCAGGACCCGCGCAGTTCGCTTGATCCGACCATGCGCATCGATAACATCATCGCCGAGCCGCTGGTGATCTTCGGCTGGTCCGCGGCGGATATCGCCAACCGTGTCGTTGAAGTGCTCGACCTTGTGGGGCTTTCGCAGGACTACGCCCAGCGATTGCCTGCCGAACTGTCAGGCGGACAGCGGCAGCGCGTCGGTATTGCCCGCGCGCTCAGCCCGCGCCCCGATTTGCTGTTACTCGATGAGCCGGTCGCGTCGCTCGACGTATCGATGCAGGGTCAGATCCTGCGGTTGTTGGTCGACATCAAGGAGAAGACGAACATCGCGGTGGTGGTGATCGCACACGACCTCGGCGTGGTGCGCGCCATCGCCGACCGCACGGTCGTCATGTATTCGGGCCGGATCGTCGAGCATGGCTCGACCGGCCAGGTTTTTGGCGAGCCTATCCATCCCTACACCGCAGCGCTGTACTGGTCGGCTTCGGTCGCCGGCGAGCGCGCGATGACCGGGGACGTTCGCCGTGCGTTGGCCAATGAGCCTCTGCCGGCGCCGCAGCGCGTCACCGGCTGCGTGTTTCGTACCCGTTGCTGGCGCAAGATCGACCGCTGCAATGTCGAAGCGGTGCGCGTCGACCGCAACGCCGGTCAGGTCGCCTGGTGCAACGTACCGCTTGCGCCACCCATTCCGTTGAGGGTGAGCGCATGACCGGCCAGCCCATCATCTCCGTCGACGGATTAAGCGTCACGTACCGGAGCGGTTCGTCGGACGTGCGAGCGGTTCAGGACATTGCGCTGCAGATCATGCCGGGCGAGGCGCTCGGAATCGTCGGTGAATCCGGATCGGGCAAATCGACTGTGGGCCTGTCGCTGATGCAATTGTTGCCGCGCACCGCCCAGGTCGAGGGGTCGATCACCGTCGACGGCGTGGACATGACGGCGGCGGACCGGCATGCGGCCCGCGTGCGCGGCGGCGTCATTGGCCTTGTCTATCAGGATGCACTGGCCGCACTCAATCCGTTCCGCCGCGTTGGCCCGCAGATCGCGGAGGTGATGACGCATCATCTTGGCTACGATCAGTCGAAGGCCGCGCGCGAGTCGATCGAAGCTCTGGCGCGCGTCGGCATCTCCGACGCAGCCGAACGCTACAGCCAGTACCCGCACCAGTTTTCCGGCGGCATGCGGCAGCGCGCGGCGATCGCCATGGCGCTGGCTGCGAAGCCGAAAGTGCTGCTGGCCGACGAGCCGACCACGGCTCTCGACGTAACCGTGCAGGCACAGATCGTACGCCTGCTGCGCGAGATGCGCTCAGCGCATAACATGGCAATGATCGTAATCTCGCATGATCTGCACGTCATCCGCGAAACATCGGATCGCATCGCGGTCATGTACCATGGTCGTATCGTCGAGACGGGCGCTACGCGCGATGTGCTCGCGGATCCGCAGCATCCCTATACACGCGACCTGATCCGCAGTGCGCCCACGGTTGAATCGCCGGTCATTTCCTTCATTCCTGGAACGCCACCGAGCCCAAGCACCAGTTTCGACGGCTGCTCGTTCGAACCGCGCTGCAGTGTCGGCCGCGGCGACACGAAATGCCGCACCGAGCGGCCCAGGCTTCGGGTCGTCCCCTGCCACTCCGCTTCACAGGCCGCTTGCCATTACCCGCTGTGCGAGGCGTCCGGCCGCTCCAATCCACCTGACACACATCACCAGCCTGAAGGAAAGGTCGCATGAAGATCACCAAAGTAGAAACCCTTCTCATATCGGAGAAGCTCAAGGATCCTTGGGTGATGGGCCTGGGGACGGCCTCCAAGCGCGACGAATTGATCGTGCGTGTGCACACGGATGAAGGCATCACCGGCCTCGGCAGTTCCTATCATGGCCACACGCCGCATGCGATCCGCAGCTTGATCGATTCCAAGCTCGGGCCGCTGGTCACGGGCCAGAATCCGCTGCAGATCCAGTCGCTCTGGGAGAAGATGTTCTTCGGCAGCATTCATCTCGGCTCCGCCGCGATCCAGGCGATGGCCGGCATCGACATCGCGCTCTGGGACATCATGGGCAAGGTGACGAACCAGCCGATCTACCGTCTTCTCGGTGGCGGCGATGGTGCGGAAGGGCGTGGGCCTCTGCTGCCGGCCTATATCGGCTGCCAGACGCTTGGCATCAAATCCGACCTCGATGCCCTCGTCGAGGAAGCGCAAAGTTACGTGAAGCAGGGCTTCAAGGCGGTGAAGGTGCGCGGCGGCGCCGGCGTCAAGCTCGATCTCGCAGCGGTGGAAGCCGTGCGCGGTGGGGTAGGGGACGCAATCGACATCATGATCGACACGAATGCGCGGTACTCCTGGCCCGAGGCCGTGCGCCTCGCCAAGGAACTGGCCCGCTTCAACACGTTCTGGCTCGAAGATCCGTTCGATTTCACGGTGGCCTATCACCGCGAGGAGACCGGACGCCTGCGCCAGATGGGGCTGACGCCGATCGCCTCGGGCGGCAACGTGTTCACGCGCTTCGACTTCAAGGACCTCGCGGTCAAGGGCGGCGTGGACTACCTCACGCCTGACGTCGTCAAGTCGGGCGGCATCTCGGAAGCGATGAAGATCGCTTCGATCGCCAGCGCCTATAACATCATCATCGCGACGCACACCTATAACGGCCTCACGCAGATCGCGAACCTGCACTTCGCAGCAGCGATCCCGGCGCACATCCGCGGCCACGTCGAGTGGGATCCGGGCAAGCACAATGTTTTCCGCGACAAGCTCGTCGAACCGAGCGTGCGCGTGCAGGACGGTCTGCTTGAAGTGCCGAACGGCCCGGGCTTGGGCGTCGAGCTCAGCGAGGAGACAGTCGACCGGCTCGCCTACATTGAGGGGCCGGAGATCCTGGGTGTTCCGCGCCGCCGCACCTGGGCAATCGGCACCTGATTATCGCTGAACTGCATGACCGGCCATCGCACTCGGGCGAGACAACGATTGCGATGGCGGCGGGCCGGGCTGGTGGGAACATGCTTCCTGCTATCCGGCCTGCTCGGCCCGATCTGGCACGTCTTCTCGATCATCCTCGTCGATCTCGAACGCGAGTTTGGCGGCTCGCGCCTCGATACATCGCTCGCTTTCAGCATTTTCGCGCTGTCGCACGCGCTCTCGACGCCTTTCCTTGGTCGAGCCCTCGTCAGTTTTGACAGCAAGCGGCTGATGGTGGCTTTGAGCCTGCTGCTTGGGCTCGGTCTCTACCTCGCTGCTAACGCGACCTCGCTGCTGCAATTCTATATCGCGTTCGGACTAGTTGCAGGGATCGGCACCCAGGCGTTCGGATCGTATTTTGTCTTCTCGCTGATCGCCAACCGGATACGATCCAACACCGGCACATCAATGGCTCTGGCTGACGCGGGAGCGGGCGTCGGAATTTTTGTTGGTCTTCCGATCCTGCACGTCATCCAGGAGGCAGATGGCTGGCGTGGCGCGTTTTTGACCTTGGCATTGGTCGCCGCGCTATGCGGGCCTTTGGCGCACCTGTTTCTGCTGCCAAAGCTGCGGATACCAAAGCGCAACTCCACCGAGAACGCTGCGCCGAAATCCCGTACCGCGCTGATCTCGGGATTGCTCGTGCTCAGCATGCTGCTTGGAACTATCGTCCTGCAGGCCTTGCAGACCCATCAAGTCGCGGCGTTTCAGTATTTTGGTGCGGCGTCGTCCGACGCCGTATGGACGGTGTCCATTGCGGGTGTGACAGTTTTCCTGTCGCGTCTTGCCACAGGTCTGACTATCGACCGTTGGGGGGCCGGGCGAACGATGGCGGTGGCGTTCCTGGGTGCAGCCTTGTCCTTTCTCTCGCTCTCAATGTTCGCGGCGTCACAGACCGGTGGTTGGCTGCTCGTCTATCCGCTTGCGTTTGCAATCGGCTTCGGCTCGCAAGGGATAATCTACGCGGCGCAACAGCGGCAGCTTCTCACGCCGCGTGAATTCATCCACTCGCTATCGCTGACACGTCTAAGCGCAGGTCTTGGCCTGTTTGCCGGTCCAATGGTCGGCGCCGCAACTTACGAATTCTTCGATGGTTATAACGGGATGCTTGTCACGTTGGCCCTGATAGCGCTCGCGCACTTCTGCATATTCTTCGCGTCGTTGTTGCCGGGTCGAGTTGCCAGCCCCGGAAAGCGCCTGCCGAGCGACATTCGCTGATGCCTCCCGCGATTGCTGAACTAGCGCTCAGCGTCCATCTCCGCGAGCTTCCTCACGCGGCGGCGAAAATCCTCGTCAGTCGAGAATTCCGCGCCCAGGTAGGACGAAACCAGATCCTTTGCCAGCCAGGCGCCGACGATCTGCGCCCCGATACACATCACATTGACGTCGTCGTGCTCCACCGACTGGTGCGCTGAATGCACGTCGTGGCACACGGCCGCGCGGATGCCCTTTACCTTGTTGGCTGCAATGGAAGCGCCGACACCGGTGCCGCAGACCATCAGCCCGCGTTCTGCCTTCCCATCGAGGATGGATGACGTCACAGCCTTGGCGATGTCGGGGAAGTCCACGGGGTTAGGGTCGTAAGAACCGGCATCGTGCACTTCGTGACCCAGCGAGCGGATGTGCTCGACGATGGTCGACTTGAGGTGGAAACCAGCGTGGTCGGAACCGATGACGATGCGCATCTGAGAACTCCCGGGAGGATGCTACTGGATCATGCGCGGCAGCCAAAGCGTCAGGTCCTTGGCGAAGGTCAAGACGCCGAGCGTGGCAAGCAGCGGAACGTAGAATGGCAACAGCGCGCGCAACAGCGATTTTATCGAGACCTGTGCGATGTTGGCGACGAGGAAAAGCGACAGACCCATCGGCGGCGTGAGCAGCCCGATCATCAGGTTGAAGATCGCGACGATGCCGAGCTGGACCGGATCGACACCGGCCATGACGAGCGGCGGCGCGATGATCGGGACGAGCAACAGCGTCGCCGTTGTGCTGTCTAGGAACATGCCGGCGATGAAGAAGATCAGATTGGCGATGAGCAGCAGGATCAGCGGGTCGGTCGACCAGCCGAGCAGGGTCGCCGCGAACATCTGCGGCACCTGCTCGACGGCGAGGATCCAGCCGAAAAGGGCCGCCGCCGCGACGATGATCAGGATGGCGCTCGACGAGCGCGCCGTGAGCAGTGCCGAGTTCCACAAATGCTCCAGCGTGAGTTCGCGGTAGAACACGGCGCTGATGAAGATGACATAGACGGCGGTCACTGCGGCGGCCTCCGTCGGCGTGAAGGCGCCGGCCATCATGCCGCCGACCATCAGGACAGGTGCGATGATCGCGGGGAGAGCGGGCAGCAGGTCACGTCCGACCTCGCCGGCGGTCGGCCAGCGCTCGGCGCGCGGATGGTTGTGGCGCATGGCGATGAACAGCACGGTGATCATCAGGAAGATCGTGCAGATGATCGCGGGGACGATGCCGGCGACCAGCAACTGAACAATGGAGACGCTGGTGACGGAGCCGTAGACGATCAGCGGAATGCTCGGCGGGAAGATCGGACCGAGGGTCGCGGACGATGCTGTGACGGCACCTGCAAAGGCCGGATCGAAGCCACGCTTCTTCATCGCGTCGATCTCGATGCGACCGAGGCCGCCGATATCGGCCAGGGCGGCACCCGACATGCCGGAGAAGACGAGGCTGCCGAACACATTCACCTGGGCGAGGCCGCCGGGCACGCGTCCGACCAGCGTGTAGGCAAAACGGAAGATACGGTCGGTAATGCCGGAAAGGTTCATCAGATTACCGACGAAGATGAAGAGTGGCACGGCAACCAGTGGAAAGGAATCCAGCGCGTAGGTGATGCGCTGTGTGAGCAGGCCGAACGGCAAGCCTTCGATCAGCACATAGGCGACCGACGGCAGCAGGATCGCGTAGACGACCGGAAAGCCGGCGATGAACAGCAGCAGGAAGACGACGACGAAAAGATATCCCATCGTCGCCTCAGACCGAGATGTTGGTGTCGGCCTGCGGCGGTTTGCGCAGGTGCACGAGGTGGATGATGGCCGCACCGGCAAAGCCGAACAGCGTCGCGCCGAGGAAGATGGTGAAAGGGATGCCGAGCGTCGGCGTCGTGTTGTCGAGATTTTTTGAGATGTTCGCCGTGGTGACATAGGCGAGGAACGCGCAGATGGCGATCGCAGTCAGCGAAATCGTCACGTTGAGAATCGCGCGAACCGCGCGTGGCAGCGACGCTTTTATCTCGCCCATCACAATGTTTTCGCCAGCCTCGACAACCAGCGGATAGGCGCAGAATACCAGGCAGATCAGCAGAAACCGCGTGAGTTCCTCCGCGCCGATAAAGGGCAGGCCGAACACGCCGCGCATGACAACTTGCGCCATCGGAACAATGACGATCCCGGCCATGACAATGACGACCACGATGTTGAGGATTCGGACCGGCAGGCGCATGCGCACCTCCTCGAGACAGATGTTCGGATGTCGGCGGGGCGGCGAGCTGACGCCGCCCCTGCCTCGGAACTACTTGACTGCGTCGATCTGCTCGATCAGCGGCTTAAAGTTCGGGAAGTCCGCCGCGATCTGTGCATTGACCTTGGTGCGGAATGCCTCGAGGTCGAGGCCATCAGCTTCGGTGATGAAGGTCATGCCGCGCTTCTTCAACTCGGCGACGAGTTCTGCCTCGCCATCGGTCGCCCACTGAAGCGACTCCTTCGCCTTGTCGTCGAGGACCTTCGTGATCGCTGCGCGGTTCTCTTCCGGCAGGCCCTGCCAAACCTCTTCATTGATGAAGATGGCGAGCACGGCGCGCATATGGCCGGTCATCGACAGATGCGACTGGACCTCGTTGAGATTGTTGGCCGCGATCATGGTGAGCGGGTTCTCCTGACCGACGACGACGCCCGTCATCAGCGCGGTCGGCAGTTCCGAGACTTCGACCGGCGTCGGAATGGCGCCAAAACCCTTCACCATCGAGACCCACAGCTCGAGCGGCACGGCGCGGAACGGCTTGCCTTCGAGGTCGGCTGGCGTCTTCACCGCGAAGTTTGACGAGATGTGCCGGTCGCCGCGATAGATTCGGCCAATGATGCGCATGCCGCTGGCGACCAGCTTTTCGTTGATTGCCTGCAGGGCAGGGGACGTCGCCGGATCGGTCGCGGCGAGCGCATGCGCGCCGTCGCGGTAGATGAAGGGCGCGTTGAAGACGGCGACCTCCGGGACAAGGCGGGCGAGCGAGGCGAAGTCGTGATGGCCCATCGAGATGGAACCCATCTTCACGCCATCGACGAGTTCCGAGACGCCGCCGAGCTGGCTAGCCGGGAAAACCTGTACGGTCACTGCGCCATTGGTCGCCTTGTTGATCGCTTCGGCCGCTTCTGTCGCGTAGCGGGTCTGAATATCGCCTTCCGAACCGACATGTGCGTAACGCAGCTCCTGTGCGCTGGTCGAAGCAAGTGAAAGACCGAGCGCGAGCGACGCGCCGGCCAGAATCCCTGATATGTTGAAGTGCTTCATGACTGTCTCCTTCCCTGTGTTTCAGTCTTCTTGTTTTTCCGCCTTCGAGAAGGCGGCTATAAAACTCTTGCGGCGGAACTCGTCGCCGATCGCGAAATGCTCGCGCAGGCGCGTTTCCGCAGCATCGGGATCGCGGGCAACGATCGACAGGTAGACTTCGCGGTGTGCGTCAACGAGGTAGTCGCGAATGCCGGCGACCTGCACCGTAAGCTTGCGACGCTCGACGTGGCTGCGGCGCAGCAGCTCCGAGATCGCCTGGTATAGGGTGAGCAAGGCCGGGCTGCGTGCCGCCTCGACAATCGCCATGTGGAAGGTGAAGTCCGCCTCGCCACCGGCTTCCGGATCGTTGATCGTCTCCATCAGCCTGGAGAGCTTGCTGCCGATCCTCAGGAAATCGCCGTCCGAGGCGCGTTCACAGACAAGCCGTATCGCCTGGCACTCGATCGCGATGCGCGCCTGCATCACATCGTCGAGGATGTCGGGCTGCTGCGCCAGGCAGAAGGTGAAGAAGTCGGTCAGCACCGAGATGTCGGCCGATTTCACATAGGCGCCCTTGCCATGCAGGATGTCGAGAAATCCAAGCATTGAAAGCGAACGCAGCGCTTCCCGCAGCACCGGACGCGAGACGCCCAGACGCAGCGATAGCTCACGTTCGCTGAGCAGCCGGTCGCCAGGTTTTAATCGTCCCGACAGAAGTTCGTCGCGGAAGAAGGCAAAGACCTTTTCCGCTCCAAGCAGATCGTCCGGGGCTTCGGCGAGCACAGTCGACATGAGTGGCCTTACAGTGGTCATACCACTTTGCAAAAGCCACAAATGACTGTCAAGCCGCCTGTTACGATGACGACAATGCCAAGCTCGAAGGTATTGAGGTGAGGGCGCTGCCCACTTAGGCGGAGGCCCTGATCGGACCTGATGAATTCGCTGTCTGAACTCTCCTTATCCCGGCACCTTCCAGCGCTTCTTCTTATCGCGCGGCAGTGTGCGCGGTTCGCCGGGATTGAACCCGTAGCTCGCATTCGGGTCGGGACTGTGAGCCCGATGACCGTAGCCGATCGCGCTCTCGTCTTGCGGCGCCGGTGGAGCCGCCGTCGTGGTGGCGCCGGTGTTGGCGGCTGAGTCCGGGTTCAATTGCTTTTCGGGCATCGGGTCGTCTCCGGATGCCCCCCCAATCCCATTAAACACCGCAACGGGCCGACTTGCCGAACCCCGCTTCGGGTCGTGGTTAGCAAATGTTCAATGCTCCCCTTGACCTTCCAGTCACTGGAAGCCCTATCTGCATAGCCATGTTGAAAATGAAGCATGGGACGAAGCAGTGACCGATCATAAAAAGCACGCGCAACACGACCATTCCGGCCACGATCATTCCGGCAATGGGCATTGCTGTCAGGCGCCTTCCCAAAAGGGATATTCGCATGATCATGCAACGGCGGAAACCAAGGATGCCGATGTGATCCGCGATCCCGTCTGCGGAATGATCGTCGATCCGAATGCCGGCAAGCCGACTGCCGAGCATGCGGGCCATGTCTACCATTTCTGCTCGGCTGGCTGCCGCACCAAGTTCGTGGCGCACCCGGAAAACTATCTGACCGCGACCGACCCGGTCTGCGGCATGAGCGTCGACCGTTCGTCGGCCAAACATTTTCTCCGCCACGAAGGCGAGAAATTCTATTTCTGCTCAGCGGGTTGCCAGGCGAAGTTCGAGTCCGATCCGGCGAAGTACACGGGCAACCGGCCGGCGCCGGAACCGATGCCGAAGGGCACGCAATACACCTGTCCGATGCATCCGGAAATCGTCCGCGACAAGCCCGGCTCGTGCCCGATCTGCGGCATGGCGCTGGAGCCGATGGGCGTGCCGACCGGCGACGAGGGTCCGAACCCGGAGCTGATCGATTTCACGCGGCGGCTGTGGGTCAGTGCGGCGCTCTCCATTCCGCTGCTCGTCATCACCATGGGGCCGATGCTCGGGCTGCCGGTGCGAGACTGGCTTGGCGAGCGCACGGCCGCATGGCTGGAGCTCGCGCTGGCGACGCCAGTTGTGTTGTGGGCGGCGCTGCCTTTCTTCCATCGCGGCTGGGATTCGATCGTCAACCGCAGCCCGAACATGTGGACACTGATCTCGATGGGCGTTGGCATGGCCTACGTCTACAGCGTCATCGCGACGCTCTTTCCCGACATTTTTCCGCACCAGTTCCGCGGTCATGGCGGCTCCGTGCCGGTCTATTTCGAGGCGGCGGCGGTGATCGTCGCGCTGGTCTTCGTCGGCCAGGTGCTCGAGCTCAGAGCGCGCGAGCGCACTGGCTCGGCGATCCGCGCGCTGCTCGATCTTGCGCCGAAGACCGCGCGTCTTATCGGCGCTGATGGCTCCGAAACTGACGTGCCGCTCGCCGAGGTGAAGACCGGCGACCGGCTGCGCATCAGGCCGGGCGACAGCGTGCCGGTGGACGGCATCGTGCTGGAAGGCCGCTCGTCGGTGGACGAATCGATGATCACCGGCGAACCCGTGCCGGTCGAGAAGGTCGAGGGCGAAACCGTCACCGGCGGCACGCTCAACAAGAACGGCACGCTGGTCATGCGCGCCGAAAAGGTCGGCGCCGACACGATGCTGTCGCGCATCGTCGAGCTGGTCGCCAAGGCGCAACGCAGCCGCGCACCGATCCAGGGCCTGGCTGACCGCGTGTCCGCCTGGTTCGTGCCGACCGTCGTGCTGGTCGCGATTGCGGCCTTCGTGACCTGGGCGCTTATCGGACCCGAACCGGCGATGACCTATGCCATCGTCTCGGCAGTGTCGGTGCTGATCATCGCCTGTCCGTGTGCGCTGGGTCTTGCCACGCCGATGTCGATCATGGTCGCGACCGGGCGCGGCGCGCAGGCCGGTGTGCTGATCCGCGATGCCGAGGCGCTGGAGCGGTTCGCCAAGGTCGACACGCTGATCGTCGACAAGACCGGCACGCTGACCGAAGGCAAGCCGAAGCTCACGGATGTGATCCCCACGGACGGATTTGCCGAGGCGGACGTGCTTTCGCCCGCAGCCGGCCTGGAGAAGGGCTCCGAACATCCGCTCGCCGAGGCGATCGTTGACGGAGCGAAGGGCAGGGGCGTTCCCGTGCCCGATGCGTCGGATTTCGAGGCGACCACCGGCAAGGGGGTTTCGGGCACCGTCAGCGGCCGCAAGGTATCGCTTGGCAATGCGGCGATGATGCGAGGCATCGATCTCGGTGCGCTGAAGCAGAAGGCTGATGCGCTGGCGAGCGAGGGCAAGACGGCGATGTTCGTCACCATCGACGGCAAGGCGGCCGGCATAGTTGCCGTCGCCGATCCGATCAAGGCTTCGGCCGCGGACGCACTGCGCGCACTGAAGGAAAGCGGCTTGCGCATCATCATGGCGACGGGCGACGCCGAGCGCACGGCAAAGGCCGTCGCCGCGAAGCTCGGCATCGACGAGGTGCGCGCCGGCGTACTGCCGGAAGGCAAGAAGGCACTGATCGACGAGCTGACGCAGAGGGGCGGCTCGGTCGCGATGGCCGGTGACGGCGTCAACGATGCGCCCGCCCTTGCGGCGGCCGATGTGGGCATCGCCATGGGCACCGGCGCGGACGTGGCGGTGGAAAGCGCCGGCATCACGCTGGTGAAGGGCGATCTGGCCGGTATCGTGCGGGCGCGGCATCTCGCCGAGGCGACGATGAGCAACATCCGCCAGAACCTGTTCCTGGCCTTCGTCTACAACACGGCTGGCGTGCCGGTTGCGGCGGGCGTGCTCTTCCCGATCTTCGGCACGCTGCTGTCGCCGATGCTTGCCGCCGCGGCGATGAGCCTGTCGTCGGTGTCGGTGATTGCGAATGCGCTGAGGTTGAGGGTTGCGAAGCTTTAGCGCTCATATCGCCCCTTACCCTCTCCCGCACGCTGGGAGAGGGGTCGTCAACCTTGGCGATTTCGCGATGAGAGCGAAGCTGCTCTCCTCTCCCCGTTTTACGGGTAGAGGACGCCGGCAGGTAGGTGAGGGGCGGCACCAACGCTGATCTCTTGCCACATCCCTGTCAGTATCTTTGTACGAATCGGGTTGCGCGGATTTCCGCGATACGCCAGCAATCAGACCATGAAGAGGGACTCGATCTCTAACGAGATGGCACGGCGGATCGCGCTCGCCGCGCAAGGGTTTGCCGACCAGCGGCCGGACAAGCCGAAGGATCGCCGCGCGCTGAAGAAAGTGCTCGCCCGTACCGCGCTGTTCCAGATCGATTCCGTCAATGTGTTGGCGCGGGCGCACTACATGCCGCTCTATTCGCGGCTCGGAAACTATCCGCAATCGCTGCTCGACGATGCGGCGACGGGCAGGAAATCACGCATCCTGTTCGAATACTGGGCGCATGAGGCGTCGTTCCTGCCCGTCGAGCTTTGGCCCTTGATGCAGTGGCGCATGCGCCGCGCCGAGAAGGGCCAGCGTATATACAAGGGCCTCGTCCAGTTCCGGAACGACAACAAGGCGTTCGTTGATGGTGTGCTGAAGCACATCCACGACAATGGCGCAGTCGTCGGCGGCGACATTGAGGATGAGCACGATCAGCGCGGCAAAGGCGGCTGGTGGGGCTGGAGCAAACGCAAGCACGCGCTCGAATGGCTGTTCTGGGCCGGCAAGATCACCACGGCGGAGCGACGTGGCTTCGCCCGTGTTTATGACATTCCCGAGCGCGTCTTCCACAGTTCGCTGCTCGACCGACCCGTCCCAGATGAGGCCGACGCGATCCGTGAACTGCTTCGCATTTCGGCGCGCTCGCTGGGCGTCGCGACGGGGCTCGATCTCAAGGATTATTTCCGCCTGCCGCCCGATGACGTGAACAAGCGCCTGCCGGAACTTGTCGAGGCGGGCGAACTCTTGCCAATCGCGGTGCGTGGCTGGAAGCCTGCGGCGTATATCCACAAGGACGCGAAAATGCCACGCAAGATCGAGGCGCGCGCGCTGCTGTCGCCGTTCGATCCCGTTGTGTGGGAACGCTCGCGCTCCGAACGGCTCTACGATTTCCACTACCGCATCGAGATCTACACGCCGGCGCACAAGCGCATCTTCGGCTATTACACGCTGCCGTTCCTGCTTGGCGACAATGTCGTCGGGCGCGTCGACCTTAAGGCCGACCGCAAGGCGAGCGAGTTGCAGGTGAAGGCGACGCATGCCGAAGCCGCTGCGCCGCCGGAGACAGCCGTGGCGCTCTATGACGAACTGACGCTGATGGCCGAATGGCTCGGGCTGGAGAAGATCGTCATCACGAAAAAAGGCGATCTGGCGCCTGCGCTGAAGAAGGTCAGCCGCTGACGCTTGCAACGACCCTCGGCAATGGCCGACTGTCCCGCTAAAGTGACGAGGGGCAGGAATAGGCAAATGTTGCTGCGTGAGGGTGACCAACGGACGATCGATATCGATATCAGGCTGGCCGGATTGCTTGCCGGTGTAGCTGGAGCGCTGAACGCCGCCGGGTTCCAGGCGACAGGCTTCTTTTCCGCGAACATGACCGGAAACGTGTCGTCCCTTTCCGACTATCTCGGTCTCGGAGAATTTCGCCTCGCTGCTCTCTTTGCTTCCCTCGTCGTGACATTTGTCGTCGGCGCGTTCGTCTCGGGGCTGCTTATCGAGGCGGGCCGGCGGCGCAGCGTTCGCGGGATTTATGCGTATAGTGTTGTGCTGGAAGCCGCACTTCTCGCATTGCTTGGACTGGCTGATATCCTGCTGCCCGCGATACGAAGCGGCCCAATCCTTGTGCTCGGTCTCAGTTTCGTTATGGGACTTCAGAACGCGGCAACCACACGTATTTCCAATGCTCGCGTGCGCACCACCCATGTTTCGGGCATGGCGACCGATATCGGCCTCGGCGTAGCCGCGTTTTTCCTCTCGCCGCCAGATCGATCCTCAGCGGTTGCGCGCTTACGCCTGCATCTCGCCACCATCCTGGCCTTCTTGGTCGGTGGTGTCATCGGCGTACTTCTCTATCTGCTGATAGAGGGATATCTGCTCATAATGTGCGCGCTGCTTTTGCTGGCGATTGCACTGCCTGAGGTTCGGCGCGCGACGCGTGGCTAGGTCAAGCGTTCGGGACGCCGAAACGCGACGACTACTTCAGCCAGTCCTTCAGCCGCGCCTTGGCGACATCCTTCAGGAGCGCGACAAAACCGTCGGCCTGATATGTGGCGGTCACGCGGCCCTTTTCCCTCGTCGCGGCCGCAGCATTGCCGACGACGCCGGCCGGGTTCAGGTCGGTCGCGATCCAGGCAAAGGCGTGGGTACCGGTGTGGCGCAGCAGGTCGAAAGTCTTTTCGGCCTTCTCGACATTCGAGCGAAAATCTTTCGCCTGCTTCATGTCGACCAGTTCCGGTCGAAAATGCAGCATCAGAGATGTTTCCAGATCGCCGCCATGGATGCCGTAGCGGTTCTCGGCATCCGAGTAGAGCCCGGCCGGGGTGCCAAAGCGGCTCCAGCTCGTTTTTACGGCGAGCATATTGAAGGCGACGCGCAGCTCACGCGTCACGATGCCCATCATCTCCTCGTTGCCGCCGTGCGAATTGACGAAGACGATCTTCCTGACACCGGCGCGTGCGACCGAGGCGCCGAGTTCGGCCCAGCTCTGGACCGCCGCCAGCGGCGAAAGAGTCAGCGTGCCCGGCGCATAAAGATGTTCGTTCGACTTGCCGACCGACTGGATCGGCAGGATGCGGATGTCGAGGTTCGCCGGGAGCTTCGCGATGACCGTCTCCAGCATGCCCTGCATGATCGACGTGTCGGTCGAGACCGGCAGATGGGGTCCGTGCTGTTCGATCGCCGCCAGCGGCAGCACCGCGATCGTCTTTTCCGGATCGATTTTCGCGTATTCGGTGGCCTTGTAGTCGCCCCACCAAACTCGTCTGGTCGCCTTTGCCATTTCTCCCCCTCAACCCGCCGCGATCGCTTCCACTTCGACCTTGAATTCCGGCCGCGCAAAGCCGGAGACGATCATCAAGGTCGAGGCGGGTGCGGGGTCGGCAAATAGCCTGTTGCGCACGTCCATGTAAGCCTGGAGATGGGCGCGATCGGTGACAAAGGCATTGATGCGGACGATGTCCTTCAGGCCAAGCCCAGCCTCGTCAAGGATTGCCGCGATGTTGGCGAAGCAGAGTTCGGCCTGGGCGCCGGCATCTTCCGGCACGCTTTCGTCCAGACCTATGCCAAGCTGGCCCGAACACAGGACCAGCCGCTTGCCGGCTGGCACCTCCACCCCATGGCTGTAGCGCGCAAACGGCGGGCGGATCGACTTCGGCTTGAGGAATTTGAACATTTCGCCTCCGTTCCAGTAACCGTAGAGCGGGATTTGCAGGGCCTCAAGAGAGCTGTGCCGGTTTCGGCGGGTTGATGGACAGGCGTTGAAAAAATGGGCACGATGCCGCCGGGAAGAGCAGTTCCACCCGCCGCGTTGGCTGATCCGAGGGTTCAGCAGATGATCGATGGCGTCGTCGGCCGGTGGCACACGTCTTGCTTTAAGATTCAACGGGTTCGAATGCCTCGCGCGCCCCGAAGCGAGGCGAAAGAGAGGGTGGTGTCACATGATGAAGATGATGAAGGTTTCAGCCGCGTCGGTCGCGGTTCTCGGTGCGAGCGCCTTCGGCGTAGTGGCGCAGGAAAAGGCGATTTTCATGTCGAACTGGCTCGCCCAGGCCGAACATGGCGGCTACTACCAGGCCGTCGCCGACGGGTCCTACAAGGAATGCGGCCTCGAGGTTACCATCCAGCAAGGCGGCCCGCAGGTCGCCGGCCGGCCGCTGCTGCTCGCCGGCAAGATCGATTTCTACATGGGCGGCAACATGCAGCAGGCGTTCGACGCCGTCGCCCAGAACATTCCCTTGCGTGTCGTTGCCGCGTCCTTCCAGAAGGAGCCGCAGGTGGTGATGTCTCACCCCGGCGAAGGGCTCGACACATGGGAAGACCTGCCAAAGGCCGAGCAGTACATTATCGGCGATGAAGGCGCGCAGAGCTTCCTGCTCTGGATGGCGACGGAGTTCGGCTTCGACGTCTCGAAGCGTGTGCCCTACACGTTCAACCCCGCGCCGTTCATCGCGAACAAGAAGTCGATCCAGCAGGGCTACGTGACGTCGGAGCCTTATGCGGTCGAGAAGGAGGCCGGGTTCGTGCCGAACCAGTTCCTGCTCGCCGACTATGGCTATGACACCTATTCGACGACGGTCGAGACGATGCAGGACACGATCGACAAGCGGCCGCAGGTCGTCCAGTGCTTCGTCGATGGTTCGGCCAAGGGCTGGTACAACTACCTCTACGGCGATAACAAGGCCGCCAACGAGGCGATCAAGAAGGACAATCCCGATATCACGGACGAGCAGATCGCTTTCTCGATCGCGCAGATGAAGAAGTTCGGCATCGTCGACTCCGGCGATACGGAAAAGATGGGCATCGGCGCCATGACCGACGCGCGCATGCAGAGCTTCTACGACAAGATGGTCAAGGCCAAGGTCATGCCGGCCGGCATCGACATCAAGAAGGCTTACACGCTCGACTTCGTGAACAAGGGCGTCGGGCTCGACCTGAAGAAGTAAGTCTTCGGACCGATGTTGCAGACAGCGACTGCCACCAGCGCGACGGCGGGGAGGGGCGGCGAACCCCTCCTCGTTCTGCGTTCGGTCGGGAAGACGTTTTCGACCGGCGTCACCGCGCTTGACGGCGTCGACCTGACGATCCGCGAGGGCGATTTCCTCAGCCTTCTCGGGCCGTCCGGTTGCGGCAAATCCACGGCGCTCAGGCTGATCGCCGGACTTTCGACGCCGACGTCGGGCGCGCTCGACTGGAACAAGCCGCTCGGCGACGACTGCATCGGCTTCGTGTTCCAGGAACCGACGCTGCTGCCGTGGGCCAGCGTGTTCGACAATGTCTGGCTGCCGCTCCGGCTGCGCGGCGTTTCGCGTGCGAAGGCTGCGCCGGCGGTGCGTGAAATGCTCGAGCGTGTGCATCTCGGCGGCTTCGAGGATGCGGTGCCGCGCGAACTCTCCGGCGGCATGAAGATGCGCGTATCGATCGCGCGCGCCCTGGTCACCAAGCCGCGCATCTTGCTGATGGACGAACCGTTCGCCGCGCTCGACGAGATCACCCGCTTCAAGCTCAATGCCGACCTGCTGGAACTCTGGCAGGACGAGCGCTTCACCACGATCTTCGTCACGCACAGCGTGTTCGAGAGCGTTTTCCTGTCGACGCGGATCGTCGTGATGGCGGCGCGGCCCGGCCGCGTCTTCGAGGAACTCGCCGTCGACGCGCCTTATCCGCGCGACGAGACGTTCCGCACCTCGCCCGAATATGCCGCGCTCTGCCGCAAGACCTCAGGCGTGCTGGCGGCCGCAATGGGGGAGGCGACCGATGGCGGCCATTGAGCGCCCGGATCTAACGCGCCTCGACGCGGAAGAGGCGCGCCGTCTGCGTGGCGAGCAGTTCGAGCGTATCGGCCGCTGGCTTTTGCCGTTGCTCATCATGCTGGCGGCCATCTGGCTGTGGGACCGCATCTGCGTGTGGAACGAGATCCCGCACTACATCCTGCCGCGGCCGGGCGTGGTGCTGCTGACCTTGTGGACCGACGCGGCGCTGCTGTTCGGCTCGCTGCTGACGACGCTGAAGATCACCTTCCTCGGCCTGGCGCTTGCCGTGATCGGCGGTGTGGGCCTGGCGGTGCTCTTTGCCCAGTCGAAATGGGTGGAGATGTCGTTCTTCCCGTTTGCTGTCGTCCTGCAGGTGACGCCGATCGTGGCGATCTTCCCGCTGATCAACATCTATGTCGACAACCAGACGGCGAAGCTTTTGCTCTGCGCCTGGATCGTCGCGTTCTTCCCGATCCTCTCCAACACGACGCTCGGCCTGAACTCGGTCGACCGCAATCTCATCGACCTGTTCAAGCTCAGCCGCGCCAGCCGCTGGCAGCAGCTCTGGCATCTTCGGCTGCCGGCGGCGATGCCGTATTTCCTCGGCGGGCTGAAGATCGCCGGCGGCCTGTCGCTGATCGGCGCGGTGGTGGCGGAATTCGTCGCGGGTTCGTCCGGCCAGTCCTCCGGTCTCGCCTCGCGCATCATCGAGGCGGGTTACCGGCTGAACGCGCCCAGGCTCTTCGCGGCGCTGATCCTGATTTCGGTCACCGGCATCGTGATCTTCCTGGTGCTGTCGCTGGTCTCGCATCTCATCCTGCGCCGCTGGCACGAAAGCGCGCTGAAGCAGGAGCGGTAGTGTGGCAGCGGTCGAGATACCGGCCTCCGGCTCCTACGTCCTTGCCAATGCCCGCCTGCATTCCTCGCTGACGCCCGGTTTTTCCGCCGTGTTCGACAGCGACGGTTTCGCTCGCGCGGACATCTCGGTCTCGGATGGGAAAATTGTCAGCGTCGTCGAGCGAACCGAGGCGCCGCTCTTGGCGGATGCGGTCGATCTCGCTGGCCGCATCGTCTTGCCATGCTTCGTCGATTGCCACACGCATCTCGACAAGGGCCACATCTGGTCGCGCACGCCAAATCCGGATGGATCGTTCATGGGCGCGTTGAACGCCACGGGTGCGGACCGCGCCGCGCGGTGGAGCGCGAACGACGTCGCCCGGCGCATGGATTTCTCACTGCGTACCGCCTACGCGCACGGTACGAGGGCTATCCGTACGCACCTCGACTCTGTTGCGCCGCAGGAGATCATCTCCTGGCCGGTGTTCGAAGAGATGCGTGAGCACTGGCGTGGCCGCATCGAGCTGCAGGCGGCATGCCTGTTCGGCATCGAGGCCGCGCGCGATTTCGTCTGGCTGGAGCAGATGGCGAAACGCGTCGCCGCCGCAAAAGGTGTGCTCGGCGCCGTCACCTACATGATGGCCGACCTGGACGAATTGCTCGACCGCATGTTCCGCCACGCGATCGAGCTTGGGCTCGACCTCGATTTCCATGCCGACGAGACGGACGACGTCTCGGCCGTCTCGCTGCGGAAGATCGCCGAGGCGGCGCTGCGGCACAAATTCGAGGGCAAGATCCTCGTAGGGCACTGCTGCTCCCTCGCGCGCCAGCCGGACGGCGAGGTGCTGGACACGCTGGACAAGGTGGCGAAGGCCGGCATGGCCGTCGTGTCTCTGCCGATGTGCAATCTTTACCTGCAGGACCGTCGCCATGACGGCACGACGCCGCGCTGGCGCGGCGTGACGCTGCTGCATGAGATGAAGGCGCGCGGCATTCCTGTGGCAGTCGCATCGGACAATACGCGCGATCCGTTCTACGCCTATGGCGACCTCGACATGCTGGAGGTTTACCGCATGGCGACCCGCATCCTGCATTTCGATCACCCTGTGGCGGATTGGCCGAAAGCCGTTGCGGCAACACCCGGCGACATTATCCGGTTACATGACGCCGGAAGGCTGGTTGCCGGTGGGAGTGCGGATTTCGTCATCTTCAGGGGAAGAAGCTGGACGGAATTGTTGTCTCGGCCGGAATCGGACCGGATCGTGGTGCGCGAGGGGCGGGCCATCGAACGGGCGGTGCCGGATTATTCCGAGCTGGATGATTTGATGGTGTGAGAATGGATGTATCCGCGTTGAAGCGGGACCTCGATGGGTTGAAGATCGAGGACAATGACAAGATCGTCCAGCAGAAGAGCAGGGACTTCTACTGGTACAGCCCGGTTCTGAAACGCCAGCTCGATCACGTGACTGGCGACCTGATCGTCACACCAAAATCCGAAGACGAGGTGATCCGTGTGCTGGCGGCGTGCCACAAGCACGGCGTGCCGGTGACGCCGCGCGGGTCGGGCACCGGCAATTACGGCCAGGCCATGCCGCTGTCTGGCGGCGTCGTGCTGTCCTTGGCTGAGCTGAACCAGATCAAGTCGATCGGACCGGGCAGGGTGGTGTGCGGACCCGGCGCGATCCTCGCCGAGATCGATCGCCAGACGCGCGCGCATTCCGGCCAGGAAATCCGCCTGTCGCCATCGACTTACAACACTGCATCGATTGGCGGCTTCATCGCCGGCGGATCCGGCGGCATCGGCTCGATCCGCTGGGGAGGGTTGCGCGATCTGGGCAACGTTATCCGGCTGCGCATCGTCACCATGGAGGCCGCGCCACGCGTCATGGAACTGACCGGTGAGGACGTGCTGAAAGTCATGCACGCCTACGGCACCAACGGCATCATCACCAAGGTCGAGATCCCGCTGACCGTCGGCTATGACTGGATCGACGCCATCGTCGGCTTCGACGACTTCATGGACGCGGTGCGTTTCGGCAATGACCTCGCCATCCAGGACGGGCTGCTGTCGAAACTGATCACGCCGATCGCCGCACCCGTGCCGCACGACTATTTCAAGCGGCACCAGAAATTCATCCGGCGCGACCAGAGCGTCGTCGTCTGCATGATCGCACCGCACGCGATGGACGCATTTGTCGCGCTCACCCGCCGTAGCAAGGGCGAGATGCTGTTCCGCGCCGATACGGCAAGCGAGGCGGAGCTGAAGGGCTTGCCGCCGGCCTATGAGCTCACGTGGAACCACACGACGCTGCGCGCCATTCGCGTCGACCCGAGCATCACATATCTGCAGACGCGCTATCCGTCGCCGGATCACATCGGTCACATTGATGCGATGGTGAAGCGCTTCGGCAACGAGGTGCCGGCTCATGTCGAATACATCCGCTTCGATGGCGCGATCGGCACAGCCGGCTTGCCGCTG
>Ga0335075_10004697_pt1 | contig 21288 bp, 20 predicted proteins | sample Lox_Sample_24_FD_206723 | JGI IMG/M metagenome (GOLD analysis project Ga0335075, IMG submission 206723) | Soil microbial communities from Loxahatchee National Wildlife Refuge, Florida, United States - Lox_Sample_2.4 | ecosystem: Environmental > Terrestrial > Soil > Wetlands | place: USA...
GGCGACGCAACATAGGTCACGCCGTATTTCTGGTGGTACCCGGCGAGACGTCGAGCCGTCGCCGGAGATATCGTGCTCAGCGATACGTGAATGCCTCCTTTGCCCAGCGCTTCTACAAAAGACGACTCGGCCAAACAAACCTCTTCGAGCGCACGGTCGTCCGCAAGCATCGTGAATACGATCCCGCCCGCCTGCGCCACGTCCGCCGGCTTCGTCGCGGGAACCGCGCCCTTCTCGACTAATTGCGCTGCTTTGGAACGAGTCCGGTTGTACACGCGCAGATCGTATCCGGCGCGCCGCAGATTCTCTGCAATCGGCTCGCCCATGTTGCCAAGGCCTATGAATCCAATCGTCTCTGCCATGTGAACGCCCTCCAGCTTGACCTTGATCTTCCCTCTAGCGGCCTACCGCCATGGATGCTGCGCGGGACGTCGCGACCCCCGGGGGCGCCGAACTTCCGCGCCACTCAAGTATAATTCCCGCATCGATCACCCCAAGTGGGAGAAATATTGATGCCCAAGAAAAATTTCAAGGACCTCAGTGAGCGCGAAATCCTGGCCCTCGCCATTCAACTTGAAGAAGAGGACAGCCGCGTCTACGCTGATTTCGCCGACGGCCTGAAGGAGAACTATCCCGCCAGCGCCAAAGTTTTCAAAGAGATGCAGGTCGAGGAGTCGCGCCACCGTCAGCGCCTGATCGACATGTTCGAGCAGCGCTTCGGCGACCACATTCCTCTAATCCGGCCGCAAGACGTGAAAGGTTTCGTCGACCGCAAGCCGGTCTGGCTTGTGCGACCGTTGGGTCTCGCTACCGTGCGCAAGCAAGTGGAAGTGATGGAAGGCGAAACGCTCCGCTTTTACGAACAGGCCATGGCGCGTATCTCCGATCCTTCAACGCGCAAGCTGCTCGGCGATCTCGCCGAAATCGAGCGCCAGCACGAGGATTTCGCCGAAAGCCTTGAGGAGCAGCACCTTACCCCCGAAAACGTCCACTCCGAAGAGAAATCTCGTCGGCAGCTTTTTATGCTGCAAATCATCCAGCCCGGTCTCGCGGGACTTATGGACGGCTCCGTATCCACTCTTGCTCCGATTTTTGCCGCCGCGTTCGCGACCCATAACACGAAGGACGCGTTCCTCGTCGGCCTGGCCGCCTCACTTGGCGCTGGTATTTCGATGGCTTTCGCGGAAGGACTATCCGACGACGGATCGCTCACCGGCCGAGGTAAACCTCTAATTCGTGGCACCGTCACAGGTCTGATGACCGCGGCCGGAGGGCTGGGCCATACGCTGCCGTTCCTGATTTCGAATTTCCACCTGGCGTTCACTGTAGCAGTGATCGTCGTCGCGATCGAACTGGCGATCATCAGCTATATTCGTCACCGTTACATGGACACCCCGCTGCTTTCTTCCACCATGCAGGTCATCGTCGGTGGCGTTGCAGTGTTCATCGTCGGGATTTTGATCGGCAGCTCATGAATGATTGGTGACACAGGAAGAATTGTCGGGCTGCTCGGACGCGCTACAGGTTCATAGTTTTCAGTCCGGGCGCACGTTTCAGCGTAGGTTCGGTCGCCTTCTGTACCTCGTCAGGCGTAACTCCAGGCGCGACTTCCGTTAGAACGAGGCCCTCCGGCGTTACCTCGATCACGGCCAGCTCAGTCACAATCATGTCGACAACGCCGACGCCGGTAAGCGGTAGATTGCACTGTTTCAGGATCTTCTTGCTGCCATCTTTCGCCGTGTGCTCCATCGCGATGATCACGCGCTTCGCGCCCGCCACCAGATCCATCGCGCCGCCCATGCCTTTCAGCATCTTGCCCGGGATCGCCCAGTTGGCGAGATTGCCTTTTTCGTCGACCTGCAATGCGCCAAGCACAGTCACGTCGATCCGGCCGCCGCGAATCATGGCGAATGAATCGGCGCTCGAAAAATAAACCGTACCCGGAATCTCCGTCACCGTTTCCTTGCCTGCGTTGATCAAATCCGGATCTTCGTCGCCTTCGAACGGATATGCACCCACGCCAAGCATCCCGTTTTCCGATTGCAAAACGACTTCGATTCCGGGCGGCAGATAATTCGGAATGATCGTGGGCAGGCCGATGCCCAAATTAACGTAATCTCCGTCGTGCAGCTCCCGAGCCACCCGCCGCGCAATCAGCTCCCGTTTATCCATCTGTTCTGCCATTGTCATCCCGAACCCAGCCCCGACGCCTTCGGTCGGGGATGATGGTGAGGGATCTGCTTTTGAATTTTCTTAGTTCTGATCCAGCATTCCCTCAACGATTGCGCACCGTCCGGTGCTCGATGCGCTTCTCGTAATTCGTGCCTTGAAAGATTGCGTCCACGTAAACGCCCGGCGTGTGAATGCAGTCGGGATTCATCTGGCCCAGCTCGACGATCTCTTCCACTTCCGCGATCGTGTAATCGGCGGCTGTAGCCATCACCGCATTGTAGTTGCGCGCCGCCTTGCGATAAATCAGGTTGCCCCAGCGGTCGCCCTTCCACGCCTTGATAAACGCAAAATCGCCGCGCAGACCCGTCACCATCACGTACGGACGCCCGCTGAACTCGCGAATCTCTTTTCCCTCGGCCGCCATCGTGCCATAGCCCGTCGGAGTGAAGAACGCCGGAATGCCCGCGCCTCCCGCGCGAATTCGCTCAGCCAAAGTGCCCTGGGGATTTAGCTCCACTTCGAGTTGCTTCGTCAGCGCAAGTTGCTCGAAGGTTTTGTTCTCTCCCACATAGCTGGCGATCATTTTTTTCACTTGCTTACCGTGGAACAGAACTCCGATACCGAAGTCGTCGATTCCGGCATTGTTGGAGACAAGTGTAAGGTTCTTTGAACCTTTGCGTTTCAGCGCAGCGATCAGGTTCTCCGGAATACCACACAGGCCGAATCCGCCGAGCAGAATCGTAGCGCCGTCCTGAATGTTCACGACCGCCGCGTCCGCGTCAGCAACCCGCTTGTCCATGTCTCCTCGTGTCCCGCTTCGAGCGGGCAGGATAAAAGTCGCTGCCGAGCGCGGATGCCGGAAGCCGCGCTTCGAGCGTGCACGTCAACAATTGATCCCGTGCTCCGACCGAGCAGTGTACTGCATGTGGCTAAGAGTTTTGTAGCAGAGGCGACCGGCAACAGCAGAAACAAAAAGCGGAACCGAACGACAAGTTCGGTCCCGCCTTCGGCTACGAGGCTTGCGACTTCAATGAGACGTTAGTTGTGGTTGCGGCCATCGTCGTCTCGGCCCGGTTCGTCAACCGGAGCGAGCGCGACACCACGGAAAGCTTCTCCAGCTCGCGCCGATCGAACGGTCTCGAACGTCTCGAGCCAGGGATCGCGAACCGAGGACAACGACTTCGCGCCGAGCACATCATTAACCATTACCAGCTTGTTCGGGTCTGCGCCGGTGTCACCATTTGTGCTCACAGTCGACGTAACGGCCCAGATGGTGACCGTGCCATCGTGGTTCACGCGGCCCGCGATGTTGCGGCAACCATCAGTCGCCGGATCGAGCGCGGCCGGATAGTTCCGAATACCATAGGGCACGCCCAGATTCAGTCCGTTCTGCAGAACATACACGCGCGTCCATGTGCCGTTCTCCAGAACCCACTTCTGTAAGCCCGCATTGGCCAGCGTATCTGCGTCCGCCACATTCGTCTGGCCGTTAATCTCTTGATTGGGCACGTACGTCCCGGTGCCCTCATCGCAGACGTACAACGTGTTCGCATTCGCAAACCAAACGCCGAAGGGAAAATCCCCAGTTGTTGAAGACGTACTCGCGGCCGCATCTGCAAACTGAGGGAACCCCGGTAACGGATTGATCGGTTCTGCTATCAGGCTGGCCTGTGAGCCGGTGGGAAGCACGCCTGAGCTTCCAACCTGAAAGACACTATTGAGGCCGTTGCTGCCACTGCCCTTCGTGACGTACACCGTGTTGTTGAAGATTGTCAGTCCCCGGAAATTCGTGTCTTTACCGGCCTTATCACCGGAGAGCACGAAATATCCGATCATGTCGATATTCGGTGCGACAGGAGGAATTGCGTCGGGCACAAGCAGTTCCGCGCCGGTCGCGTGGGCCAGATCAAAGCCGGTTACTGTGGTTGCGACGTTCTTTTTCGGGATGTTTCCGCTGTTGTCGTTACCCGCCATGTAGTAAAGGCCGTTGCTGGCCTTAATGGCGGCGCGGTCGTTGTCACCACTATAGGCATTGTTGTCGGTGAACTTGATGTGGCCATCGGCATCGACTTCCGCTACGGCGCGATAATACGCCGTGGGAAAAGGGCTACTCTCGGAACTCGCTATCGCCTGGTTCGTCGGATCGCAGAGGCCTGGCGTGTTCGATGCGGAGACGTCGATCAGGCTAGGCGCGGTGGGCGAAACCGGACCGCTCGTGGTCCCCTGTACGCCGGTGCCACTCGAAAAGTCGATTACAGGACAGCCGGGACCGCCGCGATAGCCCACGAAGGTCAGAGACTTGCCGTCGATGGAACGATTTAGGGCAAGTTCCGATTTCGAGCTGAAGCTTGTGACCATCTGGTCGGTCGGAATCGGCAGCGTGCCAAGCAGATGCCCGTCGTCCGTCAAGTTGTCGAGGAAAATTGGCGACGTGATCCCGAAGTCCCCGTCAGTGCCTGCGTTGTTCCACACGTTATGGGAGTCCTCGAGATTCGGATACTCCCCGTTGTCGCTGGCATAGCCGCATGTTGGCAGCGCCACGGCTAGAAAGGTTCCGAGAGGATTGCCGTTGGAATCGCTACTCTGTACTTGGACCGTGACGTTGTTCTGAGCCGAGTTGGTACTGCCGACGCATCCCGGCGGAAGGTTTTCGCCGATAGTGACTGTCGAAGCGTTTCCGACGTAAACAGTCCGAGTGAGGACGATACTGCCGGGAACGAAATGAAATTCATGACCACGATCATTGCCGTCCTGCGCGATTGCGTTGTTCGCCGCGAGTCCGAGAGCTAGTACTGTGAGTGCCAGGCCAAACAGGGTTCTTCTCATCGATATGCCCTCCCGAGGCCGCAGAAAAATCTCACATCGCGGAAAGCATTCGATTAACCGCATTTGAATTGTTTGTGAACGGGGTATTGATGACGCTGGGGAGTCTGGAAAGAGGAAGCGCGGAGCCTCAGGAGGGCTCGGAACTACGGCGGCTTACCCCAACGCGCGCGGCGGCTTTTAGTCGCGCAACGAGATCGCCAACTGCCTTGGCGGCCGCTTCCGGGGATCCCGCTTTCTCCACTTCGGCGACGATCGCGGAACCAACCACGGCAGCGTCCGCAATTCCGCCGAGCACGGTAACATGCGTCGGGAGAGATATACCGAAGCCCACCGCAAGCGGTAACGAGGTGAATCTGCGGATACGGCGAACCAGTTCGGGCAATTCTTCCGGCAGCGACTCGCGAGCGCCGGTAACTCCGGTGCGTGAGATCAGATAAAGAAATCCGCTCGAAACACTGGCAATTACTTTAAGACGCGCGTCCGTCGACGTGGGAGCCGCGAGAAAAATGGTGTCGAGTCCGCGCGAACGGAGGATGGCGCGGTATTCCTCCGATTCCTCTGGGGTCAAATCCGTGGCGAGGACGCCATCCGCGCCCGCCGGCGCCGCGGCATCCGCAAATTTCTCGATGCCCATTTGCAAAATCGGATTGAAATAGGTGAACAGGACGAGCGGCACTTGAGTGCGCGACCGCAGCCGCCGCACGAGATCGAGAATACCCGCGAGACTGGTTCCGCCACGCAAAGCGCGCTCGCTGGCACGCTGAATTGTGGGGCCATCGGCGACGGGATCGCTGAACGGAACGCCGAGCTCGATCACATCGGCGCCACCTTCGGCGGCAGCAAGAACGATTCTTTCGCTCGCATCGAGCGAGGGATCGCCTGCCGTAATGTATGCGACCAGACCGAGCTCACCACTGCGCGAGAGCGACTCGAAGCACTGTGCGATGCGCCCGGAAGAACGAGCAGCACCTGGCGCTGGGTGCCGGGCGGCGTCAGACATAGCGCGAGAGCATTTCCATATCTTTATCGCCACGGCCCGAAAGATTCAAGATCACGAGTTCATCCTTCTTCATTTTCGGCGCGCGGCGAATCAGTTCAGCCAGCGCGTGCGACGATTCTAGAGCGGGAATGATGCCCTCGATGCGCGAAAGCGTCCGCGCAGCCTCGATCGCCTCCTCGTCTGTAGCGGCCGTATATTCCGCGCGGCCTTGGTCGGCCAGCCATGCGTGCTCCGGGCCGATTGCAGGATAATCGAGGCCTGCAGAAACGGAGTGCGTCGTAGAAATCTGCCCGTCGGCCGTTTGCAGCACGTACGTATACGTCCCTTGCAGGACGCCCGGGCGCGCGCCCGCGAATCCTCGCGCAGCAGCGAGCCGCGCCGCGTGTTCGCCGAGCGATTTGCCGCGTCCTCCTGCCTCCACACCAACCATTTTCAGGCTCGCGTCACCGATGAACGCGTGGAACAGGCCGATGGAATTCGAGCCTCCGCCGACGCAGGCGAACAGATAATCCGGCAGACGTTTTTCGGCGCCGAGAATCTGTTCGCGGGCCTCTTCTCCGATTACTTTGTGAAAATCGCGGACCATTCCCGGATAGGGATGCGCACCAAGAACCGAGCCAAGCAGATAATGCGTTGTACGCACGTTCGTCACCCAGTCGCGCATCGCTTCGTTGATCGCGTCCTTCAACGTCCGGCTGCCCGAATTAACGCCGATCACTTCCGCGCCCAGCAATTTCATGCGGAAAACATTCAGGCGCTGCCGCTCCATGTCCTCGGTACCCATGTAAACGGTGCAAGAAAGCCCAAGCCGGGCGGCAACTGTCGCGGTGGCGACTCCGTGCTGGCCCGCGCCTGTTTCGGCAATCACGCGCTGCTTGCCCATGCGCTTCGCAAGCAAACCCTGCCCGATGCAATTGTTGATTTTGTGCGCGCCCGTATGGAGCAAATCTTCGCGCTTGATATAAATGCGCGGCCCGCCAAGATGCTCCGTCAAGCGTTGCGCGAATTGCAGAGGAGTAGGTCGTCCGGCAAAATTCTTCAGCAGATCGTCGAGTTCGCTGTGAAACATGGAATCCTTGCGCGCTGCCTCATAAGCGGCCTCGAGTTCCTCAAGAGGCGCCACCAACGTTTCGGGAACGTACCGCCCGCCGTATGGACCAAAGCGACCGCGCGCGTCCGGCGTGGCTTGCGTAGTTGAACTCATCTTCTCGGACCCTCTTTTTGCCCGGGGCGCTCTTTGCCATTCACGTTGTGCATGAGGGTTTTGATCTTCCGGAGATCCTTTTTTCCTGGTGACGACTCCACGCCGCTGCAAACGTCGATTGCATAGGGCCGCACGATCGCAATCGCTTCAGCAACATTCTCGGGCGTCAGCCCACCCGCCAGAAACATACGCTGTCTTTTATTTCTAGCGGCTGCAAGCTGCCAGTCGAATGACTTGCCGGTGCCGCCACGCCCGCGAGCATCGAATCCATCGAGCAAAATCGACGAGACATCCTTGAAGCGTGCGGCCTTTCCCACATCGGCCGCTCGCTGCACGCGAATAGCCTTGATGATTTTCACCGCGCCAAGGCCACGCCGCAAGCGCGGAACCGAGTCGGGCGTTTCGTCACCGTGAAGCTGAACGTATTTCAATCCGACGAGCTGCGCGATGCGGACAACGTCCGCTTCATGTTCGTTCACGAAAATCCCGACGCTCGCAACATTCTTGGGCAACCTTCGCACGATCGAGCGGGCGCGTTTCGGATTGATATAGCGCGGGCTGCGCGGGTAAAAATTGAAGCCTAGAAACCGAACGCCGGCCTCCCAGGCGCACCGAGCGTCGGCCAGATTCGTAATGCCGCAAATTTTCACCTTGACCTTGGGTTTAGACATAACCAGCCGCTTCAGCTCTCGACAAACTCCCGCAGCGCGGCGCCGGGATCCGGGCTCTTCATCAGATGCTCGCCGATCAGGAACGCGTCAAAACCAGCAGCTCGCAGACGCACGAGATCATCGTGCGCGCGCAGACCCGATTCACTCACCGCAATGCAATCGTCGGGTATAGCCTCGATCAGCTCGATCGAGGTTTCGAGATGCACCTGAAAACTGCGCAGGTCGCGATTGTTCACGCCGATCATGCGTGCGCCCGCATGAATCACTCGATCGAGCTCCGCGCGCGAATGGACCTCGACGAGCGGCTCCATCTTCAACGATCGCCCAAGATCGAGAAGCTCCGAAAGCAGTTCGTCTCGCAGCACCGCCGCGATCAGAAGAAAAGAATCGGCACCGGCAGCTCGGGCTTCCCACACCTGCCATGGATCGATGATGAAATCCTTGCGCAGGATCGGGATCTGCACGGCTTTACGCGCCTCCTTCAAATCCCCGAGAGACCCGGAGAAGAAATCCTCTTCCGTCAGAACCGAAAGCGCGGTGGCTCCAGCCTGCTCTAGCTGGCTGGCGATCGTGGACGGCGCGTATTCTTCGCGAATCACGCCAAGCGATGGCGATGCTTTTTTCAGCTCGGCGATGACGTTCAGTCCATCCCGACCGAGCGCCACGGCAAAATCGCGCGTGGGCGGCGCCTTCTTTTCCGCTGCGATCTTCAGCGCAACTTCGGGCAGCACACGCTTGCGGTGCGCAATCGATACGCGTCGCGCGTCGACGATGCGGTCGAGGATTGTCTCCTGACGGGAAGTCGTGTGCATAGTAGCTCTACTGGACGCAAAAAAATGCTAGCTGCGCCAACCAGAGTTGTCAATTGAACGCTCGCCGTGCTGGGCGCAGAAACGTTAGATGCGCGAACGAGGAGAACGGGAAAAGAACGCGACTAATGCGTCGCTGGTTCCGCGGCAGGGTGCATGCCGTGTTGGGGAACCTCGTGGACGCCCCGCGCGGGCGGCTCCTGGTGGAAGCGGAAAAGGTGATTGACCGGTCCAGCGCCTTTCCCGATCGAGTACGACTTATCGATCGCGCGCGTGACATATGCTTTTGCTAGGATTACCGCTTCACGGAGTTGTTGACCCGATGCCAGTTGCGCCGCGATAGCGGAAGAAAACGTGCAACCCGAACCGTGCGTGTTCGGACTCTTCACATGGTCGCCGCCAAACACCTCAATCGTACCGCCTTCACAAAAAACGTCGGTGGGTTTTTCAAGATGTCCACCCGTGACGACCACCGCGCGGGCGCCCATTTCGATCAACTTCTGGCCCGCGGCCTTCATGCCATTCACGTCCTTCACTTCCATCCCGGTCAGAAATTCGATCTCGGGAATATTCGGCGTGATCACGCCCACGCGCTTGAGCAATTCGTCACGGACGAATTTCAATCCAGTCGCGTCGAGTAATTCACCGGCACCCGCAGTCGGACGAAATACAGGATCGAGCACAATGTGCGCGAATTTGTACTTGTCGAGGAACTCGGCGACGGCAGTCGCATTCGCTCGGTTTGCGAGCATTCCGATTTTTACAGCGGCGATCGAGATGTCGTCCATCAGCGCCTCGAGTTGCGCGCGGAGCGTAGCGGAAGGAGTTGCGTGCACGCTCAGCAACCCTTGTGTCGACTGCACGGTGAGAGCGGTCACCGCAGCAACGCCGTAACAGTTATGCGCTGCGAACGTTTTCAGGTCGGCCGCTACTCCGGCACCGCATGAAGGATCGAAGCCCGCGATGCTAAGCAGAATCGGCGGCGTGTGGTTTGCGTGGTTGTTCAACGCGTCGTGCCCTCCGCGCCAGGCACAAATGCCGGCGGCTCCGCGATCACTGGGCACGCCGGCAAATTAAAATTTACGCGCGTTGTCGCCCGCGATGCAAGATCAATTTTGTTCCGCTCTCTTACTGCGCTTCTTGCCTCATCGGTGCGGCCTGGCATCGATCACAGTGTAGACCGCGATACCACACCCGCCGAGCACGCTCGTCGCCTGTAATCGACATAAGGCCGGCGCGGCGCGATACGGTCAACTAGCGTTTCCCACACCTTTCTGGGATCGCTCGCGAAGATCGGGCCGGCATCCTGATGGGTGCTGTACCACGCACCTATGGCAATCTCGTGCCTCAGTTGCGGCTCACTCCATTGCCAACGGCCTAGAAAGACACGCAGCTCAGACGGCTGCCTGGATTTCTTCACAAGTTCTTCCACCGACTTCGGGTCGAACGTTACGTAGACGTCGCCGAAAATGTACTGCGCGTGCCTGACCGTAGTCGGTCCGCGGAAGAGGGCGCTTACATCGTGAATGTCGACTGGGCCGCCAAAATACGCGGTCACGTTTTGTTTTTTGACGGAGCGCGCGTGCGGGAAAAGTTCCTCCAGTTTCATCTTCGTCGGTTTGTTGACGATCAAGCCGACAACGCCAGGCTCCGGTTCGCCTGGCACCATCATGGTGACCAGCACAGTGGATTTCGAGAAAATTAGATTGGACAGCTCGCGTCTTGCGATAAGGAACCACCCTTGATTCCGGTCGCTCGGGTTTTCCGGAGCATTCTGCTGCGCGGCCAAGCCGATGAAAGTGGGGATCAATCCAAAAAGAAAAACGGCCAGGACCAGGGCGCGACGAAAAACGACTGTGCCTTCGCGGCGTTGGGGGGTGACACGAAGAATCCAAATACGCACGACTGTGCGGCTCCATCGGAACCTAAGCAAATGATATACCCAACGAAGCGCGGACGAGAAAGGAGCAGTTGTGTTCCAGTGGGGTTGACCCAACCCGCTGCTACGGGAAGAGGCCGCGAACCAGAGTTGCTTCCGCCACTCGCCCGACCGCCAGCGCGTAGGCGCCCGTGCGCATGTGCGTGCGATGCTTCCGCGTTGACTCGAACACTTCGTTGAAGGCCCGCCGCATCACAGTTTCGAGCTTCGCCTTCACTTCTTCTTCAGACCAGAAGAAGCCCTGCAGGTCCTGCACCCACTCGAAGTAGCTTACAGTCACGCCTCCTGCATTCGCCAGAATGTCGGGCAGGACCATGATGCCCCTGCGCGCGAGCACTTCGTCGGCATGAGGTGTCGTCGGGCCATTTGCCGCTTCGGCAACAATTTTCGCTTTGATCTGATCGGCGTTGTTCAAAGTGATCGCATTTTCCAGCGCCGCGGGAATCAGGATGTCACACTTCATCGTCAGCAGATCATCGTTCGAGATCCGCGAGGTGCCGGGCATGCCGACAACGGTGCCGGCGCGATCCTTGTAACGCACCGCCTTCAGCGGATCGATCCCTCGCGAATTGAAAACGCCGCCGCGCGAATCACTGATCGCAATCACGCGCGCTTTCTTTTCGGTAAAAAGGCGTGCTGCAATCGAACCGGCGTTACCGAATCCCTGAATCGCAACTGTCGCACCGCGAAGATTGATTTTCTTCATTTTGCAGGCTTCTTCGCACGCGACGAGACAGCCGCGTGCCGTCGCTTCGTTGCGCCCTTCCGAACCGCCCAGCGAAACAGGCTTGCCTGTCACGACGCCCAGCGTCGAATAGCCCTTCGTCATGGAATACGTATCCATGATCCAGGCCATCGTTTGCGAGTCGGTATAGACGTCCGGTGCGGGAATGTCCTGCTCTGGTCCGATGATGGGCAAAATTTCAGACGCGAAACGCCGCGTCATGCGCTCGAGCTCGCTCTTGCTCATGCGCTTCGGATCGCAAATGACTCCGCCCTTCGCCCCGCCGTACGGAATATTCACTGTCGCGGTCTTCCACGTCATCCACGCCGCCAGCGCTTTCACTTCATCCAGCGTCACGTTCGGATGGTAACGGATGCCACCTTTCGCCGGGCCGCGCGCCACGTTATGCTGCACGCGAAAACCGGTGAACACCTTCACTTGCCCGTTGTCCATTTTCGTGGGCACAGACACTTCCATGATGCGCCTCGGCGAGCGCAGCACTTGCCGGAGGCTGGGATCGAGCTTCAGATATTCGGCAGCGATGTCGAACTGGATTTGCGCGATGCGATACGGATTCAGATCCTCGCGCGGCGCGATCCGAGGGATCGGCTGTGGGGCCGGCTTGACTACGGTGGCCATGGCGCTCCTTTTTGACCTGGGCTGGTCGCGACGGGCAGTTCGTCCGTTATGGCGCGCCAAGTTGTACTGAAAGAATTGGCAGGCGCAGGCCGCGCATCCTAAGTCACGGACCTATCGAAGTTTAGTCAAACTGTACAGCATGTCAATGGAAAGGCCCTGCAAAAAAGTACTAGGGTGTCGCAGGGGTTTACAGGCGAGCCGGGCCAGAGGTACGTCTATCTAGCTGAATATAAATCATTTATCTATACACCAGACTCCCATCTTCGCGCTTGAACCAAGCTATAACCACGCGTGTCAACGAGCGTTCGAGGCTAGCGTTGCTACAGGAGATTCTGCGACATCCCCTTCCTGGCGGACCCTTTTTGCCGCTCTTCGGCGGCAATGCTTCGCACGTCAAAATTGATACCCCAAAATTGACAGCCCCAAAAAATTGATAGAATGGGTCGACGCTTCCATGCGATCGCTGCAGATTGCAGATCTGTCCATCGCACGAATCCGAACTTTTGAAGCGCGCCTGCCAGCAGCAGGTTACGGGTCAACGGAATGTTTGAAAGCTTAACTGAAAAACTACAACGCACTTTTAAGAACCTGCGGGGCCAGGGAAAGCTCAGCGAAGAACACCTGAATCTCGCGCTGACGGAGATTCGCGAATCGCTCCTCGACGCCGACGTCAATCTCGGCGTGGTCGACGAATTCGTGGGCCATGTCCGCGAGAAAGCGCTCGGCCAGGAAGTCCTGCTGCAACTTTCTCCTGATCAGCAAGTTGTGAAAATCGTTCGCGACGAACTCGGCGACCTGCTCGGTCGCGAAGCCAAGCCGCAATTCGGCTCGAAGCCGCCAACGGTATGGCTGATTGTCGGACTGCAAGGCTCCGGTAAAACCACGTCGACGGGCAAGCTCGGCAAATGGCTGGCCGAGCATGGCCATCGGCCCATCGTCGTTTCGACGGACGTCTACCGTCCGGCGGCACGCGAGCAACTCGCGCAGGTTGCCAAAGCCACGAACACGCCACTTTGGCCCGGCACTGGTACGGACAAACCTCTCGAAATCGTTCGCGGGGCTACGCGCGAGGCAAAGCTTGCTGCCTGTGATGTGATCCTCGTCGACACGGCTGGCCGCCTGCACATCGACGACGAATTGATGAACGAACTCTCCATGCTCAAGCGTGAGCTGAATCCCTCCGAGATCCTGTTCGTTGCTGACGCAATGATCGGCCAGGACGCGGTGAACTCCGCCGGCGAGTTCCACAAACGCCTCGGCGTCAGCGGCGTAATCCTCACGAAAATGGACGGCGACGCGCGCGGTGGCGCTGCACTCTCGATTCGCAAGGTTACTGGCGCGCCGGTGAAGTTCGTAGGCGTCGGCGAAAAATACGACGCGCTCGAACCGTTCTATCCCGACCGCATCGTCGGCCGCATTCTCGGCATGGGCGACGTTCTCGGCCTGATCGAACGCGCCGAAAAAACGATCGACGAGAAAAAAGCCCGGGAACTGGAACGCAAGCTCCGCGACGCCGATTTCTCGCTCGAGGATTTCCGCGACCAGCTCCGCCAGATTCGCAAGATGGGATCGCTCGAACAGCTCATGGGCATGCTGCCGAAGATCGGCCCATTCGCGAAAATTCCAAAAGATGCCTCAATCGACGACGGTCGCCTGAAACACATCGAAGCCATCATCAATTCGATGACTGCCGCCGAACGGTCCAATCACAATCTGATCGACGGGAAGCGCCGCAAGCGCATCGCGCGCGGTAGCGGTACCAGCGTGCAGGAGGTCAACGAAGTTCTGCGCCAGTACGCCGACATGCGCCGCATGATGAAGCAATACGGCAGCATGGCCAAGATGAAGATGCGCGGCATCGGCAAGTTAGCTGGGCTCAAGTGACCCCTGCCAATTTCAAAATCGGAGACTGGGTGCGGGTAATAGGAGTTCCCCCAAACTTGACCGATGAACGAGATTTGAAGACGCGCACATTTTTTGAGAAATGCCTTGGGAACGTCTTCCGAGTCGAAGCAATCGAGCAGGTCGAGGGTCTTGCCTATCCACTGATAGAGTTCCATGTTGGACACATGCTGGGCTACGAAAAATACAACGATTCTATTTGGATTGAGCCGCGATACATCAAGCTGGCCACCGGTCCTAGCGAACAGCAGCTCAAGCGGGAAGACTCATGCCCATCGTAATGAAAAACATCATCGGCGAGATCCGCTTGACCGCGGCGGGCGCCGACCAGCGCGCTGTCCGCGCGAAACGGCTGGCGGAGCTGATCCGAAAGCTCGGCGACTACCGCTGGATCGGTGTCTACGACGTGGACCCCGAAACCGTTTCGATCGTTGGCTGGAGCGGGCCCGGTGCACCCCAATTTCCGACCTTTCCATCGAACAAGGGCCTGACCGGCGCCGCTATTGCCGGGAAGAAAGCCGTGAACGTGGGCGACGTCCGCAACGATCCTCGATACCTCACTGCGTTCGGCAGCACTCTTTCGGAGATCATCGTGCCTGTGCTCGATCCGTCCGGCGAACGCGTGATCGGAACAGTCGACGTCGAGAGCGAACAACCCAACGCCTTTGGCCCGCAGGACCAGCGCGTGATCGAGCAGTGCGCTCAAGCCGCGCTCCCGCTCTGGCTGCTTCGCTGACGCAATGGTACAGCTGCTCACTTACATGGGGTCGAATGGACGCTTAAGGCGCCCACACGTTGTGGCTCATTCGTTGATTTTCCGCTGCTGGTGTCAGGTTTTGTAGGGTGTTGACCCGTCGTCGTTGCGGCCAAAGACCGCCTTTCTCACGACGGAATGATGCGATCGCGCGCATCCACTCAACGAACGTTGTCGATGCGGCTTAAGGAGACCGAATGCCACGCTATCTCTCGCAGCACACGCTCGCTTGCCTGACGCGCCAGGGAGCCAACGAACTTGCTCGCCGTCTCTTCGCAGCGCAACCGGTCACCGCTCGCCGCGTCCTGGTCAACATGCAGGAAGGCAAGATGCTGGTCGAATTCGAAGCGCCCAGCCGTCAAGAGATGGAAAAGCACCTCGCCGCGGAAAAATTTCATTTCGATTGGCTGCTTCGCCTCGAATACGAATCAGTCGGCGGCGATCTCCAGCCCGCAGGCTGACGCCAGCCCAGGCTCTCTCTTCGCCTCTCGTTTGCCAACTTTCGCTCACTATCCTGTCCTCCTTACCATTGCCATCGTCCCTGTTTGCGTGTAGGCTTTTGGCATGGCAATCAGCCAGAGGGCCTTCCGCCGCTGTTGTTGTATGTGTTGCGGACGCGTGTCTTCTGGCGCCGGAGGCTAGCTACCTAGGAATCGCATTCTAGCCCGGATTTTCGAAGCCCACCGCCAGAGGTTGTACTGGCTGGTGGGTTTTTCATTTTCAGGCGACTTTTCATCGGTATTCGAGTCCAATCAATTTCGGAAAACGAAAGAGAACGAAGGAGGAGGGAGAAAGAGCAATGGCTGAATATACGCATCCGGAAGTTTTGGTTTCCACGCAGTGGGCCGCAGAACATTTGAACGATCCGAAAATTCGATTTGTCGAAGTGGACGTAGACACGTCGGCTTACGATCAGGGACACATTTCCGGCGCCGTCGGCTGGAACTGGCAATCCCAGCTTCAGGACAACATTCGTCGTGACCTGATTGACAAAGCGGCCCTCGAACAGTTGCTCGGCCGTTCGGGCATTTCGAACGACACAACAATCGTCCTTTACGGCGACAACAACAACTGGTTCGCTGCTTACGCCTTCTGGCAGCTCACGTATTACGGCCACAAAGACGTTCGGCTCATCAATGGCGGACGGAAGAAGTGGGTCGCCGAGAATCGCGCGTTGACCACCGAACCAGCGAAAGTCACGCTGACAACCTATCGCGCAACCGGGCCGGACGAATCGATCCGCGCCCGCAAAGAGCAAATTTTTGCCGCGATCGAACACCGAAACGGCGCGAAGCTTGTCGACGTCCGCTCCGTTGACGAATTCACCGGCAAGATCATCGCGCCTCCAGGCATGACCGAAACCGCGCAGCGTGCAGGCCATATTCCGGGCGCGGCGAACGTACCCTGGGCGCAAGCCGCCAACGAGGACGGCACGTTCAAGTCCGCCGACGCGCTCAGGCAGCTCTACGATTCGAAAGGCGTCAGCGGCAGCGGCGAAACGATCGCCTATTGCCGCATCGGCGAGCGCAGTTCGCACACCTGGTTCGTTTTGAAGTATCTGCTCGGCTACGACAACGTGAAGAATTACGACGGCTCCTGGACCGAGTGGGGCAATCTGGTCGGCGCTCCGATCGAAAAGGAAGTCGCCGCAGCGGCACACTGACCGGTTCGCAGACGCTTTCGCCAGGAGGCATCGGCAACGGGAGGGGCACTTCACGCCTCTCCCGTTTTTGTGCGGTGCTCGTTTCTCGTCCCAGATAACTGATTCGATGAACTCGCCTTTGGTGCGCCTCCCGGCTGACGCCGCACGAGTATGCTCATCGCAGGGATCGATCTCGTGCTTTCCACGTATATTTTCGGACCGTTCGCCACTATGCTGCCTCGCCCCTGGCGTTCACAGGCACTCGCCGCGATGCCCATTCAACTGGCGCCCGCAGCGATGCTGTCCGGAATCCTGGAAGCTGTCTTGGCAATAGCAGCTCTGATCGTTTGGTATTCCATGTATGTCACGTTGGCAGCGGGCGTAGTAGGACATTCTTCTGTAGTCGTCCCCGACCAGAGCGCAAACAGAATCGGCATGTTCGCGGTCGTCTGGTTTTGGCTGAATCCCGTCACATGGCTCGTCGCCTATTTCATTCTTGAAGGCACGGCGCGATCCCTGGCCGCACTGGCGACGGGCGAGGCATATGGCGTCGCGCCGCTTTGGGTGCTGGAACGCATCTGGCGACTGAACGAAGGGCGCCGTCGAAACGCGCGGCCCAATCTTCCCCTGGTCGCGGACGAAATCACGCCCGGCGACGGAACGTGCGACATGAAAATCGCCTCATGCCGGTCAAAGCCCAACTGGAAGTATCCGTTTACGATTCACTACGCGGGAGCTTATTTCCAGGTGATCGCGAGCGTGGACTTCAGCGCCGGGCCGCGCCCGCACGTCTATTCGTTGCGACGATTGCCCCCGGGAGAAGCTGCTGGCGGGCTAGCGGACTACGATCCTGCCGACGTTCTCACCGCCATCGCGCCATTAGAACCCATCGAGAAGTAGTGATGCCAAGTCAGACGATACCGTCAAGGAACGAGCGCTCATGTTTCTCTCACTGCGACCGCGCTGTCATTCTGAACGAAGCGAAGAATCTCCCTTAGTACGGCTGTGCGGAGTGCTGGACCTCACGGGTCAAGGTAGATCGTTTTCCCCGCTGCAATTTCGCTCTTCACGTCCGTCAACGCCTGCTCCGGCGGCCCGACCCGCCGATAGTGGCTCGACTCGACAACTTGATGCACCCTGAACAGAAATAGGAATTTGCGGCCCGTGAAATCGTACTGATACCGCGCCGGAAGCCATATCCCCTCGGCAACCGGCACCTGATCGAACGAAAACACCCCGCCGCGATACAGCTTTCCCAAAATTCCGCCGCCGACCGAAATGTCGCGGATGCACTTCGCTTCCGCGTGCACCACCTGATTTGCGTTGTGATCGACCCAGACTCTTGCTGTGAAATGGGTCAGCGCTTCCTGCAGCATCGATTGCGGATGAAATTTCGGGTTCGGCACCAGCGAATACGCGTCGCAATCGCGGCCATCGACAGTTTCCCGGCCGACCCATTTCGGAATGAACGCAGTCTGCGTGGCCTCGACCAGCGCCGCCCGATCTCGCTGCTTCTTTTGCCATTTTGCGTAAGCTGTCTGTGCCCGCGGGTCATCCGGATTGAGCGCCAGCTCCAGCACTCTTTCCCAGTCGTGCAACTGTCGTCGATAGTCGTCCGGAGCCGCCGCCTTCCCGTCGCTTCTCAGCAAAATCTTGAGCGTGCCCGTCCCGGTTGGCACCACCCGGAACGTCCTGTCTTGCAGCACTTCCGGCATCGCTCCGCCCGTCCGGTCGATTTGCCGCTCGACGAACTCGTACTGCTCGAGCGCTTTGTCGTCGGCATGCTGATTCGCAACCAGCACCTTCGCTCGCGCGTCCAGTTCGGCCTGAGTCGGCACCTGCGACTGATCTTGAACTTGCCATTCCGAAGCTTGTTCCGAGGCTTGCACTGCGGATGAGGGACGCGCCAAAGTGGCTTTCGCGCTGGACGCGCGCCGAGTGGTCCCGGCGGACGTTTGCCCCGACGGGACACCGAGCACACACAGTCCTACTAGGCCGGCGACAACCGGAATCGCAAACTGACGCTGCATTACACCCTCACTATTTCAGATTCTGGTGCCCAAGTGACGGTTGCAAGTCCATTCTATGTAGGTTCAGGGTGCTTTTGCCCTGTACTTACGTACAGGTCTCCCACCAAGTAACTCCGCACCGGCATCTCGCACCACCCGAATTTCGTTCTCCCAGAACCCGCGCAGTCCGCTGGCACGCCTCTACTTGTAATTTCTTCTCGCTAAGGTGACACTTTTTCGTTAGCCGTACGTTTAAATAGTGGTAGTGGTTTGTTTAAATAAGAGTTTAGTGCGTCTAATAGGAGTAGCGTGCCCCCCAGATCCCAATTCCTGAGCGAAGCGCGGCAGACCAGTGTCGCCCTGAAAGAGACGCTCCGTCTCGCGCTCGACACGCTCCGTTCGCATAAGCTGCGCACCTTTCTTACGCTCCTCGGCGTAATTCTCGCCGTCACCACGCTCGTCGCCGTGATGTCGGTCCTCAATGGGCTGAATCTCTACGTTGCGACCAAAATCGCCAACCTCGGCGCGAACGCCTTTATCGTCGACCGCTTCGGCATCATCACCAATCAACAGGCCTGGTGGAACGCGCAGAAACGCCCCTCGATCAAGCCGGACGACGTCGAAGCGCTTAGAACCGATATGAGCCTCGCCTCGGCCGTCGTCGGCGAGCAGCAGACTACCGCCGACGTCCGCTACAACGGCATCCGTATGGAGAACGTCAACATCGTTGGCGCCTCCCCGTTCTTCGCGCCGCTCGAAGCCATCGATGTCTCGAGCGGCCGTCTTCTCACCGACGCCGACGAAACGCACCGCTCTCCCGTCTGCGTCATCGGCCAGGACGTCTACAAGAAATTCTTCGCCGGCACGAATGCCATCGGCAAGACGATTCGCCCCGGACAGAGCGAATACGAAATTGTCGGCGTCGCAAAAACGCTTGGCACCGTCCTCGGACAGTCGCGCGATAATTTCGTTCTCATAACCCTCAGCACCTATCGCAAGGAATGGCTTAAGCCCGACGATACGATCATGGTCTTCATACAGGCTCGCAGCCCAGACTTGATGCCCGCCGCGGAAGATCAGGCTCGCGTGATCCTCCGCGCGCGCCACCATCTGAAATACGACGATCCCGACGATTTCGGCATCATCGAGCCCAGTTCGCTGATGAGCCTCTGGAAGAGCCTTACCGGCAACATCTTTGCCATCGCCGTTTGGGTCACGTCGGTTTTCCTCGTCGTCGGCGGCATCGTCATCATGAACATCATGCTCGCCAGCGTCACGGAACGCACTCGCGAGATCGGTGTGCGCAAGGCGCTCGGCGCTCGCCGCCGTCACATCATCATGCAATTTCTGGTCGAGTCGTCTCTGCTCGCCACCAGCGGAGGCGCCATCGGCGTTGTGCTCGCTCTGGCTCTTGCTTTCCTCGTGCGCGCCATCAGCCCCGTGCCAATTTCGACGCCCATCTTCGTCATCGTGATTGCGCTCGCGCTCTCGACCGCCGTCGGGCTCTTCTTCGGGATTTATCCCGCAGTGCGCGCTTCGCGGCTCAATCCCATCGACGCGCTCCGAGTGGAAAACTGATTGGAGAACTGATCTATGGCCGTGCGGCAGGACTACCGCGAAAACCTTCACCTTGCGATGGACACGCTTCGCGCGCATAAGCTGCGCAGCTTCCTCGCCATTCTCGGCGTCATGATCGGCGTCGCGCTCATCATCCTCGTCGTCGGGCTCATTCAGGGCTTTCGCAGCACCGTGCAAGCAATGATCGAGCAGGAAGGCATCGACACCGCCTGGATCGACCGCTTCAACCAGCAATTCGGTCCCGGTCAGACCACCGAAGAGGAACGCCTTCGCAAGCAGCTAACTCTCGAGGAAGGCCAAGCCATTCAGGCCGATTGCCCCGACGTGAAGGCCACCGCAATTTCCGTCTTCGACTGGCACAATGAGCACGACATCCGCTACGGCAAGAACTTCGTCCTCGGCGGCGAGTTTCGCGGAACGTTTCCCGCATATCTCGAGGTCTACTCGAACGCCAACCTGGCCGCCGGCCGCTTTTTCACCGAAGCGGAGAACGATCACCGTGACGACGTCGTCGTGATCGGCGAGGACGCGGCAAAAGCGATCTTTCCCACCGTGGACGACGCGTTGAATAAGGACGTACTCATCGACGGCTCTACCTTTAAAGTCATCGGCGTCTTCAAGAGGCCCGTCGAGGGATTTGAGACCAACAACGACGACCGCCGCGTCGTCATCCCCTACTACACCTTTATGAAGATCTATTCCGGCGGCCAGAGCGAGATCGCATTTCGCATCCTCGCCTTTCCCGGTCGTCTGGATAAGGCCGTTGACGAAGCGCGCGGCGTCCTTCGCCGAATGCGCCGCGTCCCTTATGACAAGCCCGACGATTTCTCCATCCAGACGCAGGTCGAAGCCGCGCAGAATTTCAACGACATCATCGGCGGCGTCGCTCTCGTCATCATCGTCCTTAGTTCGATTGGCCTGCTCATCGGCGGCATGGGCGTGATGAACATCATGCTCGTCTCGGTCACCGAACGGACGCGCGAGATCGGAGTCCGCAAGGCCATCGGCGCGCGCCGCAGCGACATCACCTGGCAATTCCTCTTCGAAGCCATGACGCTCACCGGCAGCGGAGGCCTCATTGGCATCATCCTCGGTAGCTCCATCGTCCTGCTCATTCCTTTAGTTACGTCGATGAAGGCCGTCATCCCGCTCTGGGCCGTCATCGTCGGCTTCTCCGTTTCCGTCAGCATCGGCCTCATCTTCGGCGTCTGGCCCGCCACCAAAGCCGCCCGCCTCGACCCCGTCGACGCCCTCCGCTACGAATAGGCTTTCTCGTTTGCCGTTGATGTTTTCGGGACGGTTTAGCATAGCCCTGGCACCCGCCCGCCCTCCTGTTGGAGGGTCTCGCTGGCGTCTCGCTTGCACTGAGCGGAGCGAACGTGCCGGCGTTTCTTGCTTCGCTTTGTCATCCCGAGTCCA
>Ga0335075_10004698_pt1 | contig 21286 bp, 10 predicted proteins | sample Lox_Sample_24_FD_206723 | JGI IMG/M metagenome (GOLD analysis project Ga0335075, IMG submission 206723) | Soil microbial communities from Loxahatchee National Wildlife Refuge, Florida, United States - Lox_Sample_2.4 | ecosystem: Environmental > Terrestrial > Soil > Wetlands | place: USA...
GCGCCAGCGCCCGACCGCCCCGCCCGCGACCCGGACCACTTCACACTCCAGTGCTAGCGACGCCGCCCGGCGGCGCACCCGGAGGCGGCGCCGCGGCTCTCGCTTCGGCGAGGTTCTGGCCGCTTTGCCCGGCCGGGACGTCACGGCGCGAGCTCTTGGACTGCCGCCCCGCGGGGCGGCAGATGGGCGCGTCGGCCTCGGACATCCGGCGGCGGCGACCGCCGCTGCCGCGCCCTCAACAGGCAGTGCCATGGGGCTATAACAATGGTTCGCCGGGAGCCGACCGACGGACAGATGGCCAGCTCAGCCTCCGCCCCAGCGGGCAAGTAGCCGTATAAACTAAGGCGTCGAGCCGGTGCACAGCACAATCGTCCGCGCATGGGGTTATGCCGCGTGCGCTTTAGGCATAATTGATGACATGAAGAGAGCAGCATCCGGACGCCAGAACCCTGCGGCAGCTACGCTTACATCCTGGCGCTCGTGCCAGGCACTCGTTGTCTGCTGGGCGGTGCTAGGCGCGATCGGCTGCGGTTACCTATTTGCCTCATCGACACTTCCGATCACGACTTTGGGAGAGCCGCCGTACTGGGGACCGGGATGGCTGCGGGCTATCGCCATAATTAGCGGCCTAGTTATCGGCTTGCCGTGGATACTTGTTCCAATCGTGCTGCTTATAGTCGGCCTTATCTACATTCGCCGAGAAGCGCTACGGGCGATGCGATGGCTAGCCCTGTGGACGGCCCTGGCAGCTACCGCTCTGATACTCGAGACCTTGATACTCACAGGCTTCGGCGTACCGCTCCTCACCCCGAACTACCAGGGCCCAGCCATTGTCAGCTGGGTCGACCTGTTCGAGTCAATAAGCTTCGCCGTGGTCGGCGCGGCAATGCTGAGTCTTCTCATGGGCGCCGCCCGCCACGCGCCTGACCCCCTGTCTGGCCGCGGTTGACGATCCCCTGGTTCAAGTGGCGCCAATCTCGTCGCGATCACAGCTGCGGCCGTCGCCGACAGGGTTGCGGTCAGAAGCGACTGACAGGCAGACCAACGGATCCCGTTTCCCTTTGGGGGAGGGCCACCCCCGCGGGCAACGCCGACACGTGCTGCCTCGGTGGTCACAGCGGGTTCGGTGGGCGGCGCGGGTGTGCGTGGTGCGAGCAGAATGTTGGACTTCCGCTCACCCACATAGAGGCCAGGATTCCGGTGGGGACCCGAAAGATCTGGCTTAGGTCGTCCCCGGCGGGAGGTGTTGCATTAGCCGGACAACTTGCCGGGCCGTGCAAGGCGTAGACAGCGCTTACCCCGCACCTCCGGCATCCGCCTCCTCATTCTACCGTCCTGTCTTGCCGCAGGGAGTAGATTGCGAGTTCGGCGCCAAAGCGGGAACCCGCGAGAGCAACTTCGCGGCAGTTCGACCGGCCGACTGTAGGTCTACCACTTCTCACGACGAAACGACCTAGCTGAACCATCAGAATTCCTGGCAGTATTAAATTGCATTAGCCGACAACTTGCCGGGCCGTGCGGAGGCGAGCTTACCGCCATCCCGCCTTGTCGCAGGGAGTCAGTCAGTGAGGCTTACCACTTCTCACCATGAGGGCACCTACCTGAAGCACGAGGATACTTCAGGAAATCGCAGTATTTGCCGGGAGGAGGCATTTCACTGACTAGAGCGTCGTTGAAGTTCGGACCTGAATCATTCGGATAGTTGTTCCACAGGTCGATACCCATCTGACGTTCGATGCGATTCCCTGGCGTATTAGTGTGGTGGAGATCACCCTCCAGGCCGCCACCGGCCTGCAGGACGTGCCCTGAGAAACCAGCGGCTCTGCCAACGAATCCGAACAGTATGTTCCCCCACACGTTAACATATATTTGTTCATTTTGCAAAACTCTAGAATACCAAGAGGCTTCACCCCCTTCTCCCTTTATTCTGTCTATATCATGACTGTGCTCCAGCGGCACTTTTAGGTCCCATGCACAGCCTTGGCATACATAAGTTGCATAGGTTGCTAGTGCGGCGCCTAGATCGCCTTCAACGTTAAGGCCGACGATAATTCCGAATGCCGTACTTCCTACGATTCTTGCTATCTCCTTGATGGTGAAATTGCGTGCATAGAAATAGCGCTTCGAGAAGTGGGTTGATGGGCCGCCGCAACATGGAGACGTTCCGGTTGGGTCGCTTTGGTTGACGGGGTCTGCAGTGGTGTATGCGTAGGGCTGCAGGGTATCGGCGACGTCAGGGTCGACTGAGGTGAACTGGCCGGTGGATGGGTCGTAGTAGCGGTTAATGAGGTAGATCAGGCCGTCGGGGTCGGTGTAGCCGCCGGCGAATCCGAAGGGCGTGGTGCCGCTGAGCCCGCCGGTGGTAGCGGGGTTGCCCCAGGCGTCGTAGCTGGTGGTACCGGTCAGTGTCCCGGACGAGTTGATAGTGCCGCGGACTGAACCGAGGGTGTCGGTGCTGAGGTAGGTGATGGTGCCGGTGGACAGGTTTACCTGCTCGGCTGGTGCGGTGCCGGTGGTGTAGATGTAGGCGTTGGTGCCGTCCATGAGCAGGTTGGCGCCGTTCCACAGGTAGTCCTGCGTGACCGGAGTGCCGCCGGCGGGAGAGACCGTGGCTGATGCGCGCATGCCGTCGCCGTCATAGGTGGCAGCAGACATGGTGCCAGCCGGGCTGGTGTAGGCGGTGAGCTGGTCGGCGCCGTTCCACGTGCCGGAGCTGAGGGTTGCGGAGCCTTGCTTGGCCGTGAGCCGGTTGCCGTCGGCGTCGTAGGTGTAGTTGGTCGTGGTCCCCGATAGCACCGAGGAGGTCAGCTCGGACGCGTCGGTGTAAGTCGCCGCAGCGCCGGTGGGCAGCGTGGTCAAGTTGCCGGAGGCGTCGAAAGTGTAATCCATAGTGGTACTCGACCCCGCCGGGGTCATTGAGGTGACCCGGCCCTTGCCGTCATAGGTGTAGCTGGCTGCGGACTGCGAGCCGGGACCATCAGTCTCGGCCAGGATGTTCCCGGCTGGGGCGTCGGAGTAGCTGAATGACTGCAGCGTGCTGGAGGAGTTCTTCAGCGTGATCGCAGACGGGTTGTCGGCGTTGTCGTAGCTGGTGGTGATCGTGTCGCCGGTCGAGCCGAGGGTCTCCGACGTCGGCAGGCCGTCAGCGTCCGGGGTAATGGCGATCTGGTGGCCGTTGAAATCGGTCACCGACGTCAGCACATCAGCATCGCTATACCCGTAGCCGACGGTGTCTGTGCTGGCCCAGGTCGCACCCGACGGGAGCGGGTAGGTGATCGCGGTGTTGTCGCCGTCGGCGTCATACCCATAGGTCACCGTCTGGCCAGCGCCGTTCGTCGCCGAGGTCAGCTCACCGAAGGGATCATATTGATAGCTGGAGGTGCCGGTGGCATCGGTCATTCCGGTGGTGTTGCCATCCGCGTCATAGCTGTAGCTGACCGAGTGCGCGGCCGACCCCGAATACGACACCGTGGCCACGCTCCCGGTCGCGGTATAGGTCCAGGTAGTCGTGACCCCATCCGGGTTGGTCGAGGTCGCCACGTTGCCGTTTCCGTCATAGGTATAGCTGGTCGTGGCCCCATTTGGTGCGGCCGCGCTGGCCGGGCCGGTGATTGAGGTCAGATCCCCCGCGGAATCGTACGCCGAGGTGGTCTGGTACGCCGCTTGCGTCGGATAGGAACTGGCCGAGACCACCCACGGCGACGACGTCTCACACGCCGCCACCCCGGAGGTATTCCCGTCCGGCATGATTACGGAGGTCTGATCCCCGTTTGGGTCATAGCAATAACTGGTGGTTGACGCCACCGAGGTTCCGTACCCGGTCGTCTCGCTCGCAAGCTCACCGGCCGAATTGTAGGTATCCATTGTCACCTGCGCCGGACCGCCTGTCGTCGCCGGCGGTGCGGTCGTGGTCAGCAGGTTCCCGGCACCGTCGTAGGTATAGGTAGTCGTCTCATAACCCGACTGCCCGGCCGGCGCCGGCGAGTACACCTCCGTAGGATCGCCGTCGGCGTCGGATGTAGTCATCGTCGCGTCACTGGCAAGCAGGCTAGTCGCCGGGTCGTACCCGGCCGGGTAAGCTGCCGGGCACGACGCCGGAGTCAGGCTGTTCGCCGCGACCCCGGTCGGCGGTACTGTCTGCGCCACGTTCCCGTCACCGTCATAACAGGTCAGCGTCGCATCACCAGCCGGGTCGGTGACCAGATCCGGTTCGTCATCAGCGTTATAGGCTGTCGTGGTGGTGTACCCGCGGGCATCATCCGCCATGGTCTGGTTACCGTCCGCGTCATAGCCATAGCTCGTAGTCCGCGGAGTGTCGGTATACCCGCTGCCACCGCCCTGAGTCACCGACGTCTGGTCGCCGTCATTGTTGTAAGCGGTGGTGGTGGTGTAATTACCCGCGTTCGCTCCCGACACGTTCCCGTCCGGGGCCACCTCGGTCAGCTGCTCACCATCAGCGTTGTAGGTATAAGTAGTCGTAGCGAGCTGCGAGCCGTTCCCGTCAGGCGCGCTGGAGGAGATCAGGTCACCGTGACTGTCGTATTCCAGCTGGGTGACATTGCCATCAGCATCGATCGTCGCGCACGGCAGCGACATAGTCGGCGGGCTGTAAGAGCACGTGGTCGCTGCGCTGGCGCCAGGCAAAGTCACGCTGTCACCCTTGAACAGCTCGTAGCTCGTCTGTGCTGACGATGCCAGGCCCGTCGTTGAGTACAGCAGGTTCCCATCAGTGTCATACAGCGTCTCCGTCACCCCAGCTGGCGGAGCCGACGGCGGCGTAATCACACCACCCGCAGCCACCGGCGACGGACCGGTCTCCGATGACGAACACGGAGTCGTCGCTTGTGCGGTAGCCGAGCAGCTGGCATCACCCAGGGCTGTGTACTGTGCTGTTACAGTGGCGATCTGCCCGCCAACTCCGTCGGCAGTCATCGTCGCGGTCGGCTCCCCCATCGTGCTGTAGGACTGGCTCGTGGTCTTTCCGGCACCGTTGGTAATGCTCAAATCCAGGAGCGTGCCGCCGCTCGGATTGCTGCTGCTCGCGGCTGTCGTATCCGGCGTGTAATCCTGTTCGGAGGTTAGGGTGGTGCCGGTGGCGCCGGTCCAGTCCGCCTGGGCGGCCAGGGTGCCCTGGTCATAGTCGTAGACGGTGTTGTCGCCGTCGGGGTCGGTGACCGTCACCAGGCCGTTGCCGGTGGCGGGGTTCATGCAGTCGCCGGCGGCAGCGTTGACGCAGTAGTTGAAGCTGGTCACGTTTCCCATGGGGTCGGTCTGCCTGGTGACCCGGTTGGCGGAGTTGTAGACGTTGACTGTGTCGTCACCGGCGTCGGGGCCGCCGGGCTGGGCGTTGGGTTTGGTGATGGTGAGCAGGTCGTTGGTCTGCAGTGGCCCGTTGCTGCCTTGCCCGTAGGTGTAGGAGGTGATGTTGCCCAAGGGATCTTTGACCGAGGTCAGGTCAGATCCGGTGTAGCCGTAGGTCCACTGGCGGCCCATCGGATCAGTGACCGTGGTGACCAGCCCGCTGGAGTTGGACCCGATGACCAGGGCCCGGCCGGACGCGGAGGTGATCGTTTCGCAGCTGGTCGCGGTGGACGGGCAGACCTGGCTGGCGTCTCCGGTGACGGCCGACCCGGGCGCCGGCGAGTCGTAGGTGATAGTGAGGGTGTCGCCGGCGGGGTCGGTTTCGGAGATGAGGTTGCCGTCCCAGGAGTAGGTGTAGGAGTAACCACCAGGCGCCGTCGAGTACGTGTAAGTATCGCTGGAAGTCATGCTGGTCAGGGTGGCGCCCAGGTTGACCGGCTGCACGCAGTAGCCGCCGGCGGTGACCTGTGGCGCGGTGCACGAGCCGCCGGTCTGGGCGTAGAAGGTGACCTGGGCGCCGCGGGGCTGGGTCACGGTGATGTCGCCGGAGACCGCCGGGGACACCGGGAACGACGCAGTGGAGGTCGCAGCGACCTCGCGGATCTGGTTGTTGTCGTAATCGGAGATGAACACATCCCCGGCGGGGTCGGTGGTGACTTCCTGCACCGAGATCTGCGCGCTGGTCGCCGGGCCGCCGTCGCCGCTGTCGCCCTCGGTTCCCGACGCCGACCCGGCGATGGTGTAGATGTCGCCGGCGCGCATCTGCTGGCCCCACTGGGTACCCGAGGATGCGGCGACCTCGCGGACCTGGTTGTTCTCGGCGTCGGGGATGTACAGGTCGCCGGCCGAGTCGATCGCGATGCCGTACAGCTCGCCGAGCAGGGCGCTAGTCGCCGGGCCGCCGTCGCCGCTGTCGCCCAGAGTGCCGGAAATGCTGCCAGCCACGTTGTACATATCACCGGCGGTCATCTTCTGGCCCCACTGGGTGTGGGTAGCCGCGGCCACTTCCTCGACCCGCCCGGCGGCGCCGTCGGCGATGTACAGGTTGCCGGCCGAGTCCACGGCGATGCCATCCGGGCCGAGCAGCGCGCTGGTGGCCTTGGTGCCGTTCGGGCTGAACCCGTTGCCGTCACCGGCGCCGTCGCATTCGCCGGGGCCCAGGCCGGCCACGTCGTAGATGTCCCCAGCGGTCATCGACTGGCCCCAGTCCTGACCGCCGTTGTAGATCTCGTCGACCTCGCAGTTACCGGCAATGTACAGATCGCCCTGGGAGTCGGTCGCGATCTGGTATGGGTCGTTCAGCAGCGCCGAGGTCGCCGGGCCGCCCAGGCCGCTGCTACCCGAGGTTCCCGCGGTGCTACCCGCCACGGTGTAGATGTCCCCGGCGGTCATCGACTGCCCCCACTGCGTGTGGGTGGTCGCTGCGACTTCCCGGATCTGGTTGTTGCTGGCATCGACGATGTACAAATCACCGGCCGAATCAGTGGTCAAATACCCTGGGATCCCCAGCAGCGCCGACGTCGACAGCCCGCCGTCACCGGAATCACCGCACTTCGTCTGGGCCGACCCGGCGACGGTGTACACATCCCCGGCGGTCATTGCGATCCCCCACTGGGTGTGAGCGGAGGCGGCGATCTCCTGCACCCGGCAGTTGCCGTAATCAGCGATGTACAAATCGCCCTGCGGGTCCGAAGTCATGCCAGCCGGGCTGGCCAGCCCGGCGGTCAGCGCCGGACCGCCGTTACCTTCGTCTTGCTGGTCGAACCCGTTACCCGCGACGACCGTGGTGCCATAGGGCGAGGACGCTGACACCTCCTTGACCTCGTAGTCGCCGGTGTCGGCGATGTATAGGTCGCCGCTGCTGTCAGCCACCACCGCCTCCGGGTTGATCAGGCTGCCAGTGATTGCGTACACATAGTCGGCGGTCATTGACTGGCCGAACTGCGACGCGGTCGCCACCGCGACTTCCTTGACCACGTTCGAGTACGTGTCGGCGATATACAAATCACCGGCCGAGTCGACACCCACGCCGGCCGGGTCATACAGGTCCGAACTGGTCGCTAGCTTGCCGTTGCCGCCGCCGGTGCAGTCGGACGCGTCCCGGCCGGCCACGGTGTACTCGGCGTTGGCAGTCATCGAGATGCCCCACTGCGTGCCGGCGGCCTTGGGGAACTCGACGACCTTGCAGTTACCAGTGTCAGCGATGTAGTATCCGCCGCCGCTGACCGCCACGCCCTCCGGGCCGTTGAACAGCGCGCTCTGGCCCCCGGTGCCGTTGCCGGTCTGCCCCGCGGTCCCCGACGACGACCCGAACGCTGTGTACATGTCCCAGGCCGTGTACGACACCCCGTGCTGGGTGCCGCCGTTGAACGGCACCTCCTGGATCCGGTTGTTGCCAGTATCGGCGATGTACAGGTTGTCACCGGCGCTGCCCCCGGTAAAGATTCCTTCCGGGCCGTTCAGCTCCGCCGACGACGCGGCGCCGCCGTCGCCGCTGGTCCCGGCCGTCGTCGTACCCGCCAAGTAGTACACGTCATCCACCGTCGCGGTCGCCGGGATCTTCCCCTGCCCGGCACCCCACGGGTCGCTGGAGGCTGCCAGCTCCAGGATCACGTTGTGCCCGGTATCGGCGATCAGCACATCCCCTCTGCTGTCGACCGCTACCCCCGATGGGTCCTTAAGCGTGAACTGTGATGCCGGGGTACCGCTGGCCGGCAGCCCCGATGCTCCCGTCGGGCTGCCCACGATCACGTAGATGTGCCCCGCGGTCATCGGGATGCCCCACTGCGTCCCCGACGAGCCGGGAACTTCTAGCACCTGGTTACGCGCAGCATCCGCGATATATGTGTTCCCGCCGCTCACCGCCACCGACGCCGGCCCGGCCAGCGCCGCGCTCGTCGCCGGGCCGCCCAGCCCGTCATCAGTCGCCAGCCCGGCCACCGTGTAAATATCGCCCGGCACCGACGACGCTGACGTCACCGATGACGCCCAGTCATCACTCCACCCGTACCCCAGCGGCCCCGGCGTGCCCGATTCCGTCTGCTGCTCCGCCACATCGGCGTCATAGGTCCGGGTGAAATCCAGCCCCGGCCCGAACGTCGGAACCGACAGGTCAGTGGCCGACTGGGTGAAATCACCGTCCTCGGTGTCCACCGGATCCCCCGCCATCGCCTGCGCAACACCACGCGCCGCAGCATTAGCCACACTCCCTACCGTTGCGCCGGCTGGCACCTCACCACCTTGTGAGGGCGCCAGCGCTTGCGTCGCCGCCGACGCCGCCGGTGTGCCCAGCAGGATGTACGGCTGGCCCTGCACGCCATCGGAGGCGGTGAAATTCGCCGTCGCATCCGACGCCGAATCGTAGGCCACCGGGGTGAACCCGGCCGGCCAGGAATCAAACGCCTCCTCCACCGGACAGGACGGCGACGGGAACCCGTTACTGCCCGTCCCCAGCGAACCGCTGGTGAACCCGCCGAACGTGCCCGCCGCGTCGGCCTCCCACGTATTCACCGTCCCGGCATCGGTGCACGACAAGCTGCCGTTCACACTCAGCCCCCCAGCAGTCCCGATGCCCTCCACCCCATTCAGCAACGGCACACTCGTCCCGGCCGCCGCCGTCGAATACTCACAATTCAGCGACACATACAAACCCGTCCCCGTCGAGCCCGACGAACTGTAGCTCGCGGCCGCGTAACCGACCGCGTCGGTGATCAGGCTGTCCGCACCTGTGGTCCCGGGCAACGCCGGCGCCGTGCCCAGTACCGCGAGGTTGCCGGTCACCGCGGCCTGCCAGTTCGTGCCAATCGACTCCTGCCCCGACCCGGCCGTCCCGGTCACCGGCAGAAGGCTCGAGCACGACCCGCTCGACGGATCCCCGATCACCAGCGCCGCGAATCCTTCGAAAGAGGAAGTCGAGTCCGCCGCCCACTGCTCCGGGGTCTGCTGCGTCACGCTGTAGCCGGCGGCCTGCAGCGCCGTCGTTTCCGGCGCCGTGGTTTCGCCGTTCTGCAACAGCACTAGGACCGACGGCCCCGACTGCGCCTTCGCCGCAGGCGCTTTCGCCACCGCGACGGCAGCCACACCGGCCACCGCGCCCGCGGTAACCGCCACCGGCATCAGCGACGACCCCGCCGCCAGCACCGGGCCCATCAGCCCCGCTGTCAGACGGCGGGCCAGCCTCCCCGCGGCGCGTGCCCGTCGTGCCACAGACCCAGCCCGCCCAGTGCCCATCAAAGTCCTCCGACGCAGCGTCCAGCCATGGCCAGCTCCCGATGCGACAGCGGCCCTGTCAGAGTCTGAGCGCCAGACATTGAACAAATGTGAAATTAATCTTGACAAGGTTTGACAAGCCAAGTCGCGAGGGAAAAGATCCGCTTTGTCACTTACAAGCGTGAGGCACTGTGGAATTGCGGCTTCTCGGACCGGTCGAGGTCCGCGTGAACGGACTGCGGGTGGATGTGGGGCACGCAAGGCAACGAGCCGTCCTTGCGATCCTGCTTCTCGCTCTCAACGAGGTCGTCCCGACGGACAGGCTCATCGACCGGATCTGGGATGACGAGCCGCCCAGATCCGCGCGCAATGTCATCTATGGGTACGTGACCAGGCTGCGGGCCTCGCTTGCAGCGCTCGAGGATCCAGCCGTTGTCCTCTCCCGCCGCGCGGGCGGGTACATCCTCGAAGCCGACGCCGACCACGTGGATCTGTTCCGCTTCCGCCGCCAGGTGGCCGAGGCTGCCGCCGCCGACGACGAGCGATCAGCTGAACTGCTCCGTAGTGCGCTTGCGCTATGGTCCGGTGACGCGCTCGCCGGACTGAACAGCGGCTGGCTGCGCGGAATGCGCGAGAGCTTGGAGCGCCAGCGAGTCGCTGCCCTTCTCGACCTCAACGACATCGGGCTGCGACTGGGCCGGCATAATGCGTTGAGCGGCGAGCTTGCCGAGCAAGTGACCGCCCGGCCTCAGGACGAGCGGCTCGCCGCCCAGCTAATGCTGGCGCTTCACCGATCCGGGAGGTCCGCCGAAGCCCTTCGTACCTTTGAGCAGATCAGGCAAACACTCACTGACGATCTGGGCGCGGACCCCGGTGAGGCACTGCAGAGGATGCATCAGCAGATCCTGCGAAACGACGCGTCGCTCATGCTGAACCGTGCCAGCTCGGCTCCCCCACTTCAGCTGGTTCCGCGCGAGCTGCCCGCTGATGTCGATGGGTTCACCGGCCGCAAGGCGGAACTGAACGTGCTCGATGCGCTGCTGGCTAACCATGGTGAGGCTCGCGTTCGCACTACCCTCGCGGCGAGCTCCGAAGCGGTCAGAACCACGGCGACGACAGCGGTCGTAGCGGTGTCAGGACCTGCCGGAGTAGGCAAGACCGCGCTGGCAGTCCGTTGGGCGCATGCCGCCGCCGACCGTTTCCCTGACGGGCAGCTCTACCTGAACCTGCGCGGGTACGATCTGCGCGAACCGCTAGCGCCAGAAGAGGCGCTCGCCTGGTTGCTGCGAGCCCTGGGCCTGCCTGGTCCCGACATCCCTGCAGAGCGAGAGGAACGAGCTGCGCGATACCGCAGCCTCCTAGCTGGTCGCAGGATGCTGGTGGTACTGGACAACGCCCGCGACGTCGAGCAGGTCCGTCCGCTGATTCCGGGTTCACCTGGCGCCGCTGCCATCGTGACCAGCCGCGACTCGCTGGCAGGGCTCGTAGCCCGTGACGGCGCGCGCCGGGTGGATCTGGACCTGCTTCCTGAAGAGGACGCGGTGAGCTTGCTCCGGACTTTGGTCGGCTCAAGAGTCGACGACGATCCGCAGGCTGCTTCGGCACTAGCCGAGCAGTGCTCGCGGCTGCCGCTAGCGTTGCGGATCGTCGCTGAACGCGTGACCGCGCAGCCTGCCCACCCGCTCGCCGACCTGATAGAGGAACTTGCTGATGAGCAGCGGAGACTCGATGTCCTTGACGGTAACGGAGACGAACACTCAGCGATCCGCACGGTGTTCTCCTGGTCTTACCTGCGTCTGGATGCTGTCGCAGCCCGCGCCTTTCGGCTCCTGAGCCTGCATCCCGCCGCCGATTTCGACGTCTATGCAGCCGCAGCCCTGATCGGCTCCGCACGGCAGAACGCAGCCCGTTTGCTCGACCAGCTAGCTCGGATCCACCTGATCTACCCCACCAGGCGGGGTCGTTACAGCATGCATGACCTGCTGCGTGACTACGCCGCAGAGGTAGCCGCCAGCTGCCAGACTGATGACGAACTCCGGGCAGCGCTCACTGGCCTGTTCGACTACTACCTGTATACGGCCGCGATTGCGATGGACATCTTGGTCCCGGCCGAGGCCGGCCGCAGGCCGCGGATACAGTCGCCCTCATCCGCGCCACGTGCGCTGGCCGACGAGGCTGCGGCGCGAGCCTGGCTTGAAGCTGAGCTACCCAACCTGGTTGCAGTCACGTCGCACACGGCAAGCGACGGGTGGCCAAGTCACGCTATCCGGCTTGCTCGGACTGTCTTTCGCTACCTGGACGTCGCGGGCCACTTCCCCGAGGCGCTGACAATCCATGGCCATGCCCGCCGTGCTGCCCAGCAAGTGGGTGACATCAACGCCGAGGCCGATGCTCTTGCCAGTCTTGCCGCTGTTGATCTGCGTCAAGGCCGGAACCCGCAGGCCGCGCTTCACTACGAGCAGGCGCTTGCCTTGTATTGCCAGTGTGAAGACCGCGGCGGCCAGGCTCGCACACTGCACAACCTGGGCCTCATCAGCATGAGGATGAGCGACTACCCTCAAGCCGCACAGCGGCTGCATGCTGCCCTAGATGCGTACCAGCAGATCGGTGATCGCATCGGCGAGTCGCGGGCCTTGTCTAATCTGGGCGGGGTCGAGTTGCTGCGGCAGCGTTACCAGGAAGCGATCGCCTGCGAGCAGCAAGCCCTTGAGCTGCACCGAGAAACCGGCGACCGGCATAGTGAAGCCGGTGCACTGGCCCGGCTTGGCCTGATCGACATGCGGCAAGGCGATCAGCAGGATGCTGGGGCCCGCTTGCGGCTGGCTCTGGCCCTGTTCCGCGAGACGGGGGATCGGGTGTGTGTGGCGGACGTGCTGACCAATCTTGGCGATGTCGAATACAGGCTCGGCAGCCATCAGCAAGCGATGCCCCTTCTCCAAGAAGCCGTGATGCTCAGCCGCGACACGGGCAGCAAATTTGGTGAGGCCGAAGCGCTCGCGGTACTCGGCGATGTTCTGCTGGCCAGCGGGCAGCACAGCGAGGCCCGCGCTCACCACGAAGACGCGCTCAGCCTGGCTGCCGGGGCAGGCAACAAGGAGGCGCAGGCCCGCGCCCATAGCGGCCTGGCGGCTGCATGCCGGGCTGCTGACGACCTCGGCGGCACCCGGCTGCACCTCGAACAGGCCTTGACGATCTACGCAGAACTCGGCGCGCCCGAAGCCGAACAGGTCCGAGAACAGCTGACGGAAGTAAGCCACCCCGACCCCGACCCCGACCCCGACCCCGACCCCTACACGCTGACGGGCTGAAGCCCTGCGGCCCGGACAAGCTTGTTGAGTGGCGCGACGTCATAGATCAACGCCAGCCTCGTGACCTGCGCAAGTTTGCCACCGGCTATCGAGCGGCGGACCTCGGCTGCGACCGAACTGGCCAGCGGGTCGTTGGTGAAGCGCACGTGGGCGAGCTCACTTGCAAGCTCGTGCGGCTTCAGCCCTTTGCCGAGCGACCTTAGCTCGGCACCGACCGCTGCATCCCCCGACTTCGGCGTCACAGTCAGCAGCTCCGCCGCTTGGATCTGACCCTTCAGCAGGCCTTGCACCTCACTCGGATGAGCAGCAAGGAACTTGCGCGTGACGACCAGCACTGCCGCCGCGGCGCCGCCTGTCGACGAGGCGCCCGCGATGATGCGAACTCCCCCGTGGGTGGCCTGCCACACGCCCACAGCGATGACCGGGTCCAGGTAAGCGGCGTCCAGCCTCCCCGCCGTGAGCGCGGGTGCCTCCGCTGAGGAGCTGGAGTACGGCACCGCATCAAGCCCAACTCCCGCGCCCAGATCCTCCCGGAACAACTTCTGCTCAAGCCCAGCGAGCGCGATCCCGTCCTGCACTTCCGGCACAAAGCCCAGCCGCACCGTTCGCGCCGACGCGGCTGCCTCGGCCGAACCCGCGGCCTGGATGAGGGCCGGACCTCCCGCCCCGGTCTGCACCTGACCCGATGCGGTGTGCTTCGCCGGAGACGAGCAACCCGTTATCAGAGCCAGCGCACCAGCAGCAGCCAGGCACCCCACGATCGCACGCCGCATAGCGAACGCTCCTCTTGGCATTCTCGGAATGCCGGACCCCGGTAGCGCGGCCGGCTCGGTGCAAACGACCCTAAGGGTCACCTAGCTCCATATGTCATGTCAAGAAGCGCAGTCGTCCGGGTCACTATCCGCAGCGCCCGCAGCCGTAGTAAGAGTGCGGCGCGTTTGCGACAGCCACTGCTGCCCGCCAGATCCTACGGCTCACGTCTGGCCCACCGTGCTGGGAGCGGCGTCGCAAACCATGATCACCAACTCGGTACAGCAGGTCAAGCTGTCAGCACCACAGGAGAACCGGTACCGCGGGACGGCATCGGGGTAGAGCTTCGACATAACTGCGGCGTCGTCGAGCACGCAAGGGGAATTCATGCCATATGCGAAGGTAGGCCGGGAGAACTCAGGTCCGATCGAGCTGTACTACGAGGACTACGGATCAGGCGCGCCGGTCGTCCTGATTCATGGCTACCCGCTGAGCGGCCGGGGGTGGGACAAGCAAGTCCCGGTACTGCTCGACGACGGCCGCCGGGTGATCACTTACGACCGGCGCGGCTTCGGCAATTCGAGCAAGCCAGCCACCGGGTACGACTACGACACGTTCGCGGCCGATCTGCATGCCTTGCTCGAGACTCTGGATCTGCGTGACGTGGTGCTGGTCGGGCACTCCATGGGAACCGGCGAAGTCACCCGGTACCTCGGCAAGTATGGTTCGCGCCGGGTCGCCAAGGGCGTTCTCGTGTCACCTATCCCGCCGTTCCTGCTGCAGGCGCCCGACAATCCCGAAGGCGTGCCGGCGAGCCTGTTCGACGGCTTCGTCCAGCAGGCCCGGAACGACACCCCGGCCTGGATGACGACCTTCCTCGACAACTTTTACAACATGGACAAACTCCGCGGCACGCTTGTCAGCAACGAGGCATACCAGGTCAGCTGGAACCTCGCCACTTCCATGTCCGCCGTAGCCGCGGTGGCCTGCATCACGACCTGGGAGACGGACTTCCGAGCCGATCTGCCGAAGATTGACGTGCCCATGCTGGTCATCCAGGGCGACGCCGACCGGGTGCTGCCCTACCCCAAGACAGGCGAGCGGCTCAACGGCATGATCAAGGACCTGCAGAGCGTGGTCATCGATGACGGCCCGCACGCTATCGCCTGGACGCACGCCGACCAGGTCAACAGCGCGCTGCTGAAGTTCATGGCCTGAGGCAGGACCAAGAGGCGGAGCGGCTGAAGTCGATCAGGGCTTGCGGGCGACTCCGGCCCACAGGGCAGCCGGACTGGCGGCTTCCTCCTCGGTCTCCGGTCGCCAGTCCGGGACGTTGGTCATGCCTGGCTCGACCAATTCCAGCCCGGCGAAGAACGGGGCGACTTCCGCCTTCGCGCGGAAGGTGACCTTCTCCGCCATCATCTTGTTCAGCTGGGCCGCCATCGCTGCCATCTCGGCTGCGTGGATGTCCCTGGCCGGATGCGAGATGACCAGGTAGCTGCCCGGCGGCACTGCGGCCATCAGCGTCCCGACTACCTGGTAGGGGTCATCGGCCTCGCTGAGATGCTGCAGGATTGCCATCAGCATGACGGCGACTGGCTTGCTGAAGTCCAGTGTCTGCGCGGCCTTGGCGAGGATCTGCTCGGACTGACGCAAGTCGGCGTCGACGTAATCGGTGGCGCCGTCTGGCGTAGTCGTCAGCAGCGCCCTGGCATGCGTCAGCACCACCGGGTCGTTGTCTACGTACACGATGCGGCTGTCAGGAGCTACCGACTGCGCGACCTCGTGGGTGTTGCTGGCACTCGGTATCCCGGTGCCGATGTCAAGGAACTGCCGGATGCCGGCCTCCCCGGCCAGGTAGGTGACAGCCCGGCGAAGGAACGCCCGGTTCGCGCGGGCGGACAAGACGATGTCAGGGAAGGCAGCCATCGCCTGCTCTGCGGCGGCGCGATCGGCCGCGAAATTGTCCTTGCCGCCCAGCCAGTAGTTGTAGACCCGGGCAACATGCGCGACGCTCGTGTCAAAAGTCGGCGCCTCGGCTGACCCCGGAACGGCTTCACCCGACGCGGGCGTGCCATCAATAGCCATTGACGATGCCCTTTCCCTGGTTTTTCGCCGTCGGCCGATACGGTTGCATTTGCCAATACATTACCGCCGGAGCGCTCGCGCCTGCGAGCGGAAGGAACCCGCGGCGGGCTAGATCGTGCTGATGAGCTGCTTGAGCTGCCGCTCGCTCTCCCCTGGCGTCTCCGCCTCGGCGCTCAGGCTGTTCATGACCTCGCGATAGTGGTCGATCTCTTCCGGCCGGTCCAGGTAAAGGGCGCCGGTGAGTTGCTCAATGTAAACAATGTCGGGCAGGTCGGAGTCGGCAAAGCGAAGAATGGCGAACGACCCGCCTGCTGCCGAGTGACCACCACGGTCGAATGGCATGATCTGCAGCGTCACCTGCGGTGACTCGGTAAGTTCAATAAGGTGCTGAAGCTGCGCACGCATCACTTCCCGGCCGCCGAGCGGCCGTCGGAGCGCGGACTCGTCAATCACAGCCCAGACCTTCGGCCCCGAGTCGATCCTGGTCAGGATCTGCTGGCGGTTCAGCCGCAGGCTGACGCGACGCTCGATCTCCTCGGCGGGCGCCGCCCGGTGGCCGAGCACCGTCACCGCCCTGGCGTACTCCCTGGTCTGAAACAGCCCCGGGACGAACTGCAACTCGTAGGTCCTGATGAGCGACGTGGCTTGCTCAAGTCCGACATATGTCTCGAACCAGTCCGGCAGCACATCGTCGTACCTAGACCACCAGCCCGGGCTGTTGGCTTGCTGGGCGAGCGCCAGCATGCGCTGGTGTACCTTCTCGTCGGTCACCCCGTAAAGGACCAGCAGATCGACGACGTCCCGCTCCTTGAAGCCGACTCGGCCGTGCTCAACCCGGCTGATCTTGGAGCGGGACGCCCTTATTTCGTAACCTGCACGTTCCGGCGTGATGCCGGCTGCCTCCCGGAGCTTCCTGAGCTGACTGCCGAGCAGGATCCGGAGAACCGTCGGCCCTCCGCCGGACGATCCGACAGCACTCAGCTCATCCTGATGCTCGTCACCAGGCTGCTGCACGTCCACAATCACTCCCGCACGACGCAACGGCGCGCCGCCCCACCCCGCTGTGCTAGTCACCATGCTCCGCCTTGACTAGCGCACAGCCAATAGCCTGCGGAAATGCCGAATCACATCGGTGGCAGGTGAACTGCGCGCTCAGAGAACGGTATCACCTGTTACGCCCGTGATCGGTAGTGCCGTAACCGTACTGTCACTTTTTTCTCACGGACCGTCAGGCCAGGTCGTCAAACTCGCCGTTCTGGACGCCTGTCAGGAACGCGGCGATCTCTGCCCTGGTGTAGACTAGCGCCGGCCCAGCTGGCTCACGCGAGTTGCGCATCGCAACTGAGCCGTCCGGCAGTGCGGCAACCTCGACGCAGTTACCACTGGGGTTGCTGAAGCGGCTCTTGCGCCACTCGACCGGGCCGAGTTCGCCGGCCTTCATGCCATTCCTGATCTGCATGTTCACTCCTGAGCGGGGAAAGGTTCGGACTGACATTGCAAATGCACGTGCGATAGCACGTGACGAAGGCAGCATAGCGCTTCGCCGTACCGGGCAACAAATGCAAATGCACATGCAGACGACACTTGCGGCTGCGCTGTGCATGCGGCAGGATATGGTCAATAGCTCCATATTTCCGATGGTCACGAGGTGGTTGTGCCTGGTGGAGTCTTCGTGACCCAGACGACCGCTTGGATGCTCTGATGACCACGCCATCAGCACAGCTGGCGCCCGTCAGCGGCACCGACTGGCCATGGCTGCAGTGTGCTGTCCAGATGGCCCGGATCACCTGCCAGGACTGGCCGTCGGGACTCGGCAGCCGCGGCAGCTGGACGACGCCACCGAGAGTTGCGACGAGGAAACCAGCTCCGGCTGCCGCCTCGATCGGCCCGTCTCGTGCGTTCGCCTTGCGGACCATGCACCGCTGGGGTGAGGCCGATCGCGCTGACGATGTCGCGGCGGTCGTATCCGAACTGCTGGCCAATGCTCTGCGGCACGCGCTGCCGCGGGCAGGCGCGGACGTGCCGCCCTGGCCGATCCGGCTCGGCCTGCTGCACGCCGGATCGTATGTGGTCTGCGCGGTCGCCGACCCGGGCGCCGGGATTCCGGTGCTGAGGGAACCCGACTGCCTTGCAGAGTCCGGGCGCGGGCTGGTGGTGGTGGCCTCGCTCAGCGAGCAATGGGGTTACTGCCCCGCGCCCGAGGGCCAGGAGCGGGGCGGCGAAGAGGGCAAGGTTGTCTGGGCCGCCTTCGCCGCCACCAGCACGTTCTAAGACCGCGGCCGCAGAGGCTGAACAGCCGCATAGGCTGAACAGCTAAGACTGCAGCAGCGGCAGCACCCCATGCGGTCGCTTGACCGAGGCGCACACGCCGTCGCTCGCAGCCGCCGCTGCCATCCGCTCGGCCGACGGTGTCCCGTATTGCGTGGTCCGCTGCCGCAGCGTCCGGCCGGTCGGCGCCACTAGCTCGGCCAGCTGGCTGATCGTTTTGTAGGACCCGTTCTCCGAGCCAGCCATCCTGCTGATGGTCTCCTCCATCAACGTGCCGCCGAGGTCGTTGACGCCACCACGGAGCACGTCCTGGCAGACATCGGCGCCGAGCTTCACCCAGGAGCACTGGATGTTGTCGATGGCGCCGTGCAGCATCAGCCGTGACACGGCGTGGACTGCCCGGTTCTCCCGCCGCGTCGGGCCTGGCCTTGCTATGCCGGCGAGATAGATGGGCGAGCTCGCATGCACGAACGGCAGCAGCACGAACTCGGTGAACCCGCCCGTCTGTTCCTGGATCCGGCGGACGACCCGGAGGTGCCCGACCCAGTGCCGCGGCGTGTCTACGTGCCCGTACATCATCGTGGCGGTCGTGCGGATGCCAAGCTGATGCGCGGTGGTCATCACATCGATCCAGGCGGCGGCTGGCAGCTTGCCCTTGGTCAGCACCCAGCGGACGTCGTCGTCGAGGATCTCGGCCGCCGTTCCCGGCAACGAGTCAACCCCGGCCTCCCGGGCCCGCAACAGCCACTCGCGTACCGGCAGCCCAGTACGGGAAGCGCCATTCATCACCTCCATTGGCGAGAAGGCGTGCACGTGAATGTCGGGGCAGCGCCGCTTGACCTCGGCCGCGATCTCGAAGTACGCGGTGCCAGGCAGGTCCGGGTGAATGCCGCCTTGCATGCAGACCTCGGTAGCGCCCGCTTCCCACGCCTCGGCCGCGCGGTCGCCGACCTGTTCAAGGGACAGCGTGTACGCATCCGCATCGGTGCGCCGCTGCGCGAACGCGCAGAACCGGCAGCCGGTGTAGCACACATTGGTGAAGTTGATGTTCCTGGTGACCACGTATGTGACGTCGTCACCCGCTGTCTGCCGCCGCAACTCATCGGCCAGCGCCGCGAGCGCGTCTAGCTCAGGCCCGTCCGCGGCCAGCAGCGCGAGTGCCTGGTCGTCGGTGATCCGGGCCGGGTCACGCTCGGCGCTGCGCAGTGCGTCGAGCACCTCGGCCGGGGCTCGCCGCTGCGGCGCGCGGGGCGACGCGGCAGCCGCGGCCGGATCAATGCGAGCTGCCACCTCGGTCCAGTCGCCGTAGACCTCGGCGAAGTCGTCCCGGCGATCTGCGGTCCGCCCGGTGGTGTCGATCGTCGTGAACAAGTCAGTTCGGCCGCTGGACTCTCCCCAGCCACCGTCCGGCTCCTGCCAGGGCAGCCCGCGCGGCAGCACGCCGGCTGCAGCGAGCCCGGTAGCCGGATCAACCAGCGCTGCTACATGTCTTGCTACCCGCGGATCCAGCCACGGCTCACGGATGTACGGCGGGTAGATCGTCAGCCGCTCAGCGAGCTCGAAGCCGCCAGCCGCGGTCCGTGCTGTCAGGTCGTCGATGTGCGGCCACGGACGCTCAGGATTGACGTGATCAGGGGTCAGTGGCGACACACCGCCCCAGTCATCGATGCCGGCGGAGAGGATCAGCTGGTATTCCTCACCGATCAAGTTCGGCGGGGCCTGGATCCGCGCCGCGGGGCCGAGTACTAGCCGGGTCACCGCGATCGTCGCGGCCAGATCGGCCAGGTCCGCATCTGGGGTACTGCGCATCTTGGTATCGGGCTTGGCACGGAAATTCTGCACGATGACTTCCTGGATCCCGCCGTACTCCCGCGATACCTGACGGATCGCGAAGATCGAGTCGGCGCGCTCGGCCAGCGTCTCGCCGATCCCGATCAGGATCCCGGTAGTGAACGGGACGCTGCTACGGCCAGCATCCTGCAGCACGCGCAACCGGACGGCCGGGTCCTTGTCCGGGCTGCCGAAGTGCGCAGCCCCGCGCTGGGTGAACAGGCGCTCCGACGTTGTCTCGAGCATCATCCCCATCGACGGCGCAACCGGCTTCAGCCGCTGGAAATCCTGCCAGCTCAGGACGCCCGGATTCAGGTGCGGCAGCAGGCCTGTCTCCTCCAGCACGCGGATCGCCATGGCTCGCAAGTACGACAGCGTGTCGTCGTATCCCGCCGCTTCCAGCCACTCCCTGGCCTGCTTCCAGCGGGCTTCGGGGCGGTCTCCGAGGGTGAAGAGCGCTTCCTTGCAGCCAAGCGCCGCGCCGTCGCGGGCAATTTGCAGGACTTCGTCTGGGGTCAGGAACGGAGCCGGCAGCCGGCCAGGCACCGTGACAAAAGTGCAGTAGGCACAACGATCCCGGCACAGCCGCGTCAACGGGATGAAGACCTTGCGCGAGTACGTGATCACACCTGGCCGGCCAGCCGCAGCCAGCCCGGAGTCGCGCACGCGCGCGGCATACCCAAGCAACGCTGTCAATTCGTCGCCGCGCGCCTGCAGCAGCACGGCAGCTTCGGCCGGGTCCAGCGTCTTGCCATCCCTGGCCCTGGCGAGCGCGCGGCGGACGGCGCTCGAGCTCGCCGGCCTGCTCACGCCGGGCTCATGGGTGCTTGGCTCGTGGGGGCTGATGGCATTACCTCTTTCGTCATCAGGCATACGCCTTGTCTCCACCCTAGGCAGCGGCTCTGACACCTATCCGGGCAAGGCCGGGTTGCAGCGATAACCGGGACGCGCCCGGTGTGCTTCCCGCAGCGCCCGGTGTGCTTCCCGCAGCGCCCGGTGTGCTTCCGCACTAGCGGGCCGACTTGCTATCGGCCGGCGCAGCTGGTCACGGAGTCACAGGCCGCGATAGTCGCGCACGCTCATCCTTGGGCCGCGGCGGGGCGGCCCGCTGCCGCCAAGCTCTATGAGCCGGGTGACGCGGTAGCGCTGGCCCGCATATGGCACGAGCAAGTCCAGCATGCCGGCATCGTCAGTAGTCACGCCCGCCAACGTCCAGCCGACGAGCGCGGGAATGTGGTAATCGCCGATGCTCACCGCGTCGGGATCTCCGGCCGCCCGCTGCCGGATCTCGGCGGAGGTCCAGGGGCCGATGCCGGCCAGCGAGCGCAGCATCCGGTCCGCCTCCGCTGCTGGCAGCAGGCCTGCTGTCTCCAGCCGGCTCGCCACCGCGGCGGCACCCGCTATAGTCCGGCCCCGTATCGCCTCGGCCCCGGCCCGGTGCCAGTCCCATGACGGGATCGTCTGCCAGACCG
>Ga0335075_10004699_pt1 | contig 21284 bp, 20 predicted proteins | sample Lox_Sample_24_FD_206723 | JGI IMG/M metagenome (GOLD analysis project Ga0335075, IMG submission 206723) | Soil microbial communities from Loxahatchee National Wildlife Refuge, Florida, United States - Lox_Sample_2.4 | ecosystem: Environmental > Terrestrial > Soil > Wetlands | place: USA...
AAAACCGTAGCCGTCGGGAAGAATCTCCAGCACGCCTTCTGCGAATATGTGGCCTTCCTTCTCGCTCTGCGCCTGCAGAATGCGGAAGATAAGGTCCTGCTTGCGCATGCCGCTGGCGCCGGCAATTTCGAGCGAACGCGCAATACGGCTCAGCTCGGTTATATTCTTTTCTTTAAGTTCTGAGATTGTCATGCTTTACCTGCGATTTACTGGATGGGACGTCGTTCAGAAGGGATGAAACAGGAGAGAAGTCGAAATGAAGAAAAATCAGGCCTAAAGAATTAAAGCAGAAAAACCAATTTAACGACCAGGTGCCAAAACCAATCAGCTTAAACTAGACAGAAAGCCAATCCGCGCGGCAGGACCGCGCCGCGCTTAGGCAGCACGGCGGGTCTGTACGCGGGTAGCGGTTTCTACGGACGCAACCGGGGCAGCCGGGTTGCTCTCGCGGAACCGCATCAGCACTTCGTTTGTCGTGTCTTGCAAACGGGTGTTGGGCTTGTGCAGCTTGCGGGTGGCCTTCGCAGCCAGCTGGCAAAGCTGATAGCGATTCTTGACATGGGCAAGCGCCCCAAAAATCAGATCTGAACGCATGGATGAATCTCCTTGTTTCTTTTGACTACTTTCGGACCGTGCCCGGAACCACGCTTCCAAACACTGCGAAGTGGCCAATTTTTGTGATGTAAAACATTAGACGCAGGAAACTTCGTCACCGATCAACTCTTTTTTGACCGAACTACACCGAGCTACTCTGTGCTGCTTTAACTTTTCATTGCTATCCGCGGCGGCTCACATCTTCTGCGGCTCGCGCGGAGGGGCAGGCGAAGTAGATTGGCTGGGGATAGTAGTTGAAAACCGTCGACTCCGGACTGAAAGGCCCACAATAAAGCTACTCACATCCGGCCCTTTTCAGCACGTCATATAACCGGTACTCATAAAACTAAATGGGGCTGACTCATGGGTCAACAACTTTTTTCATAGATTCTTCAATCGTTCCATTCCAGTAACTGGAGCAGGCCAGATCGGGGAACTCTACTGTTTGCAGTACTTAATCCCGTATCCCCTACAAAAGCCTGAAGTTGTATACAGGAAACCATGGGCTTCGCCCCGGCGAAGCCTCCCACCACCTCCTACTCCAAATCCCTCCCCGACCACCATCCGCACCCTCTGCTTAGTGTCTTCCGCTCGAACGCAGAATCAAAGGCAAAATGACCGGCAACAGGAGAATTCCCACCAGCAGCACCCACGTCACTGGCCGTCCAAAGTTGATCGTATAGCCGACCCCCAGCCGCTTCGGAACCATCAGCGCCGGGTCGCCGGGGTTGTAGTATATGAACCCTCCCTTCCAGTACCGGTCGGAAGTGCTGTCCTGTCCGGCGCTTACCGCGGGCGCGATTCGCATCACCTCCCAAATACATCTTTCATCTCTCGTTGAATCGCGTTGGACGAAATCCCCTTCAGGCGCATCTCCGCCAGCAGGTGCCGCAGCCGTTGCAGCAGGAGTTTCGCGTCGTCTGCCGCCAGCCCTGGGCGCGATTCCCGCTCACGGACCACGGCCCGCCGTCCATGTCTCAGCTCAATCCAACCCTCTTCAGCCAGTTGGCGGTACGCCTCTGCAATCGTGTTGAAGTGCACTCCCAATTGCATCGCCAGAACACGCACCGAAGGCAACACATCGCCCGGTTTCAGCCGGCCTGAGTTCAAATGAACGCGCATCTGATCCACAATCTGCCGGTATGCTGGAGCCGGCGAGTCCAGCTCAACGCGAATCAATACTTCAGCCACACTTAAACTGTATACCTATTCTATACAGTGCCAGGATAACCACCCTGCCTCACCCCCTGAGCGTGGCCCCAATCAGATCTCCCAATTGCTGAGCCGAAAACTGATTCCCTTCAAGATGGCAATCACTCGTCCTTGCCGGTCCAGAACGACGGTGTATGCCGTGTGCACAATCATTCCCATTTGGACGCCCTCAAAAACACAAACGCCGGACCACACGGCCCGGCGTCCACTTCTGCGAAACCGATCTCTAGCGCAATATCGCATACGTCACACCGATCATAAAGCCGTGCGGTGTCAAGCCGTTGTTCGGTTGCCCCGGAATATTCGGGGCCGATGGGAGCATCTGCCATTCGTAACCGCCACGAATACGTAGCCTCGACATCAACCGGTAGTCCACAAATGCGCCAGGCGCATATGCAAAGTAACTCCCGCTGCCAATGTCCCCGGGAAATCTGATCCAAACCCCGCCGACAAGAAACTTGGCGTCAAAATCAAACTTTTGCCACCGGAAAAGGCGGTACTTGGCGCCAGCCAGATAATCAGACTGTGTCTCATTGCCGTCATCGCTGTTATGGAAGTGCAGCCAGCGCGCCTCGCCGATCACGCCGATCTTCGGCGTCACGTTCAGATCAACTGTGGTGCCAAGCCCGATGAGCCGATGTGATCCGTAATCGGGCGCTACTGCCGAGAACTCGCCACCCACCCAAAGCGTCGACTCTCCGCCGTTGACGGACCGAGCCACTTGTGAATACGCTACGGTGGCCGTAAATAAAAAACTGAGAACGAGAAGCTTATTGATCGCGTTGGTCACGGCTTTTGCTTTCTCCGATGTTGGTTTGCTTGCTCTCTCCACTCAGAACACCAAGGACCGAATTCCTCTCCTGCCCCTACATCCCTCGCCGGGCCCCCGCTACAGTTTTGAAGCAAGGACCCTGACCTCGAGTTACTGCGGCTGCGGCTGGTTAGTGTTCGCCGGCGGCGGGTTTGACGTCCCCTGCGTCGGCCCAATATTTGTCTCTGCTGGAGGAGGCGGATTTGAGCTCCCCTGCGCCGGACCCTGATCTGCAGCCGCAGGCGCCGACGATGGCGCCGCACCCTGACCGGCAGGCGTGCTTGTCGGAACCGGCTGCGCAGGCGGCTGGTATGGCTCCAGTCGGAAGTAAACGGGCGTCACCTGGAACGGCATTTTGTCAGACGGATTCAGCAGAGTCGCCGGTTTCACATTCAGTTGGTAAACCTTGTCGTCCCACGGATCGATTCGCAGGCGGCTGTTCAGCGGCAGCGCAGCAACCTGAGTTAGGTTGTTTGGATTCAGCCTCGGCGCTCCATGGGTAAGCCCTGAGAGCCACGGCGTTCCATCCGGACGCAGGAGTGAGTCTCCCAACCGCGGCGTCAGCAGTGCGGTGAGGGCCTTCTGCCTGACCGCTAGTTGTTCAAAGTAAAGCCCGACCTCGCCGGTCTTGTTCGCATAAACAGAGGCATTGAACAGCTCCACTGCTTTTTTCGCCGCCGCCTCATCATCCGCGATCGTGTGCCGCATGTTGATCTGCTGGAAGGTCGCCGAATCCGGGAAGAGCAGCCGGTCGTTGAACGCATAGCGAGTGTCAATGTGGTGGCCAAGCACAATATGCGCCAACTGGAAGCTCAGCACGGCTGCAAGGTCCGCTTCCGTCGGCAGCGTATCGATCAGCCCTTTGCTGACGATAATCGTGTTGCCCACCGCCAGCGATTCCAGAGGATCCGTCAGCAGCACGCGGCAGTGGATTTCCTGCGGCAGGTTCAGCTTGCTGCCAATAATGATGTTGTTGGTGACCGTCTCCAGCACCTTATCGAAGTCGCTCGGCGGCGCCAGCAATCCGGCTTGCGTCAAACGGTCCAGCACATTGTCTTCCGCCTGTGTCACCCACATGCGCTGCGCCTCAAGCGGCGTCACATCCTGGGCTTGGCCGCTCTGGTCCTCTGCGTTCTCAACTTGTATCGATTCATTCGTGGATTCGCGCTGCGGCAGCTTCAGTGAGTAGCCCCAGAAATGGGTCTGCGCGCTAAAGCCCTCAGCGTGGCGGTCGACGCTCTGGTGCGTCTCCTCCACATAAATCGCCGTCGGCAACCACTCTCCCGGCTGGATATTTGTCCGCCAGCTATCGAAATGGAAGTAATGACTGACCTCGTCGTTCTTGTTCCCCGTAAACGTTCCGTTGAACCGTACGATGTGACCCTCCGGGTCCTGGACCCAGATGCGTCCGAAGAACCGCCCGTAGCCCTTCACCGTCGGTTTTGGCCGCACATCAAACACCGCCGTGCGAATCGAGCCCAGGAACTCGTGCCGCACAAAGGCAAAGTCGTAGTGCTGCATGTCAAAACCTGTCGGATCCATGAACATCATGTCCATGAAGCCGGTCTGCGAATAGCTCATACGGAAGCTCTTCGTCAGGTCTCCTAAATACTTCACTGTTCCCGCGAAAAATCCGTGATGCCTCGCATGTGCGCTGTAATTCTCAGCCGTGAACGTCCGGCTGAAATCCACGCGCGCGAGGCTGTAGTCATCGCTCACAGGCACCGAATAAAGCAGCGGATCGGGACGCATGTTTTGGATGTACGTCTGTACAACCGGCGTGCTCTTGCGGATCAACTGGATCGTCTGGTGCTCCTGCTGAATCGCCCTCTGGATCAGAGCCGATTGCTCGGGCGTCAGCGGTAGCGTGTTTGCCATGGGCGGGCGTCGCTTGGCATGGGCAGCGCTCACACTCAACAGGATTACCAGGCCAAGGACCCAAATCTTGCGGAGGGACATGTTTTCGAACTCCTCAAACAGCTTCAAATTTACGAGCTTTCCAACAGCAAAGCTGCGAAAAAACGGTACTGCAAAACTCTACGCCAACTGGAAGGTCACGCGGATAAGGGTCACCTCATCCACCGGACGTCCATTGCGAGTCGCCGGCTTGAACTGTATCCGACGAGCCGCCTCCTGCGCCAGTTGATCTAGCCCATATCCCAGACCCCGTACCACGCGCAACACCTCGACCTGCCCGGAAGCCGTAAAACGTACCTCCAAAGTCACGTCGCCCTCGATCTTCAGCCGTCGCGCCTCGGCCGTATAGCCTGGGTTGGGTTTATCGAGAATCTCAAGAGGAGTCGAATTCACCGCCTCTACCTTATGAACTGCGGGTGTCGTCTGGCCAAAGCCAGTCCCGCCAAATCCGCTCTGTTCCACGCGGCCCTCGCCTCCCGGTTTGCCGCGCCCGCCAATCACGCCATTTGAGAAGCCTGCCGATGCCACAGTCCCCCGCGTATCGCGACCACCCGGCACACCGTTCGCTACGCCAGAACCAAAATCTACACCATGCACAGAACCCCGCCGCGCCGCGCCAGCTCCCGGTGCTCCAACCCCCGGGCTTCCCTCAAAGGAGCCCACCGCTGCAATCGTCGCTGGCCGGTTCGCATTCGGATTCGGCCGCACTCCCTCAGGATCTCCGAATCCTCCTGTGTGCTCCGTCGGGCGCTGCCTGTTATTCGCCACCATCGTCGGATGCGGACTGCTGAACAACCCCACCTTCGGCTGCGGCGGAGGTGTTACCCGCAACGGCGGCGCCGGCAGAACCTTCGGCGCCTCTTCGTGCACACGAATCTCTTCCATCTTCGGCGGCGTCACAACCAGCTGCGGCTTCGGCATCACGATCTTCGGTTGATCCAGCTTTGGCGGAGGCGGAATCACATGGACCCGCGGAACCGGAGGCGCCGGCGGCTTAGGCTGCTCGGTCGGGAAAATGAGAATCGAAGTCTCCTGCTGCTTCCTAACCTGATGGACGCCGGCAAGACTAAATAAAACAATCAATCCCGCCACCGCGGCGTTCACACATAAGCTCGCTCCGAAAGACCCAAATCGGCCATTCTCGTCGGGTAACAACCCCAAGTTTGCGCGGTTCAGCAGGTCGCTATTTTCCATAAAATTCCCTGGTCTTCAATCAACCTTTGGTTGTCCGTACTGTCAATCCGGTTTCCCGGTTAGTCACTCATTAGTTCAAGCAAATGAAAAGAGATGTAACACGTCATCCTGCATCTCGCGTTCCAAATCACGGAATATGGCTTATGGATCTCTCCGTTTCTTTCGCAGAGCCCTCAAACCACAATGCTTAAAACAATTTCTCTTGCTGAAGTACGCACAAAAACACCGAAAAGCGCGGAAGAGCCTTGAATTGGCTATGGGCTGACAGCTTCAAACCCGCCTCTCCGGGAGGTGCGATTGCCATTGTAAATACCGGGGAAATCATGCAATTGTTGCTTCTATTCTACCGGTAGTCTTCCAAATACGTAAGCTTTACCACGTTATGGAATCTATACAGGTAATTTTTCCTCACTTGCGGGTACCCTGTCTACTGCCGTATACGGCATATAACCCTGTTTCGACACAAATGTTTTCGCCAGCACTCTCTGCGCTTCCCCCTGTTACATGAAAGAATAAGTAGGAGTCTCGCAAGTCATTCATAATCTTCGGATTAATTTCTTTCATGGAGAACCTCGTTGCGCATCCTCGTTACTGGCGGCGCTGGCTACATCGGTGGAACTGTCGCCCAGCTCTTGCTTGAAAAAGGTCACCAGGTCGTCATTTACGACAACCTTTGCCACGCCCGCCGTTCCATGCTTCCCCCGTATGCTGAGTTCATTGAGGGCGAGGTGGCTGACCGCGCCACCCTCGAAAAACTTCTCCATACCGGAATAGACGGCGTCATGCACTTTGCCGCTCTCATTGAAGCCGGCGAAAGCATGAAAAAGCCTGAACTCTATTTCCGCAACAACAGCGCATCCACCCTCAGCCTCCTTGAGGCCATGCTCTCGATCGGCGTCAATCGCCTCGTTTTCTCCTCTACAGCGGCCGTTTACGGCGAGCCTGAATCCACTCCCATCCGCGAGGACGCGCCACTCCGCCCTACCAACGCCTACGGCGAATCCAAGCTGCTCGTCGAGCAGATGCTCTCCTGGCTCAACCGCGTCCACGGCTTCCGCTATGCCAGCCTCCGCTACTTCAATGTCGCGGGAGCCATCCCAGGCCGCGGCGAAGCCCACGAGCCCGAGTCACACCTCATACCGCTCATCCTCGACGTCGCTCTCGGCCGCCGCCCCGGCATCAAAGTATTCGGCCGCGACTACCCGACTCACGACGGCACCTGCATCCGCGATTACATCCACGTTCACGACCTCGCCCGCGCGCACCTGCTTGCGTTTGAAGCTCTCTCCACACGCGACCGTCTCATCTACAACCTCGGCAACGGAGTCGGCTTCTCCGTCCGCGACGTCATCGAATCCGCACGCCGCGTCACTGGCCATCCCATCCCCGTCATCGAAGAGCCACGGCGCGCTGGAGATCCCGCCGTACTCATCGCAAGCTCTGAAAAGATAGAACGTGAGCTCGGCTGGAAGCCCGAGTACACCGACCTTGACTCCATCCTCTTGAGCGCCTGGGAGTGGCATCAGCAGCGCTACGCAAAAACATCGGAATAGCCGTCTGCCGCGGCATCCCAGCGGGCGCCGCTCTCACCACAACGAAAACCCACAGGGTGGAAAAACAATTCCACCCTTGGGTGGACGCGCTTATTACCAAACCCTGTCTAGAATTGCCGTGATTTGAATCACGTGCCCATGTGACACGTGAATTGAGGCTGATAATGACGCGCATTACAAAGGACCCGGTCCGTTGAAGCTGCCCGTGTGGCTGCGGCCAGCCCTCTTTATCCTTACTCTGCTCGGAGCCTGGCAGCTCGCCGTTTACTTGCACCCTCACCAGCTTTTGCCCGGCCCCATCAAGACCGCACACGGCGTCGGCGACCTCGTGCATCACGGCCTGATCGTCAAATACACCGTCGCCTCACTCTTCCGCGTCACCTGGGGATTCTTCCTCGCCGTCATCGTCGCTGTCCCCCTCGGCCTCGTCATCGGCTGGCACCGCCGCGCCGAAATGGCCTTCAATCCCATCCTGCAAATCCTCCGCCCCATCTCACCGCTGGCCTGGATTCCCATCGCCATCCTCTGGTTCGGCGTCGGCGATCTCGCTGCCGTCTTTCTCATCTTCGTTGGTTGCTTCCTGCCTTTGCTTCTCACCGTCATCAACGCCGTGCAGGGCGTCCCCGCCGTCTACATCAACGCCGGACGCAACTTCGGCCTCGGCTCCATCACCCTCATGCGCAGGGTCCTCTACCCCGCAATCGTTCCTCGCCTCATGACCGGTCTGCGCATTACCCTCGGCCTCGCCTGGCTCGTCGTTGTCGCTGCGGAAATGATCGCCGTCAACTCCGGCCTTGGCTTCCTCATCATCGACGCCCGCAACGCAGGCAACCGTTACGACCTCGTCCTCGCCGGAATGGTCATCATCGGCATCGTCGGCCTCATGCTCGACAACGGCATACGCTCCCTTGAACACGCCAAAGCGCTGCGCTGGGGATACGCGGAGAAACACTGATGTCAATACAACCCATGATCGAAACTGAAATGTCGACCCACACACTTCGCCCCAAGCTGCGCACGGAAGAAGTCAACATGATCTTCACCCGCGACGGCAAAAACCTGCCCGTGCTCGAGAACATCAATCTCGAGGTCTTCGATGGCGAATTCATCTGCCTGCTCGGCCCCTCCGGCTGTGGCAAATCCACCCTCCTCAGCGCCATCGCCGGCTTCCTCAAACCCACCAGCGGCGACATCCTCATCGACGGCGAAATCGTCCGCGCCCCAGATCCCCGCCGCATCTTCGTCTTTCAGGAGCGCGGCGTCTTCCCCTGGCTCACAGTTGAGGGCAACATCGGCTTCGGCCTCGGCAGGCTCCCGCGCTCCGAACGTGCGCAACGCATCCAGTACTACGTCAAAATGGTCGGACTCGAAGGATTCGAAAAATCCTATCCGCATGAGCTCTCTGGCGGCATGAAGCAGCGCGTCGAAGTCGCCCGCGCTCTCGCCGTCAATCCCGACGTCCTGTTCCTCGACGAGCCATTCGGCGCGCTCGACTCCATCACCCGCATGATCATGCGCGGCGAACTGCTCCGCATCTGGCAGGCCGAGCGCAAAACCATCCTCTTCGTCACCCACGACATCGACGAAGCCGTCCAGCTCGCCGACCGCGTCGTCGTCATGAGCGCGCGCCCCGGACGCATCCAGCAGATTGTTCCCATCGACATCTCCCATCCCCGCGACATCAGCTCGCCCCGTTACCTTGAGCTTCGCGACGGCATCCTCAGCCAGATCGGACTGGCGCACAACCTATGAGCGCACAAGCACAGCCCCGCAAATGGGAGCGCTTCTTCTGGCCCGTACTGGCCACTGCGTTCTTTCTCGCCCTCTGGCACTACGCCGTCGTCTGGACAGCCACCAACATCTTCCCTTCGCCCCTCGCGGTCGAAAAAGGCCTCGTGGAGCTCGTTCACAAAGGAGTTCTGTATCAGGACATCCTTGACTCTCTGCGCCGTGTCGCCATCGGCTACCTCGCCGCCGTTGCCATTGGAGTCCCGCTCGGCCTCTTGTTCGGCTGGTACCCCGCCATCAATCAGGTCGTCAATCCCGTTATCCAGATCCTGCGCCCCATCAGCCCCATCGCCTGGATTCCCGTCGCCATCATCTTCTTCGGAGTCGGCGACTACGCCGCCATCTTCCTCGTCTTCCTCGGCGCATTCTTCCCCATCCTCGTCACCTGTGTCGACGGAGTCGCCAACGTCCCGCTTATCTACCGCCGCGCCGGAACCAACTTCGGACTCACTCCTCCGCAGGTCCTTGCTCGCGTCGTCTTCCCTGCCGCCCTGCCGTCCATTCTCGTCGGCCTGCGCATCGCGCTCGGCATCGGCTGGCTCGTTGTTGTCGCTGGCGAAATGATCGCTGTCACCTCCGGCCTCGGTTACCTCATCATTGACTCCCGCAACTCCGGTAAGCGTTACGACCTCGTCGTCGGAGCCATGCTCCTCATCGGCATCATCGGCCTTGCACTCGATCTTCTCTTCCGCCGCGTTGAAACCTTCAAACCCGTCCGCTGGGGGTTCCGCAATGAATCTTAAAAGCCTCTTCCGCATCAAGGACTGGAGCCTCAAAACCAGAATCATCTCCTGTTCGCTCATCTGGCTCGTCCTCATCTCCGGCTTCCACGGCTGGCTCAACGTTAACTGGGTCGCTGTCTTCAACAGCTATCTTCCGCCCATGAAGCGCAAGATCGTCGTCGGCTACATCCCCGTTACCTGCCAGCTCACCTGCCCCGTCACCGATTACATCTCCAAATATTCCGAAAGCGGCGAGATGTTTCTCCCCCGCATGTTCCAGGGCTTCCCCGAGCTCAAAGAAGCCCTCATCTCCAACAAGATTCAGGCCGCCTTCATCGTCGCGCCCATGGCCATTGAACTTGCCGCGCAGGGCGTGCCCATCAAGGTCGTCTACCTCGGCCATCGCAACGGAAGCGCCGTCGTCGTCCGCAAGGACGGCCCCATCAAAAACTTTGGGCAGCTTGATGGCAAGACCATTGCCATCCCCACACGTTTCTCCGACGAGCGCCTGCTGCTCTATCGCGCCGAGCAGGACTACCACATGAAGCCCAACTCCATCAAAATGGTCGAAATGGCCCCGCCCGACGTCGCCGGCGCGCTCGAAGCTGGAGCCATCGACGCCTTCGTCATGGGCGAGCCATTCCCCTCACAGGCCGAAATGGGCGGCTACGGACGCATCCTCTTCTATGCCGACAAATACTGGCCCAACTACATGTCCTGCATCCTCGTCGTCCGCGACGATCTCATCCAAACTCGCCCGCAGGTCGTGCAGGTCCTTGTTGACGGCATCGCGCGCTCCGGCCTCTGGCTTGATAAGAGCCGCCCGCACCGCATCGACGCAGCCGACTTCGTCGGCCGCTACTACTACCACCAGAAGCCCGCTCTGCTGCGCTGGGCGCTCACCAAGCCCATGTCGCGCATCCGCTACAACCTTCTCGAACCGCAGAAGACAGATTTCGACGAAGTGCGCGACCTCATGCTCGAAACCGGCCTGCTCAAAAAGAAAATCGCCTTCAGCGCCTATACCGATCTGCAGTTCGCAGACCATGCCACTATCGAAACCTCATGGAAATACGAGCCCGGCGACGCCGTCGCGAAATAATCTTCACCGCCTTCAGGAGAACCATTTATGATCCGCCGCCAGTTCCTCAAGCTAGCCACCTTCACCAGTGCCGCTGGCCTCGCATCTCTCGGTGCAATCGGCGCTATCGAGAAACACCACGCCATCGCCGAAGCGAAGAACGTTAAAACCGTCACCTGGCACGTCCGCGGATTCACCTGCCCCACTTGCGCCGTCGGCCTGGAAACCCTGCTTCGCCAAGAAAAGGGCGTCGCCTCCGCAAGCGCCAGCTATCCCAACGCTTCCGTCACCATTCAATTTCACCCCGATGAAGTCACCGAGGTTTCGCTGCGTTCCTACATCTCAGAGCTCGGCTTCACCGCCAAAGCATAGAAAGGCTGGTCCCAACCATGAAAACGTGCTACTTCCGACTCGCCGACACCCTCACCTCCAGCCTCAAGCTCGCGCAGCCGCCGGTCGCCGTTTGTTTCACTGACTCCATCCCTGAATCCATCCCTGCGCACGCCGGCCAATCGCCCGCAGGCTGCCGCTTCTGGCAAGACGCCGCCACATTCGCCTTCGCGACCTCGTCCGCCGACCACGCTCTCTGCGCCATCGGTGTCTACACCCACAACCTTGAGCCGTCACCCGCGCAGCAAACCGATCTCATGGATGCCCTCAAGGTATTCGGTGACCTCGGCTACGTTACGCCGCAGGACCTGCCTCTCATCCCCGTCCTTGCCTCGCGCCCAAAACATGTCGTCTATGCGCCGCTCGCGCAATCGCCGCTCAAACCCGGCGTTGTTCTGCTTCTTGTGGATGCCAACCAGTCGCTGATCCTCAGCGAAGCCGTCCAGCAGGTCGAAAATCAGAATGCGCCCGCCATGGGCCGTCCTGCCTGCGCCGTCATTCCGCAGGTCATGAACACCGGCCGTGCCGCCCTCAGCCTCGGCTGCTGCGGAGCACGCGCCTACCTCGACGTCCTCACCGACAACGTCGCTCTCTTCGCATTGCCCGGAGCAAACCTCGCTGCCTACGTCGAGCGCATCGCTGCCCTCGCGGAAGCAAACTCCACGCTCTCCAGATTTCATCAGTTGCGCCGTCTCGATGTTGCCGCCGGGGCCGCTCCCACCATCAAGGAATCGCTCGCTGCCCTGGGCGCTTGATTCGCCGCTCAAAAAATCTGTGGCCTTGCCTCGGCGCAGCGCCGCACGCGGCTTTACGCTCGACTCCGCCGCAGCTCCTCGGTCAAAATAATCGCCTCGGCAATCTCGCGCAGCGGCTTGCGCCTCTGCCGGCTCTGCTTCTGCAGCGCGATGTACGCCTGTTCCTCGCTCACGCCCATATCCCGCTGCAGGATTCCCTTCGCGCGCTCCATTACCTTCCGCGTCTCCAGTTGATCCGCAAGCTGCGACTTCTCAAACTCCATCCGCGCCATCTCCACCTCGGCGCCTACCAGATACCCAATCGTCGAAATCAGTCGTATCTCGCGCCGCGTATGCGCGTGCAAAGCCCGGTGCTGCACATTGATCACGCCCACCAGCTTCCCCCGGCACAGCACCGGAACCGAAAGGAACGCCTCAAATTTGTCCTCCGGCAGATTTCCCACCCTCGCAAACCTCGAATCAGCCGACGCCTTCGCCGGAATCGCCACTGTTTGTTTGTGCACCGCAACCCAGCCCGTAATGCCTTCGCCCATCGCCAGACCCACGCGGTCCACCACGTCCGCATGCGGATTCTTCGACGCCCGCAGCACCAGATGGTCTTTCTCCAGCACGTATATAAAACACGAGTCGCAGCGCACCGCGTCGCTCACAACTTCAATAATTCGGTCCAGCACCGCATGGAATGGATCCGCTGCCGCCATCCTGCTTCCAATATCGTGCAGCAGATCAATATCGCTGAGTTCTTCCTGCTTCTTCACTGGCTGTTCCACAATCGATCCTCCTCGTGGCTGGCCGTGTCTCATCACGGTGCGCGGATCTTTCAAAACTTCAGTCGCTCGCCTCAAAGCGAGTCATATACGGACACTTGAATCAACAGGGAGCACTGCTGGCGTTCGACTTGGAACAACAGGGTTATAGAAATCTTTAATACTGCTCCGGTTTTATGCGCCTTCTCCACCGGAACCGCACTTAAATTTCTTGCAATTTTTAAAACGCTGTGTCAGTAATGTAGGACAAGCTTCGCTGAATAACAAGGCAAAGCTTTCGGCAATCTGCTTCCCAAGTCCGTTAGCAGATGTTGGTGCCACATATTCCTTCCAGGTTGAAGACCCCCAATAGATGCGATTTCAGTCGCAAGGATGCGGCGCATTTCAGCATTTTCAGAGTTTCTGTAACTCGAAGGCAATGCTCTAAAGTCAACGCGGCCAGCAGGAAGCGTTGACCGGGCACAGAGCAGAAACGCCAAATTAACTCTGAAAATACCGCAGTCGCTTTGCATCGCTCGCCTCTCTGGCATTGACCGGTGAGGCCCAACCTATTTTCGGAGGTCGTTCCTATGCCTATCCATCGCTTGGGCCCGGGTGTCTTTTCCCGTGCTTTCCCTCTCAACATACATCGCAGCGCGCTTCGCCTCGCATTTTGGATCCTGCCCCTCTGCGCTCTCTTTGTCATTACAGACATGCACGCACAGACCTTCCGCGGCGGCATCAACGGCGTCGTTACGGATCAGTCCGGGGCCGCCGTCCCGGGCGCAAAAGTTCAGGCAATTGACAACGCCACTGGCGTCGTCCACTCCACCATCTCCTCCAGCGCCGGAGAATACAGCTTCTCTGATCTTCCCCTCGGCGCCTATACCGTTCTAACCTCCGCACCGGGCTTCGGCACCCTGCGTGTGAGCAAGGTCAACGTGGCTGCAGGCGCCATCTACAGCCTTCCGGTAAAGCTCAGCGTAGCCACGCAATCCACCACGGTGCAGGTTTCCGCCGCAGCACTCGCGCTCGATACCACCACAACCACCCAGACCACCGATATCCCCTCCAAACAGGTCGAGGACATCCCGCTCAACGGTCGCGACTTCACCCAGTTGATCGCCCTTACACCCGGTTTTGCCGGCTACGTCGGCGGCGGATACGGCTCCCTGAACGGAACCCGCGCCAATCAGATGAACTGGCAGATCGACGGCATCGACAACAACGATCTCTGGCATAACATTCCTGCGGTCAATCAGGGCGGCGTCTCCGGCATTGCTGGCGTCGTTCTCCCAATCGACGCGGTCGACAGCTTCTCCGCGCAAACGCAGTCCGCGCCCGAAACCGGACGCAATCCTGGCGGCACAATCAACCTTTCGCTGCGCTCCGGCGGCAATACCCTCCACGGCACTATGTACTACTTCAACCGCAACGAGGCGCTTGGCGCCAAGAACCCCTTCACTCCCACCAAGCAGGAAGTTCGCAACCAGAACTGGGGCTTCTCCGTCGGCGGCCCGTTCGTCAAGGACAAATTCTTCTGGTTCACCACCTTTGAGAAGCAGAACTTCGTCATTGGTGTCCCCGCTTCGGCCACTGAGCCCTCGCTGGCCTACCAGACCGAAGCTGAAGCTGTTCTCGCCAAGTACAACGTCCCTGTCAATCCTGTTTCCCTGGCACTTATCAACGGCAACGGCGCTGCCAAAGGCCTTTGGCCTTCATACGCGCTCCAAGGCCCCGCGCAGACCGGCAACTACACTAGCGTCGATCCTGAATACGGCTATAGCTACAACGGCCTCGTCAAGCTCGACTACACCATCAATGCCAACAACAGTCTCACAGCTCACTGGTTCGTCGGCCAGGGCAACCAGGTCGCGCCCGTCGGCTCTGTGCTCAAGGCCTACTACGAAGTCGCGCCCATCCACGTGCAGAATTACGCCCTCGTCTACAACCACATCTTCACGCCCAGCATGACCAATCAGGTCCTTGCTGGAGTCAATTACTTCAACCAGGTCTTTAGCGACTTTGAGACCGACTTCAATCCTACAGCTCTCGGCCTCGTAACCAACTCCCCGTTTCCCGGAGCACCCAACATCAATATCGGCGCGAATGGGCAATTCGATCCCACTGGCGAAACTCCTCCGGAGGGCCGCAACGACATCACCGGACATCTCACCGATGACTTTTCCTGGGTCCTCGGCAAACATCAAATCAAGTTAGGCGGCGAGTATCGTCAGGCCCAGCTTGACGAGTTCTACAATCGCCACGCGCTCGGCTCCCTCACCTTCGACGGTCAGCAGGGTCCATGGGCAAACGACACATCCATCACTGACACCAACCTTCTTCCTCTGGCCGACTTCCTCGCCGGCTATATCTCGCCCACTTCCTCCTCCATCGCTATAGGCGATCCCGCACGTCAGGTCTTCGTCAACACCTGGGACCTCTTCGCTCAGGATTCATGGCAGTTCACGCCCAGGCTCAACATTGACTACGGAATCCGTTACGACTACGAGGGCCCGCTTCACAACGGATATCAGAACCTCTCCGTCTTCCGTCCGGATCTCGGCGGTATCGTCTTTCAGGGCGATCAGATCAGCTCGCTCTACAACCCCTATTACGGCGCCGTTAGCCCGCGTATAGGCGTCGCCTACCAGGCAACAGCAAGCACTGTAGTACGCAGCGGTTTCGGCATCTTCTTCGACACACCGAATCTCAACCCCTTCCTTGACAACCGTCCCGGTAATGGCGCGCCGAACGGCGTGGAAGGCAATCCCAGCGGACCCTCCCCGGTCCTTACCGTTCCGCCAATCAACACTGGTGCGGCAAATCCCATCGTCAGCGGACAGCCCGTCTTCCCCACCAGCGCGGCGGCCAGCTGCCCTTGCGCGCTCTATTCCATCCAGCCGAACTTCCGACCGTCATACAACTACAACTACAACCTGCAGGTTGAGCACAGCTTCACCCCGTCAGTCGTCATGCAGATCGGCTACGTCGGCAGTGAAGCTCGGCATCTGCTCAGTCTGCTGGACATCAACCAGGCGTTCCCCAACGGAGTCACCGCCACACCCGGCATCTATTCCACCTTCGAGCAGCCCAGCGTTTTCGCCGGCGGCCCACTCATCGGCACCAACCCTGTCAACCAGGTCCAGAGCATCGGCACTTCCAACTACAACTCGCTCCAGGCCACGCTGCGCACTCGGGGTTGGCACGGCCTCAGCTCTCAATTGGCCTACACCTGGAGCCACAGCCTCGACGAAGTCACAGCGTATCGCGGAGCTCTCCCGCAGGACAGCCACAACTTCATGGGTGACTATGGCAACAGCGACTTCGACGCTCGCAATACCTTCGTCGGATTCCTGTCCTACGATATCCCTGGCTCCCAGCATCTCCGGCTGCTAACTAACGGATGGCAGACCAATACGTTGCTCTCCCTGCACGGTGGCCAGCCCTTCAGTGTCTTCTCATCCAGCGACACAACCGGGACCAACGAGGGCGTTCAGCGCGCCGAACTTGTTGGCGACCCCTATCAGGGCGTTCACCACTCGTCCAGCATCTCGCAGGTCTGGCTCAACCAGAACGCATTCGTAAACCCGGCTGCGTACACTTTCGGCGACTCCCGCCGCAATCAGTACTACGGCCCCGGTTACGGATCATGGGACCTGTCCTTCTTCAAGAACACTCCCATCAATGAGCGCATCAACACGCAGTTCCGCGTGGAGATGTTCAACGTGACCAACAAAATCAACTTCGCACCGCCCAGAAACACAGTGGGCAGCCAGCTCGGCACTCTGTATGACACTATCGGTGATTACAACGGCGCGCCTGGCATCGGCGCTGGCGAACCCTTCAACACCCAGTTGGCTCTGAAGATCATCTTTTAGCCCCTAAACCCATCGCCCGCAGCACTTTCTTCTTGCCGCGGGCGCCCCCTTTCATTTCACATACGGAGGACAAATAGAAGTGAGGTACAACGCGGAATGGGCCTGACTCGGCGCAACTTTCTCATGCGGATAGGACAGCTCGGCGGCTATAGTGCCGCATTCACGATGATGCAGTCCCTCGGACTGCTCCCTCTTCCCGAGATTGCTTCGGAGATGGCCAAGCTCAACCTTGTTGAAGGCGCAGGTACCAGCGTCGTCATTCTTGGCGGCGGTATCGCGGGCCTTGTGACCGCGTACGAACTCAGCAGAGCCGGTTATCGCTGCACCGTGCTCGAAGCCCGTGAACGTCCCGGTGGACGCAACTGGACCATCCGCGGCGGCACCAAAGTCGAGTTCAACAACGGATTCAACCAGACCTGCGAATTCTCCGGAGGCATGTACTTTAATGCCGGCCCGGCGCGTCTGCCATCCATTCACCGCACCATGCTCCACTACTGCAGCGAGCTCGACGTCCCTCTCGAAGTCGAGGTCAACAGTTCACGCTGCGATCTCATGCAGGCCGACAGCCTCAACGGTGGCATGGCGGTTCAGAACCGTCGCGTCGTCAATGACACGCGTGGCCATGTCTCCGCGCTCCTCGCCAAGGCCATCAACCAGGGCGCGCTCAACCAGGATATTACCAAGGAAGACAAGGAGAAAATGCTTGCCTTTTTGATTGAATACGGCGACCTGAAACCCGACTACCTCTTCAAGGGGACCGCGCGTTCCGGGTACAAAGTCTTTCCCGGAGCAGAAGCGCAGCCCCCCGTGCCCAACGATCCGCTCCCCATGGATGCCCTGCTCGACGCCGACCTCTGGCGCGACATGCTCGCCGAAGAGGTTCCCGACTGGCAGCCGACCATGTTCGAGCCTATCGGCGGAATGGATCGAATCCCTTACGCCTTTAAAACCAAGCTCGGCAGTATTGTCCGCTACAGCTGCCCCGTCAAGAGCATCCGCCAGTCAACCACTGGCGTCACGGTTACCTATGCAAGTGGGGGCTCTACGCATACCATCACTGCGGACTACTGCGTCTGTGCCATGCCCCTCACCATCCTCAAAACACTCGACACGGACTTCAGCCCTGCTGTCGACGCCGTCATCAATGGTTCTGCCTACGACTCGGCCTACAAAATCGCCTGGGAATCCCCACGCTTCTGGGAGACCGAATACGCCATCTACGGCGGCCTCGGCTATCTCAAGCAAACTGTCGGCACTATCTGGTACCCCAGCGGAGACCTCTTCTCACCCAAAGGCATCGTCGTCGCCGGATACGGCGTCGAAAACGGCAGCGCCTTCGGCAAACTTCCCACCGTGCAGGCCAAGCTCGATGCCTCGCGTCACTCCATCGAGTTGCTCCATCCCGGCCATAGCAAGGATCTCACCAAGCCTGTCTACATCAGCTGGGGACACATCCCATACAACCTCGGCTCCTGGATTCACCGCTACGGCAACGGATACGTCAAGGGCTATGACACACTGCTTGTTCCTGACCGCCGTGTCTACTTCGCCGGTGATCACACCAGCCATCTTGTCGGATGGCAGGAGGGTGCAGCGCTCTCTGCCTACCGCGTCATCAATCAGCTCGGTGTTCGTATTCAGAATGGAGGCCAAAATGCCGCATGATGTTCATTTCCGCCGTCCCTTCTGGTACGGCTTCCTCGCCGGTATCGTCCTTCTCGCCGCGGTCTCCGCGCGCGGGCAGGTCGTCCGCGTCCCGCTACCTCACTCTAACTTCCCTATCTCCGAGGGCGTGTGGTCCGGCAACACGCTCTACCTTAGTGGAATGCTCGATACCTCCGTCATGCACAGCACTCCCGGAGACACCGAGACCCAAACCGTCCACGCCCTCCAGGCCATCCAAAAGGCCCTCGAATCCCAGCACCTCACCCTCGGCGATGTGATCGTGATGCATGCCTTCCTCGCCGGAGACCCCAAACTCGGCGGCAAAATGGACTTCCGCGGCTTCATGGCGGGATACTCCCAGTTCTTCGGCACCAAAGATCAACCGAACAAACCCGCGCGCAGCGCCATGCAGGTCGCCGCTCTCGCCGCGCCCGGCGCGCTTATTGAAATTGAAGTCATCGCAGTGAAGCCCCACTAACCGCGCCTTCGGACGCATCCGTAAACTCGCACTGACGCATAGGAGGCAAGCATGGACACCACATTCTCCCGCCGTTCGTTCTTCCGTTTAGCAGCCGCTGCATCTGCTGTGGCTGCCTTTCCCATCCTCTCTGAATCTGACTTCGCACTGCATGCTGCGACCACTCGTGTGCGGTCCCCTTGGGAGCTCCCTCCGCCGCCCGGGGCCATCCGCATCAACGCCAACGAAAACCCACTGGGCCCTTGTAAGCTGGCTTGCGCCGAAATCAACAAGCTCATCCCTGAAGGCGGCCGCTACGACTTCTATCGCACCATGGAGCTTGTCAACACCTTCAGCGAAATGGAGGATCTCAAGCCGGGCTACGTGCTCGCCTATGCCGGCTCAACTCCCGCTCTGCACTATTCCGTGCTCGCCTTCACCTCAAAGACCCGAAGCTACGTCACCGCCGACCCTGGCTACGAAGCCGGGATGCGCGCCGCCACACTCAACGGCGCCCAGATCATCAAGGTGCCTCTCGCGCCCGACCATTCTCACGACGTCAAAGCCATGATTGCCTCCGCTCCCAACGGTGGCGTCTTCTACATCTGCAACCCCAACAACCCCACCGGAACCATCACCAGCACGGAGCAGATCGCCTGGGCCCTCGCCAACAAGCCAAAAGGCTCCATCCTCCTCATCGACGAAGCCTACATCCACTTCTCTGAAGCCACACCCTCCATCGATCTCGTCCGCGCCGACAAGGACGTCATCATCCTCCGCACCTTCTCCAAAATCTACGGAATGGCCGGGATGCGCTGCGGCCTCGCCATCGGTCGCCCCGACCTTCTCGAAAAACTTCAATACTTCGGCATGAACTCCAACCCCATCATGGCCGTCTCCGCCGCCAACGTAAGCCTCAAAAACAAAAACCTCGTCCCCATGCGCAAAAAGATCAACACCGGCATCCGCTCGGAAACCTTCGCCTGGCTCGAAAAGAACAACTACAAATTCATCCCCTCGCAAAGCAACTGCTTCCTGCTCTACGCTGGCCGCCCCGGTCATCAGATGATGGCTGCCATGGCCAAACGCGACGTCCTCATCGGACGCGTCTGGCCTATCATGCCCGATTGGGTCCGCATTACCGTAGGCACTCGTGAGGAAATGGCGAAATTCCAGACCGCCTGGAAGGAGTCCTATAACTCAACTGCCACCGCGGACCTCTTGCTGCCCGAACTGCCTCCCGCGCTCGCTCGCAACCCGTACACCCATCTCTCCTGATGCCATGACCTCCAACACAAAGGGAGCTGGCCCGGCAAAACTAGGGATGATTCATCCCGGAACCACTGCTGTTGAGTTGACGCGACCATCAGGGAGCGGCAACTAGGCACAGACCCCGGTAGAACTCAGTTTCCCTGGTTTTGCCCTCTTCCGCTCCCTCCCTTTTTCTCTTTCGCTTTCGTCAGCCCATTGGCCGCAGCAGGTTCAGCTTTTCAAGCTCCGCGCACAGCTCCTTCAGATCAGTCTCCAGTCGCGCCGGCTCCACTTCATACTCCGCCTGCAGTTCCGCTATGGCTTGTTCCAGGTCCTTCCCCTCCTGAATCAGGCTCCAGAACCTTCCCGCAACTCCATTGAGCGAGTGGTAGGTCGAGGTATCAAGGTTCAGCAGAATCGTTTCCGTTCCCACGGTGCGCGACAGCACCGATTTTGGAATCTCAAACTTCCCCTTCAACGGCATTCAGTACAAGTTCCCTTTCTCAAGCTCGCGATTCCTCGACCGCAATGCATCGATCATAGCTTTCTGCACCTCAGGCAACCAGTCGTATTTGCGCTCGTAAGCCAGCGACCAGAACCCCACCCTCTCGGTCAGCCGGGTCATCGCCTCGAACTCCCTCCGGTTGATCTGCTCATTCTCCGGATCCAAACGGAATACCGATCCTAGCAGCGCCACAAACGCCTCATTCACCGGCAGCACATGCACAGCTGGAGGACCGCTGTGCGTCTCCTTGTCGCCGTCTCGCCCCGCCAGCGCAAAACAACCCCGCAGCGGCGCGCCTTCCGTCGCAAATCGCAATTCCGCATCCTTGCCTGTGCGTTTCTTCGTGGAATATTCTGCAAAGTCCATCAGGCTTGTCTTGTTGATCCCCAGCGCGTCCACACTGTCGGGCCACAGACGCACCGACTCATAACTTGGCTGCGCAAGCCATTCCTGCTCTCCCGCGTCCCATCGCAGAGCAAGGCAGTCGTCCGTCAAAACCGGATACTCTCGTGACGCCAGCCATGCCGCGAGTGTCGACTTCCCCTGGCCACTTTGCCCCAGTAGCGCGACCACCTGCCCCTCAATTGCAATCGCGCTCGCGTGCAGCACCACGTGTCCCGGCTTCAGCGTCAGCAACCGCGGAATCGCGTGGTCCAGAATCATGTGGGCGATCGTCACCCCGCGGGCGTCAGGTTCCGGTGCGCACTCAATCCGCATCTCGCCGGACGAAATAAGAAAGCTGCAAACACCCGGAAAATGCGC
>Ga0335075_10004700_pt1 | contig 21284 bp, 18 predicted proteins | sample Lox_Sample_24_FD_206723 | JGI IMG/M metagenome (GOLD analysis project Ga0335075, IMG submission 206723) | Soil microbial communities from Loxahatchee National Wildlife Refuge, Florida, United States - Lox_Sample_2.4 | ecosystem: Environmental > Terrestrial > Soil > Wetlands | place: USA...
CTTTCAGCCCCAAGGCCGCTGATATCCAGCGCCAATGGCACGTCATCGATGCATCTGACGTCGTACTTGGGCGGCTTGCCAGTCAGGCGGCGACGCTGCTGCGTGGTAAGCACAAGCCTGTTTTCGCGCCGCATCTGGACACCGGCGATTTCGTCGTCATCGTTAATGCCGCCAAGGTCGCGCTCAGCGGAAATAAGCTGCGGGACAAGATGGCTTACCGGCACAGTGGCTACCCGGGTGGCCTGCACTCGGTTTCCTATGCCGAGCTGATGGCCAAGAGCCCGGAGCGGGTCGTTGAGAAGGCAGTCAAGGGCATGTTGCCCAAGAACGCTCTCGGCCGTCAGATGCTCCGCAAGCTCAAGGTGTACGCGGGCCCAGAGCACCCGCACAAGGCGCAGCAGCCGGTGCCGTTCGAGATTACGCAGGTCGAGCAGCAGGCCAGCGCCAGGTAACGTCAGAGCAAGGCAACACTCAAGCGGGAAGTACGAGGAAGACAACGTGGCCGAGTCCACTGAGACGCTGGAAGCCGGACCGGAGGCCGAGGCGCCCGAGGAGCACCTGTCGGAATACACGACGTCGACCGGTGACACTGCCGCCCAGCCGAAGGCGGCCGTGCGCAAGCCGGTCGTGACCGGCAACGCGCTGGGAACTGGCCGCCGCAAGGAGGCCATTGCACGGGTCCGGATTCAGCCCGGCACCGGTCAGTGGAAGATCAACGACAAGTCGCTTGAGGTGTACTTCCCCAACAAGGTGCACCAGCAGCTGATCAGCGAGCCCCTCGTTGCGCTGGGGGCTGAGGACCAGTTCGACGTGATAGCGCGGATCGTCGGCGGCGGTGTCAGCGGTCAGGCGGGCGCGCTGCGCCTCGGCATTGCGAGGGCGCTCACCCTCGTCGACCCGGAGAGCCGCCCGACGCTGAAGCGCGCTGGCTTCCTGACCAGGGACGCCCGGGTGACAGAGCGCAAGAAGGCCGGCCTGAAGAAGGCCCGCAAGGCTCCGCAGTACTCCAAGCGCTAGCCGGGCCGGCCGGTTCGGCACGGAGGATCCTGGCGGGCTATGGGCCAGCTTTTCGGCACGGACGGCGTCAGGGGTGTCGCAGGACGTGAGCTCACGGCTGGGCTCGCAATGGCCCTCGCGGCGGCAGCCGCTAACGTGCTCAGGGCGTCCGAATCTGCACTGGGTGCAGTCGGCTCGCGGCAGCGTCCGTTCGCGGTCGTCGGCCGGGACCCGCGGGCGTCGGGTGAGTTCCTGGAAGCGGCCGTCGTTGCGGGCCTGGCGGCCAGCGGCGTGGATGTCGTCCGGCTAGGGGTTATCCCCACACCAGCGGTGGCGTATCTCACTGCTGCCCTCGGCGCCGAGTTCGGCGTGATGCTCTCGGCGAGCCACAATCCGGCCCCCGACAACGGGATCAAGTTCTTTGCCCGCGGCGGCGTGAAGCTTCCTGACGCGGTTGAGGACAAGATTGAGGCCCGGCTGGCCGGGCGGAACGGCCAGGTGCTTGAAAGCGGCCGACTGCTCACCGAAGGCGCGGGCAGCGCGGCGGTGGCCAGTCAGGACCTGGTCAGCCAGGGTCCGGCCGGCGTGCCGGCGGCCGGCTTCGGCCGGGTTACCGATGCGCCCGGGAAGGGTGAGCAGTACATTGCGCACCTGCTGAGCACGGTGGCAAGCAGGCCCGGTGCTGCAGGCGAACCGCTGGCCGGATTGCGCGTCGTGGTGGACTGCGCTCACGGCGCGGCATCGCGATATGCGCCGGACTTGCTGCGCCGGGCAGGCGCCGACGTCATCGCGATCGGAGCCGACCCGGACGGGCTCAACATCAATGCCGGCTGCGGCTCGACGAGCCTGCAAGCGCTGTCGGCTGCGGTAATCGAAGCAGGCGCCGATGCCGGCATCGCGCACGATGGCGACGCAGATCGGTGCCTGGCAGTGGACGCAGCTGGCCGAGTGGTCGACGGCGACCAGATCCTTGCCGTGCTCGCCATCGCGCTCAAGGCTGAGGGTCGGCTGGCGGGCGACACCGTCGTCGCGAGTGTGATGTCCAACCTCGGCTTCAGGCATGCCATGCGGGCCGCGGAGATCGAGGTTGTCCAGACGCCGGTCGGAGACCGTCACCTGATCGCCGCCATGCTGGACGGCAAGTTCGTGCTTGGCGGCGAGCAGTCGGGCCACATCATCATGCTCGATCATGCGACTACCGGGGACGGGATGCTGACCGGGCTGCACCTGCTAGCGGAGGTGGCCAGGCAGCACCGGCCGCTCGCCGACCTGGTGAGCGTGATGACCAGGTACCCGCAGGTCCTGATCAACGTGCCAGGCGTCGACAAGGCACTGGTGATGTCCGCCCCGTCGCTGAGCGACGCGGTGGCTAAGGCTGAGGCCGAGCTGGGCGATACCGGCCGGGTACTTGTCCGCCCGAGCGGGACCGAGCCAGCGGTGCGGGTGATGGTCGAGGCGCAGGACGCGGGCCAGGCAGAACGCCTAGCCACGCGGCTAGCCGACGCCATCGAGGAACTGGGCTAGCCCGGCACAGCTGTCGAAACGCCCTCGCCGCTCGGCGTCATGGGGCGTTGGGGTGGAACTGGTGCCCATAGTTGGGCTGCAGATGCCCACTGAGCCCCATCGGCATGGTGACCCGCGGCGCAATGCTCGGCTGTGGCCGTGCCGCGTGGGAGGCTAGGCGCCATGATCGTGGGCATCGGCGTCGACCTGGCCGAGATCTCCCGGCTCGAGCAAGCCCTCGATCGGACGCCAGCGCTCGCGGCGCGCCTGTTCGCTGAGAGCGAACGTGGTCGGCCGGTGCGATCCCTGGCCGCCTGCTTTGCGGCGAAAGAGGCAGTTGCGAAGGCTCTGGGCGCGCCGCCCGGGCTGCTGTGGACCGACGCCGTTGTCGAACACGACGAACGCGGCAAGCCGGTACTGCAGATCAGAGGCACAGTCGCGGCCGCTGCCGCCAGCCTGGGGATCACGACCTGGCACCTGTCGATCAGCCATGACGCGGGCCTGAGCATTGCCGTGGTGGTTGCTGAGCGATGAAGCGGGCACATTCCGTGCGCTGCCGTCTAGTCGCCCGTCGGGCGGCAGGGGCGGAACGGCGCTGATAGCGGGAGCTGAGCGATGAGGACTGCGCACACGGTCGCGGCGGTGCGGGCCGCTGAGCAGGCGCTGATGGCGAAGCTGCCGGACGGCACGCTCATGCAGCGGGCCGCGGCCGCGCTGGCTTCCGTCTGTGCGAGCTTGCTCAGCGAGGTATATGGCGCGCGCGTCCTGGTACTGGCGGGCAGCGGCGATAACGGTGGCGACGCGCTGTATGCCGCGGCTCGCCTGGCAGGACGCGGCGCCGACGTCACCGCCATAGCGGCGGGGGCGAAGTTGCATGAGGCGGCAGCGGCTGAACTCGTTGCCCGCGGCGGTTGGCTCACGGCAGCCTCAGTTGACCGTGCAGCTTCCGATCACAGAGCAACAGCCGGCGAGCAGGTCGGGGCCGCTGCCCGCGACGCGATCGCCAGCGCCGACCTGATCATCGATGGGCTAACGGGCATCGGCGGTCATGGGGGCCTGCGTGAACCAGCTGCCACCCTCGCGGCGCTGGCCGCCGCTGCCCGCGACGAGGGCTCCCTGGTGGTGGCGGTCGATCTGCCCAGCGGAATCGATGCGGACACCGGACAGGTATCCGGGGCGGCCGTCCAGGCCGACGTCACAGTCACGTTCGGCACGCTCAAACCGGGCCTGCTCATCGATCCCGGGGCCAGCCAGGCTGGCCTCGCCGAGCTGATCGACATAGGGCTGAAGGAGTACCTGGTCGGGCCCGCTGCCATCTCGCTCCAGGCGGCAGATGTTGCCGCCATCCTGCCGCGTCCGGCGTCCGAGTCTGACAAGTACCGCCGCGGCGTGCTCGGGCTGGTAGCCGGCAGTGACCAGTACACCGGCGCAGCGGTGCTGTCCTGCGGGGGCGCAATCCATGGCGGTGCCGGAATGGTCCGGTTCGTGTCAGCGGCCGTTGCGGTGGACGTGGTGCGGCAGCACTGGCCCGAAGCGGTGCTGACGACGTATGACCCGGCCCGACCCGGGGAGGCGATCGAGACTGCTGGCCGGGTACAGGCCTGGGCCGTCGGGCCTGGCATCGGTACCGGGCCGCACGCGGAGGCCCTGCTGGCCGAAGTTCTGGCCAGCGACGTGCCGGTGCTAGTCGACGCGGACGGCCTCACGGTGCTGGCGGCGCATCGTGACCTGCTGGGCCGGGCGGCGCCCGTGCTGATCACTCCGCATGCGGGCGAGCTGGCTAGGCTGCTATCCGCCGACCGAGCCGACATCGAGGCGCGCCGCCTGCATTACGCGCGCGCGGCTGCGGCCGAGCTTGGCGTGACCGTGCTGCTGAAGGGATCCACAACGGTCATCGCCGAGCCAGACGGCCATCAGCCAGTCCTGGTCAACTCGACTGGCACGCCCTGGCTGGCCACCGCCGGGTCCGGCGACGTCCTGTCCGGACTTGCCGGCTCGCTGCTCGCCCAGGGCGTCGACGCTCCGCAGGCCGCCGCGGCAGCCGCGTATCTGCATGGCATGGCTGGCCGGCTGGCCGCGCGCGATGCCCCGATTGGCGCTAGCGACCTGCTCGGCGCGATCCCGGCCGCTATCCGTGCGGTTACCAGCGACAACCCTTAACGGCGGGAACGGGGCCGCCCGGCTCACGGCCGTCCGCCCGGCCAGTCAGCTTTCCGCTCGCCCGCCAAGGAACCTGGCGAGGAACGTGTCGGCGGCAGCGAAGAACTTGAGCCTGTTCTCAGGCTTCGCGAAGCCATGACCCTCGTCCTCGAACAGCATGTAGTCGTGCTCGATGCCCGCCTTCTGCAGCGCGGCGACAATCTGCTCGGACTCGGCCTGCTTGACGCGCGGGTCGTTCGCCCCCTGAGCGATCAGCAACGGGATCCGGATCTGGTCGACGGCCGACAATGGTGACCGGGACCACAGGAAATCCCTGTCTTTCGCCGGGTCTCCGACGCGGGTGTGGAACTGGGCAATCATCGGAGCCCAGTACGGCGGGATGGTCTCGATCAGCGTGATCAGGTTAGAGGGGCCCACAATGTCGACGCCGCAGCAGTACAGGTCCGGTGTGAAGGCGGCCCCGGCCAGGGTGGCATAGCCGCCGTACGAGCCACCCATGATCGCGACCTTCGCCGGGTCGGTCCAGCCCTGGCTGATGACGTAGGCAACGGCGTCGCTGAGGTCATCCTGCATCCCGGCGCCCCACTCGCGGTTCCCCGCGTTGAGAAACGCCTTGCCGTAACCGGCGGAGCCGCGGAAGTTGACCTGGACGCACAGGTAGCCGCGATTGGCCAGCCATTGGGCCTGGGGGTCGAAGCCCCAGGTGTCACGCGCCCACGGGCCGCCGTGCGCGAGCAGCACAGTCGGCAAGTCCGCCCGCTCCTGGTCGGGCGGAAACGTGAGGTAACCGTGCACGGTCAGCCCGTCGCGGGCCTGGTACGAGAACGGCTCCATCGGCGCGAGGTCGTACTTCGAAAGATCTGGCTTGTGCTCGAACAGGAAGCTGCCCACGCCCGTGGCAGTGTCATAGGCGAAGTACGAGACCGGTCCGGCGTCGTTAGTGAAGGCGACGAGCCAGACCCGGTCAGCGTCATCAGCGTCAGGGAACACCGGGTCGCCGGGGTGCAGGGCGCGGATCCGGGCCAGGTGCCCGGCCACCGACGGGTCCAGCACGCGGTACTCCGACCTGGCCTTGGTGAACGTGACGATCTGCGGCTCACGGGTATCCGGGTCGATCCTGACGTCGCTGACGTCTGCCTCGGGGTCCTCAGCCAGCACCTCGGTGCCGCCGCTCGCCAGATCGAGCCAGATCAGCCTGGCAGCCTCCGCGTCTACCGACGAGATCATGAGGAGCGAGCGGCCATCGGCGCTGAACGCGATCGGGCCCGTGGTCAGTGAGTCGTCGGCCGGGATCGCCAGCGCCGTGCGCCAGTCGCCATCGGCGCCCTCCCTGACGAGCAGGTCCATCGAACCGTCCGGATGCGGCTGCAGCGCGGCCCGGATCACCATCTCGCGGTCGGCGATCATGACCGGGAAGCCGGGGTTCTCGAATTCCTTAGTCAGCTCGCCGGTCTTCAGGTCCAGCCGGTAGACGTCGTGCAGCTGCTGATTGTCCTTGTTCAGCCCGACCAGGATCTGGTCGGGGAACTCCCGCTCGCTCGCGATCAGCCGGGCCTGCACGCCATCGAACGGCGTGAGGTCCCGCCGCTCCATCGTGGGCAGGTCGACATCGTGCAGCCGCCAGTTCTCATCGCCGCCGGTGTCCTGCACGTAAAGCACGTGGGTGCCGTCGTGCGCCCAGGCAAACTGCCGGATGCCCCGGTCGGTGTCGTCGGAGATGACGCGCGCCGCGTTCCAGCTGACTCCGTCCTGCGTGCTGATCGGCGCGAGCCAGACGTTCAGCACGCCGTTATGAGGTGCGATCCAGGCGAGCTGGGTGCCGTCAGGTGACAGGCGGGGGCTCACTCGCTCCGGGTTGCCGAACAGCACGGTAAGGGGGATAAGTTCTGCCATGCCGACTGCCTATCACGTCGGCGGGGCAATGTGCGAGCCGGGCGACTGTGCGAGCCGGGCGTGGGCGCAGTGGGCCAACTGGGTCGGCTGGGCTGGCACACTGGTCTGTCATGGACGGGCACCCGGAGGCATTCGTTGACCTGGCCGCGATCCAGGCGAACGTGGCCTCGTTGCGCCGGCATGTCGGCTCTGCCCAGGTGATGGCAGTGATTAAGTCCGACGGCTACGGCCACGGCATGGTGGCTTCGGCCCGAGCGTCGCTGGCGGGCGGCGCGAGCTGGCTCGGGGTCGTGCACGTGACCGATGCGATCACGCTGCGCAAGGCCGGGATCACCGTGCCGCTGCTGAGCCTGCATGGCAGTCCTGACTCCCCGCACGCAGAGGCGATCCGGCACGACGTGGATCTGACAGTCGGCACAGCCGCGCTCGTCGACCAGATCGCGCTCGCCGCCGAGGGCGCTGGCAAGCCGGCCCGCCTGCACCTAGAGGCCGATACCGGCATGAGCAGGGGCGGTGCGATCCCCGCCGACTGGCCAGGCCTGGTGCAGGCGGCCCTGGCGGCGGAGGCGGCGGGCCGCGTCCGGGTCGTCGGCTTGTGGTCCCATTTCGCCTGCGCTGATATACCGGGACACCCGACGATCGGGCAGCAGCTGGAAGCCTTCCGGGCTGCCGTCGCGGCGGCCGAGAAAGCCGGGGCCAGGCCGGAGGTGCGCCACATGGCGAACGGCCCGGCGACCCTGACGCTGCCTGAGTCCTACTTCGACCTCGTCCGCCCGGGCGGTGCAGTCTTCGGTCTGTGCACGCTGCCGGGCGGGGCGCCGGGCTGGCTCCGTCCGGCGATGACCCTGCGTGCGAGGCTGATCCAGGTCAAGCGAGTACCGGCGGGCACGCCAGTGTCGTACGCGCACCGGTACGTCACGGACCAGCCGACTGTGCTCGGTGTGCTGCCTCTCGGCTACAACGAGGGGATCCCGCGGCACGCCACGAACACGGCGGGAATGCTCTTCACCCGCGGGCGGCGGGTGTCCATTGCTGGCACCGTCAACCTGAACCACATCGTTCTGGACCTCGGCGACGAGCACGCGGAGGCTGGCGACGAGGTTATAGTCTTCGGGCCCGGCGATGACGGCGAGCCGACAGCCCAGGAGTGGGCAGAGCGGCTCGACACGCTGGCATATGAGGTTGTGACCCGGTTTACGGGGAAGGTCCCGAGAACTTACTCTGGGGTAACTGCGGCCGAGGAAGGTGCCTCGGCTCCGGGCATGGCCGCGGCCGGGTCCGGGGATGTAGCGGCGCCAGCCGCAGACGGGAGTACCGATGGCAGCCAGGTGGCGGCGGCTTTCTAGCGTCGCTGGGCTGGCTACCGGAATTGTTGCGGCCTCGGCTGGGGCAGTCATCGCCGCCGAGAAGGTGGCGGTTGGCCGGATCCGGCTTCGCCCCGATCCGGCCAGAGACGAGCCATTCGGCCAATTGTGCGGCCGCGTTGCCGAGGTCGTGGCGGACGACGGCGTGCCGCTCCACGTCGAGGTGTGCGGACCCGACGACGCGCCGGTCACCATCGTGTTCTGCCACGGTTACACGCTCAGCCTCGAGACCTGGCACTACCAGCAGCGGGATCTGGCCGACGAGGCTCGCCTCGTGCTCTGGGACCAGCGCAGTCATGGCAGGTCTGGCCGCAGTGATCCAGCGCACATCAGCATCGACCAGCTCGGCCGCGATCTCGCTGCGGTGCTGACCGCGACCGCGCCAGGCAGCGGGCCGGTGGTCCTGGTCGGCCACTCGATGGGCGGCATGACGATCATGGCGCTCGCGCAGCAGCACCCGGAGCTGTTCGGCGACAAGGTCGTCGGCGTCTGCCTGATCTCGACCGCCGCCCACCTGCCCGACGCGAATGGCTGGCTGCCCGTGCCACTGCGCCCGGTGGCCCGCTTGGCCGGCCCCGCCGTGCTGCGCGGAGCGAGCGGTCGTCGCGCCGAGCTGACCGAGTGGATTCGCGGTAACGCCGGTGATCTGGCGTTCCTGTCGACCAGGTTCATCGCCTTCGGCGACCCTGATGTCAGTCCGGCCGTCGTCGACTTCCTCGAGCGTGTCATCCGCGCCACCCCGATAGATGTCGTCGCCGACTTCTACGGGGCCTTGCTCGAGCACGACAAGCGCCTCGCGGTCGCGACGATCGGCAAGGTGCCGACCGTGGTCCTAGCCGGAGCGCAGGACCGGCTCATCCCGGCGAAACAGACCGCGGCGCTGGCTGCCGCGATTCCCGGTGCGTTCCTGGTCACGGTGCCCAACGCCGGGCATGTCCTGCAGCTGGAACGGCCCGACGTGGTAACCGAAGAGATCTCCGACCTGGTGGCGGTAGCGCTCGATGCAGTAATCCGGCAGCGGCCCGCGTGACTGGACCAGTCGGCCAGGGCCGTCCGGAGAAGCCAGGTGTTGACGAACTGGCGACGGTGGCAACCGCGGAGCAGATGCGTACGCTCGGCCATCGCCTGTCAGGCCTGTTGCGCGCGGGTGACCTAGTCGTGCTGTCCGGGCCACTCGGCGCAGGCAAGACCACGCTGACTCAGGGCATCGGCGCGGGTCTCGGCGTCCGCGGCTCGGTAACCTCGCCGACGTTCGTCATCGCCCGAGTGCATCCGAGCCTGTCGTCCGGCCCGGACCTGGTGCACGCTGACGCTTACCGCCTCGGCAGCCGCGCCGAGGTGGACGATCTGGATCTGGACGGCGACCTGGCGACTGCCGTCACCGTCGTCGAGTGGGGCGAGGGGCTAGTCGAGGACCTGGCGGCGAGCTATCTCGCAGTCCTCATCCAGGCCGATCAGCCAGCCAGCGGCGATGACGCCGACGACACCGATGTCCGGCGCAGCGTGCGGTTGCTGGGCTGGGGCGAGCGCTGGCACGAGCCGGCGGCAGCCGAGGGGGTCCGGCGGGCGCTGACCGGCCTCGGCTAGGCAGGGCCGGCCGCCACCGCCGGGTGCGTTCCGGATTGTCCTCCGCGCCGTAGTTCGCACTACTACACTGCGGGTGAATCCAGCCCGCCCGAAGCCGTGGTCATTCGCGGTGCTATTCGCCCCCGAGGAGGCGCTCCGTGGCTCAGCAGGGCTCTCCGCCGCGTCGCTCATCGCGGCAGCTCGAGCCAGGCTACGCAGGCCGCCACGACCGAGCGCCTCGACCAGAACGGCCCGGGCGCGCTGAGCGGGCCGACTTGAGAGGGTGGCAGGAAGCCGATCCGTTCGCGCCCGATGCCGATGCTGAGCTACCGCCATGGGCCGGACCTGAAGATTTCCAGCCGCGGCCGGCTGTCGCGCCGCGGCGCGGCGCACCTTCCCGTCCGGACGACGAGCAGGACTACGACTCCCCTGACGGTTACCAGTACGCTGACAGCGACCACCGCGAACAACCCAGTGCGGTGGGCTCGCGCATGGCGAACCGTCGGCGGGGCCGGGCCGCTGCCACCAGGCTGCGCAAGTCGCGCCGGCGCGTCTACCGTTGGTGCGGCGTCGCCATCGTGGGCTGCGTACTCGCCGCCGGGATCGCCTTGCTCCTCACCCATCACACTCCCAAGCCGGCTCTCTACGTGACGTCGCTGCAGCCGGGCGAGTACAAGGCTGCGCCGGATGCCTGCACCAGCGTGAGCACCACCGTGCTGAACCAGTACCTGCCCGAGCCCGGCCGGACGTCCACCAGCGAGCTGTCCGGCAGCACCGACAGCCAGTGCAGCTTCACACTCGACCGCAAGCCGACGTTCCTTGTGCTGGAGGTAACCGCTGAGGCCTACCAGCCCTTTGCAGCCGCGAGCGCTGCCGGCAGTGCGCCAGGTAGCGCGTCGGCCAACGCGCAGGACAGCTATGCGCTGGCCATGCAGGACCTGAAGCAGCGGACGACCCACTCGCCACTGTTGCCTGCCCTGATCACCGCGCTCCCCGGACTAGGCCAGCAGGCGTTCGTCGCGGTTCAGCGCGAGCGCGTCAGCGGCATCGACAGCGAAAAGATCACGGTCGTCGTCCGGGAGCGGAATGTGCTTCTGACTGTCTGGGAATCCGGGCAGGAGTCGGGACATGGCTTCGGGCCGGTCCCTGTCAGCACGCTGCAGGCGGGCGCGGAGGCCGCGGCCAGGCAAGTGCTGGCAAAGGCGCGGACCGAACCCACTGCCTGACCGGCTGCTGACCGGGCCGGTCACGAGTAGTGCTGCGCGCTCATTAGGCTGGGCAACCGTGTTGCTGCTCGCCTTTGACACCGCAACGTCAGCGGTTACCGTGGCCCTGCACGATGGTGCGGCCGTTATCGCTGAAGAGTCCGCTGCTGACGCCCGCCGCCACAGCGAGCTGCTTTCGTTGTTCATCGGCAAGGTGCTGCTCAGCGTCGGTGCCGGTGCTGGCGACCTGACCGCAGTGGCGGTCGGTACCGGACCCGGTCCCTATACCGGGCTGCGGGCCGGGCTGATGACCGCCAGAGTGCTGGGCAGCGCGCTCGGGATCAGGGTCGAGGGCGTCTGCTCGCTCGATGTCGTTGCGGTGGCAGCGCATGCTGAAGCCGCCGGGCATGAGTTCCTTGTGGCGACGGACGCGCGGCGCCGAGAGGTGTACTGGGCGCGTTACGGCGGGGCCGGCCAGCGGATCGAGGGACCGCAGGTGGGTCGTCCGGCCGAGATACCGTCCGGCCTGCCCGTCGCCGGCGAGGGCCCGCTGCTCTACCCCGAGCTGGCCGGCCAGCAGCTCTCGGCGCGGTTCCCGGCGGCAGGCGACCTCGCCACAATGGCCGCAGCCCGGCTGTCGGCCGGCGAGCCGCCGCAACCTGCCGCGCCGCTGTACCTGCGCCGACCCGACGCCAGGGAACCGGGCAGGCCGAAGCGAGTGACGCCGTGACCGAACCGAAGCTCCGCCTGATGACGGCGGCTGACCTCGACAGCGTGCTCGGACTTGAGCTCGCCTTGTTCGGCGAGGAGGCCTGGTCCCGGCAGATGCTCGCCGGCGAGCTTAGCCAGCAGCCGGCCAGCCGGTATTACCTGATCGCCGAGGACCCGGGCGGCACTGCCGTCGGCTATGCCGGCCTGCTGGCCGCAGGCGGTCAGGCCGATGTGCTGACGATCGCGGTGTCAACGGCGCGCTGGGGCCAGGGGATCGGATCGCAGCTACTGGAGGAGCTGCTTGCTGAGGCCGTCAGGCGAGGCTGCAGCGAGGTGTTCCTCGAGGTGCGGGCAGACAACGTGCGCGCGCAGCGGCTCTACAAATGGTGGGGGTTCGCGGCGGTGGGCATTCGGCGCGGGTACTACCAGCCGTCCGGCACCGATGCCATCGTGATGCGCCGCGGCCTTGCCGGGGTCCTCAGGCCCGAGACGTCTGCGGGGGATGCGCCATGACCGCGCCACTAGTACTGGGCATCGAGACTTCCTGCGACGAGACCGGCGTCGGCCTCGTGCGCGGTCGTCAGCTGCTGGCGGACGCGGTGGCATCAAGCGTCGACGAGCATGCCAGGTTCGGCGGCGTGGTGCCAGAGGTCGCCAGCCGTGCACATCTCGAGGCCATGGTGCCGACCGTGGACCGGGCGCTGGACAAGGCGGGCGTGCGCCTGCAGGACGTGGATGCGATCGCCGTTACTGCGGGTCCTGGCCTGGCTGGTGCGCTGCTTGTCGGCGTGAGTGCCGCCAAGGCCTACGCCATTGCGACGGGCAAGCCGCTCTTCGGCGTTAACCATCTGGCCGCGCACGTGGCGGTCGACCAGCTTGAGCATGGCCCATTGCCGGCCCCGGCAATCGCCCTGCTGGTGTCGGGCGGGCATTCCTCCCTGCTCCTGGTGCCGGACCTGACTGCCGAGGTCGTACCGCTCGGCTCGACGATCGACGATGCGGCGGGGGAGGCCTTTGACAAGGTAGCCAGGGTGCTCGGGCTGCCATTCCCTGGCGGACCGCACATCGACCGGGCGGCAGCGGCCGGGAACCGGGACGAGATCGCGTTCCCGCGCGGCAAATATGCCGATGGCACCAGCGATTTCTCCTTCTCCGGCTTGAAGACCGCGGTAGCGCGCTGGGTGGAAGCCCGTGAAGCGGCCGGGGAGGCGGTACCGGTGGCGGACGTCGCGGCGTCGTTCCAGGAGGCGGTAGCTGACGTGCTGACCAGGAAAGCGGTGACGGCCTGCCGGTCGCGCGGCGTCGACCACCTGATCATCGGCGGTGGCGTGGCCGCCAACTCGCGGCTGCGGGCGCTGGCCCAGGAGCGGTGCGAGACAGCCGGCCTGCAACTGCGAGTGCCGCGGCCCGGCCTGTGCACTGACAACGGCGCAATGGTCGCTGCTCTCGGTGCTGAGCTGGTAGCCCGCGGCGCTGCTCCCTCGGGGCTGGAGTTCGCTGCTGACTCCTCCCTGCCCGTCACGACGATCACTGCCGCCTAAGCCCACCGGAGCAAGCTAGCGGCCGCTCCGCTGCCGATTGGCTCGGCAGCGATCGTGACAACCGTCACGAGGTCAAACCGTGCATCCGCCAGCGCATCCGGCTGGGCCGCGAGGGTCGGCGAGCTAGCCTGGCGGCCAGCGGCCTTGTCGGCAATCGGCCTCGTGATCGTCGCCTCGGTAGCGGCAGTTGTGCTGTACTGCCCTCGTCACGGTGCGGCCGGACGGCGAGCGAGTCACGCAGCAGAGCCATCCCCGCCACCGGATGAGCAGGGGCCGCCGTTTGACGGGCCGTTAGAGGGGGGCTAGCCTACGGAACTGGCACTCACTACGGTAGAGTGCTAACCGCGACAAGGTTGGTCTGGCACCCGCGACGGCAGGCCGACATGGTCGACTCTCTAAGTCAGCTAGCCCTTTCCGGAGGGGGAGGTCAGATCGTGACGACCGCCACCAAGGTTGTTCTGAAGCCGCTCGAAGACAGGATCGTCGTACGACCGCTTGAGGCCGAGCAGACCACTGCGTCTGGCCTGGTCATCCCCGACACCGCCAAGGAGAAGCCCCAGGAGGGCGAAGTCCTTGCTGTCGGTCCTGGCCGGTTCGACGACGCCGGCGCCAAGCGCGTCCCGATGGACGTCAAGGTCGGCGACGTCGTGCTTTACAGCAAGTACGGCGGTACCGAAGTGAAGTATCACGGCGAGGAGTACCTGGTGCTCTCTGCCCGTGACGTGCTCGCAATCATCGAGAAGTAGCGAGCAAACTTTCGCGCGCGGGCCTGGCCCGCGCCGGGCTGCCCACAGCGGCCTGGCACCGCCCCGGCTCGGCTCGTGGCTCCGGAGTCAGACTCCGGAGCCTGCGGCCCGGTCCGGGGCGGTCGCGTGAGGGCCCCGGCCGCGAAAACCAAGACCAATACCGCTTACCAAAGACACTGGGGACCAGATGGCCAAGAGCCTGGAATTCGACGAGGACGCACGGCGCGCCCTTGAGCGGGGTGTGAACCACCTCGCAGACGCCGTGAAGGTGACGCTCGGCCCGAAGGGCCGCAACGTCGTGATCGACAAGAAGTGGGGCGCGCCCACTATCACCAACGACGGCGTGACCGTCGCGCGCGAGATCGAGCTAGAGGACCCAACCGAGAACCTGGGCGCCCAGCTGGCCAAGGAGGTCGCCACCAAGACCAACGATGTCGCCGGCGATGGCACCACCACCGCGACCGTGCTGGCTCAGGCCATGGTGGCCGAGGGCCTGCGCAGCGTGGCCGCTGGCGCTAACCCGATAGCGCTCAAGCGCGGTGTCGACGCGGCGTCAGCTGCGGTGGCCGACGCGCTGGTCAAGTCGGCTCGCGAGGTCGAGGAGCGCGGCGAGATCGCGAACGTGGCGACGATCTCCGCGCAGGACGCCAAGATCGGCGAGGTCATTGCCGAAGCCTTCGACAAGGTCGGCAAGGACGGCGTCATCACGGTCGAGGAAGCCCCGACGATGGGCATCGAGCTCGAGTTCACCGAGGGCATGCAGTTCGACAAGGGCTACATCTCGGCGTACTTCGTTACCGACCCGGAGCGGATGGAGACCGTCGTCGAGGACGCCTACGTCCTGCTCACCGGCGGCAAGATCTCCTCGATGCAGGACTTCCTGCCGCTGCTGGAGAAGATCGCGCAGTCCAAGAAGCCGCTGCTGATCATCGCCGAGGATGTGGAAGGCGAGGCCCTTTCGACCCTGGTCGTCAACAAGATCCGCGGTCTGCTCAACGCCGTAGCGGTAAAGGCGCCGGGCTTCGGTGACCGGCGCAAGGCGATGCTCGAAGACATGGCCGTGCTCACCGGCGGGCAGGTCGTGAGCGAGGAGGTCGGCCTGAAGCTTGACCAGGTTGGCCTGGATGTGCTCGGTCAGGCTCGCCGCGTGGTCGTCACCAAGGACAACACGACGATCATCGACGGTGCGGGCGACCAGGCTGCGGTCGAGGACCGCATTCGCCAGCTACGGACCGAGATCGAGAACACCGACTCCGACTGGGACCGCGAGAAGCTGCAGGAGCGCGTGGCCAAGCTGGCCGGCGGCGTCGCAGTGCTTCGGGCTGGGGCGGCCACTGAGGTCGAGCTCAAGGAGAAGAAGCACCGGCTCGAGGATGCGATCTCGGCGACTAGGGCCGCGATCGAGGAAGGCATCATCGCTGGCGGAGGTGCCGCGCTCGTCCACCTGGCGGGGCAGCTTGGCGACCTTGGCAAGAAGGGCGACGAGGCCACTGGTGTTCAGATCGTTCGGCGGGCGCTGTCGTCTCCGGCCCGGTGGATCGCCGAGAACGCCGGCGCCGAGGGCGGCGTCGTGGTCGCCCGGATCGCCGAGCTGCCGGCCGGTCACGGCTACAACGCCGCGACCGGCGAGTACGGCGACCTGGTTGCCCAGGGCGTCATCGACCCGGTCAAGGTGACCCGGTCGGCAGTGCAGAACGCCGCGTCGATCGCCGGCATGCTGCTCACCACCGAGGTGCTCGTCAGTGACAAGCCCGAGCCGGAGGCTGCCGAGGCCAACGGCCACGGCCATGGCCACCAGCACTGACCGGCGCGGGGACGGGGCTTGTTGCTTGCAGGGCGGGGCCGGTTTCTTGCCCGCGTGCCGCCGCCCGAGTGCACGTGCGCGGGTGATGACTGACGGACGAGTACTGCGCGCCTGGGCATGCATCATGACATCGATACCCTTGTTCCTATTAGGCACGTAATTGCTCGCCAGAATGCTATTTCTGTATCGAGAACGTTCTTTTGATAGAGGCCATTAAATACTTGGAGTAGTTACTGAACTACTCTCGGTAATTAATTTACCTGGGCAGGCCGAGGACACATCAATGTAACCTTTCCGTTGCCTATTTTGATGTTGCCTTTACTCCCGCGATGGGGAATCACGGTCTTGTGCGGACTGATTCACCAGGCCGCCGCTGAGCCAGGGGGATCAGGTGGACTCGCAGGTAGATGGCGTCACGAACGACAACATGGGCACACTGACCGAGCTTGCGGCGCGAGGCCAACCCGCCGCAATTGAAACATTGCTGCAGGAGATCAGGCCGATGATAGTTCGCTATTGCCGGGCCCGGCTCGGTCGCATTTCCGGGCATTATCACGCCGCCGATGATGTCACGCAGGAGGTTTGTATCGCTGTTCTCTCGGCCCTTCCGCGCTATCAAGATATGGGCCGTCCGTTCGCGTCTTTTGTCTTCGGCATCGCGTCGCACAAGGTGGCCGATGCGATGCGCAGCGCGGCCAGGCTGGCAATCCCGACCGAGGACTTGCCGGACGGTCCGGACCCCCGTCCGGGGCCGGAAGAGACGGCGGTCGCCTACCTGGAAGCCGAGCATGCCCGCGCGCTGCTCGCGAAGCTCCCGGTCAATCAGCGCGAGCTGCTGGTACTGCGGGTGCTGACTGGCCTGTCGGCGGAGGAGACCGGTCACGCGCTCGGGATGTCGGCCGGTGCCGTCCGGGTCGCGCAGCACCGCGCGCTGGCCAGGCTCCGGGCCATCGCGATGGCGGAGGCGGGCATGGCGGAGTCCGCCTAGCCAGCTGCGCCCGCCGCCCACGGCAGGGATCCCGGTCCTGGCGGGAGTCGGCCGGCCCGGTCACTAGGATGAAGGCAATCCAGAACCGGACACGGAACCGAGCACCCGGACACGGAACGTGAGATGAGCGACGAGAAGTTCGGCCCCCCTGCCCTGACCTTCGACGACGTTCTGCTGCTGCCGGCGCATTCAGTGATAATGCCGAGCGAAGCGGACACATCGGCCCGGCTGACGCCGCGGCTCACACTGCGGATCCCGCTGCTGTCGTCGGCCATGGACACGGTGACCGAGGCGCGGATGGCGGTCGCCATGGCCCGTCAGGGCGGGGCCGGGGTCCTGCACCGGAACATGTCGGTCGAGGAGCAGGCGCAGCAGGTCGACATGGTCAAGCGCTCCGAGGCCGGGATGATCACCAACCCGGTGACCTGCGGCCCGGATGCCACCGTGGCCGACGTCGAGGAACTGTGCGCGCGCTACCGGATCTCCGGCGTGCCGGTCACTGATGCGGACGGCATCCTGGTCGGCATCGTCACGAACCGCGACATCCGCTTCGAGTCTGACCACCGGCGCCGGGTCGCTGCGGTGATGACACCGATGCCCCTGGTGACCGCGCCGGTTGGCGTCGCCAGGCCGGAGGCGCTGGCGCTGCTCAGCAGCAACAAGGTAGAGAAACTCCCGCTGGTCGATGACGCCGGCCGGCTTCGCGGCCTGATCACGGTCAAGGACTTCACCAAGAGTGAGCAGTTCCCGAATGCGACCAAGGACGCCGAAGGTCGCCTGGTCGTAGGTGCTGCGGTAGGCGTTGGCGAGGACGCCAAGCGACGCGCCCAGGCCCTGATCGAGGCTGGCGTGGACTTCCTTGTTGTGGACACCGCGCACGGCCACGCCCAGGCCGTGCTGGACATGGTCGCCCAGGTGAAGGCCAACTCCAGGGTCGAGGTCATCGGCGGGAACGTGGCCACCAGGGCCGGCGCGGAGGCGCTGGTCGCGGCCGGCGCAGACGCGGTCAAGGTGGGCGTCGGGCCTGGCTCGATCTGCACCACCCGGGTGGTAGCCGGAGTTGGAGTACCGCAGGTGACGGCCATCTACGAGGCCGCGCAAGCGTGCAAGCCCGCGGGCGTACCAGTGATCGGCGACGGCGGCGTGCAGTATTCCGGTGACATCGCCAAGGCAATTGCAGCAGGCGCCGACACAGTCATGCTCGGCAGCCTGCTGGCCGGCTGCGAAGAGGGCCCGGGCGAACTGGTCTTCATCCACGGCAAGCAGTTCAAGCTGTACCGGGGGATGGGATCGCTCGGTGCGATGCGCAATCCGGAACGCGGCGGTTCGTACTCGAAGGACCGTTACTTCCAGGATGATGTGCTGCGCGAGGACAAGCTGGTGCCCGAGGGCGTCGAGGGCCAGGTGCCTTACCGCGGGCCGCTGGCCGCCGTGGCCGACCAGCTCACCGGCGGGCTGCGGGCAGCGATGGGCTATTGCGGCGCGCGGACGATCTGCGAGCTGCAGCAGGCGAAGTTCACTCAGATCACCAGCGCCGGCCTGGTGGAGAGCCATCCGCACGACATCCAGATGGTGGCCGAGGCGCCTAACTACGGCGGTCGGCGAGGCTAGCGCCCTGGCGGGCCAATCCTGGCGGCCAGGCGTGCGTGCACGCAGGGCGGGAGAGCAAGTTGAGCGTGGTAGAGATCGGGCGGGGCAAAAGCGGCCGGCGAGCTTACGCGCTGGAGGAGATCGGCATCGTGCCTTCTCGCCGGACCCGGCACCCGGAAGAGGTGTCGATCGCCTGGCAGATCGATGCCTACCGGTTCGAGATACCGCTGGTCGTGGCGCCGATGGACAGCGTGGTGTCGCCCGCGACCGCGATCGCGGTCGGCCGCCTCGGCGGCCTCGCCGCACTGGACCTCGAAGGCCTGTGGACGCGGTACGAAGACCCCGAGCCACTGCTGGCGGAGGCCGCAGGGCTTGACGACGGCACAGCCACGCGGCGCCTGCAGGAGATGTACGCCGAGCCGATCAAGGAAGAGCTCATCGGCAGGCGGATCGAGGAAGTCCGCGCCGCAGGCGTCACCACGGCAGCGCGGCTGTCGCCGCAGCGCACGGTCCGCTATTACAAGGCCGTTATCGATGCCGGGGTCGACATCTTCGTGATCCGCGGGACGACCGTGTCGGCTGAGCACGTGTCTGGCCAGGCCGAGCCGCTGAACCTGAAGCAGTTCATCTACGAGCTGGATGTGCCAGTCATCGTTGGCGGCTGTGCCACCTACACCGCAGCGCTGCACCTGATGCGGACCGGGGCCGCCGGGGTCCTGGCTGGCTTCGGCGGCGGGGCCGGGCACACCACTACCGCGGTGCTCGGGGTCGCCGTTCCCATGGCTACGGCTATCGCCGATGTCGCAGCCGCTCGCCGCGACTACCTCGACGAGTCAGGCGGCAGGTACGTGCACGTCATCGCGGACGGCGGAATGACCCGCAGCGGTGACATTGCCAAGGCGCTTGCGCTCGGTGCTGACGCCGTCATGGTCGGCTCGCCGTTCGCCAGGGCTTCCCAGGCGCCCGGCCACGGGTACCACTGGGGCAGTGAAGCTCACCACCCGGACCTGCCTCGCAGCGCACGGCTGAAGGTTGGCACGATCGGCACGCTCGAGCAGATCCTGCACGGACCCTCCACGGTCGCGGACGGGTCGATGAACCTGATGGGCGCGCTGCGCCGCACTATGGCCACGTCTGGCTACTCCGACCTCAAGGAGTTCCAGCGGGTGGAAGTTGTGGTGACGCCGAGTGCCACGCCGCGCTGACGGCCGATCCTGGCCTGGCGTGCGGGGGGCTAGCCCGCAGGCCGGGAACGGGCACGCGCCCGCCCAGGACCCGGCAAGGGCGACGACGCGGCTCGGGCCCGCCGAGCGCGCTGCCGCGCTCGAGGCCCTGGCCAGCACCGAGCTGCAGGTGCTCGTGGTCGGCGGCGGAGTGGTCGGCGCCGGTGTCGCGCTGGACGCGGTGACGAGGGGACTGACGACGGGCCTGGTGGAGGCCAGAGACTTCGGCTCGGGTACCTCGTCCCGGTCGAGCAAGCTCATCCATGGCGGCCTGCGCTACCTCGAGCAGCTCAACGTCGCTCTGGTGCGCGAGGCGCTGAGCGAGCGGTCGCTGTTGCTGCAGCGGATCGCGCCGCATCTTGTTCACCCGGTGTCGTTCATGTTCCCGTTCACCCACCACGTCTGGGAACGGGCTTACGTGGGGGCGGGCGTAACCGCCTACGACACCCTCGGCTTCTCCCTGGGCCAGACCAGGGGACTGCCTAGCCACCGCCAGCTGACCAGGCGCAGCGCGCTGCGGCTGGCGCCGGCCCTGAACCGCACGGCGCTGACCGGGGCGCTGGTCTACTGGGATGCCCAGGTAGACGACGCCCGGTACGTCGTGACGCTGGTACGGACCGCGGCGAGCTTTGGCGCGCACGCCGCATCGCGGACTCAGGTCACCGGCTTCCTGCGCGAGGGCGAGCGGGTCACCGGCGTTCGCGTCACTGATCTGGAGACCGGGAACGAGCTGGAGATCCGGGCGCAGCAGGTCGTGAATGCCACCGGGGTCTGGACCGACGAGATCCAGGAGATGGTGGGCGGCCGCGGGACGATCAACGTCCGGGCGTCCAAGGGAGTGCACCTGGTCGTGCCGCGCGATCGCATCCAGTCCAGCACCGGGATCATCCTGCGGACGCCGGTGAGCGTGCTGTTCGTCATCCCCTGGGGGCGGCACTGGATCATCGGCACCACCGACACGGACTGGTCGCTGGACCGCGCGCATCCGGCCGCCAGCCGCGCGGACATCGACTACGTACTCGGACAGCTGAACAAGATCCTCTCCGTCCCGCTCACCAGAGACGACGTCGAGGGCGTCTATGCCGGGCTGCGGCCGCTGCTGGCAGGCGAGTCAGAGTCCACCTCCAAGCTGTCCCGCGAGCACACAGTCGTCCATCCGGTACCTGGCCTGGTCCTGATCGCCGGCGGGAAGTACACCACCTACCGGCTGATGGCCCGCGACGCGGTCGACGCGGTCGCTCATGGCCTGGATGAGAAGGTCGCCCCGTCCTGCACCGATAGCGTCCCGCTGGCTGGGGCCGACGGCTTCATCGCACTCTGGAACTCGCGGCATGCGCTGGCCCGGTCCTCCGGACTGCACGTGGCCAGGATTGAGCACCTGCTACAGCGCTACGGGTCGATGATCGGCGAGGTACTCGAGCTCATCGCCGCCGATCCTGGCCTCGGCAAGCCGCTGACCGGGGCGGACGACTACCTGCGGGCCGACGTCGTGTACGCAGCGTCGCACGAGGGGGCCAGGCACCTGGACGACGTGCTGGCGCGGCGGACGCACGCCTCGATCGAGACCTGGGACCGTGGGGTGTCCGCTGCAGAGGATGCGGCCAGCCTGATGGCAGGACCCATGAAATGGCGACCCCGCCAGGTCGCAAGAGAACTAGAGAACTACCGGATCCGGGTGGAGGCCGAGCGCGCCTCGCAGGAGGCCGACACCGACCAGGATGCGGACGCTATCCGGCTCGGGGCGCCCGACATCGTCCCGGTCGTGCAGGGCGACATCGTCACAGCCTGAGTTCCCCATGGCAAACGTGACTTTTAGTGCTCTACCGTGACCCTTATACCTCTACCGTGACCCCTAGCGTTAAAATCGTGCCCTGATTTGTACTTTTTGCCCCCACCGAAGATCCTGTTGGCTTATTGGGTTTCAGGCGGCCTGGGTGAGCGTGAGTCGCTGGAGATGGGTGGTGCGTGTCCGGTCTAGTGGCTTTCCGGTCCAC
>Ga0335075_10004701_pt1 | contig 21279 bp, 20 predicted proteins | sample Lox_Sample_24_FD_206723 | JGI IMG/M metagenome (GOLD analysis project Ga0335075, IMG submission 206723) | Soil microbial communities from Loxahatchee National Wildlife Refuge, Florida, United States - Lox_Sample_2.4 | ecosystem: Environmental > Terrestrial > Soil > Wetlands | place: USA...
CGAGAGCTGGCGCGTCCGCGAGAATCCCCTGCGTGAACTTCGCCCGTGACAGCGTCGACGCGGCCGCGGCCGCGCGGCCCGCCCTGGTGGAGCGCGCTCGCGACGGCGCGCGACGGGAGTGGAGCTTCGGCGATGTCGCCGGGCGCTCCGCTCGCCTGGCGGGCGCGCTTGCGCAGCGCGGCGTGCGCCGCGGCGACGTCGTGATGACGCTGATCGGCAACCGCCCCGAGTGGGTGCTGGGCATGGTCGCGTGCTTTCGCATCGGCGCGGTGGTGCTGCCGTGCACCGAGCAGCTGCGCGCGAAGGACCTGCGCCTGCGCCTGGACGTGGCCGAGCCGGCGCTGATCCTGGCCGACGAGCGCAACCGCGAGGAGCTGGAGGCGGCTTTGGCCGCAGGCGACGGCGAGGCGAGCGGCGCCGGCCGGCCCTCGCCGACGGTCGTGTACGTGCCCGACGAGTCGCTGTACGACGCGCCGGCCGCGCCCGCCGCCGAGCTGGAGCCGGACGACCCGTGCCTGATCACGTTCACCAGCGGCACCGCCGGCGAGCCCAAGGCGGTCGTGCACGCGCAGCGCTACCTGGAGGGCCAGCGCGTGCAGGCGCGCCACTGGCTGGGCGCCCGCGCGGGCGAGCTGGTGTGGTGCACGGCCGCCAGCGGCTGGTCGAAGTCCGCGCGCAACGTGTTCATCGCGCCGTGGCTGTCGGGCGCCGCGGCGTTGCTCCACGACGCGCGCTTCGACCCGCACGAGCGCCTCGAGCTGCTGGAGCGCGAGCGCGTGAACGTGCTGTGCATGGCGCCCACCGAGTACCGGGTGATCGCCAAGCGCGCCACGCTGCGCCCGCTGGAGCGCGTGCGCGCGCTGGTCGCCGCGGGCGAGGCGCTGAACCCCGAGGTGCTGCGCGCGTGGCACGAGGCGACGGGCCTTCAGATCCGCGACGGCTACGGCCAGACCGAGACCGGACAGCTGACGGGCGCGCCGCTGGACCAGGCGCCGCGGGCGGGCTCGATGGGACGCGCACTGCCGGGCGTCGGGCTGACGGTCGAGGACGGCGAGCTGACGGTCGACCCGGCGAGCGTGCCGACGTTCTTCCTGGGCTACCTCGGCGAGCACGTGCGGCGCACGCCGGGCGGCGGCTGGCAGGCGCGCGACAGGCGCGCGGGCGGCCCCTGGCACACGGGCGACCGCGTGCGCCAGGACGAGGAGGGCTGGCTGTGCTTCGAGGGCCGCAGCGACGACGTGATCGTCTCCGCCGGCTACCGCATCGGCCCCTTCGAGGTCGAGTCCGCGCTCGTCGCGCACCCAGCCGTCGCCGAGGCGGCGGCCGTGGCCGCGCCCGACGAGGAGCGCGGCTCGGTTGTGCGCGCCGTCGTCGTCCTGCGCGGCGAGAGCTACCAGCCCTCGCCGCAGCTCGTGCGCGAGCTGCAGGAGCACGTCAAGCGCGAAACCGCCCCGTACAAGTACCCGCGCATCGTCGACTTCGCCGCCGAGCTGCCCAAGACCGCCAGCGGCAAGATCAAGCGCGCGGAGCTGCGAGCGCCCCCGGCGTGATGCGCTCGCGGGCCCACGCACGCTCGTCCGCCTCGCGGGCGTCGCGCAGCAGCGAGCGGGCGATCTCGGTGACGGCGCCCGCGTCGGCGCGGCGCGAGCGCCGGGCGGCGCGCACGCGCTGGGTCGTCAGCCGGCGCGCGGCGTGGTCCTGGTGTCGTGCCAGGGCGCTCATGCGGCCAGCGCGATCGGCTCGACCAGCTCGTCGCCCGCGCCCTCCACGTCGAGGTCGGGGACCTGCTGTTGCTCGGTCCCCGCCGGCGGACGCAGCACCAGGAACGCGGCGAGCACGCCCAGGCCCACGCACGCCGCGGCGACCACGTACGCGAGGTGGTAGCCGCCGGTCAGCGACGCGAGCAGCGGGTGCCCGGCCGCGCTGAGCGCTTTCGTGTGGTCGGTCGCGACCGTCCCCAGCGCCGCCAGCCCGATCGCGCCGAACAGCTGCACGGAGACGTTGATGATGCCCGACGCGAGGCCCGCGTCGCGCGCCGGCGCGTCGGCCATGCCGATCGTCAGCAGCGGCAGGAACGAGCCGCCCGCGCCCAGGCCGAGGGCGAGGAACGCGAAGAACAGCCCGGGGAAGTAGCTCGCGTGCAGGCCCTCCAGCGACAGCAGCAGCAGCCCCACGATGATCCCCGCGAGCCCCGCCGCGAGCGTCTGCACGGCGCCGAAGCGCTCGACCGCGCGCGCGGCCACGCCCAGCGACATCGTCGCGATCGCGATCGTCAGCGGCATGAACGCGAGGCCCGTGTCGATCGCGTCGTAGCCGAGCACGCGCTCCAGGTACAGCGCCCCGAGGAAGAACGCCGAGTACATGCCCGTGATCAGCAGACCGCGCACGAGGCTCGAGCCCATCAGCGTGCGCAGGCGCAGGATGCGCAGCGGCATGATCGGGTTGGCCACGCGCGCCTCGACCGCGAAGAACGCGCCCAGCAGCGCCAGCGAGGTGCCGGCCGTGCCGAGCGTGCGCGCCGAGGACAGGCCGTATTCGCCGGACTTGACGATCGCGAACGCTCCCAGCATCGTCGCCAGCGTGATCAGGATCGAGCCGAGCACGTCGACGCCGCCGGCCAGCCCGATGCCCTCGTTCTCCTCGATCAGCATCGACCCGAACACCAGCGCGAGGACGCCGATCGGCACGTTCACGAAGAAGATCCAGTGCCAGCTCAGCGACTGCGTGAGCGCGCCGCCCGCGAGCAGCCCGATCGAGCCGCCGCCGGCGGACACGAACGCGTACATGCCCATCGCCTTGGCCTGCTCGGCGCGCTCGGGGAACTCGGTGACGATGATCGCGAGGATCACGCTCGAGGCGACCGCGCCGCCTACGCCCTGCAGCAGGCGCGCGCCGATCAGCATCGCCTGGCTGTCGGAGACGCCGCACAGGATCGACGCGGACACGAACAGGACCAGGCCGCTGAGGAACACCTTCTTGCGCCCGACGAGGTCGCCGAACCTCCCCGCCAGCAGCAGGAAGCCGCCGAAGGTGATCATGTAGCCGTCGATCACCCACGTCAGGTTCTCCTGCGTGAAGTGCAGCTGGCGCTGGATCGAGGGAAGCGCGACGTTCACGATGGTCGCGTCCAGCACCATCATCAGCTGGCCCAGGCACAGCACAGCCAGCGCGATCCAGCGGCGCCGCTCGCGCGTGCGCGCCGACGCTTGCAGGTCCGTGACGCTCGCTGCGTGCACGCTGCTCCCGGCGTCGCCGTTGCGGGTGCTCGCGTCGCTGATCTGGCGTGTGGTGCTCATGGCGCTCCTTCCGGCTCGTCTTGCAGTAGCGAGCACCATATCATGGATCATCCCTGTCTCAAGGATTATCTACATAAAAATTATCGTCGCTGCTATTGTGATGATTGATGCTCCGATGAGGTATACAATCGAGGACATGGCTGGGGAGAGAAGCTGCGGCCCAGGATCGGCGGTCCTGCTCAGCCGCCTGGCCAAGCAGGTGTACAGGCGCAGCGAGGAGCTGGGGCTGCAGCTCCGGCACATGGTGGCGCTGAGCTACGTGCTCGACCACGACTCGTGCCCCCAGCAGGCGCTCGCGGACGCGTTCTGCATGGACGCCAACAACGTGGTGCTGCTCCTGAACGAGCTGGAGCAGCTCGGTTACGTCACGCGCCTGCGCGACCCGCACGACCGGCGCCGCCACGTGGTGAGGCTCACCGCGCAGGGAACCAAGGCGCTGATCGCCGCCGAACGCGCCCAGCAGGAGATCGAGGACGACGTGCTGGGCGCGCTGGACTCCTCGGAGCGCGCCACGCTGCGCGAGCTGCTCACGCGCGCCCTGCGCGGCGTCGAGCCGGCCGACGAGGGCGCCTACAGCGCCACCGTCGCGTCGATCTCCACGTAGGCGCCCCGCGGCAGCGCCGCCACGCCCACCGCCACGCGCGCGGGCGGGTCCTCGCCGAAGAACGAGGCGTACACGTCGTTGACCTGTGCGAACGCCGCGAGATCGGTCATGTACACGGTGATCCGCACCGCCCGCTCGAGCGCCGTGCCGGCGGCGGCGCACACCGCCTGCAGGTTCTCCAGGCAGCGCCCGGCCTGCTCCGCGGCGGTTGCACCGACGATTTCGCCCGTGCCGGCGTCCAGCGGGATCTGACCGGAGCAGAACAGCAGCCCGCCCGCGCGCACGGCGTGGCTGTACGGCCCGACGGCAGCCGGCGCGCCGGCTGCGTGCACGATCTCGCGCTCGCCCGCCATCCGGCGCACACTACCGGCGACGGCCCGCGCGCGGGCGCACGCGACGCCGTGCGTGGCAGTGCGCGCGTGCAACGCCGTGCGAGGCAATAGATTCCGAGTATGCAATCCCACAGGCGTGTGCTGGCGGCGGCGCTCGTGGCGGCATGCGCATGGGCGTGCGCACCCGCGGGCGCCGACGGGATCGCCTCAGCCGGCGCCGCGATCGCGTTTGCGCCGTGCAAGGACAGCAACGACTATGCGTGCGGTCACCTGACCGTGCCGCTGGACCCCTCCGGCGCCACGCCCGGCACGGTCACGCTCGCGATCCGCCGGCACCGCGCGACGGTGGGCGAAGCGCACAGCGCGATCGTCGCGCTCGCGGGCGGCCCGGGCCAGCCGGCGCTGCCGTTCGCGGAAGACTTCACCGAACTGCTCGGGCCGATCGCCGCCACGCGCGATCTGATCGTGTTCGACCAGCGCGGCATCGGCCTGTCCGACCCGCTGTCGTGCCACGCCTTCGAACGCCCGGGGTCCTACGGCTCGTTCGGCAAGCTGATCGAAGCCTGCGGCAATCAGCTCGGGCCGGGTCGCAGCTTCTACACGACCGCGGACACGGTCGCCGACATCGAGGCCATCCGCCAGGCCGGCGGCTACGAAAAGCTCGTCCTGTACGGCACCAGCTACGGCACCAAGGTCGCCGAGGAGTACGCGCAGGCGTATCCCAGCCACGTGGAAGCGCTGGTGCTCGACTCGGTCGTCCCGCCGAACGGCCCGGAACCGCTCGAGCGCTCCACGTTCGCCGCGATCCCGCGCATCCTGCGCCAGCTGTGCGAGTTCGGCGCGTGCGCCCACATCACCCGCAACCCCGTCGCCGACCTGGCGCGCGTGGTCAAGGCGATGGATCGCGCTCCCCTGCGCGCCCGCGCGATCGACGGCCGCGGGCACGCGCGTTCGCTGACGCTGTCCTCGCACGAGCTGGTCGAACTGCTGCTCGCCGGGGATTTCTCGCCGCTGCTGCGCGCCGACTTCCTGACGGCGGTAGCGGCGGCCGCGCGCCGCGACACGGCGCCGCTGGCGCGCCTGGTGGCGAGCGCGCAGGGCGGGGAAGGCGAAGGCGAAGACTTCGACACGCCGCTGTACTACGCCACGACGTGCGAAGAGCAGTACTTCCCGTGGGCTCGCAGCGCCACCCCCAAGCGCAGGATCGCCGAGGCCGGCGCCGCCGCGCGGGCGCTGGGCGCGAGCGCGTTCGCTCCGTTCACGCCAGCCGACGCGCTGGCGATCAGCGACGTCCCCGCGTGCGCGTACTGGCCGTACGCGACGCCCACGCCGCCGCCGCCGGACGACGCCCCCCTGCCCGACGTGCCCACGCTGATCCTCAGCGGAGCCGACGACCTGCGCACGCCCACGGCGGGCGCGCGCGAAGTCGCGGCGGCGATCCCCGACGCCCACCTGCTGGTCGTTCCCGACACCGGGCATTCGGTGCTCACCCAGGAGCAGGGGTCGTGCGCGAGCGACGCGCTGCAGGCGCTGTTCGCCGCCAAGCCGATCCAGCCGTGCGCGCGCACGCCGCCGCCGGCGAGCCTGCGACCGCCGCCGCTGCCGCCGCTGCGCCTGGCGGACGTGGCGCCGGCGAAGGGCTCCGGCGGGCGCGCGGGGCGCACGCTGCACGCGGTCGCGCTGACGCTCGGCGACTTCATCCGCCAGCTGCTGTTGCAGCTGACCGTGGGCGGCTCCGAAGGCGGCGCGGCCATCGGCGGGCTGCGCGCCGGCTGGGCGCAGCTGACGGGCGGGGCGCTGGTGCTGCACGGCTACTCCTACGTGCCCGGCGTGACGGTTTCCGGCTCGATCAAGGACGAAGTCGAGCAGCTGCGCATCGGCGGCGCGAGCGCGGCCGGCGGAACGCTGCGCAGCGGACCGCACAAATCGCTCGTGGGAACCCTCGGCGGGCGCCAGGTGACGCTGCCGGCGAGTTCCATCGCCTCGGCGGCTATTGTCGGGGGCGATGCGCAGGAGAGCTTGCACCGTGGCCGTGGCGGCTCTGCTGCTCGCATCGCTGCTCGCCTGCTCCTCGGCGGCGGCCGTCAGCTTCGTAGCGTGCCCCGGTAACAGCAGCTTCGAATGCGGCTCGCTGCCCGTCCCGCTCGACCGCGCGGGAGCGGTCCCGGGCACGATCTCGCTGAGCGTCGAGCGAAAGCTCGCCGGCGCCGGCCCCAGCCGCGACGCGGTCGTGGCGCTCGCGGGCGGCCCCGGGCAGGCGGCGATCCCGCTCGCCAGCTTCGTCGCCCAGGCGATCGCGCCTGCCCTCGGCTCCCGCGACCTGATCGTGTTCGACCAGCGCGGCACCGGCTTTTCCGATCCACTGCGCTGCGACGCCTTCGAAGCGTTCAGCACCAAGCCGGTGAACGACATCTTCGAAGAATGCGCGGCGCAGATCGGACCGGCGCGCGGCGCCTTCACCACCCAGGAATCCGTGCAGGACATCGAGGCCCTGCGCGAGGCCGGCGGCTATGAAAAGCTCGTCCTGTACGGCACCTCCTACGGCACCAAGGTCGCGCTCGAGTACGCCGAGCGCTACCCGCAGAACGTCGAAGCGCTGGTGCTCGACTCGGTGGTGCCGGTGGAAGGCCCGGAACCGTTCGCGATCCCCACCTTCCAGGCGATCCCGGGCGTGCTGGACGAGCTGTGCGAACACGGCGCGTGCGTGGGCGCCAGCGCCAACCCGGAGGGCGACATCGCCAAGCTCGCCGCGCAGCTGCGCAAGCGCGCGCTCAGCGGCTCGGTGTTCGACGGCTCGGGCAAGCGCCACGCGGCGCGCCTGGACGAGCAGGGGCTGCTCGACATCCTCGTCGCGGGGGACCTCAACCCCGCCCTGCGGGCGCTGCTGCCGGCGGCCGTCACATCGGCGCTGCGCCACGACCCCGACCCGCTGCTGCGGCTGCACCTGCTGTCCGAGGGCCTGATCCCCAGCGTGCCGATCGAAGGCCCCACGGGCGAAGCCACGCAGGAGGTCGACGAAGCGCTGTTCGCGACCACCACCTGCGAGGAGACGCCGTTCCCGTGGCAACGCGGCGCGCCCCAGGCGACGCGCCTGAGCGAAGCGCTCGGCTTCCTGAACGCGCAGCCCGCCGGCGACTTCTACCCGTTCAACGCGAGCACCGCCTATGAAAACAGCCTCGTGACCGAGTGCGCGGCGTGGCCCGACGCCTCGCCGGCGCCACCGCCCGCGAGCGCCCTCCCAGACGTGCCGACGCTGATCCTCTCCGGCGAGCAGGACCTGCGCACGCCCACCGCGGACGCGCGCCATGTCGCTTCGCTGATCCCCGACGCGCAGCTGCTGACGGTCCCCTTCACCGGGCACTCCGTGCTGGGCAGCGACCTCAGCGACTGCTCGTCGCTGGCGGTCAAGGACTTCTTCGCGGGCGTCGCCGTGCAGCCGTGCCCAGCGAACACCCCCAACCAGTTCGCGCCCACGCCCGTGACGCCGACGAAGCTCGCCTACATCCGCCCCCCCGCGAGGCTGCCGGGAAAGCCCGGGAAAACGCTGGTGGCGGTGCTCGACACGCTGGTGGACCTCAACCGCCAGGTGATCGCCGCCACGCTCCAGGCCGACGCGGAACTGCCGAGCGGCTCGAGCTTCGGCGGCCTGCGTGGCGGCTATGCCAAGCTGACCAGCTCGGCGGCCACGCTCAAGGACTTCTCGTTCGTTCCCGGCGTGCAGCTGACGGCGAGGTTCCCCGTGCGCGATCGCGAGCTGCAGGCGGCCAACATCCGCGTGACCGGCGCGCAGGCCTCCACGGGGACGGTGCGCTTCGGCGCGTCCTCGGACCTGGTCACCGGAACGCTCGGCGGCAAGCGCTTCGACGTGGACCTCGCCAAGGTCAAGCTCGCCAGCGTCGGCGCCAGGGAATGGCCGTCGCTGGGCGCGCTCGACGCGCTGCTCGGCCGTCGCGCGCTCGCCGGCGCGGCCGGCCCGCCAGGCTTCTCGCGCCTGCCCTGATCGGCCCCCGGTCGAGGCCCGCGACAGCACGCGGCTAGGCTGAACGGGTGCCCAACGCGCTGGCGCAGGAGACCTCCCCGTATCTGCGCCAGCACGCGAACAACCCGGTGGACTGGCTGCCGTGGGGGCCGATCGCGTTCGCGCGCGCGGCCGAGCGGGACAGGCCGCTGCTGGTGTCGATCGGCTACTCGACCTGCCACTGGTGCCACGTGATGGAGCGCGAGTCCTTCGAGGACCCGGCCACGGCGGGGCTGATGAACGAGAGCTTCGTGTGCGTGAAGGTCGATCGCGAGGAGCGCCCGGACGTCGACGCGATCTACATGGAGGCCGTGCAGGGGATGACCGGCCACGGAGGCTGGCCGCTGAACGTGTTCCTCACGCCCGAGCAGCTGCCGTTCTACGGCGGCACGTACTTCCCGCCGCAGGCCCGCCACGGCATGCCCGCGTGGACGCAGGTGCTGCAGGCGATCGCCGAGGCGTGGGAGCACAGCCGCGAGGAGATCCGCGCCGGCGGCGAGCGACTGCGCGAGCGCCTGTCCGGCGGCGCACGGCTGTCGGCGTCGAGCCAGCCCGTGAGCGAGGGCGCGCTCGACCAGGCCGTGCAGACGCTCGCGCGCAGCTTCGACCCGCGGGATGGCGGGTTTGGAGCCGCGCCCGCCCACGCGCCGAAGTTCCCGCAGGCGCCCGTGCTCGAGTTCCTGCTCACGCAGGCGGCCGGCGAGAGCGCGCGAGCGAGCGACGCGGGCGCGATGGCCCTGCACACGCTGCGCGCGATGGCCGCCGGCGGCATCCACGACCAGGTCGGCGGCGGCTTCGCGCGCTACAGCGTGGACGCGGCCTGGCGGGTGCCGCACTTCGAGAAGATGCTCTACGACAACGCCCAGCTCGCGCGCGTCTACCTGCACGGCTGGCAGGCGTCGGGCGAGGAGCGCCTGCTCGAGGTCTGCAAGGACACGCTGGAGTGGGCGCTGCGCGAGATGCGCGGTCCCGAGGGCGGCTTCTTCAGCGCGCTCGACGCCGACTCCGAGGGCGTCGAGGGGCGCTTCTACGTGTGGACGCTCCAGCAGCTGCGAGAGGCGCTGGGCGAGGACGCAGGCATCGCGATCGCGTGGCTGGGGGCGACCGAGCAGGGCAACTTCAGCGACCCGCATCATCCCGAGGATGGCCTCAACGTGCTCCAGGCTCACGGTCCCGAGCCCGACCCGCACGTGCGCGAGCGCATCCGCGGGCGCCTGCTGGCGGCGCGCGAAGCGCGCACGCGCCCGGCACTCGACGACAAGCGCCTGACGAGCTGGAACGCGCTGATGATCCGCGCGTTGGCCGAGAGCGGCGCCGCGCTCGGCGGCGAGGACGGGCGCCGCTACACCGAAGCAGCGATCGAGTGCGCCGAGTTCGTGCAGCGCGACCTGCGCGAGCACGCAGCCGGCGCGGCGGGCGAGCGCGGCCGCCTTCTGCGCAGCTTCGGCGGCGGCGGCTCGCGCGACGCTCGCATCCTTGGATACCTGGAGGATCACGCGTTCCTGCTCGAGGCCATGCTGGCGCTGTTCGAAGCCACCTGCGAGGAGCGCTTCTTCCACGCCGCGCGCGCGCTCGCCGGCGAGCTGATCGAGCGCTTTGCCGACGAGCGAGAGGGCGGCTTCTTCGCCACGCCGGCCGACGCCGAGCCGCTGATCGTCCGCCGCAAGGACATCGAGGACTCCCCGATCCCCTCCGGCTCCTCCAGCGCCGCCGCCGGCCTGCTGCGCCTGGCCCAGCTGACCGGCGAGGAGGAGTACGAGCGGCGCGCGCTGGGAGCGCTGGCGCTCGTGGCCGAGATCGCCCCGCGCCATCCCACGGCGTTCGGGCACATGCTGCAGGCGCTGCACTGGCACCTCTCCCCGGCGCGGCCGATCGCGTGCGAGGTGCCTACAGGATCGACAGGTAGCGGTCCAGCTCCCAGCGCGTGACCTGCACGCGGTAGTCGTCCCACTCCTGGCGCTTGATCTCCACGTAGCGGTTGAACATGTGCTCGCCGAGCGTGCGCAGCACCAGCTCGGACTCGGCCGTCAGCTCGATCGCCTCGCCGAGGCTCTCCGGAAGCTGCTCGACCCCCAGGCGCCTGCGTTCCTCGCCGGGCAGGTGGTACAGGTTCTTCTCCATCGGCTCCGGCAGCTCGTAGCCCTTCTCGATCCCCTCCAACCCCGCCTGCAGCAGCACCGCGAAGGTCAGGTAGGGGTTGCACGCGGGGTCCGGGCAGCGCAGCTCCATGCGCGTGGCCTGCTCGCGGCCGGGGTGGTACAGCGGCACGCGCACCAGCGCCGAGCGGTTGCGCCGCGACCACGCCACGTACACCGGCGCCTCGAAGCCGGGGACTAGGCGCTTGTAGGAGTTGACCCACTGCGCGAAGATCGAGCAGATCTCGCGGGCGTGCTTGAGCTGCCCGGCGATGAACGCCTTGCCCACGTCCGACAGGAAGTACTGGTCGTCGGGGTCGTAGAACGCGTTCTTGCCGCCGGCGAACAGCGACTGGTGCGTGTGCATGCCCGAGCCGTTCTCGCCGAACAGCGGCTTGGGCATGAACGTCGCGTGCCAGCCGTACTTCATCGCGATCTCCTTGACCGTGATGCGGTAGGTCATGCAGTCGTCGGCCATCTTCAGCGCGTCCGCGTAGCGCATGTCGATCTCGTGCTGGGAGGGGCCGACCTCGTGGTGGGTGTACTCCACGTGGATGCCCAGCTGCTCCAGCGCGAGCACGGTCTCGCGCCGCACGTCCGAGCCGGCGTCCAGCGTGGTCAAATCGAAGTAGCCGCCCTCGTCCAGCACCTCCGTCGAGCGCGAGTCGCGGAACAGGAAGTACTCCAGCTCGGGGCCCACGTTGAACGTGTCGAAGCCCATCGCCTGCGCCCGCTTCAGCGCACGGCGCAGCACGTGGCGCGGGTCGCCCTCGTACGGGGTTTTCTCGGGCGTGATCACGTCGCAGAACATCCTCCCCACGCCCTGCTCCTCCGGGCGCCACGGCAGCACCCTGAACGTGCTCGGGTCCGGCATGGCGATCATGTCGGACTCCTCGATCGCGTTGAAGCCCGTGATCGAGGACCCGTCGAAGCCCATGCCCGCGTCGAAGGCGTCGTCCAGCTCGGCCACGTTGATCGAGAACGACTTCAGCTGACCGAGGATGTCCGTGAACCAGAAGCGGATGAAGCGGATCTCGCGCTCCTGCACGAGCGCCTTCACGTCATCGGCGGTCTTCGGCTCCCCTGGCATCCGCTGCGGACCTTAGCCCATGCTCGCCGAGCGCCGCTATCGACGTTTGGCCAAAGGGGCGCAAGCCGCCCCACCCGGCTTTCAGTGGCCGGCGACGGCTGCGACGAAATCAGCGATGTCTTCGGCTTCCTTGCCCTGGTAGAGCAGCGCCGGCATGTTGCCGTTGCCGCGCGCGCGGCCTTCGCCGATGGCGCTCAACACCAGCGCCCTGCGTCCGGCCGCCGTGGCGATGTCCGCGCCGACGCGCACGTCGAGGTCAGGGCCGATGCGCCCGACGGACTTGACCGCCGCGAGCGTGTGGCACACCGCGCACGTGTGAGCGAACAGTTCCCGGCCCTTCTGCTCGTCCCTGTTCAGGCGCACGCCCCCCACCGCCACGCTCGCCTTGTGGTCGCCGTTGTCCGCGAGGACGAACCCGGGCACCGCCAGCCCGAACGCGAACAGAACGACCACCCCCAGGGTCAGCAGGCGCTGGCCGATCCCCGATTCGATGCCCGCGTCCGCGCCGCGCTCGCCGCGCGGCCTGCGCATCGCCAGGAACAGCACGACGATGCCGAGCACGATCCAGAACAGGATGAAGACGATCAGCATGAGCGCGGGAACATATCGGCTGGCGCCACGGAGCGGCGTGGTCCCCAGCGCCCGTGGCGGGGCTGCGAGCGGCGTCTGCCGACCTTTATGGAGGCCGAAGGCGCCGCGCTACGCTGGAGGCGGTGATCCCCTCGACCCCACGGACGGAGCTGCCGGCGTGAACGCGCTGCGGCGCCTCCCGCTCTCGCGCCTGCTGCTGCTGTGCGGGCTCGCGGTGATCATCGGCGTGTCGCTCACCGCGCTCGCCTCGGCGCTCGACACGGGGCCGACGCCGCCGGCCAAGCCGCTCGCGCAGGCGATCCACGACGCGCTCGCCGCAGGGCAGGTGGAAGGCGTCAGCGCCAGCATCGTGCTGAGCGACCACCTGCTCGAAGGCGCCGACCTCGCCACGGGGGGCCACGGCGGGGCGCTCACGTCCAGCCCGCTGGTCACCGGCGCCTCCGGTCGTCTGTGGAGCGCCGAGGACGGGGACTTTCGCCTGGAGCTGCAGTCGGAAAAGGGCGACACCCAGCTCGTGTACGACGGGCGCACGCTGTCGCTGTACGACGCAGCCACTAACACGCTGTACCGCTACACGCCGCCCGCCCGCGAAGCGGGCGTGGCCTCCGGCGAGACGCAGGGCGATGCTCGCGAAGTCCCGAGCGTGTCCAAGATCGAAGAAGCGATCGCGCATCTGAGCAGGCACGCGGACGTGTCCGGCGCGACGCCCACCGACATCGCCGGGCAGCCCGCCTACACCGTGCGCGTCTCCCCCGACGAAGGCGGCAGCCTGTTCGGCGGCGTGGAGCTGTCCTTCGACGCCGACCACGGCGTGCCGTTGCGCGCGGCGCTGTACTCCTCGACCAGCTCGACGCCCGTGATCGAACTCGCGGCCACCGAAGTCTCCTACGGCCCGGTGCCGGCCTCCGTGTTCGAGCTGAGCCCGCCGGCGAACGTCAAGGTGCAAGAAGTCCAGCTCGCGCACAGGCACGCCGGAGCGGCGAAGCGCCCCGGCGGCGCCGAGCGCCCGAAGCTCACCACCTCCGGGCACGGCGTGTCTTCGATCGCGGTCCTGGAAGCCAAGGCCGAGGCCGGCGGAGGCGGCGAAGGCGAAGCGCTCGAAGGGCTGCCGAAGGTCACCATCGACGGCGCCTCCGCCAGCGAGCTGCGCACGGAGCTGGGGACGCTGCTGACGTTCGAGCGCTCCGGCGTGCGCTACCTGCTCGCGGGCGCGGTGGCGCCCGCCCCGATCGAAGCGCTCGCCCGAGGGCTGTAGCGTGAGCGAAGAGGCGCCGCGCGCGCCGGGGCCGGGCGATGACGCCCCGCCCGTGCGAGCCAGGGGCCTGGTCAAGCGCTACGGCGACGTGCTGGCGGTCGACCACATCGACCTGAACGTGCAGCGCGGCGACGTGTACGGCTTCCTCGGCCCCAACGGCGCGGGCAAGACCACCACGCTGCGCATGGCGCTGGGGCTGATCAACCCCACAGAGGGCAGCGTCGAGCTGTTCGGACGCGACCCCTTGCGCAGCGGCGCGCGGGCGCTGGAGGGCGTCGCGGGCTTCGTCGAGTCGCCGCGCTTCTATCCCTACCTCAGCGGCCGCAAGAACCTCGAGCTGCTGGCCGCGCTCGACGGCGACGGCGCCGGCTCGCGCATCGAGGAGGTGCTGGACGTGGTCGAGCTGGCGCCTCGCGCCCGCCACAAGGTCGGCGGCTACTCGCACGGCATGCGCCAGCGCCTGGCCATCGCCGCCGCGCTGCTGCGCAGCCCGCGCCTTCTGATCCTCGACGAGCCCGCCACGGGCCTGGACCCGGCGGGCATGCGCGACATGCGCGAGCTGATCCGCCGCCTAGCCGGCGAAGGGATCACGGTGCTGCTTTCGAGCCACCAGCTGCCCGAGGTCCAGGAGCTGTGCGACCGCGTGGCGATCGTCGACAGCGGGCGCGTGGTGTACGAGGGCGCGCTCGGCGACCTGCGCCGCCAAGGCGGCGTCGGATACCTCCTGCGCACGACCGACGACGCGCGCGCGCTGGAGGTCGCGCGCTCGCACGCCGGCGTCGAACGCGTCGTGGCGGGCGACCACGGCCTGTCCTTCCAGGCGGAGGAGCAGGTCGTGGGCGAATTCTCACTCGAGCTGGCGCATTCGGGGGTGGGTATCCTCGCGCTCACCCCCGAATACGCCACGCTCGAGGACCTGTTCTTCAGGCTCACCGAGGGCGGCAACGGAGCGAAGCCCCAGGCGGTGGCGATCGGATGAGCAGCGCAAGCGCCACCTCCCCGGCAGCCGGCGTGCCGGGGACCGGCGCGCGCGCAGGCGCCCCCGGGCGACGCCCGTTCACGTGGACGGTCTACCGCTGGGAGCTGCGCAAGCTCGTCTCGCAGAAGCGCTCGTACCTGGGGCTCGCGCTCGTCGTGGTGCTGCCGCTGTTCTTCGTCGTCTTCCAGAGCGTGCACCAGCGCCACCACGACCAGGGCAACATCTTCGCCGCGCAGATCACGCAGTCGGGGCTCGCCACGCCCGTGCTGATGCTGCTGTTCCTGTCCGCGTTCCTGCTGCCGGTGGTCGCGGCGCTGGTGGCCGGCGACATCATCGCCAACGAGGACGGCAACGGCACGCTCAAGACGATCCTCACCCGCTCGGTCGATCGCGGCCAGGTGTTCGCCGCCAAGGCGCTCGCCGCGATGACCTACGCCGCGCTCGCGGTGTTCCTGTCCGCCGCCGTGGCCACCGCCGCGGGCGTGGCCTCGTGGGGCTTTCACGCGGTCACCACCTACTCGGGCACCGTCGTGTCGGCGCCCGAAGCGCTGCTGCTCGTGCTCGCCGCCAACGCCGTGTACCTGATCCCGCTGTTCACGATCGCCAGCGTCGGCGTGCTGCTGTCGGCCGCCACCCGCAACAGCGCGGCGGCCGTCGTGGGCACGATCGGGCTGGTGATCCTGCTGTTCATCGTCGCGCAGATCCCGGGCCTGGAAGGCATCAAGCCCTACCTGGTGACCGAACAGTTCCAGGCGTGGCAGGGGCTGCTGCGCACGCCGACCGACTGGAGCCCGATCGCGCACTCCGCGTGGGTGTGCGCGCTGTACGGCGTGCCCGCGCTGTTCGCCGCCTACCTCGTGCTGCTGCGCCGCGACGTGGCCGGCGGCTGACGCGACCGCCGGCTTTCAGCTGACCTGCGCGGGGGTCTCCAGCAGCGTCAGCTCCACGTCTCCCATCAGCCGACGCGCCTCGCGCGCGTCGAGCATCCCCGCGCCCAGTCGCGCCGTGGACTCGGCCCCGCAGGCGACGCCGAAGCGCAGGCACTGGTCGGGCGGGCGCCCTTCGTAGCGGGCCGCCAGATAGCCGGCCAGGAAGGCGTCGCCCGATCCGCTTTTGGCGACCGGCTCGCGCAGCTCGATGCTGGCGCGCTTCAGGCGCCGCTGACCGTCGATCAGCACCTGCGCGATGCAGCCGTCGGGCAGCGTCATGATCGCTTCGCGCGGCCCCAGGGCGGCAATCTCGGCGACCGCCAGCGAACGCTCGTGATCGCCCGCGAACTCGTGGCCCACCAGCTCCTCCGCCTCGAGCACGTTGGGAGAGACGACGTCCGGCTCCGCGCGCACCGCCTGGCGCAGGGGCTCGCCGTCGGTGTCCACGACCGTCAGCACGTCCAGCCGCTCGAGGTCGCGGATCAGCGACGCGTAGGTGTCCGGCTCCACGCCGCGCGGCAGCGAGCCCGCGAACACCACGATCGCAGCGCCGCGCGCGAGGTACACGAGCTTGTCGCGAAACAGCTCGACCTCTCGCGATGACACGGACGGGCCGCGTTCGTTGATCTCGGTCTGTTCCCCGGTGGTTGGGTCCAGCACCGAGGTGTTCGTGCGCGACTCCTCGCGGATGCGCACGAAGTCGTTGAGGATCGACTCCTCCGTTAGCTGCTCGACGATGTGGGTGCCGGTGGCGCCGCCCGCGAAGCCCGTGGCGATCACGGGCTGCCCCAGCGACTTGAGCGTGCGCGCGATGTTCACGCCCTTGCCGCCCGCCATCGTGCGCTGGTCCACGGTGCGATGGCGCCGGCCAAGCCTGAAGTTCGGCACCGCGAGCGACTTGTCGATCGCCGCGTTGAGCGTGACCGTGATGATCATCCTGGCTCCGTACCCGCTTTGCGGCGCGCCGCGACGGCACACGATGCCCTGGCCTGCACGCCACCTAGGCTAGCGGACGCGATCGGACAGCCGCCACGCGATCTCGCGCATCCGCTCGACGGCCGCGCGCGCCGCCGACGCGGGCTCGCCGCCGGCGGCGAGGTAGGCGCCGGAGACGCTGCGCGAGGCCGACACGAGGCCACCGGCGCGGCCCGGCGCGAACGCCGCGCCGAGTTCCTCCACGCGCCCCCCCTGCGCCCCCACCCCCGGCAGCAGGAACGTGGCGCTGCGCATCAGCTCGCGCGCGCGCTCGAGGCGCCAGGGCTCGGTGGCGCCCACCACAGCCCCCACGTCGCTGATGCCCGCCTCGCCCACGCCGGGCGCGCCCAACTCGTCCACCAGCCGCGCGAGGCGCTCCCAAACCGTCCCCTCACCCTCCAGCCGCAGGTCCTCGACGTCCGCGGCGCCGGGGTTGGAGGTGCGCACGAGCAGCAGCACGCCGCCTGCGACCTGCCGCGCGGCCTGCACGAACGGCTCGACCGCGTCCCTGCCCATCAACGGGTTGACGGTCGCCATGTCCGCGCCCAGCCCGTCGACGTGGCCGAACGGCGTGTGCATCCCGTCGATCAGCGCCGCCGCGTAGGCGCGCGCGCTCACGTCGATGTCACCGCGCTTGCCGTCCGCGATCACCAGCAGACCGGCGCCCCGCGCGTGCGCGACCACCGCCTCCAGCGCCGCCCACCCGGCGGCGCCCAGGGCCTCGAAGCGCGCGAGCTGCGGCTTGACGGCGACGCACGCGGGCGCCGTGGCGTCGATCAGCGCCTGGCAGTGGCCCAGCACCGCCGCGGCCGCCGCCTCCGACGGCGACCCGAACACACGCCCCACGCGCTCCTCGCCGGGCCACAACGCACCCGGGTCGGGGTCGAGGCCGAGCACGATCTGCGACTCGCGCTCGGCGACCCGAGCGGCCAGGATGTCGCCGAAGCGGCGAGCTGGCGTCAGCGACCCTTCACCGCGCTCTTCAGACCGCTGCCGGCGGTGAAGCGCGGCACGCGCGAGGCCGCGATCTGGATGCGCTCGCCGGTCCGCGGGTTCACGCCCACGCGGGCGCCCCGCTCGCTCACGTGGAACTTGCCGAAGCCCGACACGCTCACCTCGCTGCCGCGGCGCAGGGCATCCTCCACGGTTGCCAGCACGGCGTCCACGGCCCGCGAGGCATCCTGCTTGGTCAGATCGGCGCGATCGGCCACCTGGTCGACCAGCTCGGACTTAGTCACTTCGCCCTCCTCGTTCGTGAAACGTTGCGACGACGCTAACACCGCACGCGGACGGGCGCAGCCTCGCCGCGGCCGTTGCGTACGCAAGAATGCGGGGATGACGATCACCCGCTTCGCCTGGTTCGCGACGGTGCTCGTCGCGCTGGTCACCGCGCTGCTGCTGGCGCTCTCCGGCTACACCGGCTATGCCGGGCTCGGCGTGGCGGTCGCTGCATCGGCGGCGATCAACCTGCTCTAGCCGCGCCCCCGCCCGCCGCCTCCCCGCCTGCGCGCCGCTCCTCGTGCAGCCATGCGATCAGCGCGCGCGCCGCGCGGCCGCGGTGGCTGATCGAGTCCTTCTGCTCCGGCGACAGCTCGGCCATCGTCGGCTCGGGCGCGCCGGCGTATCCCGCCGGGCGTTCGTCGGGCAGGAACGCGGGGTCGTAGCCGAAACCGCCCTCGCCCCGCGGCTGCGCCGCCAGCCGCCCGGCGCAACGGCCCTCGAACACCCGCTCGCGCTCGGCGGCCGGGTCGACGTAGGCGATCACGCACACGTACTCCAGAGCGCTGCCCGCGGGCGCCTCCCTGAGCAGCTTGTCGAGGTTCTGCGCATCGCTCGCGTGCTCGCCCGCGTAGCGCGCCGAGCGCACGCCCGGCGCCCCGCCGAGGCTCGCCGCGGCGATGCCGGAGTCGTCGGCGATGCTCACGCGGCCCGTCGCGGCAGCCGCCGAGCGCGCCTTGCCCAGCGCGTTCTCCGCGAACGTCTCGCCGTCCTCCGGCGGCATCACGACCTCCGCCGGCAGCGCATCGAGCTGCCACTCGCCGCCGGCGCGCGCGAGCAAGCGCTCAAGCTCGCGGCGCTTGTGCTCGTTGTGGGTGGCCAGCAGCAGCCGCACGCGATCGCGCCGCGGTCTACGCCCGCGCCTGCGCCGGCTCTCCGCCGGCGGGCGTCCGCGCCGCCAGCCCCGCGCCGATCGCCTGCTCCTGGGTCACGCGCAGGCGTTCGACGCCCGCCGCCGCCAGCACGAGCAGCTCGTCGAGGTGCGCCCGCGACAGCGGCGTGCGCTCGGCCGTCGCCTGCAGCTCCACTAGCCCGTCGTCGCCGGTCATCACCACGTTCGCGTCCACCTCCGCGGTCGAGTCCTCGGCGTAGTCGAGGTCGAGCAGCGGCACGCCGGCGATGATCCCGCAGGAGATCGCGGCGACCGACCCGGTCAACGGCGAGCGCGCCAGCCGCCCCTCCTCCTGCAGGCGCCCGCACGCGAGCGCAAGCGCGACATACGCGCCCGTGATCGACGCGCAGCGCGTGCCGCCGTCGGCCTGGAGCACGTCGCAATCCAGGTAGATCGTCCTTTCGCCCAGCGCGTCGAAGTCGATCACGACCCGCAGCGAGCGCCCGATCAGGCGCTGGATCTCGACCGTGCGCCCGTCCGCGCGCCCGCGCGTGACGTCGCGCTGCTTGCGCTCGCCGGTGGACGCGGGCAGCATCCCGTACTCGGCCGTCACCCAGCCCCGCCCCCGGCCTGCCATCCAGCGCGGAACGCCCTCCTGCGCGGACGCCGTGCAGATCACGCGCGTCTCGCCCACGGAGATCAGCGCGGAGCCGGTGGCCGTCCGCACGAACCCCGGCTCGATCGCGCTCGGACGCGCCTCGCCCGGGCCGCGTCCGTAGCTGCGCTCGCCCATGTGCGCATCATTCCAGAGCGCTACGGTCGACGGGTCTTGCGCGCGCTGGTGCTCTCCAACATGCTCCCCGACGCCGCGCGTCCCGAGCGCGGGCGCTTCGTGCGCGACCAGGTCGCAGCGCTGCGCGCGCGCGGCGACGTGGAGGTCGAATTGCACGAGTTCGCCCCCGGCCCGGCGGCGCTGGCGCGCGCCGCGCTCGAGCTGCCGCGCCGCTACGGCGCGCGCCTGCCGGGCCGCCGCCCGCAGCGGCCCTTCGACGTCGTGCACGCCCACTTCTCGCTGACCGCCTGGCCGGCGCTGGCGCTCCCCGCGCGCGTTCGCGCGCTCACCGTGCACGGCACCGACGTGCGCCATCCGCGCACGCGCGTGGCCACCGCCGCGGTGCTGCCGCTCGTCGAGCTGCTGGGGGTGGCCTCGGCCCAGCTCGCGCAGGAGCTGCCCGGGCGCGCCGCACGGCGGCGCGCGCTGGTGCTGCCGTGCGGCGTGGACCTCGCGCGCTTCGCGCCGCTGCCTCGCGCGCACGCGCGCTCCGAGCTGGGGCTGGACGCCGCGGGGAGCTGCCTGCTGTTCGCCGCCGACCCCGCGCGCGCGGAGAAGCGCCACGATCTCGCGCTCGCGCTCGCGCGCGCCGCGGGCGTGCGGCTGCTCACGCTCGGCGGCGTCGAGCCCGAGCGCGTGCCCCTGTGGATCAACGCCGCCAACGCCGTGCTCGTGCCGTCCGACCGCGAGGGCTTCGGGCTGGCCGTGCTGGAGGCGCTGGCCTGCGACGTGCCCGTGCTCGCCACGCCCGTAGGCGTGCACCGCGAAGCGCTCGACGGCGTCGCCGGCACGCTCTGCGCCCCGTTCGAGCTGGCGCGCTGGCGCGCGGCGCTGGAGCCGCACCTGCGCGAGGCCGACCCCAGGATCGAAGGCCGCGCGAGCGCGAGCCGTTTCTCGGCGGCCGAGATGGCCGCGCGCGTCGCCGACGCCTGGCGCGAGGCGCTGCGCGCGAGCAGCCGGCGCGCCCGGCGCCTGCCGTCGCCTTGACAGCAGGTGCTCAGCCAGGACGGCTGTGCGGGTAGCATGAATCGGCTGTGGATCAGATAACTGCGAGCAGCACCCCGGCGGACGCGCCGCCGGGCGCCGGCACGCCGGCGGACGGCGCCGAGCCCGCGCCGGAGCAGAGCCAGCCAGCGCCCGAGCAGAGCCCGCCGGCGGGCGCAGGCGACTCCGCGACGGAGAGCCCGGGCTTTCGCTCTCGCGGCAGCGCGCGCCGACGCGCGCGCTTCCTGCGCAAGGCGCGTGAGCTTGCCTACCGCGACCTCGGCGGGCTGGTCTTCAACCTGCATCGCTTCGGCGCGCGCAACGACGCGCTGGTGCTCGCCAAGCTGACGACACTCGGGCAGATCGACGCCGAGCTGCGCACCCTGGAAGACGCGCTGCAGGAGCGCAAGCCGATCACCGTGCTGCGCGAGGCCGGCATCACCGCGTGCGCTCGCTGCGCCGCCATCCACAGCAGCCAGGACAGCTTCTGCCCGAGCTGCGGTCTGGCGATCGGCCGTCGCGTCGAGCTGCCCGCCGACCTGCGCTCCGGCGGCTCTCCGCCGGTCGCGTCGAGCACCTTCGCGCCCGCGCCGCCGCCGCCGGCCGCGCCGGCCGCGCCGGAGCAGGCCCCGCAACAGCCGCCCGCGCCAGAGCCGCCCGTGCCGCCCGTGCCGCCCGCGTCCGGCCCGCAGCCGACGGACGCCGCGCCGAGCGCCACCGCTGCGCCCACGCCGAGAGCGCCGGTGCCGCCCACGAGGGCGGCCCCGGCGTCGCCTGCGCCGGCATCTGCCGACGAACCGACGGAGATCATCCGTCGCGACGGGGGCCGGACGTGAGCGTCACGACCCCGACGCCGGCGGGCGCCGGCGGGCGCCCCTCCGCGCCCGAGGGGGCGCCGTGGCAGGCGGCGGGCGAATCGTGCCCGCTGTGCGGGGCGCCCGTGCACGCTGCGCAGGACTGGTGCCTGAGCTGCGGCGCGGCGGCGCGCACGCGCCTTGCCGCCCCCCCGCGCTGGCGGCCGATCGTGGCGGCGTTCGCGGTCGTGATCTGCCTGTCGCTGGGGGTGCTCGCCGCTGCGCTGGTGGCGCTCGCGGGCGGCGGCGACTCGACGACCGCGTCGACGAGAACGGTGCCGGCCGCGTCCGTGGC
>Ga0335075_10004702_pt1 | contig 21276 bp, 20 predicted proteins | sample Lox_Sample_24_FD_206723 | JGI IMG/M metagenome (GOLD analysis project Ga0335075, IMG submission 206723) | Soil microbial communities from Loxahatchee National Wildlife Refuge, Florida, United States - Lox_Sample_2.4 | ecosystem: Environmental > Terrestrial > Soil > Wetlands | place: USA...
GCACGGGCATCTCTCTATTTTACCGTTCGCAGGGATGGAAGAGGCCCATCCGGAGCGGAAAGCCGCGTCCGGAGGGGCGATGGCGCTACTTTGCGGCGTCCTTGACGGCGACGGCGGTCTTGTCCGCGCCCTTGTCGACGTACTTGACGGTGACTTTGGCGCCGGTTTTGGCGTCGAGTAAAGCGTCGGTCGAACCCTTCGCGATTCCTTTGCCGGCGTCTTTCGTGCCTTCGACAACGGTCTTGTCGGTGTACTTGACGGTATGCTCGGTGCCGTCGGCGGTCTTGATGACGACGGTCTTCGTGTCATGATCGACGTGCTTCACGAAGCCGGACATGATATGGACGACGTCGTCCTGTGCGACGGCATTCCAGACAAAAATCGAAGCGATGGTGAGGATGGCGGCAAACAATGAGCCGCGCAACTTACAGCGAAGGGACATTCCGTTTCTCCTTGTTTTTTCGACCTGCAGGGTGAGTGGGAGTATCCCTGAGAGGCTACAGGACGATGGTATGGATGACTGCGTTGCAGTGAGACTAACATCTTATGACACTTGCCGCCAAAGCGGTTCCGCGCCGCTGCGCGGCTGCACTAGACGATAGCGCGGATCACGCCTCCATCGACGCGGACGGCGGAGCCGGTAGTTGCCGAGGCGGGTTCGCCGCAGAGATAGACGACCATGTTGGCGACCTCCTCGGGTGTCTCGAAGCGCTTGATGAGGCTGCTGGGACGCGCATGCTCGAAGAAGTCCTGCGCGAAGGCTTCTTTGGTCTTGCCTTGCTGGCGGGCGAAGTTTTCGACGAAGGTGCTGACGCCTTCGCTCTCGGTAGGGCCGACGAGGACGGAGTTGACGGTGACTCCGCTGGCCGGGAAAGACTCGGCGATGCCGCGGGCGATGGCGATCTGCGCGGTCTTGGTCATGCCGTAGTGGACCATCTCGGCGGGAATCTGCTCGCCCGATTCGCTGGAGATGAAGAGGACACGGCCCCACTTCTTTTCGAGCATGTGGGGCAGGTAGTGGCGGGTGATGCGGACGCCGGAAAGGACGTTGGTCTCGAAGAAGCGGAGCCAGTCGGCGTCGTCGATTTCGAGGAAGGGCCGGGTCTCGAAGATGCCGAGGTTGTTAACGAGCACGTCGAGATGCGGGACACGCGCGAAGAGGTGGGCTGCTCCGGCTTCGGTGCTGAGGTCGGCGGCGATGCCGTCGACGCTGCCCTCGATCTTGTCTCCAATTTCGGCGACGGCTTTGTCGACGCGGGCCTGGGTGCGTCCATTGACGTAGACGCGCGCGCCTTCGCGGGCGAGGAGTTTGGCGATGGCGAATCCTATGCCCGCGGTTGAGCCGGTGACGAGGGCGCGCTTGTTTTTGAGTCCGAGATCCATGATTGCTCCTGAGAGTGGTCTCTGGAATAGATTCGGAGGGCAAGAGGAGGGATTCAGCGGGGCATGTCGCGGTGGGCGGTCTTGACGCGGTATCCCTGCTTGGCGAGGCGCTTGCGGATCTCTTCGGCGATCATGACGGAACGGTGCTGGCCGCCGGTGCAGCCGAAGGCGACGGTGAGGTAGCTCTTGCCCTCGTGGATGTAGTTGGGGAGGAGAAAGAGCAGCAGATCGGTGACGCGGTCGAGGAATTCCTGCGTCTGGCGGAATTTGCGGACGTAGGCGATGACTTTGGGGTGGCGGCCGGTGAGGTGACGGAATTCGGGAATGAAGTGCGGGTTGGGCAGGAAGCGCACATCGAAGACGAGATCGGCTTCGAGAGGGACTCCATTCTTGTATCCGAAGCTGACGGCGGAGACGAGCATGCTTTTGCCGTCGGAGCCGCGCTCGAACTGGTTCTGGATGTAGGCGCGGAGCTCGTGCACGTTGAAGTTGGAGGTGTCGATGAGGATGTCGGCGACGTTGCGCACCGGATCGAGGAGGGTGCGCTCGGCCTGGATGGCCTGCGCGACCATGGCTTCGCGGCCGAGGGGATGCGGGCGGCGGGTCTCGGAAAAGCGGCGCAGCAGGACGGGGGTCGAGGCTTCGAGATAAATGACGGTGGTGGAGAGCCGCTTGCGCAGCTCGCGCAGCATGGCGGGGAAACGCTCGATGCGCTGGCCCTCGCGCACGTCGACGACCAGGGCGGCGCGGGTGTTCTCAATCGACTGCGCGGCCAGCTCGGCGAAGGCGGTGAGCAGGTCCATGGGCAGGTTGTCGACGGCGTAGTAGCCGAGATCTTCAAAGGCCTTGAGCGCAGAGGCTTTGCCGGATCCGGAGAGTCCGGTGAGGATGACGACCTCGTGGCGAGACTCGGCGTGCACCGCGGCAGGATGGCGCGAGACGGCCTTGGCGGCAGTCTCCTTCTCCACCGCGTGCTTCCTGGATTTCTTTTTGGCCGGAGGCCGGCTTGCGGGAGCTTTCGGCGAAGCCATGGGCACATCGTAAATCAGGGGATGAAAACAGGGTATAGGGGATAGAAAAACAGCGGGTAGGCCTTCTACACTCTAAAACCTACCCCCTGCACCCTGCTTTTGAACCCTACACCCTGTTCCCTGCTTCTAAGGCGCTTCGATGAGCTCCATCTTGCCGTCGCGCTTGCGGTGCAGGACCTTGACGTTGCCCTTCTTGTCGCGGAAGACGAAGACTTCGCGGTCGCGGAACTCGGCTTCCTTGACGGCTTCCTCGAGGGTCATAGGGCGGAGCGCTACAGAATCAGTCGAGCGGACGACGTGCGGCTCGGCGATAGGCGTGCGCGCCGGGAAGCTGTGCACGGTGACAGGAATGACGGGACGGGCGCGTCCGTTGCCGTTGGCCTTGGCGGCGGCAGCAGCCTCGGGCTCCACGGCCGAAGGCGACTTGGCGGCGGCGCGGCGCGGGCGCTCGAGCTGGGGCTCGGCGGTGATCTTTTCTTCCTTGGGCTGGCGCTTTTTGGCCTGGAGCTTCTTGCGGCAGCGGATGGCCTGCGTCGCCGCCTTGTCGAGAGCGCCGCGCAGAGCGGTTTCCATGCTGGTGGATTCCGAGATGCCGAGGATTTCTGCACGGCGTGTCTTGATGCTGACCTCGGCTGTCTTGCGGTATTTCTCGGCGCTGAGGATGACGTGCGCCGCGGTTGCCCTGCCGAGAATCTTTCCGATTCGCTCAATGCCCTCCTCCGCCAATGCGCGGAGTGCCGGGGTAACGGTCACCTGTCTGCCGGTGTATTCAACCTGCATGGTGAAAGCTCCCTTCTTGTACAGATATTCCCACTGAGAATGGCGATTCTACCGCATTTTCGGAGATGCTGTTTTCCGCAACGGCCGGCGCAGAGGCAGGGTAACGATCGGGGAGCGGTGGGCGTGCGCGAGACGAAAAAGAGGGCCGGAATGCCAAAAATGCCATTACCTCATCCGCGAACGCGGCGCTGGTGCGTGCTGGGGATGCGCATGTCTTCACGATACTTGGCAACGGTGCGCCGGGTTACATTGATACCCTGGGACTGCAGAGTGGCGGCGATCTGATCGTCGGTGAGCGGCTTGCTGGCATCCTCATCTTCGATGAGCTTCTTGACCTTGCGCTTGAGGAGCATGAGCGGCGTTCCCGCGCCCTCCGGCCCGTTGACGCCCTCGGAGAAGAAGAAGCGCAGCTCGTAGACCCCCTGCGCGGTGTGCACATACTTGTTGGAGACGGCGCGGCTGACGGTGGAGGGGTGCACGCCGATCTCTTCGGCGACCTCCTTGATCATCATCGGACGGAGGGCTTCGACGCCCTTCTCGAGGAAGTCGTGCTGGCGGCGGACGATGGCTTCACAGGTGCGCAGGATGGTGTTCTTGCGCTGCTCGATGTTGCGCATGAGCTGGAGCGCCGAGCGGTAACGCTCCTTGACGTAGTCCTTGACCTCTTTTTCCGCGCCCTGCTGGGTGAGCATGCGGCGGTAGCCCTGGTTGAGGCGCAGGCTGGGCAGGTCCTCCTCATTCATGACCACCACATATTCGTCGCCGCGCTTTACAAAGGCCACATCTGGTTCGATCAGCCTGGCGTCGGAACGGTTGTATCGCTGGCCGGGGCGGGGGTCGAGGGTGCGGATAAATTCGATGGCCTGCTGGGCTATCTCGGAAGAGCGGCCGATCGCCCGGGAAAGCTCGCGCGGGTCGCGCTTCTGGAGCAGGGACAGATGCTTGTCGATGATGCAGGCGGCGATGTCGAAGATGTCTAAACGGCTGTTGGGGCGGGCAGGCGCGGCTCCATTCGTTACCGGAGCGGTGACGGCTTCGAGGATGGGAGGAAGCGCGTGCACGTCTTCGGCTGCGCCGTTGAGCGCGATGCCGTTATCCGGCGCTTCGTCATTCAGGGGCTCGCCTTCGTTATTCAGCGAAGCGCCGTTCAGGTTCGTGAGATCGGGGCCAGCAGCAGCGCCGTTCGTGTAATGAACCGGGGTTTCCACCCGCTCTTCAATCCTGCGAACGGAAACCTGTTCGCGGGGAGACCGGTTTTCTACCTTTTCCCCGCGGTTCCGGCGCCGGTAGATGAGCTCGAATTCGCGGCGCTGCGCCTCCACCTGAACGAGCAGGCACTCGCGGAGGTCGCGGGTAGCGATGCCTACGGGGTCGAGCTGGCGGACGACGGCGAGGCCGGCGTCGAGATGCGCTTTGGCGCGATCGAGGACGGGCTGGGGCAGCTGCGAGAGCGCGATGTAGCTCTTGCCGCGGGGCTGTGCAGAAGCATTCTCCGTGCCCTCGGGCTCGGAAACAAGCTGTTCGCGGAGGTAGCCGGTGAGGAGCTCTTCGTCGCTGGCGGTGAGGTAGCCATCCTCGTTGAGATTGCCGACGATGTATTCGGCGGCGTCGCGCACGGCGGGGGTGAGCGGCATGGAGCCGAGCTGCCAGAAGATGTGATCGGTCAGCGTACCGGGCTGCGAAAGGAAGTTTTCGAGCGAAGGGGCTTCGATCAGCTCAAAGTTGTTTGGGGTGCGGAAGCCGGGATCGAGATAATCCTGAAAATACGATCCGAAATCGATCTCATCGAAGGGGTCGGTCTTTTTCTCAGGCTCGGCCTCGGCGGCGCGCATCTCGACGGAGCGGTCGTGCTCGATCTCCTGCCGGGCAACGTCGTCAAGCAGCGGGACGCTCTCTTCGATCTCCTCGAGAATGGGGTTCTCGGTAATCTCGGCGTTGATCATTTCCTTCAGCTCAAGCTTGTTCAGCGCCAGGACGCTGACCATCTGCATGAGGCCAGGCGTCAGTATCTGGCGTTGAGCGACCTTCAAGCTCAGCTTGGGTTGAAGAAGTGCCATTCGCGTCCTACGTTATCCAAAAAACAAAACTCAAGTACGAAATTCGAATAAAAAGAGAAGTTAACTGTCAGTGTACATCCGGCCAGGGACACCTTTGAAGGCCGCGGTCGCAGGTCAATTTGAGAAACGATCCCGCAGGGGCTAAAGCCCCGCATATTCTGAGCGCCTTACGGCCCGGCTGAAGCCGGGCCCTGATACAAAGCGTCTCAAATTGACCGACTACCGTTTCTCAGCGCCTTGATACAAAGCGTCTCAAATTGACCGGCTACCGTTTCTGAGCGCCTCGATACAAAGCGTTTCAAAATTGACCTGCTACCGTCGATTCGCCAGCGGACAATCAGCCGAGCGTAAACCCTTCGCCCAGGTAGACCCTCCGGACCTCCGGATCGCTGCCGAGCTGTTCGGGAGTGCCATCGCGGAAGATCCTGCCCTGGTTGATGATGTACGCGCGGTCAGTGACCGAAAGCGTCTCACGCACATTATGGTCGGTAATGAGCACTCCGATGCCACTGGCCTTAAGGTCGAAGATGATTTCCTGCAGGTCGATTACCGCAATGGGATCGATTCCCGAAAAGGGCTCGTCAAGAAGGATGAAGGAAGGCTGGATACAGAGGCAGCGGGCGATCTCGACGCGGCGGCGCTCGCCTCCGGAAAGGGCGTAGCCGCGGGTTTTGCGGATGTGCTCGATGTTGAGCTGCTTGAGCAGTTTTTCGGTGCGGGCGCGGCGGGCCTCGCGGGTGATGTTCTGGACTTCAAGGACGGCGAGGATGTTTTCCTCGACGGTGAGCTTGCGAAAGACGGACGGCTCCTGGGGCAGATAACTGATGCCGTACTGGCGGGCGCGCATGTACATGGGCACGCGGGTGATCTCTTCGTCGTCGGCGAGGATGCGTCCGGAGTCGGGGGCGATGAGGCCGACGATCATGTAGAAGCTGGTGGTCTTGCCGGCGCCGTTGGGGCCGAGGAGTCCGACGACTTCTCCCTGACTGACATGGATGCTGACGCCGTTGACGACCTGGCGCCGCTTATAGGATTTACCGATGGCGTCCGTTGAAAGCTTCTGCATCTACTTTTGTTGCACGCGCGTCTCGGTGACGGCGCTTGCTGGCCCCCCGCTCACCACGACGCTAGCATCCTGACTATTGAAAATCAATGTCGCTCCGGTGGTAGTTCCTTTGGCTTCATCGTTGATGCGCGGCGGGACTCCGGGGGCTCCGGTGAGGATGTATTTTCCGTCGTCGGCGGTGTAGACGAGCTTCTCGCCTGTGCCCTTGCGGCCGGGCTGGGTGATGACGACGCGGCCGGTAGCGACGATGCGGTCAAGTTGGGTTTGCGAGGGCTGGGTTTGTTGGGACGGGGCGGGCGCGGGGGTGGTTCCGGCGGCGGGTTTCGGCGCCGGCGTGAGATAGACCTCGACCTGCTCGGCGTGGATGACGCCGTCTGAATCTTCGGCGGTGACCGAGCCGTGGAAGTCGCCGCGGCGATCGGCGTCGGAGTAGACGAGGGTCTGGCTGTGGACGCGGACGACGCTGCGCTGGTGTTTCGCGCCGAGAGCGGAGGTGAGGTTGGCGTTGACGACGGGGGCGGTGCTGCCTTCGTCGCCGTGGGCTTTCAGGGTTGATGGATTGCGGGTGATCTCAAGGACAGGAGCGAGGACGGAGTTGTCTCCCTGCCACATGCGGGCGGGCGTACCGGGGGTTCCGTAGAAGAAGCTGACGTTGGTGGCATGATGGAGCTCGGCGCGATTGGCGGTGATGTGGACGGGGCCGTCTGAGCCAAGGGAGGGACCAGGATTGGCGGCGGGCTGACTTCCCTTCTGGTTTTTCTGCTGGGTGTAGGTGGCTTTGACCGAACCTTCAGCGGCGGCGTCCTGCGAGTCGCGGTGGAAGTCGAGGGTGTTGGCGGCGAGCTGCAGGGACTGGCCGTCGTTGAGGCGGGGGCTGCCGGTGAGGTGCAGGATCTGCGTGGAGGCGTGATACTCGCTGTGCTTTGCCCAGGCGGTGAGGGTGGCGGGATCGGTCGTCGCGCCGGGCTTCTTCGCGGGGGTCTGGGTGAGGACGACATTGCCGTCCTGGATGGCGGTCTCGACCTGGATGTTCTGCGAGCCGGTGGCGGAAGCGGGCTGGCCGGCGGCGGCTTCGGCGGGAGCCGACTTGTGGGCTGACTGCGGCGGACGGGGCGCGAAGGTGACCTGGAGGCGATCTCCCTTGCTGGTGTTGGTTGAGCCGTCGGCGGCGAGGTCGATGATCCTGGTATTGCCGGTGCCGTCGAGCTGCCGGATGGTCTTTCCGTCTTCGAGGGTGGCGAGGAGCTGGTCTCCGGTGATGTTGGTGAGCTGCTGCGGTCCTTTGGAAGGGACGGTGTGCAGGGTGACGGCGGCGTTGCCGGTGGCGAGGGCCTTCTGGGCGACGCTCTTTTTCGGATTGGGGCCGGGCGCGAAATCGATGTCGAGCTTCGAGGCCCGGATCTCACGCGAGGCGGTGCCTCGGGGATCTTTATCGAGCTTCAGCACCTGATCGACGAAGCTGACGGCATCGCGGAGCTGGGCGTGCTTCAGCATCGACATGGGTCCGAAGGTCAGGGTGCCTTCGATGGCGTTGCCGTGCATGGAGTGGTTTTCGTCATTCGAGACGAAGTTGAGGCCACCGCCCATGTCGACCTGCAGAGGCTGGCTTTTGGCGTCGAGCTGCACGTGAGAATTGCCGGCGGTAATGACGGCCCCGCTGTCGTTGATGACGTGGATGTGGCCCTGGGCGTCGATGTGCTCGACGGATCCATCCTTGCGGAAGTAGACGATGGCCTGGTCGGCGGAGCCTTTCTCGGACTGGTAGTCGAAGGTGGGGCTGATGAGGCTGGCCTGGCGGGAGTCACGAAGCAGCTCGGCATGGGCGGCATGCACGGTGGCCTGATTGTCGTCGGTGCTGGAGGTGATCGCGACCTGGCGATCGAGGATGAGGAGGCCGGTCTTGGAGTTGTAGCTGGCGCCGGTGGAGCTGCCGGAGGCGCGCGGAGTGGCGAACTCCATGTATTGAGAGGTGACGGCGTCTCCGGTTTTGGTGTTGAAGACGAGGCCGCTGGTCCTGACGTGGATGACGGTCTGGCTGGTATCCGCCGGCGGAGCAGGCGGGGCGGCCTTTCCGGGAGGCGGCGGCTGGCCGGAGGCGAGGCCGGCGAGATCGATCTGGACATCGCCCTTGGCGGTGGCGATTCCGGCCTGCGGGTCGTAGTCGAAGTCGGAGCCGGAGATCTTGTCGGTGCGCGTGGAGCCCTGCGGTCCGTAGAGGGTGATCTGCACGTCGTGAAGGGTGGCGTGGCCTCCGGTCTTGTACTGGATGAGTTTGGAGGCGTGGATGGTGAAGAAGGTGTGTCCTTTGCTGGATTGGGAGTAGGTGAAGCCGTTGGCGGTCTGCTGAATGTCGACGCCGAGGCGGCCGGGCAGGTCTTTGGCGAAGCGGTGGATGCGATAGCGCGCGTATAGGAAGAATCCGGCGAGCACGGCGAGAAGAAGGCAGGTGAGGAGGATGATGCCGAGGCGAAGCCGGGCGAGGGTTACGCGCATGGGGAAATTTCTTCGCTCACCTTAATTGACGCTCTGCAGGCGGGCGATGAGCTTCTGGGCAAGGCTGTCTCCGGATTCGGACCAGAGCAGGCGGCTGGAGATGCCTCCGTGCTGCTGGATGGCGTTGGTGAGGTCGACGAGAAGCTGCACGTTCTGTTTGACGTAGTCTGCGGCGTCCTTGTCCAGGGAGACTTCTTCCTGCAGGAAAGGGGTGTCGGGACCGAAGTCGATGCGAACATGGCCGTTCTGCTCCCAGGCGGCCTCGTCAAACTGAGGCCCGAAGCCAACGATGCGGACGACACTGGGCTCCCTGCGCCAGATGGGATCGAGGCCAGCGGCGGATTCGGGGGTCCAGAGCTCCCAGACGAGCTCGAACTCGTAGGCAAAGTCGTCGTGGAGCAGCTCCATGGCGGCGGGGATGGCCAGGCGCGGCTCGGAGTCGACCTCGTCCGGCTCGTGGTCCTTGTCGTAGACGCGCTGGTAGGCGGGGGCTTCGTTCCAGGAGAGGGGGTAGGCGGCGGCGGCCCTGACGCGGGATGATCCGGCGACGGCGCCGAACTGCTCCATGATTTTTTCAATCGCTGCAGGCAGAGAGGTCAGCCGGAAGTTCGGATACCAGAGGCTGAGGTAGATTTGGTCGGCCATACTTGGTCTTATTTTAGACGCGCCCCCATTTTAGACGCGGGAGTGCATTTATCTGATGCAAGAGGTATTGGGGGCGTAGTCTATGTCAAAATTCTGAGTAGGGAGGGTAAAAGCAATGACGATAGAAATTCATCGGCCGGAGCTTGAGGCCCTGATCCGGGAACGAATGGAAGAGGGCGCGTTTCAAAGCATCGAGGATGCTCTTCTCGATGCGTTAAAGACCTCTACGCATCCTGAGGAAACGTGCGCAGAAACGGGCCGTACGGGAGCAGACCTTGTCGCGGCCCTGCAGTCGTCACCGCACAAGGAGATCGATCTTGAAACGGCACGCCACCCGCTGCCGGTGCGAGAAATTGAGTTCTGATGGCCTGGCTGCTCGACACGAATGTTCTGTCAGAGCTGCGCAGGCCGAGGCCTCATCCAAATGTCGTCGCGTTTGTGTCGAGTTGCCCGCTGGATCAGCTCTACGTGAGTGCCGTGACTCTGGCCGAAATACGATTTGGCATTCAGCTCGTAAATGATCCGGCGCGGCGAGCCGACCTGGATCGCTGGCTTGCGCTCAAGGTACGTCCCATGTTCAGGGGCCGAGTACTTCAGGTAACCGAGGACATCATGCTGGAGTGGCGGTTGCTGGTTGAGGAAGGCCGCAAGACGGGGCACACTTTCTCGCAGCCGGATTTGATGATTGCTGCGACGGCAATTTATCACGGGCACTCCGTCGTTACTCGCGACCGGAGCGAATTCGAAAGAGCTGGCGCACCGGTGGTCAATCCCTGGGATTGACCACCCTGTCGCGTTACTGCGAATAAGGCAACTTACTTCTAAGGCAACTTACTTCGTTAACGGCGTAAGGATTTCGGCAAATACGTCGGGGGTGTTGTCGACGCGCTTGAGCACGGGATATTTTTCTCCGCCGTGGTAGTCGATGTGGACGGTGCGGAAGTAGCCGGTGTTTTCAACGATGAAGTCGATGGGCTGGGTTGTTCCCTTTGCGGCTTTGAGGGCCAGAGCGAGGACAGGGCCGGAGAAGGCGCGGTTGTTGACGGCGATGATTTTTTCTCCGGGGCCGAGGCCGGCTTTGAAGGCGGGCGAATTGAAGAGGACGTCGGCGATGGTTCCGTCGGGACGGGCGGTGAGGCCGATGGAGAAGCTGGCGTCGACGGCATGGCTGCGGCCGAGGATGGCGCGCTGGTAGGCGGTGGGCTTGTCGGTGTAGGTGAGTTCGTATCCAGCCTGGGTGATGCCTTCGAGCGGGGCATGGGGCGCGGTTGAGGTGAGGCGCTCGCGGAGGAAGCCTGCCCAGTTGTTGGGAACAACCTGGTTGAGGGTGGCGACGAGCTCGTCGAAGTCATAGGGGACGACTTCGGGCGGAGTGTTGCCTCCCTTGCCGAGGAAGAGCACGCAGAAGTCGTGGAGGCTCTTCTTGCCGCCGGTGAGCTTGCGGATGGTGGTGTCGACGTCGAGCCAGATGAGTGCACCCTCCGCGTAGTAGTCCTGGCCGCGACGCCAGTTGCTCCATTCGCGGCTAGAGCCGCGCAGGATGGAGGAGGAGACAGCGGTGTCTTCGAGGTCGCGCCAGGTGCGGCCGGGTTTGGTGTCGAGGGTTGCCGCGGAGTAGGCGAGGGCTTCGCGGAACTGCTCGGGTGTGGTGAAGCCGCTGCGCACGGCGAGGACTTCGCCGAGGTATTGGGTCATGCCTTCGTAGACCCAGAGCAGGTTGCCTTTCATGGGCGTGGAATAGTCGGGCGTGGCGAGGCCGATAGGACGGCGGTATTTGCCGTTCCAGGAGTGGGTGTACTCGTGCGGGAGAAGGTCGCCGACGAGCGGGGCGAGCGATTCGTCAGAGAAGGCGTGCTCGGGCGTGCGGTTGTCGCTCGATTGATGATGCTCGAGGCCGTTGCCTTCTTCGACATCACTGAGGCCGAGGAGGAAATGGTAACTGTTGTAGTGACGAGATGCGTACATCGCTCCAGCTTCGCGGACGAGCTTCGAGAGAGAGTCAAGCATGGCGGGTTTTAGGTCGAGGTCTTCGGGAGCATCGGCAGCAACGTCGAGGTAATGCTTCGGGGTCACGTCGGGGGCGAGCGGGATCTCGCGGAAGTATTTGCCGGCGATGACGGGTGAGTCTTCGAGCATCTCGATGGTGGTCTGGGCGAAGTGGGTGGTGTCGCCGTCGGTGGAGGTGGGCGTGAGGGCGGTGCCGAGCTTCCATCCGTCGGGAAGCTTGACGGAGGGGATGACGGGGATGTCGCGGACGGGGATGCCGGCGGGATAGAGGAGAAGCTCTTCCCACTCCATGGTGGTCTGCAGGCCGCTGGTGGAGCCGTCGGTGCTGCTTACGGTGTTGCCGGGGACGGCGAGGAAGTCGGCGTGGATGTCGAGCTTCGAGACGCCTTGCGGGACGTCGATGTGGAAGGCGTGGAGATCGACGTCATCACGCTGCCAGGGGATTTCCGCGCCGTTGGCGCGAACGACGAGGCCGGTGAAGTTGTCGATGGGGCCGCTGGGACGGTGATTTCCGGGAACCCACTTGACGGTGGTGAGGGTGACGGGTCCGGGAGAGACAGGGATTTCGATCTCGGCGTGAAGGAGCTTACGCGGCACGTCTGTGAGGTCAGCGGTGATGAGAACGGGCTGGCTGGGAGCCTGGGCGAAGGTAAATGTGGCAAGAATTGTGACGAATGGCAGGATGAAGGCGCGCAGAGGTGCTTGCTCGAACACGGATGTCTCCTGAAAAGGGCTGGAAGCAAGGGTAGCATTGCGGTGCGCTCTATACTGGTTGCGCTAAATTTTTTCGAGGCGAGAGGATCACCCTATGACAAAACTTTCTCCGCTCCTGGCCGCACTGCTGGCGGGAGCGATTTCTCTATCTGCACTGGCTGCCAATGATGATGATGTGCCGGATGCCAAGGCTAAAGCGAATCCAACCACGACGCCTGTTGCGGCGGTTGCTCCCGACTCGACGACGGAAGGCTCGGTAACGGCCGGTGGAACAACGATCGCGTACAAGGCGGTCGCGGGGACGATTACCGTGGGCGCGACAGAAGAGGAGGATGCGCAGCTCGGTTCCGATGGCAAGCCACTGCCGGATACGGAAGCGGCGCTGGCGGCTGCGGCGTCGAAGGATCCGAAGGATGCGCCGCCGGTCGCGCGCATGTTCTACGTGGCCTATTTCAAGAAAGATGCCAAGGCAGAGGACCGGCCGATTACGTTTCTGTATAACGGCGGACCGGGCAGCTCGACGGTGTGGCTGCACATGGGGTCGTTCGGGCCAAAGCATGTGGTGACGGCGGATGACAAGCACCTGGCGGGTGCTCCGTACAAGCTGGTGAACAACGAGTACAGCCTGCTGGATGTGAGCGACCTGGTGTTTATCGATATGCCGGGAACGGGCTTTGGGCGGCTGGTGGGCAAGGATAAAGAGAAGGCCTTCTGGGGCGTGGATGAAGATGCGCACGCCTATGCACGCTTTATCGCGCGGTTCATCAGCAAGTACAACCGCTGGAATTCACCGAAGTATCTTTTCGGTGAGAGCTATGGAACGACGCGGTCGGCGGTGGTGTCGAACATTCTGGAGAATGAGAAGAGCATCGATCTGAACGGGGTGATTCTGCTGTCGCAGATCTTTAACTTCACCTCGGATATTGACGGGGCGCGGAGTAATCCGGGTATCGATCTGCCTTTCGAACTGGCGCTGCCGACCTATGCGGCGACGGCGTATTACCACCACAAGCTGCCGAATCAGCCGGCGGCGATGGAGCCGTTTCTGAAAGAGGTGGAAGACTTCGCGATGGGCGAGTATTCGCATGCGCTGGCGCAGGGGACCGATCTTTCGGCAAGCGAGAAGCAGACGGTCGCGGAGAAGCTGCACAACTATACGGGGCTGCCGGTGGCGTATCTGCTGAAGGCGGATCTGCGGGTGAGCGGCGGAGGGTTTGAGAAGAATCTGCAGGACGATGAGGACCTGACGACGGGAAGGCTGGATACGAGGTTCTCGGGGCCAACGCTCAATCCGCTGAGCGAAGAGGCGGAGTATGACCCGCAGAGCTCAGCGATTTCGTCGGCGTATGTGTCGCTGTTCAACGACTACGTGCGGCGCGACCTGAAGTATGGCGAAGGTCAGACGTATCTGCCGATGGCGGATTTCGGGTCGGCGCAGTGGGACTTCAAGCACGATGGCAATACGCTCAATCTGAATGTGAGCGCGGATCTGGCGACGGCGATGAAGACCAATCCGAGGCTGAAGGTGATGGTGAACGGCGGGTACTACGACCTGGCGACTCCGTTCTATTCAGCGATGTATGAGGACAAGCATCTGCCGATTCCGGAGAGCCTGGCGAAGAATATTCAGTATGACTGGTACGAGTCGGGGCACATGGTGTATGTGCGCGATGAGTCGCTCGAGAAGCTGCACGACAGAGTGGCGGCGTTTATCAAGAGCACAGAAGCGGGGAATATGTAGAGGCTACCGCAAAAAAGCCACGCCTATTGAAAGAGGGTGGAGATCCTCGCGAGCACGTCATCGATGATCTCCGCCGGCACACTTTCCAGCCTGCGTGCCTGGCGCGCGGCGAGATCGAGGGGGCGGGGCTGGTCGCAGCGGATGACTCCGGTGGTGCGTGTTCCGGCCCCGGCAAGCGAGACAGTAAACCCGGCGTTGCGTGCAAAAGTTCCACCGGTGGTAATGGGCACGACGATCGGCACGTGGGTGAGCAAGTTAAAGGGGTCCGGGGAAACTACCAGGACGGGCCGTGTGCCCTGCTGCTCATGGCCTTGGGTGGGGTCGAGGGAGACCAGGTAGATATCGCCGCGCTTCACAATTCGCGCCCAACGGGAGGCAGGTCAATCCACGCGCGGTCTTCGTCTGAGATTGCGGCGTTCGGATCGCATTGGGACAGAAGTTCATCGAGCGTGTACCGAGGCTTCACCCGGGGATCGATGACCAGGTGCTCTCCATCGACGGAAAGACCGACGGTTGATCCCGCGTGCAGATGAAGCAGATCAAGGATGGCAGGCGGCACAGCGAGCATGATAGAGCCGCCGACCTTGCGCAAGTTCGTGGTATGCATGGCCTTCCTCCAGTTATACAAAAGTATAACATGTTTGAGTTGGCCCCGAGATTTGGATAATGCTTGACCCTCCAGTTAGTGGAGACCCGATAAAGGAACCATGCTGAAGATCGGCGACTTCTCGGCGCTGTCGCAGGTTTCGATCAAGACGCTGCGCTATTACGACGAGTCCGGGCTGCTCAAGCCGGCGCATATCGATCCGGAAAATGGGTATCGGTATTACCTGGCGAGCCAGCTCTCGCAGCTTCACCGCATTCTCGCTCTGAAGGACTTCGGGTTTTGTCTGGAGCTGATTGCGGAGGCACTGAAAACTGGTGTCACGGCGGAGCAGATGCGGGGGATGCTGCTGCTGCGGCAGGCGGAGCAACGGAAGCGCGTCGAGGATGAGAGCGATCGTCTCAGCAGACTCAACAGCCGGATCCGGCTGATCGAACAGGAGGGTCGCATGGCCTACGATGTGCTTTTGAAGACTGTGCCCAAGCAATGGATCGCGTCCGTGCGGGAGACGATTCCTGCGTACAACACTGTCGGAAGTCTTTACGGGAAGGTGTCGGCGGGACTGGGGCCCTCGATGTCGGCGGTCCAGTACGGGGTGGCGCTGTGGCATGATCCCGAGTTCAAGGAGAGCAATGTGGACGCCGAGGCGGGATTTTATCTTAAGCAGAAGATGCCCGCGGGAGATGGCGTGAATGTGCATGAGCTTCCCGAGACGACGATGGCAAGCACGATGCACAACGGCTCGTATCAGCGGCTGCCGGAGGCGTATGATTCGCTGCTCAAGTGGGTGGCGGAGAACGGGTACCAGGTGGCGGGGCCGATTCGGGAACTGTATCTGAAGATCTCGATGCCGGTGCGGCAGGACGATGAGTCGTACGTGACAGAGATCCAGGTGCCGGTGGCGAAGGCATAGAAGGGGGATTCCCACGTCTCAGAATCGAGACGTGGGGCACCCGGGATCGTGGCCTGTTCGCAGCCTCTTCGCGAAAGAGCGATCGTCGAATACACTTCCGTGCATGTTCCGGATAAGGTTCGTAATTGTCACTACTGCGTTGTGCTCTGCGCTCGTTGCTTCGGCGCAGAGTTTTTCTGTTTCTTTCCCAGCGGCGCGAAGCGCGCAGCCACTCGACGGGCGGGTGCTGCTGTGTCTTTCGACGGATGACTCTGAGGAGCCGCGCAACCAGATCAACGACACGCCGAAGTCGCAGATGGTGTTTGGCGTGACGGTGGATGGATTGAAGCCGGGCGAGCCGGTGGTGGTGGATGACAAGGCGTGGGGATATCCGATACGGAGCCTGAAGGATGTGCCGCCGGGCGAATATACGGTGCAGGCGGTGCTGAACAAGTATGAGACTTTCCATCGCAGCGATGGGAAGGTAGTGAAGCTGCACATGGACCAGGGCGAGGGGCAGCACTGGAATATCTCACCGGGGAATTTGTACAGCAAGCCGCAGAAGGTGACGGTGAAGCCGGGCGGCGACGTGATTGCGGTGTCGATGGATCAGGAGATTCCGCCCATCCCCGAGGCGAAGGACACGAAGTACATCCGGCACATCAAGATTCAGAGCGAGCTGCTGACGAAGTTCTGGGGACGGCCGATGTATCTGTCAGCGATTGTGCTCGTCCCTGAGGGATTCGACGAGCATCCGAATGCGCACTTTCCGCTGATTATTTTTCACGACCACTTTGTGGATGGGTTTGACGACTTCCGGACGGAGCCGCCCGATCCGAACCTGAAGCCGGACTATAGCGACAGGTTTCATATCTCGGGCTATGACCGCATTCAGCAGCAGGAGGCATACAAGTTTTATCAGCAGTGGATCAGCCCGAAGTTTCCGCGGGTGCTGATCGTCAAGATTCAGCATGCGAATCCGTATTATGACGATTCGTATGCGGTGAACTCGGCGAACGTGGGTCCGTATGGGGATGCGATTGAGACGGAGCTGGTTCCGGCGATCGAGAAGAAGTTTCGCGGCATCGGGCAGGGGTGGGCGCGCTTCCTGTATGGCGGATCGACGGGCGGGTGGGAGTCGCTGGGCGTGCAGATTTTTTACCCCGATCATTACAACGGGACGTTTGCGGCGTGCCCTGACCCGATTGATTTTCACGAGTACACGAATATCGATCTCTACGACGACAAGAATGCGTTCTTCCTCTATGGCGCGCATAAGCAGGTTGCGCAGCCGGCGATGCGGGATTACCTGGGACACACGTTCATAACGACGGAGCAGATCAATGGGTACGAGCTGGCGCTGGGCGACCATGGGCGATCGGGCGAGCAGTTCGATATCTGGCAGGCAGTATACGGGCCGGTGGGCGAGGACGGGTATCCGCAGCCGATTTTCAACAAGGAGAGAGGCGAGATCGATCACAAGGTCGCGGAGTACTGGCGCGAGCACTATGACCTGGAGGCGATTCTGGAGAAGAACTGGAGCACGCTGGGGCCGAAGCTCGAGGGGAAGATTCATATCTATGTAGGCAGCGCGGATACGTACTTTCTGAACAACGCCGTGTACCGGATGCAGGATTTTCTCGATAAGACGACGAATCCTCCGTATGGCGGCGAGGTGAAGTATGGAGATCGCGCGGAACATTGCTGGAATGGCGATCCGAAGCTACCGAATTATCTTTCGCGGCTGCACTACAACACGATGTATCTGCCGATGATCATGGAGCGCATTGAGAAGACTGCTCCGCCGGGAGCGGATGTGACGAGCTGGAGATACTAGGGACTGGCCATCCGGGCGAACTGCCGAGACGCTATCGGTTCATACGAAGCATCTTCGCGAGCATGCCGGTCCAGGTGTCGGCGTCTTCGGAGGTGAGCGCCATGCGGCGAATGAGCTTGCGGATGCGTTCTTCGGTGGCGGCTTCGGTGCCGGGCTTGATGTATCCACTGAGGCGCAGGGCTTGGAGGAGTGCTTGCTCGGTGCGGGCGAGCTCTGCGGCGGTGGCGCCGGTGATGGTGTGTTGAGTTACGGGTGGGGTGTCTGTGCGGATGAGTTCGTAGAGACAGACGGCGACGGCCTGTCCAAGGTTCATGGAGATGTGCTCGTCGCGGGTGGGGATGCGCATGAGCCAGTGGCAGTAGCTGAGATCGTCGTTGGAGAGGCCGCGCTTTTCCGAACCGAAGAGCAGCGCGGCGCGAGCGCCCGCGGCAACGTGATCGCGGATGAGTTGGCCGCCGGATTCGAGGAGGTGGATGGGCTGTTCGAGCTGGCGCGATCCGACCGCGGTGGTGCCGACGACGAGAGAGCAATCGGCAATGGCATCGGGGAGGGCGGCGAATTCTTCGGCGCTCTCGAGAAGGTCGGGCGCACCGACTGCGGAACGGGCTTCGCGGAAGGCAATCTGGTAACGGTTGACGACGCGGAGGCGGAGGAATCCGAAATTGCTCATGGCCCGGGCGGCCGCTCCGATGTTGAGCGGATTGCGCGCGGCGACGAGCACGATGACGATGCGGTCGAGCTGGTCTTTCGTCAGCAAGGCAAACTACGGCCCGATTACTCAGGCCACTGGCTGAGCGCAGTGCGCGCAGCGATGGGCGGCGGCGGGGATATCGCTCAGGCACTCCGGGCAAGGCTTCATGGCTGGAGGTTCCGCTGCCACGGGCTTGAACTTCGCGAGCAACTTGCCAAGCGGCATCACCACGAAGAAGTAGATGGCTGCAGCCACGAGCAGGAACTGAATGACGGCGTTGAGGAAGTTTCCGTATTTGATCTGGGCGCAGGCGTTCGCGACTTTTGGATCGTTGGTGACGACGCATGCGTGGCTGTGCACGACCAGCACCAGGTAGGAGAAATCGGGCTTTTGCACGATGGCTGCAATTGCCGGGTTGATCAGGTCGGTTACCAGCGAGTTCACGATTCCGCTGAAGGCGGCGCCAATGACGACGGCGACGGCCAGATCAACGACGTTGCCGCGAAGGATGAAGTCACGAAAACCTTTCAGCATCGGTTGGCTCCTTTGAGGCTTGCTTTAGTTGTGGTGCGACGCGTGATTCGGGCTGTTGTACGGACGATGCCATGCTACCGCATCCGCAGATGCTTTGAGGTTGCTTTCAGGGCGCTTTGAGAGCGGCGCGAGTGGCGCGGCTGGCGAGATGCGAGGGGTTCCAGTAGACTGCTCGGTGGTTTTGACCTGTTTTTTTGGCTGGGAGGGTTGAAGTTGAACAAGGTGGTGGAGAGCGCGGATGCGGCTGTCTCCGATATTCCCGACGGCGCGACGCTGATGGTGGGCGGGTTCGGGTTGTGCGGGATTCCCGAGAACCTGATTGCGGCGCTGGTGCGGCGCGGGGTGAAAGGGCTGCGGACGATCAGCAATAACATGGGCGTGGACCAGTTCGGCATGGGGCGGATGCTGGAGACGGGGATGATTGTCGGGCACACGGGCAGCTATGTGGGTGAGAATCGGCTGCTCGAAGAGAAGGTGCTGAAGGGGGAGATCGATCTGACGCTGATCCCGCAGGGGACGCTGGCGGAGCGGATACGGGCAGGCGGAGCGGGGATTCCGGCGTTTTTTACTCCGGCGGGCGTGGGCACGCTGGTCGCCGAGAACAAGGAGACGCGGGAGTTCGAGGGCAAGCTGTATCTGCTGGAGCACTGGCTGCGGGCGGATTTTGCGCTGGTGAAGGCGTGGAGGGGCGACACGGCGGGAAATCTTGTGTACAGGAAGACGGCGCGGAATTTCAATCCGATGATGGCGACGGCGGCGAAGATCACGATTGCCGAAGTGGAGGAGCTGGTCGAGCCAGGGAAGATCGATCCGGATCACGTGGTGACGCCGGGGATCTATGTGAAACGGATTCTGAAGGGCGAGGAGTACGAGCGGCGCATCGAACGGCGGACGGTGCGTAAGGCGTGAGCGACCTGCCCTGAATTCTCTCTTCGGAAATTAGAGCGTTAGAGTGAACCCACACAAAGCCAACACCGGGCTTTGAGTGGGGCACCCGCAGCCGCCGTTACGCGCCGCCGGAGAGCATCTTTACGAGCTGGTAGTAGAAGTCGAGGCCGCGGTAGTAAGAGACGATGGGAAGGCGCTCGTCCCGGCCATGGGCGCGGACGTCGTTGGTTTCGATGGCGATGCCGGAGACTCCGTAGCTGGGAATGCCGGCGGCGTTGGTGTAGACGCTGTCGGAAGCTCCGGTGGACATGGTGGGGATGACGGGCGCGCCGGGCCACATTTTCGCAGTGAGCTGCTCGATGGCGGACATGAGCTCGGAATTGAGCGGCGGCGGCGGGAGCTGCTTGCGGTCGGGTGCGACATCGAAGACTTCGCCGGCGTCATTGACGTAGCGCACGGTGACCTTGGATTCGTCGAAGATCTGGATGAGCTGCTGGCGGATCTCTTCGAGGGAATGGCCGGGGAGGATGCGGCAGTTGACGTTGGCCTGCGCGAGCTGCGGAAGGGCGTTGTTGGCGTCTCCGGCCTGGAGGCGCGTGGCGACGCAGGTGGTGTGCATCATGGAGTTCCACTCGGGATTCTCGGAGAGACGGGCGATGGCGGCGGGATCGGGTTTGGGCGCGAGGATGGCCTTGAAGGCGGTGGCGCGCTCGCTGGTCTCAAGAGTACTGAGGCGCTTGAAGTAGGCGCGGGTGACGGCGTTCAGCTCGAAGGGAAACTGATAGTGCTGCAGGCGGACGAGAGCGTCGGCGAGGTGGTAGATGGCGTTGTCGGGGACGGGTAGCGAGCTGTGGCCGCCGGGATTGGTGACGGTGAGCTGGTAGTCGCCGTAGAGCTTTTCGGTGGCGTCGACGTCCATTGAGATGGGCTTGCCGTTTTCGAGGTCGACACCGCCGCCGTCGGGATTGATGACATATGCGGCGTCGATGAGATCGCGGTGGTTCTTGACGAGCCAGTCGACGCCGTTGGACTTGCCGCCTTCTTCGTCGGCGGTGAAGGCGACGATGAGATCACGGTCAGGCTTGTAGCCCTCCTGCCTGAGGCGGATGAGGGTGGTGGCCATGATGGCGTCGTTGTCCTTCATGTCCTGCGTGCCGCGTCCGTAGTAGTAGCCGTCTTTCTCGATGAACTTGAAGGGGTCGGTGGTCCAGTCGGAGCGGCGCGCCTCGACGACGTCGAGATGACAGATGAAGAGGATGGGCTTCTCTTTGCCGGTGCCGTGGTAGCGGACAACGAGATTCTGCTTGCGATCGTTGGGTCCGCCGAGATAGAGGTCGGAGGGAGAGAAGCCGGCGTCGAGGAAGCGCTGCTGAAGGGCCTTGGAGGCGGCGGAGACGCTGCCGACGGAATCGGTGGTGTTGATCTCGATGAGTTGCTGAAAGATGTCGCGGGCAAGCTTGCGGGTCTGGTCGTCAACTTGCGCGACGGCCGTGTTCGGCGAGACGAGCGCGGCGGCGACGAGTGCGGAGGTGAGAGCGGAAGAGATGCAGGCGGGCAGCTTGCGACAGGACGCGGACTTCGGCATGAAAAGAGCTTCCTCGATCGGTTGGGGATCTGTAGGAAACACAGTATCAGAATCGCGAATGAAGAATCGCGACGGGTATAGTGTTGTCATTCCGGTATGAGAGCTTCGTGCACGCGCATTCTTGTTTCGGCGGCGGTTTTGTGCGCTGCTGCGTTTGGCCAGGACCAGACTCCGATCGGCATCGCCAAGTTGAACAAGCCTCCGATGGCGCTCGATGAGTTTATGAACACCTCGGAGATCAGCGAGGCGAAGATTGCACCGGATGGGTCGGCGGCGGTGATGGCCGTGACCGCTCCGAACTGGCAGGAGAACCGCTTCGATGAGGATC
>Ga0335075_10004704_pt1 | contig 21274 bp, 26 predicted proteins | sample Lox_Sample_24_FD_206723 | JGI IMG/M metagenome (GOLD analysis project Ga0335075, IMG submission 206723) | Soil microbial communities from Loxahatchee National Wildlife Refuge, Florida, United States - Lox_Sample_2.4 | ecosystem: Environmental > Terrestrial > Soil > Wetlands | place: USA...
ACCGATCAATTCAGCGATCGACGCCATCTATTTCAGCGTGGTGACGGGCGCCACGGTCGGCTATGGCGACATCCACCCGGTCGACCCGTGGGCGAAGATCCTCGTCATCGCGCAGATCCTCCTCAGCCTCGTCTACACGATCTTCTTCTTCTCGGTGGCGGCGAGTTTTTTGAGAGGGCCGGAGGAGAGGAGGTGAGTGGGCGCATGCTCCGATACGCTATAGCCGTTGCACTGACTCTTGTGGCGTGGACCGCCCTCGCCGCCGACAATCCGCCGTTCGAAAAATATCCGGTCGACGTTTATTCGGGGCCGGTTGTCAAACCGGTCCTCGACACAGCCGACAAGCGCGAATTCAAAACGCGCATCACCGAAGCCGCAAAAGGTCCGGTGAACTTTGCGGGCAAGTTCATCCTTGCGCTGTGGGGCTGCGGCGCATCATGCTCGATGGGCGCCACGATCAACGCCGAGACCGGAGAGGTCGCGTTTCTCGACTGGACGATCTGCTGCGATCAGGGCGACGGCGAGCGCGTCGACTTCCGCGCCAACAGCACGCTCATTGTGTTGCGTGGACTCCTGAACGAAGAGGGCGACAACACGACCCACATGTTTGAGTTCGACGGGACGTTTCGTGAGGTCACGGAACTGCGGTAGTTCAATCCGGGAATTATCAGCTTGAAGAAGGCCCTCATCGCTGCGCTTCTCGTGTTCGCTCCGCCATGCGCGGCCATGGAGAAGAATTCTGGAATGCTGGAGGTGTTTGCGGCGGACAGTGAAGCCACGTCCGAGGAAATCGCAGCCGTTGAACGAGCGGCGTGGATCGCAAATAACGTCAAGAACTCCGATTGCTTTCGCGAATTTATGGCGGGGCGCAAACTCATAGAAACCAATGGCCGGACGCCTGACGAGGTTGCCGCTCATCTGCAATCGATTGCGGGAGCCGTGCCGGTTTCATTCTACTTTCGCTGCCTCACCGCATCCCAAAAGTGCAATTCACCCACGGCGGCGATTGCCTACCGTCAGCCGCCGGACCCTGCGGTGTTTTTCAATCGCGCATACTACGACGTGACCAGCGCGGACTTCGATATCTATGAACTGGCAGGGTCACTCGCCCACGAAGCCCTAGGGCATTCGCTCGGCGGCTACGACCACGCATTCGACTGGACTCCGGATCGCGACTTCTCGGTCCCGTACTCGATCAGCGGGGCGAGCAGCAGGAACGGCGATGCCTTTCAACATTGCCGTCAAACGCTCGGTTACTCAGACTAGGCCTCGCGCTGTGGGGCTGCGGGGGCGTCATGCTCGATAGGCGTCGCGATCAACGCCGAGACGGGAGGTCGCGTTTCTCAACTGAGTGTCGCTAGTTCGACTTGATCCACAGCGAGCATTGAATGAAGAGACCGGATTGTCTTGTGAATGAGGCGTAGCTTGCGCGCCGGAAGCCGGCCCCTAGCTTCGCGGTGTTGCGTTTGTACGCCCCGAGTTCCCCCCAGATATATCGCCATTCCGATTTCTTGGTGTTGGGAACGAAAGTCGCGCGGAAAAGCACTGCACCATTTTGCGGGTCGTCGTAGTTCGAGCCGTTCTTGCAATCCAGTTTTGTCATCAGCTTGCCTGCTCGGCTCTGCTCGCGGCTGTATTTCCGAAACTGGTTATCAGTCAGCCAGCCCGATGTCTCAGCGGCAGCCGGTGCGGCTACAACCAGGGTCGCGATCAAAAGAGCAAGACGCGTCATGTAAGTCGCACGAAGAATGTTCATCATAACCGGCAAGATGAGCCCCTAAATTGCAGTGCTGTATTCTTCTGCCCACCGCATGCCTACAGGATCAGAAAACCTTTTTCGAGATTTTTATATTAGCGATTCTGACCGGCGGCGCGCTTCAGTGGCGCGATGTCAAAAGGGGGTGCGATCGTCACGGCCGCTCCATCTATTTCAGCGTCGTGATCGGCGCGAACGTCGGCTGTGGCGATATCCACGCGGTCGACCCGTGGGCGAAAATCCTCGTCATCGCCCAGATCCTGCTCAGCCTTGTCTACACGATCTTCTTCTCGGTGGCGGCGAGTTTCTTGAAGGGGCCGGAGGACAGGCGATGAGAGGGTGGAGGTCTACGCGAAAACTGGCACAATTTCACGCCCCTTTGTCCGAAGCGGCAATCCAACGCCTGTACACTGCAACGCCTTTACCGCTGGCCGGCGGTTGGGAGGCTATGCTCCCGTACTTGTAAACCGCTCTTCAATAGTATCCCTGAGCTGTCGCAAGTCGGTCGTCTCGGGCCCACTTACAAGGAGATGAGCGTGTCCCTGACTTCGCTGATCTAATTTCACAGCACCGACACCTGGAAAGGCTAGCGCCGCAGACTTAGCCCACTGCACCACCTCGTCAGGGACATTCCTGAGACAAAAATCCAACATACCGGGCTTCAAACGTGGCGGAACGCGACTGCGAATTCGCCTACTGGCGCTTCCGCCGCCGGTCTGTTCAATCTGCGCGGTCACCACTCCGCGTTCGAGCAGGCCTTTCAGACCACGAAGCTCCTCCAGTATATATTCGCTCTCCGACACTTCCTTGCGGTCCAATTTGGGAACTTTAAACTCACCGAAGTGCTTAAGAAAGGTAGTGAAATTCTTATCGGACAGAGCCGCCTGATGGGTCTTATTGATCTTGTCTGATAGGCGTTCCTTGAAGTCGACAATGCGAGCGAAGCGAAGATCCCTTGGATACTCGATGTGCTCAATGGCAGACGTATCAAAATTATAAGGGGTCGCATCGTCCTTGACGATGATCGTTGGCTTGTCAAACGCCAGACGAATTCCCAACTCAAACATCACATTCGGATTTCTTCCACTAACATCGCAAACTATGATCGGGTTCTCATAGAGGTTTTGAATTATTCGCTTATGGATGATACCACTTTCATCTGCATCACTGACAAGCATCGGTTCGAAGCCGGCTTCTTCGATAGCTTCGCTGAATATTTCCTTCACTTCTGACCGATGATCTGCGGAACACCCGTCAATAGCCGAAATCGGCATTACGATCCCACATCGCTCCTTGATAATCGCTGCGGTCGCCTTATCCACCGACTTGTTCTCCTTTCAAGGGAATAGGCCAATAGTCGTTGAAAACCTTTGAAAATCAAGGGACGGACTGGCTCCGTGATATTTCTCTGCAAAGAAATCTATTGGAGATTCTGGTGCCCCCGGACGGGATCGAACCGCCGACCTTCGGTTTACAAAACCGCTGCTCTACCAGCTGAGCTACAAGGGCACTCGCGCGCCGGGTTACCACATCCCGCGTTTCAGTAAAGTCAAATGTCCGGGCTGGGTTAGCGCAAAAGCGCTGCTTTGCAGGCATCACGGGGCGTGATACCCCCTGCCCCCACCGCCCGCTTGGACGAGATCATGGCACGCCGACCCGAAACCTTTGCTTTCGTCTCGTCCGACACGCCGGATGCGCGCGCGGCCGCCAAAACGCTCGCCAAAAAATATGGCGACGTGACGCGGGCCGACGCCGACGTGATCGTGGCGCTCGGCGGCGACGGTTTTCTCCTTCAGACGCTGCGCGAGACGATGGGCAGCGGCAAGCGTGTCTACGGCATGAACCGCGGCACGGTCGGCTTCCTGATGAACGAGTACCGCGAGGAGAAGCTGCCGGAGCGCATCGCGCGCGCCACCGGCGAGACGATCCGGCCGCTGGAGATGGAGACGGTGACCGCCAAGGGCCGCAAGGCCAAGGCGCTCGCCATCAACGAGGTGTCGCTGTTCCGCCAGTCCTACCAGGCGGCCAAGCTGAAGATCACCATCGACGGCAAGGTGCGGCTGGCCGAGCTGATCTGCGACGGCATCATGGTGGCTACGCCCGCCGGTTCCACCGCCTACAATCTCTCCGCGCACGGGCCGATCCTGCCGCTCGATGCGCCCTTGCTGGCGCTGACGCCGGTTTCGCCGTTCCGGCCGCGGCGCTGGCGCGGCGCGCTGCTACCCAACACGGCGAGCGTGACCTTCGAGGTGCTGGAGGGCGAAAAGCGGCCGGTGAACGCGGTTGCCGACCACACCGAGGTCAAGTCGGTGGTGTCGGTGACAGTGCGCGAATCGCCCGACGCCACCGCCACGCTGCTGTTCGACCCCAGCCATTCGTGGAACGAACGAATCCTGACGGAACAATTTCGTTACTGATGAAATTTTCAGCCTAGTGGCGCGTTATTAAGTTTAACACCCGGAAAAGCCCGGAACTCCGGGCATTTGTGTTGACAAAACCGCCGCTTGTCCGTATTGCGGCGCACAATGAGCGGGCTTCAAAAGCCGCGCGGCGGTGGTTGGGCCGCCCCTAGAGAAAAGCAAACCAAAACAGTGTCATCAGACCTCACCGCTCAAGAAGCGATTTCGTTTTCAGATTTGGGCCTTTCGCCCAAGGTCCTCTCCGCCGTCACCGACGCCGGCTATACCGTGCCGACACCGATCCAGGCCGGCGCCATTCCGCACGCGCTGCAGGGCAAGGATGTGCTGGGCATTGCCCAGACCGGCACCGGCAAGACGGCAGCCTTCGTGCTGCCGATGATCACGCGGCTGGAGAAAGGCCGCGCGCGGGCCAGGATGCCGCGCACGCTGATCCTCGAGCCGACGCGCGAACTCGCCGCGCAGGTCGAAGAGAACTTCATCAAATACGGCAAGAACCACAAGCTCAACATCGCGCTGCTGATCGGCGGCGTGTCGTTCGACGAGCAGGACAAGAAGCTCGAGCGCGGCGCCGACGTGCTGATCGCGACGCCCGGCCGCCTGCTCGATCACCGCGAGCGCGGCAAGCTGCTGCTCAACGGCGTCGAGATCCTCGTCATCGACGAAGCCGACCGCATGCTCGACATGGGCTTCATCCCGGACATCGAGCGCATCTGCGAGATGATCCCGTTCACCCGGCAGACGCTGTTTTTCTCGGCAACGATGCCGCCCGAAATCACCAAGCTGACGGAAAAGTTCCTGCACGCCCCGGTGCGCATCGAAGTGTCGAAGGCGGCAAGCACCGCCACAAGCATCGAGCAGAAGCTGGTCAAATCCGGCAACAAGCCGTGGGAGAAGCGCGCGACGCTGCGCGAACTGATCCGCGCGGAAGGCGACAGCCTCAAGAACGCAATCATCTTCTGTAACAGGAAGGTCGAGGTGTCGGAGCTGTTCCGCTCGCTGATCAAGTACGACCTGGATGCCGGCGCGCTGCATGGCGACATGGACCAGCGCGCGCGTATGGCCATGCTGGCGAATTTCCGTGACGGCAAGCTGAAGCTGCTGGTGGCCTCCGACGTCGCGGCGCGCGGGCTGGACATTCCCGATGTCAGCCATGTGTTCAATTATGACGTGCCGATCCATGCTGAAGACTATGTGCACCGCATCGGCCGCACAGGCCGCGCCGGGCGTTCCGGCAAAAGCTTCACCATCGTGACCCGCAACGACAGGAAATATCTCGACGCGATCGAGAAGCTGATCGGCAAGGACATCGAATGGCATGACGGCGACCTGTCGACCGTCGTGGAGAGCCCCGAGGAAGAGCGTCCGCGGCGCGGTAAGGAACGCGGCGGCAAGGGCCGCGAGCGCGCCAGTCAGGGTCGCGGCCGGGATCGCGCACCGCGCGGCGAAAAGCGCGAGCGCGCGCCACGTGAAACGGTGGCCGAGACGGTCGAGGCGATCGAGCCGCAGCCGGCGCCTGTCGTCGTTGCGGCGGAAGCGGTCGACGAGCGGCGTCAGCGCAAGCAGGCGATCAAGTCGGACAATGCAGGCCGCAAGCCCAAGCCCGATCACGGCCCCCGCGACGGCGGTCGTGACGCGCATCGCGGCGGCAAGCCGGACCGCGCCGAGATGAACCGGCGCCAGCGCGAGCGCGACGATGACGGCACCGTCGGTTTTGGCGACGATTTGCCGGCCTTCATGAAGGTCGTGGCCAAGGTCTAGGCCTTATTCCCGGCGCGCCGCGCCGCTTCGAACGCGATCTTCGTCCAGCGTTTCAATTCGTCCGGGTCGTCGATCGCCGCGTCGGGGATCGACCAGTAGGGCATCGCGACCGGCTTGTTCTTGCCCTCATAGACCCATTGCATCGAGCCGGCGGCCTCGAAGTCGGGCGCGCTTTCCTTGTCGGCCTTGAGCAGCACCTCGCCATCGACCTCCAGGCCGACGATCATGCCGTCGTGATAGATGCCCTTGCCGCCGAACATCTTCTTGATCGTCACCGGCCCAAGGCCGGCAAAGATGTCGCGGATCGCGTCGTCGTCCATGTCGCTCCTCACGGTCGCCGGAAACCGGAGCGAGGCTCAATCGTTTGGGTGCGAAGCGCAAGAGGAGACGAGCGGCGATGCCAAAACATCTTGACGGCTCCTGCCGTTGCGGCGCGGTGACGTTCAGCGTTGAGAGCAATGCGCCGGCACCCTACCAGCTCTGCTACTGCTCGATCTGCCGCAAGCAGCAGGGCGGCGGCGGATACGCGATCAACCTGTCCGGCATCGCCGATACGCTGAAGGTGAAGGGCAAGCGCCACCTCGGGCTCTACCGCGCCGAGATCAAGGACGACGAACATCCCGTGTGCGAGATCTCGTCCGGCGAGCGGCGCTTCTGCAAGAAATGCGGCTCGGCGCTGTGGCTCTACGATCCGAACTGGCCGGAGCTGGTGCACCCCTTCGCCTCGGCCATCGACACCGACCTGCCGAAACCTCCGTCCAGGACGCATGTGCTCATCAAATACAAGGCGAACTGGGTGGTTCCAAATATCCAGAAGGGCGACAAGAAATTCCAGCACTATCCGAGCCAGTCCATCGAGGACTGGCACCGGAAGCACAAGCTCTGGGTCGACTAGGCAAAAGGAGCTCCGCATATGCGGAGCTCCTTTTTGGGATGTCAGGCGGCCGACTGTCCGCCTTCTTCTTCCTCGAAGGAAATGGCGACGTCGGCATTGGCGGAGAGCCGGACGCGATTGTCGTCCACTGAAGCGACGAGTTCGAGCGGGATGTAGTGGTGGTGGCCTCTATGATGGCCCTCCCCGCTGTCCTTCTTCGTCAGCTTGATGCGATCACCCTCGACGCGATCAACGGTGCCGACATGCAGGCCGTCGGCGCTGATCACTTCGGAATGTTCGCGAATTTTGGATCTGTCGGCCATGATACGCTCCTCGAGTTGGAGCCTATCAACGCGCCGGCCGACGAAAAGATGCAGCGATATCAGGCCGCCGCGGCGCGGGCCTCGGCGAGCTTCTTCAGGTCGGCGGGCTTCAGCTCAACGCTCTCGCCGCAGCCGCAGGCCGAACTCTGGTTCGGGTTCCTGAAGGTGAAGCCGGTGCGCAGCGTGGTGACTTCGACATCCATCTCGGTGCCAAACAGGAAGAGAGCCGCCTCGGGCGCCACATAGACATGCGCGCCGTCGCGCTCGACATGATCGTCGCCGGGCTTGGGTTCGGTCACCAGATCGACCGTATACTCCATGCCGGCGCAGCCGCCTTTCTTGATGCCGAGGCGCACACCCCTGGCACCGTCGCGCGACGAGACGATCTCGCGCACCCGCTGAGCGGCCTGATCGGTGATGCTGATGACGGCAAAACCCATTGCAAACTCCACTTCCCACGGGTTCAAGGCCCGCAGAGTGCCATTACGCCCCTAAAATGGTGAAGATTCGGCAAGTTCGCAACCCCAGAAAGGTGCGGAACCATGCCGTGGTTGAGCAGTTTTATCCGCGAGGGACGTCTATTCACGGACCAAACACGGAGATTTTCCAATGCGCAAGCTTGCCCCCGCTCTCGCCCTTGTCGCTGCAACCGCGTTCGCCGGAACGGCGCTCGCCCAGACGGTCGTCATCACGCCCGAGCAGCAGACGGTGGTCAGGGAATACATCGTCCGCGAGAAGGTCGACCCGACCCCGCTGATCGATTTCGACCTCAAGGTCGGCTCGGTGTTGCCGGATACGGTCGAAGTCCGCCGGCTCGAAGTGCCCGAAGTCGAGACCCAGTATGAGTATGTCTACACCGATCGCGGCACCGTGATCGTGGAGCCGGGCACCCGGCGTGTGATCCAGGTCATCGACTAAGCGGACCTAGTCGATTTGACCGAACGAGCGGTGAGGCTTTGCCTCGCCGCTCTTCTTTTAGCTTAGTTAGTACCAGCCGATGGCGACCTGCGCCTCTTCCGACATGCGGTCGGGCGTCCAGGGCGGATCGAAGGTCATGTTGACGTCGACGCGCGACACACCTTCGACCGCGCCGACGGCGTTCTCCACCCAGCCGGGCATCTCGCCTGCCACCGGGCAGCCGGGCGCGGTCAGCGTCATGTCGATCTTCACCGCGCGGTCGTCCTCGATGTCGATCCGATAGACGAGGCCAAGCTCATAGATGTCGGCCGGGATTTCCGGATCGTAGACTGTCTTCAGCGCGGCGACGATGTCGTCGGTCATGCGCGCCAGCTCTTCCTGCGGAATCGCGGAGGCCGAGAAGGTCTTTGCCGGCTCGTTGGCGGCGGCGGTTTCGGGGGCCGTGGTCTGATCGTCCATCATCGTCACGCGAAGAACTTTCGCGCCTTCTCCAGCGCCTCGGCCAAAACATCCACCTCGGCGCGCGTATTATACATGCCGAACGACGCCCTGCATGTGGAGGTGACGCCGAACCGTTTCAACAGCGGCTGGGCGCAGTGGGTGCCGGCGCGGACCGCGACGCCGGCGCGGTCGATCACCATCGACACGTCGTGCGCGTGGATGCCCTGCAACTCGAACGAGACGATCGCGCCCTTGTCGGGCGCATCGCCAAAGATGCGCAGCGAGTTGATGGCGCGCAGCCGCTCATGGGCATAGGTCTTCAGGTCGGCCTCATGCGCGGCGATGCGATCGCGGCCGACGGAATCCATATAGTCGAGTGCAGCCCCCAGTCCGATCGCCTGGACAATCGGCGGCGTGCCCGCTTCGAAACGGTGCGGCGGCTCGTTGTAGGTGACGACGTCTTCCGTAACCTCGACGATCATTTCGCCGCCGCCCATGAAGGGACGCATCGCCTCCAGCCGCTCACGCTTGCCGTAAAGCACACCGATGCCGGACGGGCCGTAAACCTTATGGCCGGTGAAGACATACCAATCACAATCAAGATCCTGCACGTCGACCGGCATATGCACGGCCGCCTGGCTGCCATCGACGAGCACGGGGATGCCGCGCGCATGCGCGATGCGGCAGATCTCCTTGATCGGCGTGACGGTGCCCAGCGCATTCGACATATGCGTGATGGCGACCAGCTTCGTGCGATCGGTCAGACATTTCTCGAAGTCGTCGAGATGGAAGCCGCCAAGGTCATCGACCGGCGCCCAGACCAATTTGGCGCCCTGCCGCTCGCGGATGAAATGCCAGGGCACGATGTTGGAGTGATGCTCCATGATCGAGATGACGATCTCGTCGCCCTCGCCGATATTCGGCATACCCCAGCCGTATGCGACCGTGTTGATCGCGGCGGTGGTGTTGGAGGTGAAGACGATCTGCTCGGCCGACGGCGCGTTCAGGAAGCGGCGGACGCTCTCGCGCGCCTTCTCATAGGCGTCGGTTGCGGCATTGGACAGGAAATGCAGGCCGCGGTGAACGTTGGCGTATTCCTGCGAATAGGCATGCTGGATAGCGTCCAGCACGGCCTTCGGCTTCTGCGCCGACGCGCCATTGTCGAGATAGACGAGCGGCTTGCCGTAAACCTCGCGCGCAAGGATCGGGAAGTCGCGGCGGATCGCCTCGACATCATACGCTTCCATGATCTTGGCGGGCGCGTTCATCGGTTCACCCGTGCGCGACGAACCAGTCGCCGAGCTTTGCTTCGAGCGCGTCGACCAGCTTCTCGTTGTCCAGCTCCTCGATCACCTCGGCAACGAACGCCTTCACCAGGAGGCCGCGCGCCGTCTTCTCGTCGATGCCGCGGCTCATCAGATAGAACAGATATGTCTTCTCGATCTCGGTGACGGTCGCGCCGTGACCGCAGGCCACGTCGTCGGCGAAGATTTCGAGCTCCGGCTTGGTCGAGAAATCGGCATCGTCCGACAGGAGCAGCGTGTTACAGGCCATCTTCGCGTCGGTCTTCTGGGCGATCTGGTGAACGTTGATGCGGCCCTGGAAGACGCCATGCGCCTTGCCCGTCACGACGTTGCGCACGACCTCGGTCGACGTCGTGTGCGGCACGGCATGGTCGAGCACCATGGTGACGTCGGTATGGGTCTCGCCGGCGAGCAGATTGATGCTGCGCAGCTTGAAGTCGGCACCTTCGCCCGTCGTCTTCACGCGGATCTCCTGGCGCACGAGCTTGCCGCCAGCGTTCATGACAAAGAGCGTCAGCTTGGCGTCCTTGCCGATCCAGGCGTTGAACTGGCCGAGATGCGTCACCGCGTCGGGTTGTTCCTGAACGATCAGCCAGGTGACATCCGACCCGTCGCCGATCACAAGATTGGTGACGGAGCTGACCAGCGCCTCGCCGACGCCGGTTTCGCGCTGGACGATTGTGACGGTCACGCCGCTGTCGATGCGCACCGCCTGACGGCTGTGGGTCTGACCGCCGGCATGCACGTTCTGCAACTCGATCGGCGCTTCGAAGGTGGCATCCTTCGCGATATCGAGGAACCAGCCGTCGGCGACGAAGGCCGTGTTGAAGGCGCCGACGGCGTCGTCGGAGCCTTGCAGGTCGAGTGCGGGAGCAAAGCTGCCGTCGAGCAGCTTTTCCGTCAGGCGCGTGACTGTCGCGCCCTCAATCTTCGGTGCTTTCTTCGGTGACGTGCCATTGAGCAGCGTCAGGACCGACGACCCCTCGATCAGCGCATCGACCTTCTTCGCGGCGGCGGCCGGATCGTAAGCGGGAACCTTGGTCAGCAGGCGCCGCAAATCCGTGTAATGCCAAGCCTCGACGCGGCGCGTCGGCAGGCCTGATTTGATGCGCTCGATCGCCTCGTCGCGCTTCACCATGACGGCAGCGTCGCCGGGAAGCTGGGTCAGGCGTTCGCCGAACGACTCGACGAGAGCCGCTTCGGCGGGCGTCAGTTGTGGGGCAGTATTGTGAATGTTCATCACGCTCACCCTAGGCGGCCTCACCGACGACGCCAGCATAACCCTCGGCCTCAAGCTGCATGGCCAGCGTCTTGTCGCCGGACTTCACCACCTGGCCGCGGAAAAGGACGTGGACGCTGTCCGGCACGATGTAATCGAGCAGCCGCTGATAGTGGGTAATGACGACGATCGCGCGATCGGGCGAACGCAGCGAATTGACGCCGTCGGCGACGATCTTCAGCGCGTCGATGTCGAGGCCGGAATCGGTCTCATCAAGGACGCAGAGCCGCGGCTCCAGAAGCTTCATCTGCAGGATCTCGGCGCGCTTCTTCTCGCCGCCGGAAAAGCCGACGTTCAGCGGACGCTTCAGCATGCCCATATCCATGCTGAGCGAGCCGGCCGCTTCCTTCACCTTCTTCAGAAGATCGGGAATCTTCAGTTCCGGCTCGCCGCGCGCCTTGCGCTGCGCATTCATCGCGACCTTCAGGAACTCCATGGTCGCGACGCCCGGAATCTCGACGGGGTACTGGAACGCCAGGAAGATGCCGGCGGCAGCGCGCTCGGCCGGGTCCATTTCGAGGACCGAATGGCCGTCGAAAAGGATGTCGCCTTCGGTGACCTCATAATCCTCGCGGCCGGCGAGGATGTAGGACAGGGTCGATTTGCCGGAGCCGTTCGGCCCCATGATCGCTGCGACCTCGCCCTTTTTCACGGTGAGGTTCAAGCCGCGAATGATCTCGGTGCCGTCCTCGGCGATGCGGGCGTGAAGGTTCTTGATCTCGAGCATTTGTTCTTTCCAGTTTTCTCTCTGCCGCGCCCACCGGCGCGGCGGCGTTTCAATCAGGTTCTGCGATCCCGCACGTATTCATTGTAGGTGATCGAGAAGTCGGTGTGTTTGCGGGCGGTCATGATGAACCACCAGGCCGAACCGCCGAAGCCGATGACAAAGACCGCGACCCATAACCAGACGGGCGCGACGAAGGCGAGGAATGCCGCGACGACCGCGGTGGCGATCATCGCCATGATGAAGGTGCGCGTGATCTTCCAGCCCTCCGGTGTGACAGGGTAGGAGCCCGAGCCGCCGTTCGAGCGGACGAAATAGATGCCAGGTGCCAGTTCGCGTGCCATCAACTCCTCCTCCTAGATGCCAAACGATGCGCGAATGAAAGGCAGCAGCGACGCCGCGCCGAGACCGACGACCACGCCCGCCACGAGGCGGTAGATCGCCGTCGGAAAAGCGGGCGAGAACAGCGCCAGGGCGCCGCAGATGATACCGTAGAAGACGAGCGTTACGGGATCCATCGCCTTACCCCTCCAGCGCGGCGCGGCCGAGCGCGCGCAATGCCGAAACAAGCGTCCAAAGCCAATCCACGATGGCGGTCAGCCAATTGTTCCACCTCTCCGTCCTTTCACGGAGATAGACGTAGCGATGCTTCGTGGATGGGCTCTTCATCGCTAGCCCACGCTGCCTTCCAGCGAGATGCCGATCAGCTTCTGCGCCTCGACGGCGAACTCCATCGGCAGTTCCTGGATGACCTCCTTGACGAAGCCGTTGACGATGAGCGCGATTGCTTCCTCTTCAGGAATGCCGCGCTGCATCACGTAGAACTTCTGGTCCTCGGAAATCTTCGAGGTCGTCGCTTCGTGTTCGAACTGGGCGGTCGAGTTCTTCGCCTCGATGTAGGGCACGGTGTGCGCCCCGCAATTGTTGCCGATCAGCAGGGAGTCGCAATTGGTGAAGTTGCGCGCGTTGGTCGCCTTGCGATGTGCCGAGACCTGGCCACGATAGGTGTTCTGGCTGAAGCCCGCGGCAATGCCCTTGGAGATGATGCGGCTCTTCGTGTTCTTGCCGAGGTGCAGCATCTTGGTGCCGCTGTCGACCTGCTGATAGCCGTTCGACACGGCGATCGAATAGAACTCGCCCTGGCTATCGTCGCCGCGCAGGATGCAGGACGGGTATTTCCAGGTGATGGCCGAGCCGGTCTCGACCTGCGTCCAGGAAATCTTGGAACGGTCGCCGCGGCAGTCGCCACGTTTGGTGACGAAATTGTAGACGCCACCCTTGCCCTTGGCGTCGCCCGGATACCAGTTCTGCACGGTCGAATATTTGATCTCGGCATCGTCCAGCGCGATGAGCTCGACGACCGCGGCATGGAGCTGGTTCTCGTCGCGCTGCGGCGCGGTGCAACCCTCGAGGTAGGAGACGTAAGCGCCCTCTTCCGCGATGATCAGCGTGCGTTCGAACTGGCCGGTGTTGCGCTCGTTGATGCGGAAATAGGTGGAGAGTTCCATCGGGCAGCGCACGCCCTTCGGCACGAACACGAATGAGCCGTCGGTGAAGACCGCGGAGTTCAGCGTCGCGTAGAAATTGTCGGTGACGGGCACGACCGAGCCGAGATATTTCTTTACCAGCTCCGGGTGCTCGCGGATGGCTTCCGAGATCGACATGAAGAGGACGCCGGCCTTCTTCAGCTCTTCCTTGAAGGTGGTGACGACGGAGATGGAGTCGAACACCGCGTCCACTGCCACGCGGCCCGACGCGTAAACATTGTCATTGGCTTCCTCGAGGCCTGCTTCGGCAGCCGCCTTGGCGCCCTTCACCGACTTTTTCGATCCAGCCTTCTTCACACCGGCCAGTATCTCCTGCTCCTTCAGCGGGATGCCGAGCTTCTCGTAGACCTTGAGGATCTCAGGATCGACTTCGTCGAGCGACTTCGGGCCGGACTGGTTCTTCGGCGCGGCGTAGTAGTGAATGTCCTGGAAGTCGATCTTCGGATAGTGGACGCGCGCCCAGGTCGGCTCCTCAAGGGTGAGCCAGCGGCGGAACGCGCCGAGACGCCATTCCAGCATCCACTCCGGCTCGTTCTTCTTGGCCGAGATCAGGCGAATGATGTCTTCGTTGAGGCCCTTGGGCGCCTTGTCGGTCTCGATCCTGGTCTCGAAACCGTACTTGTACTGGTCCACATCCATCTTGCGGACAGTATCAATCGTCTCCTGCACAGCAGGCATTCGCGTTCTCCGTCCATGCCGGGTTCAAGGCCCGGCCGTTTTGCCGAACGCTGTCGGCTTCTCAAACTATGGCACCGCCGGAGCAGGCGCTTCGGCTGCGTGGCCTCGATATAGTGAGTCCCGCGGCCGAAATCACCTGCCAGCGGCACTCTTTCGGCAGGCCTCGGCCCGCCATTTGCCGCCGTCAGGCGGCCTTCCCGGCGCGGCGCGCCAGTATGCTTCCAAGCGCTTGAGCAAAGCGCTCCGTGTCTCTCTGTCTCGTTGCCGGGCCAATCGAGACGCGCAGCGCGCCCGCATTGTCGCCGCGGCCCATGGCCTTCAACACATGGCTCGGCCCGACCTTGCCGGACGAGCAGGCGGAACCCGCCGACAGCGCGACACCCGCAAGGTCGAAAGCGATCTGCGCCGTTTCGGCCTTCAGGCCCGGCACCGAAAAGAACAGCGTGTTCGGCAGGCGCTGGACCGCGCGGCCGTAAATCTCTGCGTCAGGCGCCAGCGACCGCACGATGTCTTCGAGGACGCTACGGAGCGCGAGAACCCTGTCCATCTCGGCAAGCCCGGCCTTTGCGACCTTCGCGGCCGCGCCGAAACCTGCGATGGCGGCGAGATTTTCCGTGCCGGCACGATGGCCCTTTTCCTGCCCGCCGCCGGTGACGAGCGGCGCCGGCATCATTAGATCGGACAAAGCGACGATCGCGCCTGCGCCCTTCGGCCCGCCGATCTTGTGCGAGGACAAGATGAGATAATCTCCGCAAGAAGCTGTAATATCTGTCGGAATGCGGCCAGCCGCCTGCACGGCGTCTACCACCAGAACGCCACCAGAGGCTTTCACAATTGCTGCAATGCGGTCGATCGGCTGGATAACGCCGGATTCGTTATTGGCGAGATGGATCGCGACCAGCGGCAGCCCCTCGGCGCGATCGTGGCGCGCCAGCGCCGCCTCAAGTGCCGCAAGATCGGCAATGCCCTCATTGTCGACGCTAAAAGTCTCGACGCGGTCCTTCGGGAAGCGCCCGCCGTTCAGCAGGCAGGGATGGTCGGCCGCGCTCACATAAAGCCGCGCCATGCGCACCTTGCCGCGGCCCATCTGCCAGTCTGGCGTCAGCAGCATCGAAGCGGCTTCGGTAGCGCCTGAGCTGAAAACCACATGCTCCGGCTTGCCATTGACCAGCGCGGCGACCTCGCGGCGCGCATCCTCGACCAGCTTGCGCGCCGCCCTGCCCTCGGCATGGACGGAGGACGGGTTCGCGTCTGTTTCGAGCGCAGCCAGCATCGCCGCGCGCGCTTCAGGCAGAAGCGGGGCGCTGGCGTTGTAGTCGAGATAGGCACGCTGACCGGTCATTCCGGTAGAAAACCTCGAGCTTTCGGCATCTTTTCGGATAGGCGCTTTTTCCTTGAATTTTCAAGGTCAGCTATCCTATTTACCCGCCTTGCCCAAAAACCGGCAGCCCGAATAGCGGGCTTTCCAGTTTTGAACAATTCTAAACTAGCTTCTAGCAGCGGTTTTGGTCCCGTCAAGGCCGAAGTCCGGGCTTTTGCCCAAAGAGGCGGATCGTGGAGTTCTGAATGCCCGAGGTTATTTTCGCCGGTCCCGCAGGCCGCCTTGAAGGCCGCTACCAGCCCTCGAAGGAAAAGAACGCGCCGATCGCCATCGTGTTGCACCCGCACCCGCAGTTCGGCGGTACGATGAACAACAAGATCGTCTACGACCTGTTCTACATGTTCCAGAAGCGCAACTTCACGACGTTGCGCTTCAATTTCCGCGGCATCGGCCGCAGCCAGGGCGAGTTCGACCATGGGTCGGGCGAACTGTCGGATGCGGCGGCCGCGCTCGACTGGGTGCAGTCGCTGCATCCCGATTCGAAGAGCTGCTGGGTCGCCGGCTATTCGTTCGGCGCGTGGATCGGCATGCAGCTTCTGATGCGCCGGCCGGAAATCGAAGGCTTCATCTCGATCGCGCCGCAGCCGAACATCTACGACTTCTCGTTCCTCGCGCCCTGCCCGTCCTCCGGCCTGATTATCCACGGCGATGCCGACAAGGTCGCGCCGCCGAAGGATGTGCAGACGCTGGTCGATAAGCTGCACACCCAGAAGGGCATCACGATCACGCAAAAGACGATGCTCGGCGCCAACCACTTCTTCGGCAAGGAGCATGACGAGCTGCTCGACCAGTGCTCCACCTATCTCGATCGGCGGCTTAAAGGCGAGCTCGCCGATCCCAAGCCGAAGCGGTTGAGATAGGCAGCATGTACGAGCCTCCGCATCACAAGGAGACGCGGCTCGAGGTTCTGCATGCGCTGATCCGCGCGCACCCGCTCGGGCTGCTGATCTCAGCCGGTGCGGATGGTCCGGTCGCCGACCCGGTTCCCTTCCTGCTCGACGCAGGTATTGGGCCAAACGGCAGGTTGCGTGCGCATCTGGCGAAGGCCAATCCACAGGTGCGGTTGCTGGCTGAGTCCACCAGCCCGGTGCTGGTCGTCTTCCAGGGCGTCGACACCTATGTGACGCCATCCTGGTACGAGACAAAGCGCGAGACCGGCAAGGTCGTGCCGACGTGGAATTATGTGATCGTCCAGGCGCGCGGACAGGCACGGGTGATCGACGACAAAAACTGGCTTGCCGGCCAGATTGCCGAGCTGACATCCACCCACGAAGCCGGTCGCACAGCACCCTGGCAGGTGTCGGACGCGCCCGCGCCCTTCATCGAGGCGCAGATCAAAGGCATCGTCGGCATCGAGCTCGATATCACGGACATTTCCGGCAAGTGGAAGGTCAGCCAGAACCGGCCTATTGCCGATCGCGCCGGCGTGGCGGACGGGCTGGAAGCGACCGCTTCCGACATGGCAAAGCTGGTCCGTCAGTATGGCGGCCTCGACGGCTCCTGATCACATAATCGCGCCGATCCGACTCCGATCGTTAACAGTCACATTTTTGCCGTGGTGGAACCAAAGTGTTCCCCCGGCCATTTCAGTTTTGGCTCAAAGCCGAATCGAGTTCCTTCGGCCCGTCGTCTTTTGCAACACACTGAAGGTGGACGGCATGAAAAAGCACCTCTCCCTCCTCTGTGCGGCGGTCTTCGCGCTTGAAGCGTTCGCCGTCGTTTCCGCCCCGGCAATAGCCGCTCCGATGCGGGTCACGCCGGATGTCGCAACAACCAACGCCGGCCTGCCTGTGACCGAAGTCAGGCACCGCCGCCGGCATGGCCGCAACCACACCGGCGCTATCATTGGCGGCCTGGCCGCCGGCGCGATCATTGGCGGCATCATCGCCAGTTCGCGGCCGCGCTACTATTACGACGACCCGTACTATTACGCGCCGCCGCGCCGCTACTACCGGCCGCGCGTGTATTACGAGCCGCGCCGCCTCTATCGCTCGAGCGGCAGCGCACATGTGCGCTGGTGCCTGGGCCGGTACCGGTCCTACGATCCGGGCTCCGACACGTACCAGCCCTATTATGGCGGCCGCAGATACTGCAACTCGCCATACCGGTGAGCAGAAATCGGAACGCATGAATGAAAATGGCCCGGCAATGCCGGGCCATTTTTTGTCGGCGCAACCGCCTATTTCGCGCGCAAAAACTCGCCAACCTCGAGCATGACGAACTCATTGTCGTCCGCCTTGTCGAGCGCCCGTCCGGCCGAGAATGGCAGGTTGTTATCGTCACCCACGACAATGTGGGTCTCATCGACGATGTCGACATTTTCGATGGTGTTGAACGGCATGTCATAGAAGCCGTCGCCGCCGCCCTGGCGTTTCTTGTTGTCGGGATCCTTGACGTTCATAAGATCGATGAAGCCGACCTTGCGGACGGCAGCGCCGGCATTCGCGTCGGTCATCTCGATCTTGTAGATGCGCTTGAACTTCGCCGGGTTGGCGAAGCAATCCGGCGTCGGGCTCTTCGGATCGGCGCAGGCCTTGTCGACCGTGCCCGCACCCTGGTCGCGCTCGATGACCAGCGCCGTCGTGGCGTCGATCATGTTGAAGTCGCCGATCGCGTCGCCGCCCGCTGAAAGCGGATAGAGCCAAGTGCGGCCCGTCCATTCTTTCTTGGCGAGATCGAACTCGATGACGCGCAGCGAGCGATCGCCGGGCTTCTGCTCGGCCGAGTGCTCCATCGAGCCGTCTTCCTTGAAGAGCGCGCCTTCGAGCATAGCGTAGAGTTTTGTGCCGTCCTTCGATTGAGCGAGACCCTCGTAGCCGCCGGAGCGTTTTACATTGAAAGCCGGCATCGGCAGCGTCGGGTTGGCCTGCAGCGTCAGCGTTGGATGGTCGGGCGACTTAACCGGCTTGCCATCGACCATAGTGTCGACGACATCCGTCAGTCTGCCCGTCTGGTCGAACTTCAGGAGAAACGGGCCGAATTCGTCGCCGACCCAGAAACCGTCGGCGACGGGCTGGATCGATTCGACGTCGAAGTCCGCGCCAGTCAGGAAGCGGTTGTCGCTGCCTTCCATGACGATCGGGAACGGCGCCTTGCTATCCGGGTCGGTCAGGAACAGCGTCTGCATGCGATCGACAGTACCGGCCTCCCAGTCGAACCTGATGTGATGGAGCATCAGCGCCGCATCGGTCGAGTTCAGCTTGTTGCCGAAGCCATTGTCGGAGAGCGACCAGTAGGTGCCGTCACCCACGGCCTTGATGCCGGAGAAACCCTGCACCGGCTGGCCTTCGAAGGGAAGCGACAGCCCTGTCGGGCGCACGCCATCCGTGCCCGGGACGCTGCCGAGCGCGGTGGCGCGCTTGCGGTCGGGCGTGGAAAACTTGCCAGATGTCTGCAGGTATTCCGGCGCGTTCTCCGGTGCCTTGATGATGGTGTTCGCCGGCAGAATGGCGTGACCGGTGAGTTTTGCCGGAAACTCGGTTTCCTGGGCGGTAGCTCCGCTGGCGACGAGGGCGAGCGCGGCAACGGTGGAGAAGAGACGATAGCGCATGGGGCGGTCCATTTTTGAGAGGAACGAACCCTTCCCTGCTAGGAGCGCAGCATGTCTCGACCGTAACGCTTCGATGAAGGTTCGGTGAAGTTCACAGGGCCTTGAAGTGCCGGCCATCCTTGTCGTTTTGCCGGTCCGGGTGTTAAAGGCGCGCGGGCCTTGACGCCAAGGCCCCGAAATCAAGCCGAAAGACCAGATTATGTCCGCCTTCAAGTCCGATTTCCTGCGCACCATGGCCGAGCGCGGCTTCATCCACCAGACCTCGGATGACACCGGCCTCGACAAGCTTTTCGCGACGGAAACGGTGACCGCCTATATCGGCTTCGACGCGACGGCGAAGAGCCTGCATGCGGGATCGCTGATCCAGATCATGATGCTGCACTGGATGCAGAAGACCGGGCACCGGCCGATCGCGCTGATGGGCGGCGGCACCTCGATGATCGGCGATCCCTCGTTCAAGGACGAGGCGCGCAAGCTGCTGACGCCGGCCGACATCGATGCAAACCTCGCCGGCATCCGCAGGAATTTCGCCAACTACCTGAATTTCGGCGACGGCCCGCGCGACGCGGTGATGGTCAACAATGCCGACTGGCTGATGGAGATCAACTACGTCAATTTCCTGCGCGATGTCGGCCGGCATTTCTCCGTCAACCGGATGCTCGCCTTCGACTCCGTGAAGCTGAGGCTCGACCGCGAGCAGTCCCTGTCGTTCCTCGAATTCAACTACATGATCCTGCAGGCATACGACTTCGTCGAGCTGGCGAAGCGCTTCAACTGCCGCCTGCAGATGGGCGGCTCGGATCAGTGGGGCAATATCGTCAGCGGCATCGACCTCGGCCATCGCCTCGGCACGAAGCAGCTTTTCGCGCTGACCACGCCGCTGCTCACCACGTCGTCCGGCGCCAAGATGGGCAAGACAGCGTCGGGCGCTGTGTGGCTCGATCCGGAGATGCTCAGCCCTTACGAGTTCTGGCAATACTGGCGCAACACGGAGGATGCCGATGTCGGGCGATTCCTGAAACTCTACACGACGCTGCCGATGGACGATGTGAAGCGGCTCGAGGCGCTGGGCGGCGCCGAGATCAACGATGCCAAGAAGAAGCTGGCGACCGAGCTCACCGCGATGCTGCATGGCCGCGCGGCGGCCGAGCAGGCGGAGGACACCGCGCGCAAGACCTTTGAGGAAGGCGCGCTGGCGGAGAACCTGCCGACCGTCGAGGTCGGCAAGGATGAGCTCAGCGCCGGGATCGGCCTGCTGACGCTGCTCGTGAAGGCAGGTCTTGCGGCGTCGAACGGCGACGCGCGCCGGCAGGTGCAGGGTGGCGCCGTGCGCGTCAACGATGAGATCGTTTCGAACGAAAGACTCATCATCGACGACGGAAAGCTTATCGCCGGGAAGCACATAAAGCTCTCGATGGGCAAGAAGAAGCACGTGCTGGTGCGACCGGCCTAAAGGTCGTCAGCGGCCCGCAAATCGTCTTCGTCAGGGAAGTGCACCAGGCCTGCTTCTTCGGTATCTACCAGCACACCGACCTGCAGATAGTCCCAATGCTCTTTGGTGAAGCCGGCGGTGTATTCGCCGGCGCCGATATTGCACGCGACTGTGCCGGTTAGGCCGTCGCTGACAACGCGATCTCCGGGTTTGAGAGGTCCACTCACCGGAACTCGAATATCTGCCGGAAGATTCCGGGCGCGATGATCGACAGCGGGTTTATCTGGAGATTGGGGTCCGACGATTTGCCGTGCAGGCGGTAGGTCACACCGATCAGGCCGCGGTCGCGGCCGTTGCCGAGGATGATGCCGACGAGGGGCAGTTCGCCAAAGATGCGGTTGAGGCCATAGGCCGGCATGAAGGTGCCGGTCATGTCGATGTTGCTGTCCTTGTCATAGACGGTGCCTTGGAAGGTGGTGCCGATCAGCGGGCCGCGCAGCACGCCGCGCTCCAGCGCCAGCGAGCCGTCGCCCTTCTCCAGCAAGGCATAGCCGCGCTCGAAATTCACGCGCTTGGTGTCGATGTCGCGCCGCACCGCCTCGTTGAGGCTGCGCTGGTCGCCGGACGGCGAACTGGACACGATCGAGGCGAGTTTCGGCTCGTCGACGATGGTGAAGTTCACGGCGTCGATCTGGCCGCGCATGGTGCCGTTGGGCGGCCCGGCCAGCGCGAACTTCATCGTGCCGCCTTCCATGTGCTTGTAGATGTCGAGGAAGCGCAGCACGGCGCCAGCGTTGGTCGACTCCATTTCCATCCGCCGGCTGTCGCCTTCGGTCCGGTCGACCAGTTTCATCGGCGCACCGTTCGCCGTCGTCGCCGCCACGTCCAG
>Ga0335075_10004705_pt1 | contig 21273 bp, 16 predicted proteins | sample Lox_Sample_24_FD_206723 | JGI IMG/M metagenome (GOLD analysis project Ga0335075, IMG submission 206723) | Soil microbial communities from Loxahatchee National Wildlife Refuge, Florida, United States - Lox_Sample_2.4 | ecosystem: Environmental > Terrestrial > Soil > Wetlands | place: USA...
TCGCCGGATGCACGACGAGGCTGGGGTTTTCGACGGGTGTGCTGATCCTGCCGCAGCGCCAAACCGTGCTGGTGGCGAAGCAGGCGGCCTCGCTCGATGTGCTGTGCGGCGGGCGGTTCCGCCTGGGCATCGGCGTCGGCTGGAACGAGGCGGAGTTTGTCAGCCTGAACGAGAATTTCCACAACCGCGGGCGCCGGTCGGAGGAGCAGGTGCAGGTGATGCAGAAGCTCTGGGCCGAGCCGCACGTCACCTTCAAGGGGCGCTGGCACACGATCGAGGACGCCGGGGTCAACCCGTTGCCGGTGAAACGACATGTCCCGGTATGGTATGGCGGCCATCACGAGCTGACGCTGCCGCGCATCGCCAAGTGGGGCGATGGCTGGATGCCGAACGCCTATCCGCCGGATGAGACCGCGCTGGAGATATTCGAGCGGCTGCGCAGCCTGGTGCGCGCGGAAGGACGCGATCCCGCCTCTGTGGGCATCGAGGTGTGGGTCTCTTGCGGAGCCGGCACGGAGGCGGACTGGCGGCGTGAGGCTGAATTCTGGAAGAAAGCGGGTGCTTCGCATCTGACGCTGACCACGACCTTCAACCGGCGCCATCATCGTCGGATCGAAGGACATAGTCTGTCTGACCATCTCGGCGCGCTACGACGCTACCGCGAAGCGGTCGCCGCTGCGTTGTGACCGCGCGCGACATCGCGCCGATGCTGGGTGCCGGCGGACCGGGCATGCTGGATGGCGTGCGCGTGGTCGAAGTCGCCGATGAGCTTGGCGAGTACACCGGGCTGCTGCTTGCCGGGCTCGGCGCCGAGGTGATCAAGGTCGAACCGCCGGCGGGAAGCCCGACGCGGCGGATCGGCCCGTTCTATCAGGACAAACCCGATCCCGAGTGCTCGCTGTTCTTCTGGGTGTATAACCGCGGCAAGCGCTCGGTGCGGCTGGATTTGTCTGCCTCGCACGGGCGCGAGCAGTTGCTGCGGCTGCTCGGCACCGCCGATGTGCTGCTGGATACGAGTTGCGGCGATCTGAATGAACGACTGGGTCTCGATCGCGCGGCGCTGGGGGAACGGTTCCCAGCACTTATCATCGCCCGCGCCACGCCGTTCGGCGATGTCGGGCCGTGGCGGGATTTCAAAGCGTGCGACTTGATCCATCTCGCGCTTGGCGGCGAGATGATGAATTGCGGCTATGATCCCGATCCGACGCGGCACTACGACACGCCACCGATCGCGCCGCAGGCCTGGCACGCCTACCACATCGCCGGCGAGCAGCTCGCGGTTGGGATTATCGCCGCGCTGCTGCACCAGCATCGTACCGGTGAGGGCCAGGACGTGTCCTGCGCTGTGCATGAAGCGTGTGCGAAGAACACCGAGCTCGATGTCATGCACTGGGTGATGCGGCGCGCGCCGTTGTGGCGGCTGACCTGCCGGCACGCGGTGGAGGCACCGAACGCGACGCCGAGCATCACCCATAGTAAGGACGGGCGGTGGTTCATCTCGCACGGGATGGGCGCGCGCGACCTGGTGCATCTGGTGCCGTTTCTGACGAAATACGGGATGCAGGCCGACCTGCAGCCGCCGCCACCCGATGCCGATCTGAAGGCGCGCGCCATCCCTGGCTCGGCGGCAACGGATGAAGGAAAGATGCACATGCTGGACGTGATCCAGCGCTTCACCCGGGCGTGGACGTATGATGCGATGCCATGGCTGGAGGCGCAGGAAGCAGGCCTGCTCTGGGCGCCGCTGCGCAAGCCGCACGAAAATGCGCTCGACCCGCATTGGCTGAAGCGCGGCAGCTTCGCCGATGTGGCGCATCCGGAACTGGGCGAGAGCTTCCGCTATCCGGTCAGCAAATGGCTTAGCACGGCGACGAGCTGGCAGGTGGGGCGGCGGGCGCCTGTTCTGGGCGAGGACACCGAGGTCGTGCTGAATGAGCCGATGCGGGCGAGGCCCTCACCCGCCCGCTTCGCGGGCGACCTCTCCCGCGATGCGGGAGAGGTGGTGGAGGCGGTGAAGCTGTCGGCTCGGGGTAAGCCGTTTCCTCTGCAAGGGGTTCGCATCCTCGATTTTGCCTGGTTCCTGGCCTCGGCGGGTGGGACACGGTTCCTCGCGGCGCTCGGCGCGGAGAGCCTGAAGGTCGAGTGGAAGGACAATCCCGACACGCGTCTTGCCGCGATGGCGCCGGTGGGCGGCCGGGCGGCGCGGGACGCGGCAATGTCCGTGCTGCCGGGGGTGAAGGACCCCGACATGGGCGGACAGTTCAACAACAAGAATGCCGGCAAGCGAGGCATCTCGTTGAATATCCGCCACCCGAAGGGCCTGCAGATCGCCAAGGATCTTGTGCGCATCTCCGATGTAGTGGCCGAGGGATTTTCCCCCGGCGTGCTGGCGCGGCTGGGCCTCGGCTATGACGTGCTGAAGGGCATTCGGCCGGACATCATCTACATCCAGCAATCCGGGATGGGCAGCCACGGGCTGTATGGACGCATGCGCACGGTCGGGCCGGTGGCGGCGAGCTTTGCCGGCCAGTCCGAGATGTCCGGCCTGCCGGAGCCGGCGATGCCGGCGGGGTGGGGATACTCGTTCCTGGATTGGATGGGCGCTTATGGCTACGCGCTGGCGATCCTCGGTGCGTTGTTTCATCGGGAACGCACCGGAGAGGGGCAATGGATCGATGCGTCGCAATGCGAATCGGGGCTATTCCTGGCCGGCGTGCCGGTGCTGGACTGGGCGGCGAACGGGCGCGTGTGGCGGCGGTACGGCAATCGCTCGCCCTATAAGCCGGCGGCGCCCCACGGTGCGTATCGCTGTGAGGGCGAGGATCGCTGGATCGCCATCGCTTGTTTCACCGACGACGAGTGGCATGCGCTGGCGCGTGTGGCAGAACAGGGGCATTGGGTTGAAGACCACCGCTTCGCCACCCTGGCTGGCCGGTTGGCGCATCAGGACGAGCTGGATGCGGCGGTGGAAAGTTGGACGCGCACGCAGGAACGCTATGAGTGCATGTACCGGCTGCAACGTGCCGGCGTCTCCGCGGGCGTGTGTCAGACCGCCGAGGATCGCTGCGACACCGACCCGCAGCTCGCGGCGCTGGAGTGGTTGACCGAGGTCACCGGCACGAAGATCGGCCGCTGGCCGGTCTATGAGTTGCCGATGAAACTGTCGCGGACACCAGCCTATATCGGCGGCCCGATCGACCGCGGCGCCCCCTGCTATGGCGAGGACAACTCCTGGGTGTTGACGGAATTGCTGGGTATGTCGGGGGCGGAGGTGGAGCGGCTGGCGGAAGAAGGCGTGATCTGATGGACGCATCTCTGAAGGACCGGATCGCGGTGATCGGGGTCGGCACGACGCGCTACGGCAGCTTCCCGGAGCTCGACGAATACGGGCTGGCGGCGGGGGCGTTCCGGGATGCGCTGGGGGAGTGCGGCATCGAGAAGAAGCTGATCGACGGGTTGCTGGTCTGTCGCATCCCTTATTACGCACGCATGGGCGAAGTGCTAGGGCTGGAGCCGCGCTGGACTATGACCCTGCCGGCGCATGGGCGGATGTCGGGCATCGGCATCATTGAGGCGGCGACCGCGCTTGCTGCCGGGCACTGTACGTATGCGGCGTTGCTCTATGCCAATATCGGGCGGTCGCGGAGGGTGAATTATGGCGGCGAGGAGAATCCAGGCGTTTGGGACCCATGGGGGTTCACGTCGCCGGGCGCGGCACATGCGCTGATGTTTCGTCGGCATATGGAACTATATGGGACGACGACGCGGCAGCTCGCCGAAGTGTCGGTGGCCATCCGCCATCACGCGACGCTGAATCCTCATGCAGTGATGCGGACGCCGATCACGATCGAGGACCACGAGGCATCACGATTTATCGCCGAACCGCTGCGGCTGTTGGACTACTGCCTGATCAATGATGGCGCCGTCTGCCTGATCCTGACCACCGCCGAACGAGCGCGCGATTGCGCTCAGCCGCTTGTACTACTGTCAGGCTTCGGCGCGCAGGAGACGTTCCGCGGCTCGTCGATCCCCAATTTCGATATCGATTTCTGGCATGACGCGGTGCGGTCAGCGGGTGAGCTGGCGTATGGGATGGCCGATGTCGATCACACGGATGTCGATGCGCTGATGTGCTACGACAATTTCAGCCCAACGGTGCTGTTCAGCCTCGAGGGGCTGGGGTTCTGCCCGCGCGGCGAGGCCGGGCGATTCGTCGAGGGGGGCACGCTGCGGCTCGGTGGGCTGCTGCCGGTGAACACGGATGGCGGGCACCTGTCCAACTCCTACATGCAGGGCTGGGCGCTGAACGTGGAGGCGGTGCGCCAGCTTCGCGGCGGCTGCGGTGCGCGACAAGTGTCCGACTGCGAGGTGGTGCAATACGTGCAGGCCACGCCTTGCACGCGCTCGATCATCTATACGCGCGGCTGAGGGGGGTGTGGCGATGGCATACAACAAGCCGCTGCCGAAGATCGATGCGCTGAACCGGCCGTTCTGGGAGGCGGCACGCGAGGGCCGGGTGGTCGTGCAGACCTGCGGCAAATGCGGCGATGTGCACATGCCGCCGACGCCTGTCTGTCCCGCCTGCCTTTCGGAGCGGCAGGAATGGCGTGCCGCGAGCGGGCGAGGCACGCTGGAATCGTGGATTACCTTTCACCGTGCCTACTGGGACGGGTTCAAGGACGAGGTTCCCTACGATGTCTGCCTTGTGCGCCTTGAGGAAGGTCCGCTGCTGGTGAGCAATCTGGTCGGCGCGTCGGATGGGGTGAAGCTGGGCGCGGCGGTGCGGGCCATGTTCCGGTGCGTTACCGAGGCGGTGACCTTACCGGTATTCGAACTGGTTCCATAGGTTGATGCTAAGAACGCACAGACCCCCGCACGCACAATGCGTTTAGCGGGGGTCGCTTTGCGAGGCCATGCCTCACGCTCATGCCTAAGGGCTGAGCATTGTCTTGGTCTTCTGGGTCAGTTGCCGACGCCAAGTGTTTCGGCAACCCCGAACGCTCCGGGTGGAGTCATGCTGCTTATGCACCCCCCTCGGTAGTTGCACCATGGAGTGTTGGCCGCTTCGCCCGACTTGTCAAGGAAATGTCACCGGGGGTCTGCAAAATTTGGCGCGGCTGCTTCTCTACTCTGGCTGCCCGGCGGCCTCGGCGGTGTATCAGTCAGCCGAGCGTGTCCGCTCGCCGGTACTGGTCACCTGAGGGCGACCTAGGATCTTTCGGAAGTATACGACGCGTTTTCGGAAGTATACGACGCGTTCTGTTTCGGAAAATCCCCAGGCGAGGTGAGCGGCCTGCGATTGCCGGTCGTCAATGTATGTGTCGGATCTGAGTTCTCGGAACCCACGCTCGGCAAGCAGCGCTTCGGCGTGTCTGATCAGCGAAGCGCCAATCCCGCGCCGCCTAAGTTCCGGTTTGACCGAGATACCTTCGAGGAATGCGACAGGCCGCGTATCACAGCCATTGGCATACTTTCGGACCGCTACCTCTGCAAAACCGGCGATCACTCCATCCGGGGTTCCGCAACCAGGCCCCAGTTCTCGCTGCTTTCCAGTAATTCGTCGATTGCCTTGGCATGAGCTTCGAGTGTCTCTTCAGGCCAAAGAGCAACTCGCATTTGGGCCGACGCCGGTCGGTCGGCGATGCTCATTTCCAGGACCGTGGGCTTCATGGGTCGCTGGTTCCGACGCCGACAATCACGCGGTCACTTCACTCCCCGAGCAGCGGTATGCCAAGCGCAGTGCCAGAGGCACGTAGCGCTTCGTCGAGCGTCGCAAGCGGCAACGTGCGGCGCTGCGCGAGCTCAAGATAAGCGGCATCGTACACGGTGAGCGGGAAACGATCGGCCAGTCGCAACGTCGCCCCCCAGGCATGGGTATCGGTATCAGGATCGATGGTAATGTCGAGCAGTCTCAGGTCTGCCAGCGCCGCGCGACGAAGTTCTTCATCGATACGACCACGCCGCGCAGCGACGGTCAGACTATTGGCGACCTCCAACCGCCATAGCGCGGGCACGACCGCGCCGCTGTCGGCAACAGCGTCGAATACCTGCCGTATCGCGTCGGTGGTTTCTGCGCTGTATATCCAGGCGAGGGTAACGGAGCTGTCGAGCACAAGGCTCACGGGCGCCCTTCGTCACGGCAGGATTTCCACTCGGACCAGTCGAAGCGACCAAGTTGCCGTTGCTCCGCGCGTTGGCGAATGCGCCGCACGGCGGCACGCGCCTCGTCACGGTTGAAGCCGCGGCGGACTGGCACCAGGCGCGCGACCTCCTTCCCGTGGCGAGTAATGGTCACTTCCTCGCCGCGCTCCACCAGATCGAGCAGATGGCCGAGTCTGTTCTTCGCGTCAAAGGCGCCGACCGCATTCATGGGTCCCTCACAGTCTGTCTGGCTGAAGCTAGCTTAAACAGCTGCACCTATCAAGCCCGACTCCGCGCCTGGCGCCCCCGGTGACACCCTCTACTCCACGTCCTCCTCCGCCTCGCGCTTCAGTTGGCGGAAGCTGCGCACGCTGAACGGCAGCATCACCAGATAGATCACGCCGCCCGCCGCCAGCGCCGCCCAGGGTTCGGCGACCAGCACCGCGGCATAAAACCCGACACCCAGCAGCATGGGCAGCACATATTCCGCGGGCACTTTGAAATTCTTGAAGCTCCAGACCGGCAAGGTGCTGACGCACAGCAGCGCCGTGCCGACCAGCACTAGGGAGCAGAACAGCGGATTCTGCGCCACGATCACCAGCCAGGTCACGTCCAGCGCCCGCCCTTCCAGCCCGACGAACAACGGGAACAAGGCCAAGCCAGCGCCGGCGGGAGCCGGCACGCCGGTGAAGAAATTATACGCATAAGCCGGGGCCGGCGCGCTCTCCAGCGCGGCGTTGAAGCGGGCCAGACGCAGCGCCATGCAGACGGCGAACATAAGGCACGGAATGAACCCGACCCCGCCGAGCCATTGCAGCGACCACAGATAGATGACGAAGGCCGGCGCTACGCCGAAACAGAAGAAATCGGTCAGGCTGTCGAACTCCGCCCCGAACCGGGATGTCACTTTCAGCAGCCGCGCGATGCGTCCGTCCAACCCATCGATGCCGCCGGCCACCACGATCGCGACGGCAGCAGGTCCGAACGCGCCGTCCAGCGCGAATCGCAGGCCCGTCAGGCCCGCGCACAAGCCAACCAGGGTCAGGATATTGGGGATCAGCCGGTTGAATGACGGACCCTTGTAGCGGGGCCTGGCGCGTGGCCGCAGACGTCGGAGCCGACGGATCGGCGAGACGCGTGTGCCAAGACCGCCGGGGTGGTCCGACGTCTCGGCCTCTGTCCGCGGGAACAACGGCCGGTTCATGGCCCGATCCGATCGGGCGCGAGTTCCGCTATGATCGTCTCTCCGCCGATCATGGTCTGGCCTTCGGCGACCAGCGGCCGCACGCCATCGGGCAGATAGAGGTCGGTGCGGCTACCGAAGCGGATGATACCGAACCGGTCGCCGGCACGCACCGCATCACCCTCGCGCAAGTCGCATAAGATGCGTCGCGCCAGCAGCCCGGCGATCTGCACGACCGCGATCTCGCGTCCGTCCGGCAGGCGGATGGCAATCGCGTTGCGCTCGTTCATCTCGCCGGCGCGGTCCGATCGGGCGTTGGCGAAGCCGCCGTGACGGTACGCGATACGCGTCACGGTGCCGTCGGCCGGCACGCGGTTCACGTGCACATCGACCAACGAGAGGAAGATGCCGATGCGCCAACGGGGAACCGGGCCGAGCCCCAATTCGGTGGGCGGGATGGCCGGGGCGAGGGCGATCACCTTGCCGTCCGCTGGAGCGAGAAGCGCGCCGCTACGCCCGGGGGGCACTCGCTCGGGGTCGCGAAAGAAGTACAGGCAGAACAAGGTGAACAGCAGGCCCAGCCACGCCAACCAGTGCGCGATCAGCAGCCCGAGGATAACGGCTGCGATGCCGCCGATGATAAACGGCGTGCCCGCCCGGTGCGGCGGGGCCAGCGCCATCCGGAGCGTGTCGGCAGCGTCCATCGATTGGCTTATGCCGTCTCCATCAATCCCCGGCAAGTTATGGGGCGGTGGGCGGGATAGTCAGGACCTGCCCCGGGAAGATCAACCTGGGGTCGCGGATCTCCTCGCGGTTCGCCTGATAGATCACGGTGTAGCGCGTGCCGGCACCATAGGCCTGCCTGGCAAAGCGCCAGAGCGAGTTTCCCGGCTGGACCACGACGCTGCCCGCCGCCAGCGCCGCTGCCGGGACGGCCTCACGGCTGAACGGCGCTTCAACGCGCGCGGTGACCTTACCGGTCGCGCCGAGCTGATCGAGGCGGAGCTTGTGCATCCCGGGAGCGACGGGTTTCTGCGGCGTCAGCGACCAGGTGCCGTCTGCGCCGGTCCGTGCCTCGCCCACCGGGGCGTTGTCGATATAGACCCGTACGGTGCTGCCGGCGGGCGCCGAGCCGCCGAGGCGCACGTCGCCGCCCTGGCCGTAATCGAGCGCGTCGAGCGCCAGCTTGCCGGGCGTGTGCGTCCCAGGTGACTGCAGGAGGCGAGGTGCGGCGTTCGGCGTGGCGAGGACAGCCATGGCGGGTGCCGGGGCCGTTGGCCCGCCGGGCACCACGAGCAGCACCGAGCCGGTACCGGCGACGGTCGCGCCGCCTGGTGCGCGCTCGGTCAGGGTGAGCTGGCGCGGGCCCGGCGGCAGCGGCGCCGGCGGGATGAATACCCAGTTGCCCTGCGAATCGGCCTGGGTCTCGCCGACGGTCTTGCCCTGATCCTGGATCGCCACTTTCGCCCCCGGCTCGGCCCGGCCGGCAATCACCGCCTGGCCGTCCGGCGCGATGCGGACGATGTCGAACCGTGGGGCGGCGGGAGGCGCCGGCGTCGCGGCCTCTTTCGCTGTGTGGGCTGGCGGCGGCGGGCTGAGCTGGGCGGGCGCGGTCGCTTCGTGAGTGGGCGCGGGGGCCTGCAAGAGGGGCGTTCCATACAGCAGGGCGACCGCTGCGCCGCCCAGGACGATGGCGATCGCCCCGGCAATCATGGCCGGGCGGCGGCCCGCCTGCCAGTGGGATGTTGTCCCCATCGGCTGCGACCGTATGACCAGACAACGACGTCTGCAACAACTTAGGCGGCGAGCAGTCTCGGTGCCTCAGTCGCCAGTCGTGCGATGAAGGTCATCAGGTCGCGCTGCACCGCGGCGAAGCGGGGCAGCCGTTCGATTCGGTTCTCGTTCATGTAGAGGAAGCGGGCGATCTCGATCTGCAGGGCGTGCACGCCATCGCGCGGGCGGCCGTAATGGCGGGTGACGTAGCCGCCGGCATACGGGTCGTTGCGGCGCACGATATAGCCGAGCGAGGTGAGCGTCTGCTCGACGAAGCGGGTGATGCGCGGGGCGCAGGCGGTGCCATGGGCGTCGCCCAGCACGAACTCGGTGCCGTTGCCGCTGCGTCCGCCGGCGCCATGGGCTGGCATCGAGTGACAATCGACCAGCAGGCAATAGCCGAAGACGGCGCGGGTACCAGCGATCAAGGCGGCCAGCGTGTCGTGGTATGGCTGCCAGCAGAAGCGGACGCGGCGCTCGGCCTCGGGGAAGCTCAGCTTGGTGCGGTAGATGGTTTCGCCGGACGCGACCACGCGGGCGATCGTGCCGAGCCCGGCGCCGACCCGCGGGCTGGTGGTGTTGACCCAGGCCGGGAGCTCGCCGTCGAACATGGCCGGATCGAGTTCCCAGGGCTCGCGGTTGGCGTCACAGAAGGCGCGGGGGAAGGTGGCGGAAAGCAGGGGGGCGCCGTGGGCCGGGACGTCGGCGAAGAGTTCATCGACGAAGCTGTCTTCGCTGCGGCGGAGGGTCATCGGGTCGAGCCGGGCGGCGGCGATGAAATCGGGTGGGTAGAGTGCGCCGGAATGGGGAGAGGCGAACACGATCGGAACGGTCTGGCGGACCGGGCGGCGGACAATCAGCGGCGGGTCGGCCGGGAGAGTTATCGTTTCGGGGACGGGTAGGTCCATACTTCTATTGAACCCTGCGCCGAGCCGGCTGTCACCACCCTGGCTTGCCGGGCCGGATGCGGGCGCGCTAGAAGCGGCGGCCCGGCGCGAGGGGCGTATAGCTCAGCGGGAGAGCGCCTCCCTGACACGGAGGAGGTCCGTGGTTCGATCCCACGTGCGCCCACCATGACCTGTGTCAGCGCCGGTGAAGAAAAGCGAATGGGGTCACGACATCGAACGTTTGCGCGGGTGCCGACCCGACCAATCCGGTGGAAGTCCGCTTTCCCAGCGGTACTGATGCAGCGGATCGGCCGGATACGCCATGGCTAATATCGTGCGGAATTGAGGCTCGAAGGCCCGATCATCCACGCAAGGCCAAAAGTCGCGTGGTGCGGCAAGCAGGTCAGGCGTCCGCCTCGCCGGCGCCCAGCGACGCGGCGAGCAATGCTGTCACCTGTGTCATACTCGCCGAGTCCAATGCGCCGATGACCGTCTGGATTCGCGCACTCCAAACGGTCTGCGGCCAGTCGCACATGACGCGCGACGTCTGCCGCAAGCCATTGCCGGGCGTCGGTTCCACCTGCACCCATTGCGGCATGTCGGTGTCCAGGTCGGAGGTAAATGGCAGCACCGCGACCCAGGGCGTCGCCGCGAGCGCGTTGGAGCGGATCACTACGGCAGGCCGCCCCGCCTTGGTGTCCTCGGGCACACGCGCAATCACCACCGCGCCGCGCCGGATACGGTGCGGCCCTACCGCCATACGAGCTGCTTCACTCCGGGGTGTCCGCCCAGGCGGCCTCAGAAAATGCCGAGAGCGCCCGCATTTCTTCGGTTTCGCGCTCGGCCGACAGCTTGGCGCAGGCGGCCCGGAGCCTGGCCTGTATGGCCGGCGCCCGCAGATCGGGGACAACCATCTGTACCCGGTGCAGACCACGAGCTTTCAGCCCGGCGCGGTAGCGGGCGGCTCGCTCTCGAGGCGTCATCGGCTTGTTCATCCGTGACAGATAACGCAACGCGCCCCTGCCTTCAAGGCAAGCATCGGTTCGGCTGCCTTACGAGGAGCCCCGGCCAGACGGCCGTTTGCGGACGACGGTGTAGCCAAGGCGCTCGACCACGGGAGTGATCCAGAGATTGGGGGATCATGCGGCCTTGGCGGGTTGCTCGTTGTGGTTGGGCGTGTGCCTGGAAACAGTTGGCGGAAACCCTAGCCAAGCCTTCCATTGAAGGCTGCATAGCAAACCTGGAGCAGGAAGATCGGCACCTCGTCGTGACCACAACATCTGCTGCAACTTGTTCATGCGCCGATTGATGAGGAAGTTGGCGGTGCCTTCGGTGACCGGAGCTCCGACACGCAGGCCGGCACGATATCGCTTGGCGTAGTTGACGAGCAGGCTGCTCTGACCTTTGAGATAGTCGTCGAGGTCGAGCAGAGCATGCCACGACCTGCGCGAGGGTGCGCCCTTATACGATCGCTACGTTCTTCCCGGTAAACCGGATCGATGCTGCGCCTGGCGTTCGTGGCCTTGCCGTTCCAAATGCGCCAGCGCAGACGTTCGACCTCCTCGACGATCACGGCCTTCGCCCGCACCCTGCTGTGGTTATCGGCGGACAGACCGCTATGCCGACGTTGAACTGGCTGCTTGCCAAACGGGGGTCATCCATACATGACAAGAGGGGCTGCACCGCTGCCCGGATGAAATCACTGCCGGCCCTCGATATGCGAACGCGGGTCAGACAAGGAAGAATGGCATGCCGCATGGCCGCTACCGCATTGGCTTCGACATCGGCGGGACCTTCACCGACTTCATCCTGCTGGATGCGGAACGGTCGGAGATCCGCCTGCACAAATGCCTGACCACGCCGAGCGATCCCTCGGTCGCGGCACTCGCCGGGCTGACCGAGCTGCTTGCCGCCGCCGGCCTCGACCTCCCCGACATAAGCGACATCGTGCACGGCACCACGCTGGTGACGAACGCGCTGATCGAGCGCACCGGCGCGCGCGTCGGACTGATCACCACGCGCGGCTTTCGCGACATCCTGGAGATGGGCACCGAGCAGCGCTACGTTCCTCAAGTCTCGATCCGGGTGTTCTGCACCCCCAGTCTTCAGTGAGCCGGTTTCGTCGGGCCCGATAAGGGGATGGCGACGAGGCGCTGTTGTAGCAGCGCCTTGACACTCGCGATCACCGGATGCCACTCGCCGGCCGCCTTCTGCCGGAACAAGCGGGCGGTAGGGTACCACGGGCTGTCATCGCGGCCGGTGAACCATCGCCAGTCCCCGGCAAATCGTAACAGAATCCACACCGGTTTCCCGAGTGCTCCGGCGAGATGGGCGATTGCCGTGTCCACCGTGATCACCAGATCGAGCTGATCGATGATCGCCGCAACATCGGCGAAATCCCGCACTGCCTCCCCGATGCGCGCGACACCGGTGTTTGCCTCCAATGCTGCACGGTCGCTCTCCCGTACGTCGTATTGCAGGCTATAGAAGGCGATATTCGGCACCGTTGCGATCTCGAGGAACAGCCGCGCTGCGATCGACCGCCGGCTGTCATCGGGGTGCGCCGGGTTGCCCGACCAGGCGAGCCCGACCCGGTAGCCTGCCTGCCCGGCAAGCCTGGGGGCCCAGCGGGTCACACGTTCCGGGTCGGCCCGCAAATAAGGGATTGTGGCCGGGATCGTCTCATAACTCGTCCCGAACGCGGCCGGCAGGCTCATCGCCGAGCAGAGATAATTGATGCGCAGCGCGTCTGTCGTCTTGCCCACGACCTGAACGCCTGGCACTGCCCCGGCAAACAGCGGCGCCAACGCCTCTGTGGCGCCGTAAACAACGCGGGCGCCGCGCGCCTTTACCAGGGGCACATAGCGAAAGAACAGAATCGCATCGCCGGCGCCCTGTTCATAAGTGATATAAATGAACTGCCCGACCAGATCCTCCTTGCCATTCCAATAGAATTCGGGTGGCGCCGGCGGCATGGTCGCCTTGAAGCGATCTGTTCGCCGGCGCCACTCGTGTTCCTGCCATCCCTCCTGGAAACAACCCATCCGCAACAACGCCATGCCGAGCGATTGGTGCGCAAGAACCAGATCGGGCGCCAGCAACGTGGATCGGCGAAAACGGGCGATGCATTCCTGGTAGTGCCCTTGCGACTCGGCGACACGACCCAGCTCGAACTGGATTTCGGCTTGTTCGATCAGGCTGGGATTCAGGCGGTCGGCCGCTTCAAGAGCCGCCTGTGCGGCGCCCGGGTCATCACGCTCGAGATGCACGCGGGCGAGGATGACCTGCGCCCAGGGATCGCGGGGGCGACAACCGACCATCCGCAGCGCGCAAGCCAACGCGTCGTCCACCCGGTGCCCGGCCAGATAGACCGTCGCCAGAGTCGCCTGCGCGTCTGCAAGGTCGGGCTTCACTCGCAGCAGCCGCTCGAGCCGTCGGGCGGCCGTCTGGCTGTCCTGGCGGGACATCTCCATCGTTGCTAGTCGGATCGTCGCCTCGGCGTGCCAGGGCTCCCGCCGCAGGAACTGCTCCAGCAGCCTGGCGGCGCCGTCGTGGTCGCCGGCGGCGTCGAGCGCCGAGGCTTTGGTGAACAATCGCGCGGACTTATCGGCCATGACACCGCGGTCACTACCAGGGGGTCGGCTTATAGCAAAGCTGGGCAGGGCGGGGGCGAGCGGGTGAGCGAAAGTGCTGGCAGTGCTCGGGCGATCCCGCTGCCATCCTCGCCTGCATTCCCATTGACAGCGCCGGCGAGCCCATCATCGCGCATCCAGAATGGCCGGTTCCTCCTGAACAGCCTCTTGCCTGTGCGGGAATCGAGTCGCGACGCGGATTGATGCGGGAATGGACCGGGCCGGTAAGTCACCACAGAACACACGCGGTCCACACGCGGGACCGGGCCACGTCAGCCCCACCGTCCTGAGTCGACCCTGCGTGAGGCGGGCGCAGTCCGCTGCCGGCGGGCTGCGTCCGCCGTACGACGCTGCGTAGTGGGGCCGGCGGAATCAGCGACGCGGGGCACCAATGGGCACACCCGCGCCCGTGTCAAGTGGCTAGCTAAGGCGCTTGCAGGCTACAATGCAGGTTGGGCGACCCAGGTTGGCGCGCGCGTCGGCAGGTTGGATGATGAAGACATCCTGCGATTCAATCAGGCTGTGCTCGTGCTCCTTGGACTGGCGGTTTCACCGAGGACCAGGCAGTAAGCATAAACGACGGTGGCGTAGTGGGCGCCTTGCCACGAACGGTAGGCTCAATAAGGATGGATCGCATGCATAACGGCCGCTACCGCATTGGCTTCGACATCGGCGGGACCTTCACCGACTTCATCCTGCTGGATGCGGAACGGTCGGAGATTCGCCTGCACAAATGCCTGACCACCCCGAGCGATCCCTCGATCGGCGCACTCGCCGGGCTGACCGATCTGCTCGCCGCGGCCGGCCTCGACCTCGCCGAGATAAGCGACATCGTGCACGGCACCACGCTGGTGACGAATGCGCTGATCGAGCGCACCGGCGCGCGAGTCAGACTGATCACCACGCGTGGCTTCCGCGACATCCTGGAGATGGGCACAGAGCAGCGCTACGACATCTATGACCTGTTCCTGCAATTCCCTGCCCCGCTGGTGCCTCGCCGCCATCGCCTGGAAGTTGCCGAGCGCATCGATCGCGACGGCAACGTGGTGGTTCCGCTCGACCTTGCGGAAGTCCGCGCCGCCGCCCGCCACCTGGTCGCCGAGGGCGCAGAAGCAATCGCGATCTGCTTCCTGCACGCCTATCGCAACTCCGCACACGAACGCGCCGCTGCGGACATCATCCGCGCCGCGCACCCCGATGTAGCAGTTTCCCTCTCCAGCGAGGTCGTCGCCGAGCTATGGGAGTACCAGCGGACAGCCACCACCTGCGCCAACGCCTATGTGCAGCCGCTGATGGCTCGCTATCTCGGCAAGCTGGAGCGCGAGCTGCATACGCGCGGCTTCGGCGGCGCGCTGTATCTGATGCACTCGGCGGGTGGCCTGCTGTCGCCGGAGGCCGCCCGTGCCTTCCCGATCCGCATGTTGGAAAGCGGCCCCGCCGGCGGCGGGCTTGCCACTGCCTTCTTCGGCGCCGCCTGCGGCAAGAACGATGTCATTTCATTCGATATGGGCGGCACCACGGCGAAGGCCTGCCTCATCGAGCAAGGCCGCGCCGAGATCGCGCCGATGATGGAAGCCGCCCGCGTGCATCGGTTCAAGAAAGGCTCCGGCCTGCCGATCAAGGCACCGGTTATCGACATGATCGAGATCGGCGCCGGCGGCGGCTCGATCGCGGCGATTGACGAGGTGGGACTGCTGCGTGTCGGCCCGCGCTCGGCCGGCGCCGACCCTGGTCCGGCCTGCTACGGGCGTGGTGGCACCGAGCCGACCGTGACCGATGCCAGCCTGCTGCTCGGCTATTACGATCCCGGCTTCTTTCTCGGCGGCCGCATGGCGCTGGACCGCGCCGCGGCCGAGCGGGCGTTGGAGACGATCGGGGCGAAGCTCGGTCTGTCCGCGGTGCAAACCGCCTGGGGCATTCATCGCATGGTGGTGGAGAACATGGCCGCCGCCGCGCGCATCCATATTGTCGAGAAAGGAAAGGACCCGCGGCGCTACGCGATGGTTGGGTTCGGCGGCGCCGGCCCGGCGCACGCGGCGGAAGTCGCGCGCATCCTCGGCGTCCGCCAGGTGCTGGTTCCGCCGGCGTCGGGGGCGGCGTCCGCGCTGGGGTTCCTCGCCGCGCCACTGTCGTTCGAGCAGGTGCGCAGCCATCCGCTGCGGCTCGGCGCGCCCGGCGCGGCAGCGGCGATAGACGCGGTGCTGAACGAGCTGGAAGCGGCGGCGCGTAGTCAGCTAACGGCAGCCGGGATCGCAATATACGATATCGTCACCGAACGCTCCGCCGACATGCGTCTGGAAGGCCAGATGCACGAGATCAACGTCGCGCTGCCGGACGGGGCCATCACCGATGCGCGCATGCCGGAGATCCGCGCGGCTTTCGCCGCTGCGTACGCAGCCCGCTACACGTCGGTCTATGAAGGCGTCGGCATACAGGCGATCTCGTTCCGCGTGCGCTGTCGCGGTCCGCTGCCGGCATTGTCGCTGACCGAAGCCGATGCCGGCGCCGGCGGCCCGGCATTGAAGGGCTCAAGGCCGGCCTGGTTCGGCGACGGCTTCAGCGATACGCCCGTCTATGACCGCTACGCCCTCGCTCGCGGCACGGTCATCGCCGGCCCGGCGATCATCGAGGAACGCGAAGCCACCACCCTCATCCTTCCCGGCGATACCGCCCGTATCGATGCCAACGGCACGATTGCCATCGACATCGGCCTGCCGGCCGCCCCGACCGCCCGCGTCACCGCCGAGACGCCGTTTGCGGAAGCCGTGAAGCTGATCGAGGCGGATCCGGTTTCACTGGAGATCATGTGGAGCCGGCTGGTCACTGTGGTCGAGGAGATGTGGCAGACCATCTGCCGCACCGCCTTCAGCCTGATCGTCTCCGAGGCGCAGGACTTCGCCTGCGACCTGCTTGACGCAAACGGCGAAAGCCTCGCCCATTCGCCGCGCGCGATGCCGGTGTTCAACCTGGTCGTGCCGCGTGCGGTAAAAGCGCTGCTGGAAAAATTCCCGCCGCACACGCTGCGGCCGGGCGACGTGCTGACCACCAATGATCCGTGGCTCTGCGCCGGCCACCTGTTCGACATCGCCGTCGTCACGCCGGTGTTCCGCAACGGCACACTGGTGGCGCTGACCGCCACGGTCGGGCATGTCGGCGACATCGGCGGCACCAAGGACAGCCTGCGCGCGCGCGAGATCTATGAGGAAGGCATCCAGATCCCGCCGATGATGCTGTATCGCGCCGGCGAACCCAACCATGACCTGCTGACGCTGATCAACGAGAACGTGCGCAAGCCGGAAGAAGTATTGGGCGACATCTACGCCTTCGCCGCCGCCAACACGCTCGGCGCCGAGCGGCTGAGCGCCTTCATGGACGAATACGGCATGCACGACCTGCGAGCGCTGGCCGAGGTCGTGCAAAGCCGCGCCGAACGCGCCATGCGCGAGGCGATCCGTGCGCTGCCGGACGGGGTATATCGCTCCGAGATCTGGAACAACCCGCTGGGCGAGAAGCTGCACTATCCGCTGAAGATCACGGTGCAAGGCGACAGCGTCGAAATCGACTTTGCCGGCGCGCCGGGGCAGCTCGCACAAGGCGGGCTGAACTGCACCTATAACTACACGGCCGCGCATTCCTGCTACCCGATGAAAAGCATGCTGAGCCCCGAGGTGCGCAGCAATGCCGGCTGCTATCGTCCATTCACCGTCAAGGCACCGGCGGGATCGGTGCTGAATTGCGACAAGCCCGCCGCGGTCAACCTGCGCACCCGCGTCGGCTGGTATATTGCGCCGAACATCTTCCGCGCGCTGGCGGACGCGGCCCCCGACCGCGTGCAGGCGGCCACCGGCCTGCCTGTCGCGATCAACATTTACGGCCGAGACGTGGCGGGCCAAGTCTATGCCGATCACTTCTTCATGGGCGCCGGCCAGGGCGGATCGGCCCATGCCGACGGGAAGTCGGCGCTGCTCTATCCCACCTCGGCGGCGAACACCTCGGTGGAACTGATGGAGGTCCGTGCGCCGGTGCTGGTGCTGGAGAAAAGTTACGTGACGGATTCAGGCGGCCCCGGTCGGCATCGCGGCGGCCTGGGTGTGCGCACGCGGCTGCGCAAGCTGGACGACGACGGGCTGCCCACGCTGGCTTCGGTGTACCCGGAAGGCGTGGGCGTCACAGTCGAGGGGTTGGCCGGCGGGCGGCCCGGAGGTGACGTGCGCGGCGTCGTACTCGATCCGGCCGGACAGATCGTGCATGATTGCGGCACGGGCGAGCTGGTGACGCTGACGCGCACCGACCGGATCGTCGAAGTTCGGCTGGCAGGCGGCGCCGGCTATGGCAATCCGCACGAGCGCCTGACGGCGCTGGTCGAACAGGACGTGGCGGAAGGATACGTCTCGGCCGAAGCCGCACTGCACGAATACGGGCTGCAACAGGTCGCCGGACGAGCGGCCGAATAAGAGACCGGGGGGAGCACCATGAGCGAGATCGCCGAGGACAGGATAAGACCGGGTGTGCGCCCCGCCGCACATCCTCGGTTCTTCGAGCCTGCTGCCTTCCTGCTGATCGCGCCACTCTGCATCGTCGGCGCGGTCATCGGCGTGCAGCTCATCGTCACGCTCGGTATCACCGCGAATACGTCGCTGATTGGCGCGCTCGCCGGGATGGCAATGGCGCGCGTGCCGTTGACGGGGTTCGCGCGCTATCGCTCGATTCACGTGCAGAATCTGGCACAGAGCGCGATCTCTGCCGCCACCTTCGGCGCCGGGAACAGCCTGATGCTGCCGATCGGCATCCCCTTCGTCCTGGGTCGGCCCGACCTTGTTCTGCCGCTGCTGCTCGGCGTGTGCCTGGCGATGCTGATCGACGGCTACATGCTGTATCGCCTGTTCGATTCCGAGGTGTTCCCCGCTGAAGGCGCATGGCCGCCCGGCGCCGCCGCCGCCGAGGCGATCCGCGCCGGCGACGAAGGCGGGCGCAAGGCCGGCATCCTCGGTATCGGCGTCTTGCTGGGAATTGCCGGCAATTGGGCGGCCGGCATCCCGATGTCGGCCTTCGGCGTTGCTTTCATCGGCAATATCTGGGCGCTGACCATGTTCGGCATCGGCCTGCTGTTGCGCGGCTACTCCAGGCTGTTGTTCGACAATCCGCTGTTCGCCGCGGTGGTGCCGGGCGGCGATCTCAACAGAGCCTATATCCCACACGGCATGATGGCAGGTGCCGGCGTGGTCGCTCTGGTGCAGGTCGGCGTGATCATCCTGCACCAGCGCAACGAGCCCTCCGCCGTGAGCAGGCGCGGGCCGGCGCAGGTGCGCCGCTCACTCGGACTGGGCGCGGTGGCCTACGTGATGGTCGCAATCGTCATCGCGCTGGCGGGCGGACTCTTCGCGGGAATGCCAACCGGCATGCTGGTCGGCTTCATCGTCTATGCTGCCTTCGCCGCCCTGGTGCATGAGTTGATCGTCGGTTTGGCGGCGATGCATTCCGGCTGGTTCCCAGCCTTTGCGGTGGCCCTAATCACTCTGGTGATTGGCATGGTGATCGGCTTCCCGCCGGTCGCGCTCGCGCTGCTGGTTGGTTTCTCAGCGGCGACCGGGCCGGCCTTCGCCGACATGGGGTACGACCTCAAGGCCGGCTTCATGCTGCGAGGCTACGGCACCGACCCGGCATTCGAGCGGGATGGCCGCCGCCAGCAGCTCATTGCCGCGATGTTCGCTTTCGTGGTTGCCGCGATCGTGGTGTACATCTCATACGAAAGCTTCTTCGCCCGCAACCTGGTGGCGCCGGTCGATCGCGTGTACGTGGCGACGATCAAGGCTGGCGCCTCACCCGCGGTGGCGTCGGCGCTGTTCCTGTGGGCGATCCCTGGCGCGATCGTGCAGTATCTCGGCGGCCCGCGGCGCCAGCTTGGTGTGCTGCTGGCAACCGGGCTGTTGATACAGTTCCCACTTGCCGGCTGGGCGGTGCTGGCAGGAATCCTGTGCCGGATCACGTGGGAGCAGGTCACGCCCGACGAGCCGCAGACGATGCAGGTGTTCGGCGCGGGCGTCATCGCCGGCGATGCGCTCTACAGCTTCTTCAGCTCGATGGCCCGGAACTTCGCGACGAAATAGTCCCGCCGCAGGAAGGGGCGACGGGCCCGCACTTCAGCGAGGGCATGACCCCAAGTTTAAGACGGCCTCTTTCTTTCGTCGGTCGAACTTTCGTCGGTCGAACACCGCCAGACACGTTATATTGAACCAGCGGCCCGAAAGGTTGCCGCTTGGCTTGTCATGGCTGTGCAAGTCTACGCTTGCGACAGGGGCGGGCATGCTTCTGGGCGGCGAGCATTCTGCACCTAACGGCCCTTATTGTTGACGCTCGAATCACAGTGGTGGGACGCGCTTCGCTTTTCCGCCCTACGGGGCTACGGCGCTTCCGGGAGTTAGCGCCAAAGGTCGCCAGTATTACTGGCTCAGGTGTGCCAGCGCGTCGCGCATCGGTTGGCTGGACACAACCAAGCTTCCGGTGAACGGCGTATCGAGGTCAAGAATCACGAATACCGCCGAAGCGATCGCCAATGCTCCAAGCAGGATGATGGTGTACGAAAGTCCGTTGCGTGGCGCACTCAGGCCCAAACTGCCGAACACGATGACGAGCCAAAACATCAGTACAAGGTAGAACGGAAGCTTGATCGAGCTGTGTGCCTCCTCGATAAGTTTCCAGCGCTGATCCAGAAGGCGCTCCAACTGATTGAGGCAGTCGCCGAGCAGCCGCTGATGCATCGCGTCAGCCGGCACCAGCTCGCGGAGGCGCAGCTCGATATCAGCCAGCATGCCACCGAGCGCTGAGCTCTCGATATCCGCGTCGGTCAACGCCCGCTGCACTGTCTTCGGATAGTAATCACCCGGAGGGGGAGGCTCTTCCGTCCATGTGCTGGCGATCGCTGCCGCCGTGTAACTGCGCAGCCCCCGTTGCACGGGCTCTGTGTCAGCGCCGTATTCATTTAGCATGCGATGAAGCTCGATCAGGTCACTGGCGTAGCCACGCATGTCGTTGTCGATGGCATCGAACGATGCCTTGGCGGAAGTGATCAGCAGTCCCAGCACCAGCGCGGCGAACGTCACCAGCATGGTGACGACAAGCTGCATGATCTCGGCTGTCTCGCGGCTACGGTGGCGTTCCGACAGCAGCGGCCGCACGAACAGGCCGAGCCCGCTTGCGCAAAGCAGGACGACCATCAGCAGCACAGCATCCTCAAGGCTACGCATCGAGACCGCGAGTTGTGCTCAGGGCTCGACGAGAAGCACCGCCTTGCCCCTGATTCGTCATTCGCGCAGGTCTTCCGCGACTGCACAGAGCTCGTGCCATAGCCGCTCGGCGCCGATCCCGCCCTCGGCATGGCGTACACACCTCGTGCCGGACACCCCCTTGAGAGTGTCCGGCCGTTGGTGTGGGCAGTCGATTAAGGCCGTATCGTAGGACTCGGCCTCACGGGCAGGGGTTGGCTGACGCTGACTTCCAGATGACGTTGGGTCCGCCGTTGCCGCCACCGGCCTCGGCGAGCTGGGGAGCCCGTCCGCCGTTGCCGCCACCGGCCTCGGCGAGCTGGGGAGCTACCCCGCCGTTGCCGCCACCAGCCTCAGCCAACTGGGGCTGCCGCCCGCCATTGCCACCACCAGCC
>Ga0335075_10004706_pt1 | contig 21272 bp, 13 predicted proteins | sample Lox_Sample_24_FD_206723 | JGI IMG/M metagenome (GOLD analysis project Ga0335075, IMG submission 206723) | Soil microbial communities from Loxahatchee National Wildlife Refuge, Florida, United States - Lox_Sample_2.4 | ecosystem: Environmental > Terrestrial > Soil > Wetlands | place: USA...
CCCATCAACCGCGTCGCCGAATTGACGCCCACAGCCTGGAAAGCGGCCCGCCAAAAAACATCCTGACATTCCCGCAGTTTAACCGCCCCTTCAACCATTGCCATACGGGGTTAGTAACACGGATACCCTTGACGGTCACAGTCGACCCCCACATGCTGCCTGGCATGGGGCATGTTGTTGGCGAAACGCCAGGCTTGAACGACACATCAATAGGGACTATTGTAATCGGACCACAGTACATGGACGGACACCACAAGGACGCATTAGCCGCCCTCATATATGCAGAGTTTGAACACGCTGATCATCGTGACTGGTCTGAGCAGCGCGCCGAGGTGGATTGGCTGGCATTTTTGCAAGCTCAGGGGTGGGCAAACACAGCGCCTATGGATCACTGGCATCACGGGGTAGGCAGGATGTGAAAACAGTACGATCATTGAAATCCTGGCTGTGCCTGGCAATAATATTTCTGGCCGGCTGCGGTGATCGCAAAGATGTATTGTACGATAAGGCATGGCATGGTGACCAGCTTGCCTTGGCGGAGTATATTAAAAGAGGGTATGACCCGAATGCAGCGTTGTGGCTCGCCATCAAAAAAAATTCCGCCGCATTTGTAGAAATGTTATTGACGAATGGCGCGGACCCAAATGTGGCAGGTGGCTATTCAATGACGCCGCTCATGATTGCCTCTACTTCCGCAAAGCCTGAAATAGTACGGCTTCTGATCCAGCACGGCGCGAAGGTAGATATACGAGACGAGCGGGGAGATAATGCCGTTGCGTATGCAGTTAGAGGTGACGCCGAAAATATAGTTCTGCTTGTATCGACTGGTGCGAATATTAACAATGTTAACAAAAACGGAGACACGCCGCTTTCCGAAGCCGTTGCATACCAGGAAAGCTCTGGATTGGGCCAGGCAGCGATAACAATTTTATTGTCACTCGGGGCAAATGCCAATTCTACCAATCACGACGGAATGACTCCGATAACTCTGGCACAAAGAGGAAACGACTCGAAAATCGTGGCGTTGCTCAAGAGTCGCTTAAGCCATTGAACTTCATGGGCCTACCATAATGATGGCTGCCAACGGTAATATAGTCCGTTCCCGACCCGTTCGCGGACTGGTCAATTGTCTAAGACCGCCAACTCGCTATCGCAGCAATTGTTATTGACAAACCAGCACATTGCGGCATGATGGACTTTAGATTCGGCGAGGCGTTTTTAAAATCTTAATTGGGTTGCTTTATGACAAAGGTGGTCCTGAGCGGCGCTTTTCATTTGTTTTGTTTGGCTGGATGGTGCGGATTTCCCGTGGCGGGGTTTGGTGCGGAAACCAATCAGATTGCCGCGTTAAAAACTTCTATCATCCTCAATTACGCAATCCTTCTCCATGCCGAATATGAAGACTCACTCGCAGGCGCCCGCAATTTAAATTCGGCAATAGACCAATTCATTGCCAAGCCGTCGCCCGCAACCCTCCAGGCGGCGCGAAACGCGTGGGTAAAAGCCCGCAACCCTTACCTCCAAACCGAGGTTGGACGTTTTTACGACGGTCCAATCGAGCCAATCGAAGGCTTTATCAATGCCTGGCCCGTGGACGAAAGTTACATTGATTACACAGTCTCGGATCCAAATGCCGGAATCGTGAATCAGGCGGATCTATTCCCCGTCATCTCGCGCGAGGTTCTAATTGCCGCCAACGAAAAGGATGGCGAAAAAAATGTCAGTACCGGCTATCACGCCATGGAATTCCTGTTATGGGGTCAGGCCCTCGATCCAGTGGGACCCGGAAACCGGCCCTCCACCGATTATCTTCCGGCAGCCCATAATTACGCCAGGCGTGCGCTATGTCTGCAAGTCATCGCATCGCTCCTCGTCGAGTACATGACCACATTGGAGCGTGAATGGCGTGACGGTGTCCCGGACAATTACCGGTCCAAATTTTTGGCGCGTCCACCGGATGAAGCTCTGGGTAATATTTTAAACGGCCTGGGAAATTTCAGCGGCACGGAATTGAGCGGTGAAAGGCTTTTGACGCCTTATACAACAAAGGATCGTCGGGACCAGCACTCATGTTTCAGTGATATGACCTGCTTGGATTTGACCCGCAACGAAATTGGCATCCAAAACGTTTATCTCGGCCAGTATAAATCTGAAAACGGCACGCTGATTTCCGGACCCGGCCTCTATGACTTGTTGAGAAAAACGGACCCGGCGCTGGCAGAGACCATGAAAAAACAAATTCAACAGGCCGTGGATGCTTTCAAAGCTATTCCGCCGCCCTTTGAAAAGGCCATTTCGGGCCTGGATACTGATCCGGGCCGTGTCGCAGTCAGGAAAACGCTGGACGCGCTTCAGGCGCAAACTGCATCCATTGCAAACGCCGCTACAACGCTCGGCATCCGTCTCAACTTGCAAGCTCCACAATGAGGACTCCGCTGCTATTGATAATGTTGTGCGCCCTGGCGCCGACGGCAGCGTACACATTAAATGCGACCGACCTCGCGGCGGTTGAACCGGGTGAAGAGTATTCCGGCGGAGACACGACTGTCTTTGACGACACCCGCGCCGCATTCAGCATTCCCGATCGCAACCTTTTGCTTGCGCACCGGACGCCCTTTTTTGTGGGGCACTCATTTTTTAATGAAAATTGGGTCGCTGCCGGAGCCACAGTCACGTCGCGGTCCGGATTGGGACCGCTATTTGTAAACCGTTCCTGTTCCGGTTGTCACTTCAAAGACGGCCGAAGCATGCCGTTGACCCCCAGCCTGGCACTGGAAACCATGGTTATGAGGATTAGCCTTCCGGGCACAAACAATTATGGCGGGCCGAAACCCGTTCCCGCCTACGGGATTCAATTGCAGACCCAAGCCCTGCCGCGCATCCCTCCGGAAGCCGGCATAACCGTCAGTTTCGAAACGATCCAGGGCGAGTACGCCGACGGTGAACCCTACACGCTCCGCCGTCCGATATTCTGTATTACCAATGCCGGTTACGGTCCATTGCCCGCCGATGTCATGGTTTCGGCGCTGGCCGCGCCATCCGTTTTTGGCCTCGGATTGTTGGAAGCAATCCCGGACGATACCTTGCGCCAGCTGGCCCAAAGTGAAAGCAAACGAGGCGACGGCATATCGGGAAAAATCAATTGGGTATGGGACATTGACGGCAAGCGGCTCGCGCCGGGACGATTCGGGTGGAAAGCCGAGCAGCCGACCATCGCCCAACAATGCGCAACTGCCTTCAACGAAGACATGGGATTGACTACGGAAATGATTCCCCGCGAAAATTACACAGAAGCGGAAAAAATCTGCGCAACAATGCCCGGCGGCAGCCACCCGGAAGTCAGTCACGATATTTTTAACGATGTGGTCGTCTATTGCCACACTCTCGCGGTGCCCGCTCGCCGCGACTGGACCAATCAAGTGGTTCTAAGGGGAAAAAAACTATTTTCCGTGCTCGACTGCGCCACTTGCCACGTGCCGCAACTGAAAACTGGAGATTGTCCCGGCTATCCTGAACTGTCCAAACAGACAATCCATCCCTATACGGATTTGTTGTTGCACGACATGGGCGAGGGGTTGGCGGATCACCGCCCGGTCTATTTAGCCACGGGCAGTGAATGGCGCACGGCGCCCCTCTGGGGGATCGGCCTGGTCCAAACCGTAAATAATCATACACTCTTTCTTCACGATGGACGCGCCCGCGATTTGGCCGAGGCCATTCTTTGGCATGGTGGCGAAGCGGAGAAATCCAAAGAACAGTTTCGCCAATTAAGCAAGACCGACCGCGACGCCCTCATCACTTTTCTCAACTCACTGTGATTTCAATTCTACTATGCTTATTCCCATCCCTAAACCACTAAATCCAGTCCAGGCAAATATTTCGCAACCCGCAATTGGCTGTTCCGCAATCCGCGGTGGCCGCGGGGCAAACCACCCGCTGTGCCTCGTTCTTTTCGTCATCGCAGCCGTCGCTTGTCCTGCTCTTCCTGCTTCGGCCAGCCCTCCTGGCGGCATCTTTACCCGTCAGGTCGTTTTGAAAAATATGGCGGCAAACTGCATAGTCCCCGGTGTTCTCGAGTTGGCCACCGATGCCAATGAGCTTTCGACCGTTTCGCGCCGGCTCATGGATAATCCGAACCCTGGGACGCTCACCCAGGCAAAAGCCGCCGTGATAAAAATGCAACTCGCCTATAAGCGCAACCAAATGCTTGCCTATGGTCCCGTCGAAAATCAGATCTTTTGGCAGGCAAATTTTTACACCCACCCATCTCCGGACGCCATTGAACGAATGATTCGAAGCCAGCAGCCCATTGACCAAAAGTTCATCGAGCGGCAAGGCGCCATGGTAAAGGGATTTTCAACTGCCGAGTACCTGGTGTTGGGGCTGACGGACAAAGCAGGTCTGGACAATGCGCCGGATTCCGCTGACTCACGGTTGCTGCAAGGCGATACCGCCGCCCGGCGGCGGCAATACCTCTGCGCGATAACAGAAAATTTAGCGAAGCAGTTGCAGGCGGCGGCCCGGCAGGCGCAAGCGCCTGATTTTCCGTCCAGGTTCGCGTCCGGCGGTCAGGCCAGCATCAATTTGCTGGTAAATGAACTCACCGTAACATTGGAATCCGGCCTCACCATACCGCTTCAGGATTCTTTAAAGCTCTCACAGGCAAAGAATATGCCCGGAAAGTCTGGAAACATCACCATGGGATATTCCATCCCTGAAATGAAGGCATTGTTGCAGGGACTCATTCGCTTCTATCACGCCGGAGAAGGCAGAACAGGGCTGAATGACTATATGCTGCACGTCAACCCTGGTCTCAACAACCGGCTGGAAGCACAGTTCAATACCACGTCTGCCGCTTTATCTGCCATCAACAAACCGTTGGATACAATGGTCGCCACACAACGCCCTGTAGTGCAGACAGCGTTTGAAGAGACCCATAGATTGGAACTTCTTCTAAAAGTTGACCTCACGTCTGCTTTGGGAGTCACCATCATGTTCAACGCCTATGACGGCGACTGAAAACATCGATGGTCGTCCTGGAAATGTCACTTCCCGCAAGGCAACTATCACTCGTGGTGGCTGGCTGCTTCCGTTACGACAACGGCTCGCAACACCAGTCGAACCATTTTCCTTGGCCGCCTTCCGCATCTTGTTCGGCTCTGTGATGTGCTACGCGATGGTTCGCTTCCTCGCGCGCGGTTGGGTAAAAATGCTTTATCTTGATCCCGTTTTCCATTTTCCATGGGTTCCCTTCATTCAGCCATGGCCCGGAATCTGGATGTATGTCCACGTCGTAGTGCTTGCCATCTGCGCGCTTGGAATCACCCTTGGCTTGTTCTACCGAATCAGCGCGGCCCTTTTCTGCGTCGGCTTCACATATCTCGAATTTCTCGACCGCACAGCCTACCTGAATCATTATTACCTCGCTGGCCTGCTTTCCTTCCTGTTGATTTGGATGCCCGCAAACTGCCAGTGGTCCCTGGATGTCTGGCTACGCCCGGAACTGCTCCGTCAAACCGTGCCCCTATGGACGATCTTGCTTCTTAGATTTCAATTAATCGTCGTGTACCTGTTCGCAGGACTGGCGAAACTAAACACCGATTGGCTCTTCGCCGCGGAGCCGCTGCGAATATGGCTCATGGCATCCAGCGATTTGCCGTTAATTGGCCCCTGCCTCGCCGAGCCGTGGGCCGCATTCTTTTCAAGCTGGTTCGGCGTAGCGCATGATTTACTTGTTCCCGTGCTGCTCTTGTTCGCCCGCACCCGTCCCTGGGCATATCTGGCCGCAATCCTCTTCCATCTGACAACGGCGATATTGTTTCCCATCGGCATGTTCCCGTGGATTATGCTCGCCTCAACAACCATTTTCTTTTCACCGGGTTGGCCTCGCGCGCTGCTGGACCGGCTGAATCATTCTCGTCCTCGATCAGAGAATTCGAAGTCGGAACAGATCGCAACTCAAAGTTCCAATACTATCTCGACATTTGCCCTTGCCCTTATCGCGATTTATTGCTTCTTCCAGGTTTTGGTTCCGCTGCGCTCCTGGTTGTATCCGCAGCAGGGAGCGTGGGATGTTCGGGGTTTCAATTTCGCGTGGCGCGTGATGCTCGTGGAAAAGACAGGCTACGCGGAATTTTTCGCCGTCAGTCCTCTTACAGGAGACCGTAAAGAAATTCCATTGTCAGATTATATCACTCCACGTCAACAAATGATGATGGCTCAGGACCCGTTTCAAATTCGCGCCTTGGCGCAATTTCTCGGTCATGAATATCCCGGCTATGAAATCCATGTGGACGCCTTTGCAACTCTCAATGGCCGGCCCAGCCAGCGAATCGTTCGAGATGACGTCAACCTCGCGTCGTCAAAAATATCCAACTGGATAGTCCCCTTGGCGCATGACCCGAATTGAATATCGAATTGCGCTTTAAGTTATTGGTGTTCAACGATGTTGCGGATGTTGCGGGTTTTCATACATATCATCGCAACTTCTTTATCCCCCTCTGCCACAAATCAAAGTGATACAGCGCTACCACCACCAGCGAATGCCCGATCTTTTCATCCGCCACCAACTTCGGAACCTCCGAAACCGGCGCCAGCCTCGTCACCAGATCCTCGCCCTGGTCGAAATCCACCGGGTGCTTTAACCGGCAATTCTCAATCAGCACCGTGTAGCAGGTATTGTTTAGAATGGCCGGATTTGCGTGGATGCGCCCCAGGATGCGTGCGTGCTCGCCTTCATACCCCGTTTCCTCGCGTAGTTCCCGCACTGCGGTCGCCACGGGGTCTGTTTCTCCCGGGTCCATCATCCCGCCGGGAATTTCCAGTTCCACCGTGTTCGAACCAAACCGATACTGCTCCACCATCACAAGTTGCCGGTCGGGGGTCATCGCGATGACATTCACCCAGTGCACGCTTTCCAGGACAAAAAAGTCGTGCTCCTTCTCCGTCCGCGGCGAAATATAGGTATCCGACCGCAGCTTAAAAATGCGAAAATCCCCCAATTGCTTCGTGCTGACTTTTTTCCACGGCCGGCTCATTTTAGTGCCGTGAAGCCTAAATCGTTCGGAGCTTGTTCAAAAGGAATTTTTAGTGGGAACCGCGAAGTTTCTATCGTAATATCATTCCATGATCGCGCCACAGGAATTCAAAAAGAGATGGGAACGCTTGGGCGACCGTCTCATCATGTTTCCTGAGATTTCGTTGTGCGATGTGCTCCTGCCTGCCACCGCTCGGACGTTTCTCCGTGAAGCCGGATTGCCGGAAGACGCTGCGCCCGGCCTCAATTTTGGAACGCCGCAAAGCGGTTCGCTGCCTCGGGCCTCAATCCTGTGGCGCCTGCCCACGGCATTTGACCGCTACCGAATAATCGGTGGAAACGGTTCGGGAGATTCAGTCTGCCTCGACGAGGACGCAAATGCCCAGGTTGTATACCTCAATCATGATAATGACTTCGATCGCGTCCTAATGGCCTCGTCGGTGTGTACATTGGCAGAATGCCTGGCGGAGTTGCGTGATGTCATAGCTCGCACGAGTGATACCGGATTGGTTGCGCCAGAACACTACGACCAGTTGCTGGAAAGGCTCCGAATTATCGATCCAGCCGCCTGCGATAACGATGGATTTTGGCCTGCCGAAATTAGCTCATTAAAACCACAGCCGCCTAAGAAATGGTGGCATCTATGAAACTCCCACTGCCCGCGTAAATCGTAAATCGTAAATCGTAAATTCAAAGGCCTTTCTGCTTCGCCGCCCATCCCTGCCGCATCAGCGCCAGCAAATGCCCCATAGCCTCGTCATAAGAGCGTCCCTTAAGTTCCATTAATTGCCTGGCGCGTTTATCCAACTGCATCGCCATCTCCGTGGATTTCTCCTCCGGACACCCCATCGCCACAAGTGCTTTGGCCAATTCAGAAATCTCCATATCAATAAAATATAGCCATAAATCTACCCGTTACGTAAAAAAACAGTCAAGTATTGCCCCCACTAGACATTCGATGTTCGATGTTGGGCGTTCGACGTTCGATGTTTCCTGGCGCTCTCGGCACTCACCCGTTGCATTTTCTCCCTCAATTCCTCTTGCCATCGTCCCTCCTTCCGGTAATCTAACCGTTCATCTTTTTATGCTTTGGAATGTCATTTTAGCGGACGCATCCGCGCCGGCCCAATCAGCGCCCGCTGCCCCGGCTGCGCCCGCGCAAGGCGGTTCGACCAAACAGGTCGCTTCGTCCGGCCAGTCCGGCTCAGGCCAGGCTCAGCCGCTCTTTTCCAGCCCAATCTTCCTCCTGGTGCTCATCGCGGTCATGATGTATTTCATGCTGTTCCGCCCCCAACAGCAGCGCGCCAAACAAATGGCCAAACTCCTCGCCAGCCTCAAATCCGGCGATAAAGTCGTTACCTCAAGCGGCATTGTTGGGGTCGTCATTACCGTAAAAGATAAAACCGTTTCGCTCCGCTCCGCGGACGCCAAAATGGAAGTCACCAAATCGTCCATTACTGAAATCCTTCAAGGCGACGACACCCCATCTTCCTCACCTTCCCAATCATGAACAAAAACGACCGCTGGAAATTTATATTGGTTGTTGCGATCGTCCTCTGGGCGTTGTGCCAGATGTATCCCCCTGTCTCGAGGGACCTCATTCAGCAATTCGCCTCCCGCGCCGAAGCCCAAAACGCCACGTTCACCAATATCGTTAAACAGGCCCAGGCATTGCGCGAGGCAAATACCAACTTTACTGAATTCGCCGCCCTGACCGTAGCCATCAGCAACAACGACATTCAGCCTTTTTTCCCTTTCATCGATGCCCATGCCCAGCTTCATCCTACCACGTACATTTTAAACCAATTGCAACGCGACGCCTCCGGCAAATTCAAGCTCGGCCTCGATTTGCAGGGCGGTACGTCCTATCTCGTCGAGATGAACACCAACTTTCTCGTCAGACCCCCGGGCGACACAAATGCGGTAGCGGCCGGTTCTACCGATATTAGCGGCGCTTTGAATCAGGCCGTGGATGTCCTGCGCAAGCGCGTGGACGCCCTGGGCGTTGCCGAACCGGTCATCCAACCCGTCGGCGCAAACCAAATTCTCATCCAAATGCCTGGACTGGCCGAATCCGTAAAGGAACAAGCCCGGACAGACATCTCAAAAGCCGCTTACCTCGAGTTCCGAATGGTCAACGACAATAGCCGCGCCATCCTGGAAAATCACGAACCCATTCCTCCCGGTTACGTGGTTCTCGAAGCCGCTGACATGGCCCCGGGCCAAACGGTTCATGATCGCTTTGTCGTTAGCAAATATCCCGTCGGCGGCTTGTATGGAGACTTTGTCCAAAGCGCGCGTGTCACCTATGACAACATGGGAGCGCCGCAAATTGAATTCACACTCACTCCCGACGGCGCAAAAAAATTCGCCGCCGTCACCACCCAATACGCGCCTGACCCGCAAACCGGCCAGCAACATCAAATGGCCATTGTGTTGGACGGTGAACTCCAATCCGCCCCCGCCATCACCGGTCCCATTGTCGATGGCAATTGCCGAATTACCGGCCATTTCACCGACCAGGGAGCGCAAACCCTCGCCAATACGCTGGAAAATCCTCTCCGCGCACCGTTGAAAATAATCGCTTCCTCCGACGTTGCCCCCACGCTGGGTTCGGACTCCATCCGTAGCGGCATGTGGGCTTCCATCGCTGCCGTCCTGGGCGTTTCCATCTTCATGCTCTTCTATTATCGGCTCGCCGGTTTGACCGCAAATATTGCGCTCCTGACCAATATCATCATTTTGCTGGGTGTCATGTGCAGCTTCGGCACTACCCTCACGTTGCCGGGCATCGCCGGTATCGTCCTGACTATCGGTATGGCCGTGGATGCCAACGTGCTCATCTACGAGCGCCTGCGCGAGGAACTCGACAAAGGCAAGTCCCTCCGCGGCGCCATTGCTGCCGGTTATGGGCGCGCCTTCGCGACCATCTTCGATTCCCACGTCACCACCCTCATTTCCTCCATCATCCTCATTTTCTTCGGCACCGGCGAAACCAAGGGTTTCGGCGTCACCCTCACCATCGGTGTGGCCTGCAGTTTGTTCACGGCCCTGGTCGTCACCCGCATCATTTTCAACTTCCTGCTCGACCGTAATTGGATCCAATCGCTCTCGATGCTTCACATTATCCGGAGCGTAAACATCAATTTCATGCAGGTCGCAAAGCCGTTATTCATCGCCACATTTGCTTTTGCCATAGGCGCGGTCATTTTTGGCGCAGTGGCGCGCGGTGACAAGCTCTTCGGTGTGGATTTTCTCGGTGGCGACGCTACAACCTTCAGATTTTCTCAACAAGTGGACAATGAAAAAATCCGGTCAGCCCTCGCTGCCATTGGCCAGAAAGACGCGACGATCCAATATCAAAAGGACGTCACCGGCGGCACACAAACGTTGCGAATCACAAGCGCCAGCGGCTCGGCCAAAAACATCGAGCAGGCGCTGGAGACCTCATTTCCTGACGCCCATTTCGATACAATTGAAAAACAGGAAGTCGGCGCAATTGTCGGCAAGCAACTCCAGAAAACGACAGCGGTCGCATGTATCTTCGCGATGCTTGGCATCCTGGTTTACGTCGCGTTCCGATACGAATTTTCCTTCGCCCTGGGCGCTATCGTCGCGGTGTTTCACGATATCATCCTGACCATTGGTTGTTATTGCATCGCCAACGCCATTTCCGGGCGCCAGTTCAACGCCACAGTTTTGCCCGCCCTTCTGACCATCATCGGCTTTTCCATTAACGACAAAGTCGTCATCTTCGACCGAATCCGTGAAAATCTGAAACTGGGCGTTCGCGGCACGTTTAAAGAAGTCATCAACCAGGCCCTCAATCAAACCCTCAGCCGCACGATTATCACCAGCGGCACGGTGTTTCTGGCCACCCTCGCGCTTTATATCTGCGGCGGCGGCGAGATCAATGACTTCGCCTACACTTTTCTCGTCGGCATCATTACCGGCACCTACTCATCCATTTACATCGCTGCTCCGTTTGTCTTGTGGTGGCACAAAGGCCAGCGCCCAAATATCGGCGCGTCCCAGGTAGCCATGCAAAATGCCCCGGCGGCCCGGGCCTGATGGTTTAATGCCGCTCCATATCAATCTTTGGTCCTGGCTCGGTTTCATCTTTTGTATCCTCCTCTTCCTCGCGCTGGACCTCGGCGCGTTCCACAGGCGTCCCCGCGTCGTCAAATGGGGAGAAGCCGTTGCCTGGAGCGCGGGTTGGTTCGTCCTGGCTATGCTGTTTGCTGCGGCCATCTTCACCTGGCGCAACCACGCCGAAGCCCTTCAATTCACCACAGGCTACGTCATCGAACTTACCCTTTCCCTCGACAACATCATGGTCATGGCCATCCTGTTTTCCTATTTCCGCGTTCCCCTGGAATATCAGCATCGCCTGCTGTTCTGGGGAATCATTGGCGTATTAATCATGCGCGGATTAATGATTTATGCCGGCGTCACGATTGTCGGCTATTACGACTGGATATTGTATCTCCTGGGCGCTTTTCTCGTTTTCGCAGGCGTCAAAATGTCCGTTTCAAAAAAACAGATGGACCTGGAAAAAAACGTCGTGTTGCGGGCCGCCAGGAAGGTCTTTTCCATTTCAGAAAACCTGGACGGCCGGAAATTTGTCACCCGTGTGAACGGGCGGCTCTTTCTCACGCCGCTCGCCCTGGCGCTTCTCCTCATTGAAACCACCGATTTACTTTTCGCAGTGGATTCCGTGCCGGCTGTCTTCTCCGTGACACAGGACGCATTCATTATTTTTACATCGAACGTCTTCGCGGTTCTCGCCCTGCGCTCCATGTATTTTGTCCTCGCCGGCGCTATCGGGTATTTTCGCTATCTGAACATCGGCCTTTCCGCCGTCCTGATATTTATCGGCGTGAAGATGCTGCTCGATCCTCATGACCACGAGCCAAAGTGGTTCCAGGTCGCTCTCCCGACAAGCGTTTCGCTTATGGTGGTTGCCGCCATCCTTTCGATTTCCATTGCGCTCTCCGTCACTGCGGCGCATCGTGAAAAAGCTAAATGATTTTTTGATGAACCAGGTATGGCATCGGTAACATCTCAAACGATCGGACAATTATTCCCCCCTCTCCCAGCGGGCTCCCAGCGGGAGAGGGCCGGGGTGAGGATTCGCCCAAGGAAAACTTCGCGCATTGAACCCCTGAACCGATTGGCACACGGAGCGCGGCTGTGTGCGGGGCAAAGGGGCACCAGCCGCAGCAGCCGCGAACGTTGCGACGCGCTGCGGCTGGTCTTCGACACAGCCGCGCTCCGAAGCAGGTTCATGGGGAGGGAGAATCGTTCAAGAAAGAACCCCGTGCGGTTCACGGAGAGGCAAATGTAAAATGAAATTCTCATGGTCGGTCGCACCGTCGCAGCCGCTCCTCGCCGGACGGCTCGCCTCGTCGCTTAAAGTGCCGCCGCTCCTCGCGCAGTGCCTCCTCAATCGCGGCCTGAGCGAGCTGCCCTCCATCGAACATTTCCTCGCTCCCCGCCTCAAAAACCTTTCCGATCCCTTCCTGCTTCCAAACATGGAAACCGCCGTCAAAAGGCTTTTTCGCGCGCGGGAGCAAAACGAAGCAATCGTGATTTTTGGCGATTACGACGTGGATGGCGTCACCGCCACGGCCCTGCTGATGGAAGTCATGCGCCCCCTGGGCTGGCGCGTCGAATTTTATCTGCCCAACCGGATGGAAGAAGGCTACGGACTCAGCGCGGACGCCGTCGAAAATTGTCTGAAGAAATTTCAAACGACCCTGCTGCTCGCTGTGGATTGCGGTTCAACCGCCGTCGAACCCATCGCATCGTTGCGCGCCGGCGGCGTGGATGTCATTGTCCTGGACCATCATCAAATTTCCAATCCCGCGCCGGACGCCGTGGCCCTCGTAAATCCGCAGGCTGCCTCGATGCCGTCCAATGGCAACGGCGCGCCATCTGGAGCGCCGGCTCCGGCCCATACTGAACTCTGTTCCGCGGGCCTGGCTTTCAAACTGGCCCATGCCATTGTCAAACGCGGACGCGAACTCAATTTGCCGGGAATGATGGAGTTTGATCTGAAACCATTGCTTGACCTGGTCGCGCTCGGCACGATTGCCGACCTCGTTCCGCTGGTGGGCGAAAATCGAATCCTGACCTCCGCAGGCTTGATGCGATTGAATCAAACGCAACGCCCGGGAATCGTCGCGCTCCGGCAGGTTACTCAAATTGCTGGCAAAATCGGAGTCTACGAAGTTGGTTTTCAACTCGCGCCGCGCCTGAACGCCGCCGGCCGTCTTGAAAATGCCGAAGAATCGCTGCACCTGCTCCTCGCAATTACCGTCGAGGAAGCCCTGCCGCTGGCCGAACGCCTCGATTCACGCAACCGCGAACGCCAGAAAATTGAAAAAACCATCGTCGAAGAAGCCATGGGCGCGCTTCGCTCTAAATTTGATCCAAAGGACCACTTCGTCATTGTTGAAGGCCAACTGCTCTGGCATATAGGCGTCGTTGGCATTGTCGCTTCCCGCGTGTTGCAGGAATTTTATCGACCCACAATCATTATCGGCGGTGAGAACGGCGAAATGCGCGGTTCCGGCAGGAGCATTCCCGGTTTTGACATGGCGGCCGCCTTGCGTGAGTGCGGTCATTTGTTGGTTCGCCACGGCGGCCATGCCATGGCCGCCGGCTTGAGCATAGTGCCCGACAACATCGCTTTGCTGCGCGAAAAGCTAAATGAACTGGCCCGCCGAACGTTGAAATCTGGCGACCTCCAGCCCTCGTTGCGCCTGGACGCCGAAGTAGGCATGGAGGAAATGAACTTTCAGGCCATTTACGAATTGGAAAAGCTCAAGCCACACGGGCAGGGGAATCCCGCCGCGCAATTTTTCGCCAGAAACGTTTCCCACGCCCGCCCCCTCGAACGAATCGGCGCCGAAAAACAGCACGTTAAAATGAAGGTCACTGACGGAACCGCCACTCACGAAGCCATCTGGTGGAACGCCGGAGATAAACCGCTGCCCGTTGGTAAATTTGACATAGCCTTCGTCCCGCAGATCAATCAGTACAACGGCACAAGATCTATCCAATTGAAAGTCCTGGACTGGCGTCCCTGTTCGGTTTCCACCCTTTAGGGTGCGTCAGTTTCTTTCATTCGATGTTGGGAGTTCGATGTTCGATGTTCGATGTTTTTGGATTCATTCACCGAACCTGAAACATCGAACATTGACCCGCGCTCAAGAACTTCGCGTCCGTCTCCGCTCCCATTGGTAGCCCCGGTGCAAACCGGCCCAAATAACCATTGACAATCCCCTAACTTATTTGGTATAAAAACTAACCACTCTCCCGTCGGCCAATCGCCTGCGGGTAAATCGGAGACTGTTTTATGCGCCTTAAAATTTGGATTCCGGTCGTGACTTTCTTTCTTCCTGCTTTTTTGTCCGTTGGTACAAATCTTGAGTTGGTTTCAGGCATAGCCAGTCCCGGTGCGCCGTCCGCAGGCGGCAATGGTGACTCTTATACTCCCGTAGTCACGCCCGATGGCCGATACGTTCTCTTCGCCAGCACGGCAAACAATTTGGTTCCAACCAACTCCGACGGCCCGATTACCTCACTGACCGCCGTGAACGTCTTTATGCGCGACCGTGTTACCCAGACGACATCGTTGGTCAGCCTCAGCAGCGCCCTCGCCGGCGCCGATCGAAGTGCATGGCCAACCGGTATCTCCACAAATGGACAATACGCGCTCTTTGAAAGCTCGGCGGACAACCTGACGCCGGGCTGCTCGAATTTAATGAATAATATTTTCGTCCGTGACGTCGTCAACAACGTCACGACGCTCGTCAGCGTCGGCACGAATGGCCTCGGCGGCAACGGCAATTCGTATGCCTCGTCCATCACGCCGGATGGGCGATATGTGGTATTCGTCAGCAGCGCCAGCAATTTGGTGCCGCAGGACACCAATGGCATTGCCGACATCTTTGTTCGGGATTTGCTAAATAATACGACCACGCTGGTCAGCACCGGAGCGATAGCCGCGGGGTTGTTGCCGGGTTCTGTTTCGCCGAGCATCACTCCGGATGGACGCTATGTGGCGTTTTTTAGCTCGGCTACGAACCTGGTCCCCGGTGTCCAAACGGTGGGCGAGGTCTACGTCCGGGATTTGGTTGCCGGAACGACGATTTGGGCCAGTACGAACGCCCGCAGCTTGTATCAACGACAGATAGGCACGCCGGGTGTTATTTCCTATCAGCCGGTTATCAGCAGCAACGGTGAATGGGTTGCCTTCGAGGTTTGCCCTACCAACGTGGCCACGAGTGGCACGCCCTCCACGGGCATGGTCCTGCAAGTGAGCCTTCAAACGCTCGCTGATACCGTCATCAGCACCAATGCGTATGCCTCGTTGACCTGGGGACAACCGGACTCTCCCAATCTTGCCATGAGTTCCGATGGCAGCGAAGTTGCCTACATCGGCGCCGGCGCAAACTGGACCAATACCTCGATTTATTTATGGGAGGCCCAATCCCAAACCAATATCCTGGTGAGCGGACCCTTGGGCAGCTCCGGCACCTGCACCGAACCCGTAATCAATTCGGGTGGAACCTGCCTGACCTTCCTTTCAAACGGAACAAACCTTACGGCCAACGCTTTGTTGCCGGAATTCCATCTCTACCTGTGGAATATACAGGCGGCCACGTTGCAATTGTTGGATGCGAATGCCAGCGGCGGCGTTGGCGCCGGTCTTGGTTTGGGCTCGAGTGTGGCCATGAACTCCGACGGAAGTTTGGTCGCTTTCGACCTCGTATTGAATAACGCCGCTCTAATGCCCAACGACAGCAACCTCGGTTCGGACGTCTTTGCCGTCAATCCGTCAACTGAGGCGGTCGAATTGATTTCCGGCTGCCTGTCGCCCGCGCAAACTCCAAACAATTTCGTTGAATTCTATCCGTCCTGCGTCAACACAAATGGCCGATACGTGGCATTCTCCAGCGAAGCCACCGATTTGGCAGGCAACGCCACCAACAGGTCCCGCGAAGTATTCGTGCGCGATTTGGTGCTGCAAACCAATATTTTGGTCAGTGTCGACCCGAATGGTTTCGCGGGTTCGGCAATGTCATTGGAGCCGTCCATCAGCGGCAGCGGCCGTTACGTGGCCTTTTCCAGTGACGCGACCAATCTGATTGCGGGTGTATCCTCCAATACGGAAAATGTATATCTGCGCGACTTGCAATCCGGCACCAACGCGTTGGTCAGCGTGAATATTTCCGGTAGCGCTCCGGCCGGCGGAAACGCAAATTCCTTTGCCCCAACAATAAGCTGCGACGGCCGATACATTTTATTTTACACCCTGGCAACCAATGTTGCCGCAGGATTGCCCGCGAATAATAACAGCGCCGTGAATCTTATCTTACGGGACAATCAATTGGCCACAAACTATGCGCTGACCACCGGCGCCGGCTCTTCCGCGCCCGGCGTTCTTTCAGCATCCATGACGCCCGACGGCCATTATGTTGCGTTCATCGGCGCTGGAAACCAGGCAAGCGCGCCGTATCTCTATGTCTGGAATTCACAAACGGCCGCTTTAATTTATACCAATACCACGGCCAACCTGACGAACGTTTGCATTAGCCCGGACGGTTCATGGATCGCCTATGAGGGCAGTTCACTATGGGTGTTGAATTTGCAAACGAACACCGCTATCCCGATTGCCACCGGGGCATTTAATACGCCGGGCCTGCAATTCAGCGCCGACGACCAGTCCCTTGTATTCGGGATGGCCAACAATATTTATGTGTACGATTTCCAGGGCGGCACAAACATCCTCGTCAGCCGAAGTTTCAACTCCACCAATGCCGCCAGTGGAGAGTGCAAATCCCCGTCAATCAGCCCGGACGGACGTTTTGTGGCCTATCGCAGCACCGCGACCAATATCGTTCCAAACGACACCACGGCCGCTGCAAATGTCTATCTCTTTGACCGCTCGAATAATGCGACGATTTTAATCAGCGTCAATCTGGCCGGAAATTCCGTGGCAAACAGTTGGTCCGTCCAACCTGACTTCAGCGCCGATGGCAGCACGCTGGCGTTTCAAAGCTTTTCTTCCGACCTTGCGAGCCAGGATTTCAATGCGTACGGCTCCGTCTATGCATTGAATCTCTCAACGTCCCTGACCAACTCCGTCGGGACGAATGTTGTCATTGCCGCCCAAATTTCCGGCATCACAGTTCCTCCGGGACAAAATCCGCCCGCCGGCAATCCTGTAATCATTTGGGCCGCGACACCCGGTCCCGGAGCTTCGTATCAAGTGCAGTTCACCGACAGTTTGACTGATCCGGTCTGGCAGAACGTCAATGGCAGCATGATTTTCATCGGCAACAATGGCCAAATCAACGACCTATCGCCCGCCGCAAGCCAGCGGTTCTACCGAATCGTTGTGAACAATCCATAGATCGATCCGTCGGATCCGTCCGATCGGTCGAATCGGTCAGATCCAATAAATAAAAAAACCCGGCACCGAAATGCCGGGTTTTTTAATATCCGCCAATTACTTCTTCTTCGCCGGCTTCTTGGCCGCATCATCCAGCGCCGCCTGCGCCGCCGCCAATCGCGCGACCGGCACGCGGAACGGTGAGCAGCTGACATACGTCAGTCCCAGCCGATGACAGAATTTCACGGAATCAGGATCGCCGCCGTGTTCACCGCAGATTCCCAGCTTGATGTCGGGACGTGTCGAGCGGCCTTTTTCCACGGCGATCTGCATCAATTGTCCGACGCCCGTCTGGTCAATGGAAGCAAACGGATTCTTCTTCACGATTTCCAGTTCCGCGTAGTGCGGCAGGAACGAACCGGAATCGTCGCGGCTCATGCCCAGGCACGTCTGCGTCAAATCGTTCGTGCCGAAGCTGAAGAATTCCGCCGTGTGCGCGATTTCATCCGCCGTCAACGCCCCGCGCGGAATCTCAATCATCGTGCCGACGAGGTAGGTGAGTTTGGTTTTCGTTTCCGCCATGACTTCTTTGGCCACCTTGTGGACCAGTTCGATTTGCAAATCCAGTTCCTTCTTGAATCCGACGAGCGGAATCATGATTTCCGGTTTGCACTTGATGCCTTCCTTTTGCACTTGCGCCGTGGCCTCAAATATCGCCCGCGCCTGCATTTCGGAAATTTCGGGGTACCCGATGCCCAAACGGCAGCCGCGGAATCCCAGCATGGGATTGAATTCGTGGAGTTCGTGGACGCGCTTGGCGATTTTTTCGACGCTGATGCCCGACTTATTCGCCAGTTCGGTTTGCTGCGCATGATCATGCGGCAAAAATTCGTGCAAGGGTGGATCGAGAAAACGAATCGTCGCCGGCAGGCCTTTCAATTCGCGGAAAATCCCGATGAAATCTTCCCGCTGGTAGGGCAGCAATTTCGCCAGCGCAGTTTTGCGGTCCGGCGTCTTCTCCGCGAGAATCATTTCGCGCATCGCGTCGATGCGGTCGCCTTCGAAGAACATGTGTTCGGTGCGGCACAATCCAATTCCTGACGCGCCGAACGCCACCGCGTTGCGCGTTTGTTCCGGGCTGTCGGCGTTGGTGCGCACATGCATACGCGTCACCTGCGAGCACCATTTCATCAATTGCGTGAAATTTTTATAAGTGCCGCTCTTTTTGGCTTCCGCGTCGTCCTGCAGCAAACCCTGGATGACTTCGCTATGGGCGGTTTTCACTTCGCCGGCATAAACCGTTCCGCTTGTCCCATCAATCGAAAGAGCATCCCCTTCCTTGAAGGTTTGGCCGTCCACAGTCAACGTTTTGGCCGCGTAATCCACGTGCAACGCGCTCGCGCCGCACACGCAAACCTTGCCCATCTGGCGGGCGACCAGCGCCGCGTGCGAGCTGACGCCGCCGCGGGCCGTCAAAATGCCCTCAGCCGCAATCATCCCGCGCAAATCCTCAGGCGACGTTTCGACGCGCACCAACAGGACTTTCTCGCCTTTGGCCGCCGCTTCAACCGCCCGCTCGGCGTTGAAGTAGGCCTTGCCGGATGCAGCGCCGGGACCCGCGGGAAGGCCGGTGGCAATTGCTTTGGCGGATGCAATGGCCTTGCGATCAAAGATCGGCGCCAGCACCTGGTCCAACTGATCGGCGGGAACGCGTTTGATGGCCGTCTTCCAATCAATCAAACCCTCCTTCACCATTTCGCAGGCAAAGCGGACAGCGGCCACGCCGGTGCGTTTGCCGTTGCGCGTCTGCAACATGAACAACTTCTCTTCCTGGATGGTAAACTCGAAATCCTGCACGTCTTTGAAATGCGATTCGAGGGTGTTGCGGACTTTTTCGAGCTCGGCGAACGACTGCGGCAGATGATTTTTCAATTGCGCAACCGGCTCGGGCGTGCGAACGCCGGCCACGACGTCTTCGCCCTGGGCGTTCATCAAGAATTCGCCGTAGAATACTTTTTCGCCGGTGGCCGGGTCGCGCGTGAAGGCCACGCCGGAACCGGACTTTTCTCCTGTGTTGCCGAACACCATCGCCTGGACGTTCACGGCGGTTCCCCATTCATGGGGAATTCCGTATTTGCGGCGATACACAATCGCGCGGTCATTCATCCATGAACCGAACACGGCGCCAACGGCGCCTTCGAGCTGCTTCCACGGATCATTCGGAAATTCCTTGCCCGTGCGCTCCTTGACCAGCGCCTTGAAACGCAGGACCAGGTCCTTCATGTCCGCGGTGTCCAGTTCGGTGTCTTCGACGTCCTTGTGATATTTTTCGTGCTTCAGCGTGTGAATGACCGTTTCAAACGGCTCATGATCTTCACCCGGACGCTTTTGCACGCCCATGACGACATCGCCGTACATCTGGATGAAACGGCGATAACAATCCCACGCAAAACGTTCATTGTTGGTTGCTTTGACGAGCGACTGGATGGTTTGGTCGTTGAGGCCGAGGTTCAAAATCGTGTCCATCATGCCCGGCATGGAATCGCGGGCGCCGGAACGCACGGCCACGAGCAGCGGAAAATTCTTCGAATCGCCGAACTTGTAGCCCATGATTTTTTCGATCTGGGCGATGCCGGCGGCCATCTGCGCCTTGAGTTCCTTGGGATAGGTCTTTTTGTGGTCGTAAAAGTACGTGCAGACTTCGGTGGTGATGGTGAAGCCCGGGGGCACCGGCAGGCCGATGCGGGACATTTCAGCCAGGTTCGCTCCCTTGCCGCCCAGGAGCGGTTTCATGGAGCCGTCGCCGTCGGCCTTTTTATTTCCGAAACTGTAGACGTATTTTTTCGATTTCGATGCTTTCGCCATAAATTATTTTTTCTTAAAAGTTCAAAAATGAGCGGCGGATTTTAGCATTAAAGCGGCGGGTTTCAATTAAAATTCCTAAATAGGTAGGGGATGCCGCGCTGCGGCGTCCGCGCCGCGTGCAGCGGCGCAACCAGCGGGTCCTCCAACGATTCCCGGCGCAAACCGCGCATATTCGGTGAAATTTCCGTATTTTTCGCGTTTTTTCGTGTCTTTTTGGGGGCCAAAAGGGACAATTCGATTTTTCGCAAAATGTCCTGAAATTTCACCCCCGTAAAATAAGGGTTTTTTGAATGTGCCTATGATCATTTTGAGGGGGAACTGTCCCCCCATCGTGAGGGATTTTTTTTTGACGATTCGCCAGGACGCTCACTGCGCAAAATGCTCTGCCGCACATGCTTGCGGCGGCGAAACAAGGTGTGGGAATTGTCCCCTTCAAGGTGGATTGGGCGGGCAGTTCTAACGCCCTGCGAAGCAGCAAACTGAAAGCCCCGTAAGGGCGGACGATAATAGCCCAGGGCAAGCGAGTCCCCGAGCGCCGCCCTGGGTAATTCGGCCCCATGACCAAGCCGCAAATCGCGAAGCCGCGCGATAGCGCGAATTTGGGCCGCCGGCCAAATCTCATTTGTGGAACAAGGGCCATAGCAAAGGCAGTACTTTTACCATAGCGGTATTTTCTCAGGTCTTGCGAAGGACACAAGGACTACATTTGGAACCCCCAAAATATTGAATGATGACGATGGTTTTAGTGATGTTAAATTTTGAGCATTCAAAAAAGCAAGGAATGGCGGCATGCAACGAATCGGTTCTTCGGGTGTTCCTTCTATAGAATGAAGTGGACCCAAGTGGCAATTTTTACCATCGTCGCCGCAGTCGTATCGGGCTGTGCCGGGCCAAAAATTCCAGTCGGCTTAGAGGCCAATAATCCAATAGATGTCTCCCAGGCACTTGACGTTTACGCACAATTAA
>Ga0335075_10004707_pt1 | contig 21270 bp, 16 predicted proteins | sample Lox_Sample_24_FD_206723 | JGI IMG/M metagenome (GOLD analysis project Ga0335075, IMG submission 206723) | Soil microbial communities from Loxahatchee National Wildlife Refuge, Florida, United States - Lox_Sample_2.4 | ecosystem: Environmental > Terrestrial > Soil > Wetlands | place: USA...
TTCGGCGTCTATAGCAAGCAGCAGGCAATGGACGTCCTTGACGCCCAGCTCGACCTGATCTTCTGATCAGGCACATGCGAGACGAGGGACCTGGACCAGGGACCTAACTGTGGGTGCTTTCCTCTGGCTCCTGGTACCAGCGGACCCGATCCCCAAGCCGCGCCCGTAGCTTCCAGCGCCGGGACTTCTGAGCGTTCTCCGCCGCGTCCGTGAGGGCAGTTGTCTGGGCAGCGGGATCGTAAGTCGCGCCAGCCGGCACGAGCTGCGGTTTGCTGGCGATGAACCCGCGAACCTTGTCCAGGTTCATCGTGACCGTGCGCCACCAGCCCCAGTCCTCCCCGACGATCGGCTGGTACAAGTCGAGCGAGATGGTGCCTGTCTCCCCGCCGCTCCTGACCGGGTAGCTGGACAGCAGGTACACGATGTCGCGGACGTCCTTCTCATTCAGCTTGACGATCTGCAGCTTCGATAGCAGTACGTCTAGCGGATCCAGCGTGTAGGGCATGCGGGTGATTCGGCCGGCGAACTCGAGCTCATGGCACATCGACAGCTTGTCGATGAGCACGTCGATCGGCCGGCCGCTGAGGGCAGAGACGAAGTACATCTGCTTGTGGCCGTACAGGGCGTTGAAGTTCTTGTCCGGCTGGTGTCCCTGCTCGACCAGGAAGTTCTGCAGGGCTTTCCTCGAGGAACTGACAGAGGCCAAGTCGATGTCCTGTAGCCCGGATGCGGGGCGGGGCGGGAAGTCAGGGCACAGCACCCGCACGGCCATGCCACCAAGCAGACGAACCGTGATCCCCTGCTTCCCGGCAGCGCTTATCAGGCTCATGGCTTCGGCCATGGCGTCCGGAGGCGCGGCAGGCACGTCGTGTGTATCGGTCGTTGACATGCTCAGCCTTCCACCCTGAAGTAGCGCTCGATCCCGTCCGCGCTCACGTCGACCAGGTAACCACGGACAATTCCGTACGCAGCCTCGCTGCCGGGGTTGAGGCACAGGGTCGGGCCGATCTTCGCGTCCCCGGCGGACTCGTGGATGTGACCGTGCAGACCGAGCAATGGGCGCAGCTCGCTGATGGCCTCACGGACACCCGTAGAGCCAACTGGGCCGCGGAGCAAGTCGCCCGCCGACACAACCGGGCGCATGTCGTCGTCCAGCAACGGGGCGGTGTCCAGGCCGGAGTCGTAGGGCGGGCAATGTGTCAGCAGGATCGTCCGGCGCGGATCCTTCACCTGGTCGCCGAGCCGGAATATCGCTTCGCGGAAGTCGTGCTCGGATACCTCCCGCGGCGTCGACCACGGCGTCGGGCTCGATAGCCCGAGACCCATCACCTCAAGGCCTCCTGGCAGCTCGGCTACCTGGCGGTCGACGTTGATGACGCGCTCGCTGGCCGCCAGCGGCTCATCGATCTCGTAAGGATCGTCGTTGCCCGGGATAAGGAACACGGGGACATCGCAGCCTTCGAGCCGGTCGGCTGCCACCGTCATCCAGTCCGCGACCTGATCGCGGATCTGGCGGGCGAACAGTTTCTCAAGCGCGCCTGCGTCGCCATGCAGGGCATCTACCTCGGCGCGGGAAGTGTGAAACGGGTAGTAGCCCAGCGCTGCTATATCCCGGTCCAGGTCCTGCAGCTCCTGCACGTTCCTCGGTCGTCTCTTCTGGCCGAGCAGCTCAGCCTCCCAGCCGTCGTCGCTTTGCACGACTGGCACGATGGCCTTGCCGGTGAGATCGCCCGCATACAGGACAGCATCAGCTTTATAAACGTTCATCCGCACCGCATTCAGCATCTTCCGCCACGCTGGCGCCGAGGCATGAAAATCCGAAACCACGTACAGCCGGACGCGGTCCTTCTTCGCTCTCCTGCCAAACGGCATGATGCCTCTTCCCTATCTTGGCCTGGGCAGCGTGCTCAATCGCCAGCGCCAGGCCTTGCATACACGATACGGCCGCCCGCCATCGTCAGATCCACCTGCGCATAGCCGATCTCGGCAACCGGATGATCAAACAAGTTCCGGTCCAGCACCGTCAGGTCGGCACGATAGCCAGCCTGGATGCTGCCGCTGTCGTCGAAGTGATTGATCCGCGCGGAGCCTGCGGTGGCGGCAGCGAGCGCCGTCGGCAGGTCGAGTCGCTCGTTTGGCAGGAACGGCTCGGCGCTCCGCGGATCCGGCTCTGCGGAGGTATCCCATGGTGGCATCCGGTTGACTGCGACGTGCAGCAGCCACAGCGGGTTTGGACTAGACACCGGCCAGTCGCTCCCGAGAGCGAGCGGCGCCCCGCTGCGGGCGAGGCTGCCGAAGGGGTACTGCCAGACCGAGCGCTCCGGACCGAGGAACGGCAGCGTGAGCTCGGTCATCTGCTTGTCATAGCAAGCCCAGAGGGTCTGCGCGTTGGCGGTTACGTCAAGCTGGCGGAACCTGGCCAGGTCGTCCGGATGGACGACCTGGAGGTGCGCGATGTGGTGGCGCAGGTCATGGTGCCCGTTAGCGGTGCGCGCGGCCCCGAACGCGTCCAGGGCATCACGAACCGCACGGTCGCCGATCGCGTGAACGTGTACCTGGAAACCAATCCCGTCCAGGTGCGTCACCACCGTGCGCAGCAGCTCGGGCTCGAGGTAGCTCAGGCCCGCGTTGTGGCTCGCCGGGACTGCAGACCCCAGGTATGGCGCCTGCATGGCAGCGGTGAAGTTCTCGCACACGCCGTCCTGCATGATCTTGACTGTGCCCGCCCGGAACGCGCCGTGCCTCGCCGAGGCTCGTCGTTGCGCGAGTGCGGCGATCTGGTCGTCGACCTCGTCGAAGCCCCTGGTACGGTCCCACCACAGCGCTCCTACTACGCGTCCCGTCAGCCGGCCATCGGCCGCCACCTGTTGGTACGCCTCGTAGCAATCCGGCACGCCGGGGTAATCACCGACGATGGCTTCCTGCCATGCGGTTATCCCGAGTTCGTGCAGGAAGCGCTGCCCTTCCAGGACGCCGTCGATGCGCTGCTGCAATGTCGGCGCTGGCACGACAGCTTCCACCAGCCGCATCGCGCCCTCTTGCAGCGCCCCAACCGGGCGGCCCTCGGTGTCGCGCTCGATCCGGCCATCCGGCGGATCGGGCGTTCCTGCGTCAATCCCGGCGCGCCGAAGCGCGGCGGAGTTCGCCCAGCCGCCGTGGTGATCGCGGTTAATCAGGAAGGCCGGCCGATCTCCGGTGGCCTCATCGAGGTCTGCGCTAGTCGGGATGCCACCGGGGAAGGCGTCCATGTACCAGCCGGCACCGATGATCCACTCCTCGCCGGGGTGTCCGCGCGCGTAGGCGGCGATATGCCGCAGGTAGTCGGCGCGTCCGTGCATCCCCGTGAGGTCGCAGCGGAGCCGGTCTAGCCCACCCCCGGAGGCGTGCACGTGCGCGTCCTGGAAGCCAGGGACAAGCATCCGACCACGCAGATCGATAACCGTCGTGCTGCTGCCGATGAGCGGGCGCACGTCCTCGTCGGCGCCGACAGCTAGGATCGTGTCGCCGCCGACCGCCACGGCTTGCGCCCAGCTGCGCGCGGCATTCACCTGGTAGACGGCACCAGCCAGGAAGACAACGTCAGCCCCCCGGGCCGTGCCGGAAGCATCAACCATGCGATCGACGGCTCAGTCCGGCGGGACTGTCTTGTACAGCAATGACAGGTCGATGCCGTTCATCCGGTTCTGGATGTTCCGGATCCAGTAGATGACGATCGCGATCACGACGACGGCAAGCATGAAGGTGACACCAGAAGTGTTCAGGTAGCTCAGCACGGTCTGCGAAGCGTGCGGCTTCAGCAGGTGCTTGATCGCGTCGATGATCGGGTCAATGCCGGCATACCAGTACACCACCGCGCCGAAGGCCAGCCAGAACACTCCCATCACGGGCAGCCATCGTCGCCAGGGCGCGTTGCGCAGCAGATCAGGTCTGGTGTACGGGGCAAGAATCGCGTTCACGCCAGGCATCAGCCACGCAAGTAGCGCGCACAGCCCGCTGAACCACGCCGAGCCGGCCAGATCCAGCCTGCCGCCGGGAGCGACGCTGGCCGGCAAGAACGAGAAGTTCTCGAAGATAACCAGGACTACGGAGATGCCGACAAGGGTCAGGATCGCGTTCAGCGGCGCGCGGACCCGCTCGTTAATCTCGCAGAACCAGCTAGGCACCTGCCTGTCCAGGCCCCAGGCCAGCACCATCCTGCTCATGAAATTGATGTAAACCGGGATCAGCACGAATGGCAGGATTCCGCCGAAGAAGTTGATCACAAGGAACAGGAACCAGCCGCCGGGCCTGGACATCGACGCCAGCAGCGGTGCCGCATTCGGTTGGCCCAGCGGTGTTTTCGCGCTTCCGGACCAGAACAGCGCACTCCAGCCGAGCTGCATCTTGAAGCCGAGCCGCCGGGACAGCAGGTCGATGTACACCGAGTTCAGCAGAACCCCGATAGTGAGTGCGCCGAGCACCGCGATCATGATGCCGCGCTTAATGTTCCCGCGCACCTCGCCGGCGATGTAGGCGCTGTACTGGAAGCCGATGTAGTTGAACAGCACCAGGAAGATGAAGATCGACAGCGTCGGTGCCGCAAAGCTCACGCCATGCCCGGCAACCCCATAGGTGTCGGCCGCCTTCTGAACCTGCGCCACCGTGTAGCCGGTGTAGTGCGGCAGATTGGCGTCGAGGTGAGACGGGCTGATCAACGGCAGGCCCGCGAAGAACATCAGGATGGCCGCCCCCACGCCAGCCGCCGCGAGCACCGTGACGATGCGGTGCAGTCGGCGGGTTGGCTGGATGACAACGAGGACGACCAGCGCCAGCACCACCAGGCTGGCAATGAAGCCCGGCCACTCGGTGATGGAGCCGCCCTGGCTGAACCAGTTGTCGGCGTTCTTGAAGAACGACGAACCGGTGCCGACCCAGACGATCAGGCCATCGATTTGCAGATTACGCAGCACCACGGGTATCTCGAACGCAATGACGGCGAGCGATGCGAAGCACAGGGTGAAGCCCTCGAGCCAGCCGAGGAAGGGTCCGGCCTTCGGGATGAACCTGCTGGTGAAGACGTAGTCTCCGCCGGAGCGCGGCATGACCGTGGCCAGCGACGAGAAGATCATCGCGAGCAGAACACCGAAGCACGCGGTGATGATGGCCGCCCAGCCGTAGGTCGAGAACGGGCCGAGCAGCCCAACAGGAAGGAAGGCCAGACCATAGAACGCCGTGTACCAGCCGACGCCCGTTCCGATGAACGCAGCCGTGTTATAGAAGAGCGCATTGAGGACACTGACCTCGCGCACCAATCCAGAGGACTGGCGGACGAAGAGGCTCGACCCGCGAGGCGCTGGCGGTGCCGCTGATCCGCTGGGAATGGCGCTGTCGGCCATCTCATGCCCCCTTCCCGGCTACGAGATGGCCTCCAAGCTAACAGCGAGACCCATGCGTCGCAATGGTGCTTTTTTGGCTCACTCCTCGTTGGCTGTGGCCGAGCCGGTAAGCGCCCGCCGCGGGTTCGCCGTCACGAAGCTCCGTGCCTCTTCGGCATCTATACCCGCCTCGACCAGCAACGGCAGGAATTCGGTCAGCAGGTAGGCATAGCCGGGCCCGCCGTCGGCGTGCAAGTGGCCGCGCAGGAATACATCGTGCGAGAGCAAGACCTGGCCAGAGAATCCTGCCCGCACCAGGGCCATCACGTAGTCCACCGCTCTGCTCAGGTCATAGCTGGTCCCGGTACCGATGGAGTCGAAGCTGACGTAGCAGCCGAGGCGCGCCAGATTCAGGTGGTAGTCGGGGATCGGCACTGTGTCCGCGTGGCCCACGATCACCCGGCGCGGGTCAACGCCCTCCTCGGCGAGAAGGCGGACTTGCTCGACTCCGACCGGCCACCGGGCCGCATGCGTACTGACAGTGAGCCCGGTGCGCAGGTGCGCACGTGCCGCCGCACGGAACGAACGTTCCTCGGCGGCCGAGATATACCATTTGTCGGCCCCGATCTCGCCGATGATGCCCGCCCGGATTCCGGTGCCATTCACCCCTGCTTCGATGTCAGCGACGATCTGGTCGGCGATGGCGTCAACGGTGTGCCGGTCGAACCAGTCGCGGTTCAGGTAGGGATCTCGGTAATGGCCGCAGCCCATGACGATGGTGATCCCGGTGGCCTCGGCCACCCGTCGAAGAGCGGCCGGGTCGCGGCCAATCTCGTCGGGGGTGAGATCAACCAGGGTTCGCCCGCCGGCCTCGCGAAGCAGCGCGAGTTCCTGGCGTGCGAGGTGCTCGTCATTGAGCAGCCCGGTTCCCCGGTACTCGCGGACCAGGTTTGCGAAGACGTGCTCGTGCGGCAGGACAACGCCCAGTTCGGAGGCGTCGACTGGGCCGGTAACTGACATCACCTGCATGGCGCCATTGTGCCGTCCAGCCGGCCTACACTCGTGGCCAGCTTGCCGGGGGACGACCACGAAGGACAGGCATGTACCTCAGCCCAACCGAACAAGACCGGCTGCACATCTTCGTGGCAGCCGAGCTAGCCAGACGGAACCGAAGCGACGGCGTCAAGCTCAATGCTCCTGAGGCGACGGCCCTGATCTGCGACGAGATGCACCGCGCGGCCAGGGCTGGCGGCCCAATGGAGGCAGTGCTCGCAGCGGGCCGCGCAGCGGTCGACGCCGACGATGTCATCGACGGAGTGCCGGGCCTAGTCCAGGAGATCCGCATCGAAGTGCTGCTCGAGGACGGGACGCGCCTCGTAGTACTGCGCGATCCGCTGGGCCAGGACACTGGCGGCCAGCCTGGCGAGATCCGGGTGCTGCCCAGAGACGTCGAGCTCAGCCGGGGCCACACAAGGCGTCGCATCCGAGTCACGAGCAGATCCAGCAGGCCTGTCCGGGTGTCTTCGCATTACCCGTTCTGGCGGGTGAACTCCCGGCTTGAGTTTGACCGAAGCGCAGCCGAGGGATATCGCCTGGACATACCCGCTGGCGCATCGATTCGCTGGGCACCGGGCGAGATCAGGGAGGTCGACCTGGTGGCGCTCAGCTCCGACGCTCCGGCAGCTCCCCCGGCCGACGGGTCCTGAAGGGCCGGCCATGCGACAGGATGACTACGTCCGCAGGTTCGGCCCTACAGCCGGGGACCGGATCCGGCTCGCCGACACCGACCTGTGGCTCCGGGTCGAGGCCGATCACGTCGGGTACGGCGATGAGCCGCTTTGGGGGTATGCCAAGAACATCAGGTCCCGGATGACCCAGCAGGACCGGGCAACCTCCGCCAGCGAGCTCGACGTCCTGATAGCCGGAGTACTTGTCGTCGACCCGCTCCTCGGCGTTGTGAAGACGAACATTGGCATCTCCGGCGGGCGGATAGTCGGCATCGGCCGGGCCGGCAACCCTGATATCACCGCCGGCGTGGACATGACGATCGGGCCGAACACCCTGCCGATCATGGGTTACGGGCTGATCGCAACAGCCGGCGCCGTCGACTCGCACGTGCACCTCATCACGCCGCGGCTGATCCCCGTCGCGCTCAGCGCCGGAGTCACCACTTTGATTACGGCAGGCTTTGAGGAGCCGCCCGCGGCGATGACCGCCACATTGCGCGCGTTCGAACAACTGCCCGTCAACGTCGGCCTGCAGGCCAGTGCGCGGACCGAGGCACCGGGTGCCGTCGAGCGAGTGCTTGCGGCCGGCGCTATCGGCCTCAAGATCCACGAAGACTGGGGCGCATATCCGGAGATCGTCGATGCGGTGCTGAGTCTCGCCGACTCCTATGACGTTGCCGTCGCCCTGCATACCGACGGCCTCAATGAATCCTGCGAACTCGAGGACACCGTCGCCGCGATTGCAGGCCGGGCGATTCACGCCTACCACGTCGAAGGCTCAGGCGGCGGTCACATCCCGGACCTAATCGGGCTGGTTCGCGAGCCCAACATCATCTGTTCCTCGACGACTCCGACCGTTCCCTACGGCATTCACGCTGCCGCCGAGCATCCCGAGATGATCATCGCGGTGCATGGTGGCTCGGGCATCGACCTGGGCGACCAGGCGCTCGCAGCCGAGCGAGTCCACCCGAAGACGATGGCGGCTGAGGGTCCCCTGCACGATCTCGGCGCTATCAGCATCATTAACAGCGACTCGCAGGGCATGGGCCGGATCGGCGAGACCGTCCGCCGCACCTGGCAGCTCGCGCACGCGATGAAGGCGTGGCGGTCTGCTGAGGCTGGCGAGCACTGGCCGGACAGCCCCGTGGTCCGGCGACTCGTGCCCCGATCGCCAGAGTCGCTTCGCGACGACGGCCTCGGCGCAGACGACAACGAGCGCGTACTGCGGTACCTGGCTAAGTACACGATCGAGCCGGCACTCACCCATGGCATCGCTGGCGAGGTGGGCACGCTGGCACCGGGCCGGCTAGCAGACATCGCGCTATGGAGGCCCGGCTACTTCGGCGTATGCCCCGAGCTGATCCTCAAGTCGGGCCACTTTGCCTGGGGCGCCATCGGCGAGGGAAACGCCAGCGTCGAGGCAGCCGAGCCGCGCCGCTACGGCCCGCACTGGGGCGGTTTCGGCAACACACCAGCCGCCTTGTCGGTGACCTTCGTCTCGCAAGCGGCGCTGGACGACGGCATCGCGCAGAAGCTCGGCAGCAGGCGCCGTTTCCTGGCTGTCCACGAGACGCGCTCAATCCGGCGGGGTGACCTCATTGCCGGGCGCGCCTGTTTGGAGGTCGATGTGGACCCCGCCGACGGCACCGTCACCCTTGACGGCCGTGTGCTGGCAGCGCCACCGGTCAGCACATTGCCGATGTCCCGCCGATATCTGCTCGCCTGACCTCGACAGAGGCCACTCGTGATCTTCGTCTACGGTGACTTCCGTGACTGACCTGTGCATGCAGGACGCCGTCGCGCTCGCTGGAGTGCTGCGCAGGCGGGATGTGTCGGCGCGCGAAGTCGTGTCAGCGCACATCGGCCGGATCGAGGCATTCGACCCGGCCATCAACGCTGTCATCACCCGGACTTTCGAGACAGCTATGGCACGGGCGGCAGCCGCGGACGATGCGGCCGCTCGGGGCGCTCCCCTTGGCCTGCTGCACGGCCTGCCGGTCGCGCACAAGGACCTGGCTGAGACGGCCGGGGTCCGGACTACCTACGGTTCTCCGCTCTTCGCGACGAACGTGCCGCAGCGCGACGCACTCGTCGTGCAACGGATGGCGCAGGCCGGAGCGATCAGCTTGGGCAAGACCAACGTGCCGGAGTTCGGCGCAGGCTCGCACACTGTCAATCCGGTGTTCGGCGCTACCCGCAACCCTTACGACCTCGGCCGCAGCGCTGGCGGCAGCAGCGGCGGCGCTGCGGCAGCACTGGCCGCACGTTTCATTGCCCTAGCCGACGGCAGTGATCTAGGGGGGTCGCTACGCAACCCCGCCAGCTTCTGTAACGTGGTCGGGCTGCGGCCGAGCCCGGGCCGCGTGCCGGACTGGCCGTTTGCGGATGCCGCCGATCAGTTCGGCGTAGTCGGGCCCATGGGCCGGACCGTCGCCGATACCGCGCTGCTACTGACCGTCTTGGCCGGGCCCGACCCGCGCGTGCCGCTGGCCCTCGACCTGCCGCCGCCCGCTATTGACGACCCGGCGCAGATCGGCGCACTACTTCATCGGGATCTTGGCGGGCTAAGGATTGCCTGGAGCCCCGATCTTGGCTTGCCGGTCGAGCCTGACGTCCTCGGAGTGCTGGCGCCAGCACGCGAAGTTCTGACTGGACTTGGTGCCAGAGTCACCGACGCGGCACCCGACCTGACGGGCGCGGATGAGGTGTTCCGCACGTTCCGGGCATTCGCCTTCGCCACCTTCCGGCGCGATCTGCTCACCAAGGCGCCCAAACTGGTCGGCCCCAATGTCACCTGGAACATCGAGCGTGGTCTGGAGCTCACGACCGCCGACCTGAGCCGGGCGACAGTGCTGCGCGCTGCCCTAGCCGAGCGCATCAGCATGTTCTTCGCCGATGTTGACATTCTCGCCTGCCCGGTCAGCCAGGTCGCCCCCTTCGATGTAACGCTCGATTGGGTGCACGAGATCAACGGCCAGCCGCTGCAGACCTACATCGACTGGATGGCTTCTTGCTATCTCATCTCCGCGACGGGTTTGCCGGCTGTTAGTGTGCCCGCGGGCTTCACCGCCGGTGGCGTGCCTGTGGGCTTGCAGCTCGTCGGCAGGCGCCGAGGCGACTGGGATCTGCTCGCGGTGGCTCGCGCGTTCGAGTCTGCCAGCGGCTATGCCGCCAGGGTCCCGGAATCGGCACCGCCGATGGCTCAGACGTAGCGGGCGATCAGCTCGGCGACCGCCGCCGGACGGGTCACGAATGGCGAGTGGTCAGTCGGCCACTGAATGACTGTTTCGGCGTGCTCGGCCATCTGCCGTTGCGCACCAACGGGGATGGCGTGATCGTTCGTGCACACGACATAGGTTGCGGGGACGGACTTCCAGGCCGGCTCGATCTCAATAGGGCCGCCCGTGTCTAGCGTCAGCGGACGTAGCCTGGCGACCATCTCGGCAGCGGTGGCAGGATCGGCGTCACCGTAGAAGATGCCAGGCGCGGCCACGGGATCGACATTGAAACCACCGGCTTCATCGGCCACGATGGACTGCCCAAGCTTCTCGCTGATCAGCGCGATCGTATCTGCGCCAGTCTCGGTCATGAAGGCGGCCAGATAGATCAGGCGGGCGACATTCGGGAGCCCGGCCGCCGCGAGCGAGATCACCGAACCGCCATAGGAGTGCCCTACCACCACGCTGCCGTGCCCGGCAGCCTCGATCGCGGCCCTTGCGGCCGCCACGTCTGCAGCGAGACCGGCCAGCGGCAGCTCGACGGCGGTTGCCGTGACTCCGAGCAAGTCCAGCTCGGTGACTACGCGGTCCCAGCACCACGAGCCGTGCCACGCGCCGTGCACTAGTACGACCTCAGCCATCGGTCGGAGTCCCCTCTGCCGTCCCGTTCCAAGACTCACCAGACTGCCCTGGGCAGGACTGCAGACGGAAGAGGAAGCGGCTTGGAATAGAGCCGCCCGGCACCGCGAGCGGTGCCGGGCGGCTCGCGTGAAGCGAAACCTGACGTGCTGACGGCTACTTCTTCGCCTTCTTCGCCTTCAGCTCGCCCTTGTTGCCATACCAGTTGTCGCCGCTGACCACGGCGCCCGTGTTCGGGTTGAGGATGACCGGGTTGTAGTGCGGCCTGACATTGAAGTCAAGCAGGCCGCCGGGGCCGTCGATGCTGCCGGAGACAGCGTCGAAGGAACCGGGGATGCGCCGGCCCTGGAGCCAGTTGTCCTCGATGAACCTGACGACCGACGCGGTGTTGGTCAGCTTGTCGCTGACGTAGTTCGCTCGCGTGTAAGGCGAGATCACAATGAAGGGCAGCCGGTCGCCGAAACCGCAGCGGTCTTCCGCGGTGCCGACCGTAATCGGAACCGTGGAGCACACCTTGGTGTCGCCGACCGTCGTGTCGTCCGATCCGTTGATGACCGGCGGGATCGCGCTGTCGTACCAGCCGTCGGAGTCGTCGTAAGTGATGATGATCGCCGTCGACGGCCAGTACCTGGACTGCTCGATCTGGTTGATCGTGGTGACCAGGAACTGCTGCTCCGTCTGCGGCGTCGAGTTGCCCGGGTGGCCGTTCTCGTACTTCGGCGGCTTGAGGTAGCTCACCGCGGGAAGCGTGGCGCCGCCCGTTCCATCCAGCGCGTCGCTGAAGTACGACATGTCGTACTGGTGGTTCGCCTGGTCGGTGTAGCCGATCTGCGACAGCGAGGTTGGCGGCAGGTGCGCTGGGTTCGCCGTCGACGCGTAGAACTCGAACGGGTTGTGGTGCGGCACGTAGTCCGTTTCCTCGGTCACGTTCGTGCCGTCCGCGACAAGCTCGTGCTCCGAGGCGCAGACCGCGCCGCCGCTGTTGGTCGAGGTCGGCGCGAAGCCGCCCTGGAACCAGCCCCAGGTGACGTGCGCTGCGTTGAGCAGGTCACCGATGTTCTCGCCGGTCAGCACGCCTTCCGGGCTGTTGCCCGTGTGGTTGGTGTCCGAGCACTGGTCGTAGAAGGGGTCGATGTCACCGTAGATCGTGCCAGTGCCACCGCTGCCGAGCGCCGAAACCTCGCCGGGGGCGGTCGTCTTGACGCCAGGCGTGCTGGTGTCGTTCGCGTCCGCCGCGTACCCGCCGCCGGTGTTGCCGGAGACGACGTTGATCGCTCCTGGCGACGACGGCCCGAACGCGGTGTCGAAGTCGTTTTCGCTCATCGCGTAATTCTGCGCGTAGTTCCATTCCGCAGTGGCCGTGTTGCCGTCGAAGTAGTCCATCGAGACGCCAGGCAGGCAGTACTCGACAGCACCGCACCCGGCCGGATTGGAGGACTCGGTGTTCTGGACGAAGGCGTCCTGCTTGTTGTTGTCGTCGGCGAGCTGCTCGGGCACGTAGTCGTGGTTCTGGTCCGAGGTCAGGCCCTCCGACGCGCTGAGCCGCTGTGGGTTGTACTCGTTCGGGTTGTCGGTCAGCAGCGGTCCGATCGGCCCGGCTGAGGTGATCGCGCTGTACAGGCCGTTCACGGTCGGCGTGCCCGGCTTGGCCACGAACGGAGTGCCGTCGGTGTTCGCCGCGTACGGGTAGGTGCCGAAGTAGTGGTCAAACGACACGTTCTCGTCGAAGATCACCACGAGGTGCTTGATCGGCGTGGCGGTCTTGCTGTGATCGTACAGAGCCTTCGAGACCTTCGCCGGGACGTGGTAACCCGGAAACTCCGCTGCGAGCCGAGACGCCAGCGTGGGGCTCGCGTTCGCCGCCGCGGTGGCGGCGATCGCAGTGCCTGCGCCCAGGACCACCGCGGCGCCAACCGCGATGAAGGTCCGGGGCCGTTTCACGCGGCCCCAGATAGCTGAGCCTTCGCTCATTCCCACCCTCCTGAGTTCTACGGAACGAATGTTGAGCGACAGGCTTCGGGCACGCCGAAACCCCGCCGCGGGGCCACGCCTGCGCGCATCCCGCGGATCAACTTTTCATGCCCAGGTTTACTTGCAAGACTGAAAATATGTCCAAGGAGCAAACGGCCAGGCAACGCAGGACGAACCGATCCTCAGGATTGGCCGTGGACACCCTGAGTAATGGTCACCGATCGTCAAGATTGGCCGCGGACTGGCCTGGGCAGCGGCGAACGCGCTCAAGCCAGCAGCGCGCGGCCGAAGTAGTCGCTGTTGTCCACGACGCCGGGCAGGGCTAGGAAGTACCCGCCGCCGAACGGGCTGATGTAGTCGACGAGCGGCTCGTTGATCAGCCTTGTCTGCACGGTTTCGAACTGGCGCTTGATGTCCTGCTGGTAGCACGTGAAGACCAGGCCGACATCGAGGTCGCCGACCTGGTCGAGCCCGCGGTCATAGCTCCAGGCTCGTCGCAGGATCCGGCTGCTCGCGGTCTGCAGCGTGCGCGGGTTCGCCAGCCGCATGTGCGCGGTGAGCGGGATCACGTCGCCCGTGGGGTCAGCCGCGTAATCTGGCGTGGCGTAGATGCCCTGAGCGTCGAGCGGATAGCCGGAGTCGCGGTACCGGCCAAACATGAGCTGCTGCTCGTAGACGTCCACCCGGTCCCAGAACTCGACGAACATCCTGATCAGCCGCACCACGAAATAGCTGCCGCCGGCCGTCCAGGATGGCTCGCCCGCTGCTCCCGGCTGGACCCACACCAGCTCATTCAGCTCCTTAGGGTTCTCGACGGACGGGTTGGCTATCCCGTCCATGAACCCCAGCTGGTTGCGCGGCACCGTGCCGGCCGGCCGCGCCGGGCTGGAGAACCCGTCGATCCGCCAGTTCGCCTGCATCCCTCCGCGGGCATTCTTCGCGATGTCCCGCAGCGCGTGCAGCACCACGTCCTCATGGCCGGCGGTGAGCTGAAGGATCAGGTCACCGCCGCACTGCGCCGGGTCGAGGTTGTCGTTGGGGAACGACTTCATCGGCGTCAGATGGGCCGGGAGCCGGGACGCCAGCCCGTAACGGTCGTCGAACAGTGTCGGCCCAACGCCGAACGTTACGGTGAGCCCGTCCGGGATCACCGTGGGCCCGAGCGTGCCGGAATCCGACGACGGCCCGCCGATCCCGACCGGCGGCGGCGTTCCGCCCGCGGTCAGGAAACGGGCGCGGTCAGTCACCGTCTGGAAGAGCTCGGTCAGCTCGGCCCGGCTCTCCGCCGTGGCGTTGAACGAGATGACCGCTGTCGCCGCCTTCGGCTGCGGCAGGATGCCGGCCTGGTGCTTGCCGTGGAATGGCACGGCGGGCAGCCGCCCCTCCAGTTCCGCGAGGTTCGCTGCTGCTGCCGGATCCGTTCCGGTGCCTGAGGCGCCGTAGGCGTGACCGGTCGCCGCGCCAGCGATGCCGCCGACGACTACGCCGCCGGCAACTCCGCCGACCATGCCGCGCAGGAAAGAGCGCCGTCCCGGGCCGGGCGGGTTGACCGGCTCGTCGGGCCCGGTGACCTTGGCGCCCTCAGTAGGCTCAGCCGATTCAGAACTCATGGGCGGTATTCCTCGGCTCGGCGATCGATGCGATCGGGGCGAGTTCCTGAAGCACCTGACCGCACGCGGCGTCGATCTGCTGACGAGCAGCGGTCGGCAAACTCGAGACGGGAACCCACCATCCGTTGCCCAGGCGCTCTTTCTCGAGCAGCGACTGCAGGAGGCTAAGCCCCGTGTAGACCTCGGGGAGCTGCGGGTAGCGGGGCACGAGCAGCGGGTGAAGCAGCGACAGCAGATACCGGGTCCCCTGGATGTTGGCGAGGGTGGTCGCGAGGGTGGTCCCGCTGCCGTAGTCATCGTGGCCGGTCAGCTGGAACTCCAGCGCGTTTTCCAGGATCTCGTGGGTGCGCAGCCCGATGTCGAGTAGTGGGATCTGCTGCCCGGGCCACCAGCCGAGAAGCTTGTGCACGTCAAGGTTGAGCGTGTCGGCTACCCCGATGAGCTCGTGCACGGACTGCCCGTGCCAGAGGCCGTATTCCAGCCGGTAGAAGCCAGTCCACTTAGGGCTGTTGACCCCGACAGCGTCTGCCCGGCCGTCGATCTCATCGTCGTAGGTCCCGAACGCGTCGTATGCCGCCCCCAGCGTCTCGTACTGCAGATGGGCGGTCAGCCACTCGCGCTTAGCTGCCGCGAGGTTCCTGCCGCGCACGTCGGCGGCCAGCCTGGTGGTATCTCTGGCCAGGATCTGCAGCCCGGACTCGGTGTACTGCCCGTACTCCTTGTCTAGCGAATAGAGATCGTTGTACGTGATGGGGAGTATGGCGGCGGTCCCGGCCGTGTGCCCGCTTACGGTGACCGTAGGGCCGGTCACCGGGTCGAAGTCCTGGACGAGGCAGAGGAACGCGTACTTGCCGGACCCGACGTCAAGCGACATCGGCGCGGTGGTGCCCGGCCCGATGTTCTCAAGTTCGTCATAGACGGCGCCGTTGGCCGGGTTGGTCAGATCGACCTCGGCGCCATTGTCAGCCCGGTTGGTGATCTCGAAGGTATGCCACCCAGGACGGGCCAGATGCCACGCGCTACCGCATGCGGCGTCGTTGAAGGAGATGGCAGTCGACGAGGAGGAACTAGGCGGAGGAGAACTGCCACAAGCTGTAACGGCGGCGGCGAACACCGCACTGGCGGCAGCGGCAAGCAGGCCTCGGGTGCGCATGGCCTTCCTGGGAGTTCTGACGCGGGACTAGCGACCAGAAGCCAGCGTAGGCGTGCCGAAACTGATGGTTTAAGCGGTAGGGGCGCCCTAGACGAAACGTTCACCTGCCCATAACTCGCCATCTACCGAACGGACCTCGTGCATTCTCGTCCCGCTTCTGGGGCGGCCGATCCGGGGAGCGGCTCCACAGCCTTCCCAGGGTTCAGCCCCGTTCACACTCGCCATGGGAATAGCTCATGGTCCACAGGGCTCGGTCGCCAGAGTGGTATTCGTTCCCGTCCCATGGTGAGCCGCAAATATGCAGGTGGGCGTAGGGCGTGCCGGCGAACATGACCATCGCGCCAGCGTCCCGCATCACAGTGCCGATCCCGGCTGCATCCGCGTCGAACGGCCAGATGAGCATCCAGTGCGGGCCGATCGGAATCGCGGGGCTGGTCGTGTCGAAAGGATCGGTGTAGCTGTGCTGCAATGCGCCATTGAGCATGTAGATCAGGCCTGGCGAGGTGTTGGTCGGCTTGGGTTTTCGCGCCATCAGGTCCCGCATCCAGACCATCCCCATCGGATCTAGGCACATGTCCACCGCACCAATGACGTTCTGGTTGCCGGGGACACAGACCCAGTCGTTCGTGCCGCGAAGGATGACGGTCATGTTGCCGCTGCGATCCATCTCCGCCACTGTCGCCTCGCTTGTAACGCACGACGGTCCAGAGAGCTTGGCACGCCTGATTTTCTCGCTTTTGATGGCTTCAGCCCTGGCTTGCTCGTCCGTTTCGCCCAGTGTTGCGTCCTGCATGGCAAGGCCCTACTTGCCTTCCGCGATGACCGCGACGCCCTCGGTGTTGTCGGTGCGGAGATGCCGAACGGCCCGGTATTCGGGCGACTCATACCAGGCCACGGCGGCTTCCTTAGTCGCGAACCTCAGCACCACGGTGACCTTCCCCGCCGATCCTTCCAGCAGGTCGGAATCGCGGTCGACGATGATGCTCTCGGCGCCGTGTGCCTGCAGGCTCGGGCCGACCGACGCAAGGTACTCCTGGTACTCGGCCTGGTTCCTGATTGTGTAGTTAGCAACGAAGTACCCTGCCATGACACCTCCGTAAGTCTGTCCTTGCCGCTTGTACTACCCAGTTGCTGCAGCATGCCCATCCTGGCAATCTTTCGGTCGTGACCGGCCGGCTCCCTGTTCCCCTCTCGGTGCTCGACCTGTGCCCGGTGCCGACCGGGGAACCTGCGCAGGAGGCACTGCGGCGGTGCGTCGACCTGGCTCGGCACGCCGAGCGATGGGGTTTCACCCGGTACTGGGTCGCTGAACACCACAACATGCCCGGTATCGCCAGTTCGGCGCCGGCCGTCCTGGCCGGCCAGATCGCGTCGGCTACCTCGAGGATCCGGGTGGGCTCCGGCGGGGTGATGCTTCCGAACCACGCACCGCTCACCGTGGCGGAGCAGTTCGGCACGCTGGAGGCGATGCACCCTGGCCGGATCGACCTTGGGGTAGGGCGGGCCCCCGGCACCGACCGCGCGACGGCGCGGGCGCTGGGGCGCAGCGCGGACGGGCTGCCAGCCGCGGACTTCGCCGGTCAGCTCGCCGAACTATGCGCCTACTTCGCCGGCGAACCCGACGATGACAGCCCACAGGGCCAGATCAGAGCCATCCCAGCCGAAGGCAATGAGCCGGCCGTGTGGCTGCTCGGGTCGACTGGTTACAGCGCGGAGCTGGCGGGCCTGCTCGGCTTGCCGTTCGCGTTCGGCTACCACTTCAGCGCCGCCAACGCCAGGCCAGCGCTCTCGCTGTACCGGCGCGCCTTCAGGCCTTCCACCCGGCTGGCCGAGCCCTACTGCCTCATCAGCGTTTCGGTGCTCTGCGCGGACGACGCCGCAACCGCGCACTGGCTGCACGGATCGTCGCGCTTGTCCATGCTGCATCTTCGCGCCGGCCACCCCTCGACGCTGCCGAGCCCGGAGGAGGCCGCGAGCCGTCCCTACTCTGCAGCGGAGCAGGCGGTGATCGGCGAGGCAACCGGCTCGCATATCGTCGGTGAACCCGCCGCAGTCATCGAGCGGCTTAGCCAGCTTGTCGCGAGCATCGGCGCCAACGAGCTCATGGTGACGACGAGCACGTTCGCGCACGCGGACCGGCTCGCCAGCTACGAGCTGCTCGCCCGGGCCACGGTCGATCGAGTCAGCACTGGTGATCGAGCCAGCACTGGCGGCCCGAGCGAGCAACGCAACATCAGCCCCGGTTGCTGCCGTTCCCCTTGTATTTCCTGAACATGTCCTGCATGCCGGAGGTCCCGGTCAGACCGGGGATGCCGCCGAAGGTCTGGGGTAGCGGCGGATAGTTCACCGGGTCCGGCGACACCGACTGGACGCTGTCGGCCGAGCAGATGTCCGCAGGGTCAAAGGCTGCGGTGCCGGTCAGCACCTCCAGCAGCGACTCTGACGGCGGGCTGATCGCCGGGCCGATCACGTCCGAGCTCGTCGGGATCGCGGACGGCGGCACCGCATACCGGCCGGGCGCAGGGAACGGGAGCAAGACCTCCCGGAGGTTGCGAGCGTTCTGGTCGCGGGCGGTCAGCGGCGTCAGGCCGAAGGTGGACTCAATCAGCGCGAGGCTGGAGCAGTGCTCGAACGGGCCCTCGTGCACGACATGATGCGGCCGCGCCAGGTTGGACACGACGATGCCGGGGACGCGGAAGCCAAGCTGCTTGTAGTTGGGGATGAGCTGGCCGTCGGTCGGGGTGGTGCTGTCGCCGGCGTGCATGACATCCGCAGGGTTGGTGTCGTCGATGACCTGCGGCGGGGGAACGTGGTCGTAGAAGCCGCCCCACTCGTCGAAGGTCACGATGAATACGGTGTCGTCGAGATAGCCGTTGTCGGCGAGCGCGTGGTAAGCGTCAGCGATGAACCGCTCGCCGAGCCGGATGTCGCCAAGCGGGTGGTCGTCCCCGGATGTCCCCGTTCCTTCGTTGTCGAAGGCGGGATCGATGTAGCAGACGTTGGGCAGCGTTCCGTTCTGGCAGGCCGCGATGAACGACGTCCCCGCGGAGAGGGCGGCGGTGGAAGCGTCGGCGTCGGAGAAGGGGTGGAAGAACGCCTGGTACTTGAAGGTGGCCCCCGGCTCGATCGCCGGGCTAGCCCATAGTGCCAGGAACGGCGCATCGCGGTAGTAGTAGCCGCCGGTGGGGATGCCGTCGGTGTTGGCGATCGGAGAGAGCTGGTCCCAGATGGTCGGCACGGTGGACGGCGCCTCCGAGTTGTGGTCCCGGTCGGTCTGGCCCGCGTGCTGGTAGAACCGGTTCGGGTACGTCTCGCCGGCGAACGCGCAGAAGTAGCGGTCCAGCGTCGTGTAGCTCTCGGCGAGTGCGCCGATGACGGGCAGGTCAGGCAGCGCCTTGCGCGATCCGTCGCGGTGGAAGTTGGTGTAGTAGCCGATCGGGAACGTGTTCGCCGCCGCGGGAGTGACGCCAGGGTTGTCCGGCGGAGTGGTCGGCCGCTGCAGGAAACCGTCCATCTTCCCGTAGTTGTGCTCGACCAGCCAGCCCTCCCAGCTGTGGTCCGGGTCGCTGTACCCGCAGCCCTGGAAGTCCGGCGCGAGCGGATAGTTCGGATAGGTGTTGCCGTCTACTGCGGACACGTACGTCAGGTCGTGCCGACCGTCCGCGCCGGGCAGCCAGCCAAGGAAGTGGTCGAACGAGCGGTTCTCCATCATCAGGATCACGATGTGGCGGATGCCGCGCGAGCCGTCGGCACGAATCGTGCTCGACGCGTTGGCAGCGGCCTGGCGGAGCAGGTCGGTGCCGGTGATGGCTAGGCCGGACGAAGCGGCCGCGATCTGCAGGAACTTGCGACGAGAGAACATCACTCTGGCATAACCCCTCAGGCAGACGGCAGTTCTCTGAAAACCTGACGATGGCGCAAACAAATGGCGACATCTTGCCGACGTATGGGTGCCCGATCAGGCGAGCAGACATCGCCGGGAATGGTCCACGTGATCACCCTTCATATGGAACCTTAAGAACACTGCGATGGGCATGCCTCACATCGCTCCCGGCTCACAAGGGTTCCGCGCCGCAGGCGCTGAAGGAAGGCTGCTATGGGTAGGGCGTCCGTGCTCGGCGTGCTGATCCTCTCGCTAGCCGGCCTGTCGGCCCTGCCTGCGGTACCGGCCTCGGCGGCATCGCAGGCCAGGCCGGTGGTCCCGCGGGGAACGCGGACCGTCGAGGCCGCCCCCCGTGTTCCGGTCGGAGCCAGGCGGGCGGGTGCGGTCCGGCCGTCCACCGAAATCTCAGGCGACCTGGTGCTCAAGCCGCGCGACAACGCCGCGGTCACTCGGTTCATCGCCGACGTCACCGACGAGAACTCGCCGCTGTTCCACCATTACCTTCCGGCCGGCGCCTACGCCAGCAGGTTCGGCCCGTCGCAGAGCACGATCAGCGCAGCGAGGTCGGTGCTGACGGCCGACGGCTTGCGGGTGACCGGGGTGTCGGCCGATCACTTGCTTATCCATTTCCGCGGCACCGCCGCCGCGATCGGTAGCGCCTTCCACGCCAGGCTCGAGAGTTATCGGCTGCGCGACGGTTTCACCGGCCGAACCACGACCTCGGCTGTCCGGCTGCCAGCCAGGATCGCCGGCTCCGTGGCCGCGGTGCTCGGCCTCGACAACCTCGTGCAGGAGCAGCCGGCCGGCATCGTGCGCGCGCCCGCGTCGGACCGAGGCAAGATCCGCTCGGCCGCGACGGCGAAGATCAGCTACCCGGCCGGTGCGCCCAAGCCCTGCAAGGCCGCGACGGCGGCCGCGACAGGTTTCGGCGGCCTGACTGACGATCAGATCGCGCACGCCTACGGTGCGTTCGGGCTCTACGGCAGCGGCGATTTCGGAGCGGGCCAGCACATCGCGATCTACGAGCTTGAGCCGTTCGCGCGGTCGGATGTGAAGACGTTCGACACCTGCTTCTTCGGCGCCAAGGCTGCCGCGCGAATGCTCAGCCGCCTGCACGTGTACTCGGTCGACGGCGGGCAGCCGGCCGGGTCGGGCAGCGGAGAGGCGATACTCGACGTCGAGGACGTCTCGGCGATCGCGCCCGGCGCGAACATCGACGTGTACGTCGGGGTGAGCCCCGGCTCTGACGGCACCATCTACGATCCGGTCGATGGGTACGCCGCGATCATCGACGCCGACGCCGACCAGGTCATCAGCACCAGCTGGGGGTTGTGCGAGCAGGCTATCCAGGCGGGTCAGCCTGGCCTGCAGGCGGCAGAGAACCTGCTATTCGAGCAGGCCGCCGCGCAAGGTCAGTCGGCATTCGCTGCCGCGGGCGACAACGGCTCTGACGACTGCAACACATTCGAGACATCAACCCCGGTCGCAGGCCAGAACCCGCTCTCCGTTGATGACCCGGGCAGCCAGCCTTATGTTGTGTCGGTCGGCGGTACCACGATCGACGACGCGGCGACCGAGCCGCCTACTGAGCATGTCTGGAACGACGGAGCCGACGGAGGCGGCGGCGGGGGCGGGATCTCGCAGTCCTGGGCGATGCCGTCCTGGCAGCAGGCATCGACCGTGCCGGGGGTCGCACAGCCGGGCAGCGCAGCGTA
>Ga0335075_10004709_pt1 | contig 21267 bp, 21 predicted proteins | sample Lox_Sample_24_FD_206723 | JGI IMG/M metagenome (GOLD analysis project Ga0335075, IMG submission 206723) | Soil microbial communities from Loxahatchee National Wildlife Refuge, Florida, United States - Lox_Sample_2.4 | ecosystem: Environmental > Terrestrial > Soil > Wetlands | place: USA...
GAGTTGCGCCGCCAACGCGAGGTCGGTTCGTCGTAGGACACGAGTGCGTCGCGTGGTCGCGACGTCGCGCCGACCGGCGGGTGTGGTGTGCGGTGTGGTGCGGACCGGACTCTGGTCTGAGAGTGGTGGTGGTGTGCGCAGTCGGTGCGGCGTTCGGTGCTGGTCGCGTGTCGTTGTGCCGTCGAGGTGCTCGTGGTCGCCTTTGCGCGCGGGGTGACGGTGGTGCGCGCCAGTGTCCGCGAGAGTGCTGAGCGTTTTGCGCGGTCGGGTGACGCTTTGTCGGCGGTGACCGGCGACGCGCCCGGTTGGTTCACGCTCTGTGCTCGCGCCGCCACAGTTGTCGTCGTCGCCCGGTTCGCGGAAGTTCGGCGGCCGAATCGGGGGTCCCTCGCGCAGGTGATGCCGAGCGCCTTTCACGAGCGAACGACCTGGTCCCAGGCACGCGTGGCAGGCAGATCGGGGGGTCAGCAGCAGGGCGCCCGATTGGGCTGCACGTGGCGTTGCCCCGACGGGTGGAACGGCCGGCGGTCTCGGGTGAGTCGAGTGATCTGGTGAGGCGAGACGCACCGGGCATCGAGTGGCTCTGGACGCGATCGAACCGCGCCGCTGCGATCCTTCGCCCTCCGCTCACGAGGCCGCCCCCAGTAACCTCATCGGGTCACAGTCAGAGCGCACGATCGTCGGGGGCGGAGCGTTCTCCGTCAGAGACGACGCGCTGACCTGCACCGGAGGGGATGACCCAAGACCGTAATGCAGATTCACTAGGATTTTGCCGGTGCCCCGCCGGTTGGCCGGGGCGTATTTTCTTTTCTGCCTCATGATTCGCTTCCAAAACGTCACCAAGACCTACAAGGGTTCGACCGTTGCGTTGCGCAACATCACGGTCGACATCGAGAAGGGTGAGTTCGTCTTCCTCGTCGGGGCGTCGGGCTCCGGCAAGACCACGTTCATCCGCCTGCTGCTGCGAGAGGAGCTCCCGGACTCCGGGCAGATCCTCGAAGCGGGGCGCAGCATCGTCGAGCTCCCCAAGTGGCGGGTGCCCTACCTGCGGCGGAACATCGGCTGCGTCTTCCAGGACTTCCGCCTCCTGCCCAACAAGACCGTGTTCGAGAACGTGGCCTTCGCCCTCGAGGTCATCGGGCGCCCTCGCCACGTGGTGGCCAACCAGGTGCCGCAGGTCCTCGACCTCGTCGGCCTGGCCAACAAGCGGGACAACCTCCCGAGCGAGCTCTCCGGTGGCGAACAGCAACGGGTCGCGGTGGCGCGCGCCTTCGTCAACCGTCCGCTCATCCTGCTCGCCGACGAGCCCACGGGGAACCTCGACCCGCAGACGAGCCAGGGCATCATGCAGCTGCTCGATCGCATCAACCGCACCGGGACCACGGTGGTCGTCGCAACGCACGACGAGGTGCTGGTCGACAAGATGCGCCGGCGCGTCATCGAGTTGAGCAACGGCGCCATGGTGCGCGACCAGAAGCGCGGCGTGTACGGCTTCGACGGGGCGGCGCAAGAGCGCCTCGACGTCGCCGCGAGTGGGGCTGGCTGATGCCCGTTTCGGTTGACTACGTCGTCCGCGAGACGGCGTCGAACCTGTGGCGCAACCGGTTGATGACGGTTGCTGCGGTCCTCACGGTCGCAGTGTCGCTGTCGCTGGTCGGTGCCGCCCTGCTGCTGCGGCAGGGTTCGGCGAACGCCACCGGGACACTGGAGCGGGGCACCAAGGTCACCGTCTGGATGGAGCCGAACGCGTCGTCGCAGCAGATCAACGCGGTGAATACGCAGTTGGGCCAGCTCAACACCATCCAACAGCCGTGTGAGTACTGGAACAAGGAGCGCAACTTCAAAGAAGCGCGCCAGCTCCTGCCCTCCGACGTCTTCCAGGCCACCACGCAGGCCGAGATGCCCACGTCCTTCTGGTGCAGGCCGCTCGTCCTCTCCGACGCCGCGTCGGTGGTGCGGACCTTCAGCGGCACCGCAGGTGTCCTCGCGGTCACCGAGCCCTCGCAGGCGATTCACAACGAGGAGACCGTCATCAACATCGTGAAGTGGGCGTTCCTGGCGGTCGCCGTGGTCCTCATCATCTCGGCGGCCGTCCTCATCCTCAACACGATCCGCATGGCCATCTTCGCCCGAAGACGCGAGGTCTCGGTCATGAAGCTCGTCGGCGCGACCAACTGGTTCATACGCGTCCCCTTCATGTCCGAAGGGTTATTGCAGGGCTTCATCGGCTCCGTCTTGGCCGCGGGCGTGGTCTATCTCCTCTACGTCCTGATCAACCACTGGGGCAGCGGGAAGACGACGAGCAACATCTTCACGGCGATTCATATGACCGGCCCAGAGATGATCCTGACCAACGTGGTCGTCCTCATCGTCGGCATGGCCATCGGGACCATCGGATCGGCCATCGCCATCCGTCGCTTCCTCGACGTCTAGGTAGCCGCTCGATCGCCGCAGCGCGGCGACGTGCATCGACGGGCCCGGAGCAGCACACCTTCGCCGGAGCGGTACCGCGCTGTCTTGCATCCCACCGCTTCGAAGCCGCGGTCTCGCAACTGAGCTGTGGTCGCCTCGGTCCACTCGGTCACGGGCGCGCGCCGCTCGATGGCCCACCGGTGCGTCAGCGTGACCAAGGCGGCGCCGGGCGCGAGCACGCGCGCCACCTCGCGCAGCGAGGCGTCGAACGGGTCCCAGAGCTGGATGCTGTTGACCGCCACCGCGCCGTGGAACGTGCGGTCGGGCCATGGGATCGCCGCCGCGTCCGCCTCGACGAGACAGGCCCGCCCGGCGTCCACGGCCGCCCTGTTCCGCCGCTGGGCCTGCTCGAGCATGGCCGACGAAGGGTCGATGCCGGCCACCAGTCCTCCCGGGAGCCGTGCCAGGAGGCCGGCGATGCCGACGCCGGGCCCGAACCCGACGGCAAGGACGCAGTCGGCGGCGCCGGGGTCGAGCTCGTCGATGGCCGCGTCCTCCATGTCGCGGTTGAGTCGGGCCATGACGGCGCCCGCCAGCCGGCCGGCGGTGCCTTCGAACCCCGTCGTGTCGCTGCCCATGCGGGAAGCCAAGCACTTGAAGTACACTTCAAGTCAATGGACGATCTGCTCGATATCGGCGAAGTGGCCGCGCGCGCCGGGATGGCGCCGTCCGCGCTGCGCTTCTACGAACGCGAGCAGATCATCGAGAGCGCCGAGCGGAAGGGCCTGCGGCGGCAGTACGAGCCCGGGGTGTTGACGACCCTGGCGGTCGTCGCGCTGTGCCGGCAGGCCGGGTTCTCGATCGAGGAGATCAAGGCTGTCCTCGCCACTGGTGGCGGCCCCGCCTGGAAGGACTTCGCAGCCCGCAAGCGCGACGAGTTGCGAGCCCAAGCCGAGCACCTCGAGACGATGGCCGATCAGCTGGACCATGCCTTGCGCTGCCCGAGTCCCAACGTCTTCGACTGCGAACACTTTCGTGCGGCGCTCGACGAGGTGTTGCCGGTGCGAGGGTCGGAGCCGGAGATGCCGACCCGTTCCGCGGGGTCGTGAGTCAACCAGCAGACCCCGTCCGCAACGGCTCTCGGCCGGACCGTTCGCGGTCGCGCTTCCTCTGCAACACGCCGCGCAAGCTCTCGCTGGCATGCATCGGCATCGCCGTCGCAGCGCTCGTGATCGGTGGTGGCTTCGCCGAGATCTCGTCGAACGGGTCGCCCACCTCGCTCGAGACCGCGCTGATCCGCTGGATCATCCTCGGCGCACTGGTGCTGGCCCTGGTGGCCTACCTGGTCGGCAGCCGACAGCTCGAGCGCCGAGACCAACCGGACTGAGACGCAGCGCTCAGGACCAGATCTTGATCACCGGCAGCGTTTGGAAGGTGCTCTGCGACGACTCTCGGGCTTGGCACGCCGCGACGAACCCGGAACCGCTCTTCTGCGGGGAGTGGCAGTCGGCCTCCGATGACGACGAGGTGGCGCCGGCCGGGCTCGGACAGGCGAACGGGCCTTGGCCGGCGGGCCAGGCGGCCGAGACGAAGATGCATGCCTGCCCGTTCGACAGCTGCAGGGCCCACGGCTGCGTCGGCGGACCGGCGCCGGTCGAGGCCGGCAGGTTGGTGACGTCGAACGACACCGCCTGCGACTCGGCGGGGTCGGCGACACAGACGAGCGGACCGCTCGTGGCGTGCGGCGGCGCGAAGCAGGGGTCGTATGCCGTCGAACCCGGCTGGGCAAAGCACCGATAGCTCGACGTGCCCGCCACGCCGGGGCTGACGCACGTGCCGGAAACGGTCTGCGTGACGTGCATGGAGCCGAGCATGGTCCCCTGCGCGGTATAGGGGCTGAACACGACCTCTTGGGTCGTGGCGCCACCGCCGGACGTGGAGGGGGTCGTGATGACCCGGCTCCGATGGCCGCGCGGGGCGCTGGCGCTGTGATGGCTCGCCGCGCTCCCGCAGCCCATGAGTCCGAGGGCCAAGGCCGAACCCAGCAGCACGACGACAAGGGGTCGCGCAACGTAGGACCGGGCCACGTGCCGATGCTCCCATAACGTGCTGCCCGACGTGCGCACCGACGGCGGCGCGCGATCTCCGCCAGACTGGCGCAATGGGGAGTGCCGGAGAGAAGCCGAGGAAGCCGAAGCGGCGCCTGGCCAAGGTGCCGAAGTACGAAGAGCCGAACACGCTCCCCGCGCCAGGCTTGACCGGGAGCTCGGACGCCGTCTTCCCGTCCCGGTACGGGCACTCGGCTGATCACCACGGTCAACGAAAGGAACCGGGCCGTTTCGGTTCGTTCGTCCTTCGAGTCCTGGGCATGAAGCCCAAGACGTAGCAGCGGTTCGGATCGACGTTCGGTCTGACGGCAAGCGTTCTGTCAGGTTTCGAGCAAGGCGCCCTCGTCACGCTGCGCCACGCCCCTCGTCCAGAGGGCGTGACGAAAGCGAGGACACTGATGGCGAACACCACGACGATCACGGGCAATCTGACCCGCGAGCCCGAGATCCGCTACACCAAGGACGGTCAGGCGACCGTGCAGCTCGGTGTCGCCGTCAACCGGCGCTGGCAGGACCGGGCCACCCAAGAGTGGCAGGAGTCCACCTCGTTCTTCGACGTCATCTGTTGGCGTGATCTCGCCGAGAACGTCGCGCTCTCGCTGACCAAGGGGATGCGCGTCGTCGTCACCGGGCGGCTCGAGCAGCGGACCTGGGAGACCGAGGAGGGCGACCACCGCTCCAAGGTCGAGATCACGGCCGAGGAGGTCGGCGCCAGCCTTCGGTTCGCCACGGCGGACATCCACCGCACCGAGCGCCGAGCAGACGTGACCGAGCCGGCTGACGAGATGCCCGTCGAGGCGTGAGTGTCACCTTGGCTGATCACGACGACAGGCTGGCCGGGTCTGATGATCCGGGCCAGCCTGTCCCTGGTGCGGTTGGTGGCGCAGCCGGTGCCTGTCGCGGCTGTCTCGGCTGCGGCGGCGCTATGTCTCAGCGCCCTGCTGATCCGGCTCTGCGGGGGACGCCGGTCCACTTCCTCGTAGACGAGGTCGCGGACATCTGCGGTGCCCTGGCCCTCGGCGCCGCACTGCTGCAGCGCCTCGGGCTCGGTGCCGAGGCATCCCGCCTCGAAAGCCTCTTCGGCGTCGTGCAGGGCCGTCTGGCCGAGGCTCAGCCGGCCGCTGGCGACTCGGCTGAGGGGGCCTCCGCCCGCTCGCTCTCGGGCTCATAGGTGAGGGAGAGCGAGTTCACGCAGTAGCGCATGCCGGTGTCGGTCGGCCCGTCTGGGAACACGTGGCCCAGGTGGCCGCCGCACCGGGCGCACAGGATCTCGGTCCGGACCATCCACAGACTGCGGTCGGTCTTCTCGATGATCGTGCCCTCGGCGCGGGCCCGGTCGAAGCTCGGCCAACCGGTCCCTGACTCGAACTTTGCGTCGGTGTCGAACAGCTCGGCGCCGCAGCCGGCGCAGTGAAACACGCCGTCCCCGTCCACGTGGAGCAGGTCGCCCGACCAGGCGGGCTCGGTCCCGGCCTTGCGCAGGACGGAATAGCGGTCAGCAGAGAGCTCCTGCCTCCACTCGTCATCGCTCTTGGTGACCTCGTAGGTCGTCGTCTCGTCGGTCTTACGCGTGAACATCACACAACCTTTCTTTTCCACTAATTGCAACCATGAGCTGGTCTGATGTATTTCCTGTCGGCGCCGGTCGACGGGTAGGCGGCGGGCGCCGACAGCTCGGGGAAAGACGAGCTGCACCGTGTCCGGCCCGTCCGTCCAGGAGCCCTCGGGGTCGAACGAGCCGACGTACTCGTCGACGACCGTGCGGCGTCGACGAGTACGTCCTACGACGCCGCACCGACTCGCCGGACCCCCTCGACCGAGTCGCCGGCGGCGACCCTGGTGCCTTCCGTCAGGCCGCCAGGGTGTCTGCGGCGCTCCCCATCAAGAACAAGAAGTTGTCGGTGTAGAAGGCCTGTCGCACCTCATCCGATGCGCCGCCCAGCGACGCTTCGAAACGCTCGAGGGGCTTGCGCCCTCCCTCGACGTGCGGGTAGTCGGACGAGAACATCACGAGGTCGGCAGCTCCCTGCGAGACGATCCAACCGACGTCCTCCGTCGGGTACGGGGTCATGCGGACCTGGCGGTGCACGTAGTCGGACGGCCGCATCGACAGCGCCTGCAGACGCTCCTCGTGCCGGGCGAACGCCTCGAACGCCGACTCCATCTGACGCAGCCATGACGGCACCCAGATCGCCCCCTGCTCGATGACCCCGATCCGTAGCCCGGGGAACCGCTCGAGCACGCCGTCGAAGATCAACGTCGCCAGCGTCTGGGCCGGCGGACCGGGGATCCCCATGTAGTCGACGGAGCGGAAGTTCTCCTCGCCGCCGTGGAAGTCGGGCGGCACCGGCAACCCGTTGACGAAGTAGTGCGGATCGATCAGGTCGCCTGTCCCGCCCACGTGGAACACGACCGGGATCCCGGCCTCCTCGGCCTGGGCCCACACCCCGAACAGGTCGACATGGCTCGGGGAGTATTGCGGCGGGCACCCCGACGCCACCAAGAGCGCGGCCGCGCCCTGCGCCAACGCGTCGCGCGCCGCCGCCACCGCCCGCTCGGGGTCGCACAACGGCACGTACAGCGACGGCAGCAGGCGCGCGTCCACGGAGCAGAACTCGAGCATCCCGCGGTTGTGCGCCCGGGCCGCGGCGTAGGCGAGGTCCGCATCGGCGTGCTCCATGTCGTAGAGCCGACGGTTGTGGAACGTGTTGAAGACGAGCTGGCTCGAGAACCCCAGGAGGTCGAGGGCGCGAGGCCGGTCCGCCGCGATGAACGACCCCGTGGCGGCGAAGTTCTTGCGCGCCATGATCTGTGCCTGCTCGTCCGCCCGGTAGTCCGCGGACGCATGCGTCTCACGCAGCCGGTCGAAGGAAGCGGCGAGGTCGCGCTGTTGCTCGGCGGGGTCGCCCGTCTGCCGCAACTCGTTGCCGCCGAGATACTGCAGCACCGGCATTCGCTCCCTGAAGGCCGCCTCGGCGTGATCGCGCAACCACGTCGGTGTCTCCATGATGTGGGCGTCGGCGTCGTGGACGATCCGCCCTTCCGCATAGGGCATACGTGGAGTATCGCGCCCTACGATGCCCGCGTGATCGCCGGGCTGCTCAGCGAGGTCGGCCTGCCCGCCGCCGCGGCCGAGCAGGTGACGATCACGGGCGACGAACGTCCTTTCGCCACGCCCTTCGGCATTGTGGAGGCCGCCGCCTCGGTCCAGGGTGCCATCGGGGCCGCGGCCTCACTGCTGTGGTGCGACCGCGGCGGCGCGCCCCAAGAGGTCACGGTTCGCCGGGGTCACGCCGGCGCCTCGCTGGTCGGATTCGCGTTCCAAAGTCTCGAGGACGGCGAGACGCCCGTTGCGCCCTGGAGCCTCGACCGTCCGCTGGTCCGGCTGTACCCGTGCCGCGACGGCCGCTGGATCCATCTCCACGGTCAGTTCCCGCACCTCGCCGAGCGCACCTGCGACGTCCTCGGTTGTCCCGTCGACAGCACGGCCGAGGTCGTGCGCGACCACGTCGCGCGCTGGGACGGCCAGGACCTCGAAGAGGCCCTGGCCGCCGCAGGCACCTGTGGCGCGCTCGCGCGCTCCGTCGAAGAATGGTCGGCGCATCCCCAAGCGCGCGCGGTCGACCCGCTCGGACGGGTCGGCATCGAGAAGATCGGCGACAGTCCGCCTGAACCGCCCGGCTCCGGCGCACGGAACGATCGCCCGCTCTCGGGCGTCCGCGTGCTCGACCTGAGCCGCCTCCTCGCCGGACCGACGCACGGCCGCACCTTGGCCGAGTACGGGGCAGAGGTGTTGCTCGTCAACTCGGCGCATCTTGTCAACATCCCCGCCTTCGTGATGGACACCGGTCACGGCAAGCGGTCGTGCTGCATCGAGCTCGATGATCCCGATGGGATCGCCACCTTGCGTCGGCTGGCGTCGCAGGCCGACGTCTTCGCTCAGGGCTATCGAGGCGGTTCGTTGGCCCGGCGCGGGTTCGGCGCCGAGGATCTCGCGGCGATGCGTCCCGGAATCGTCGTCGTGACCATCAATTGCTATGGCGACTTCGGCCCGTGGCGTGACCGCCCGGGGTGGGAGCAGATGGCCCAGACCGTGTCCGGCCTGGCCGTCGGCCAGGGCAGTCCGGAACACCCGGCACTGCTTCCCGCGGCTGCGTGTGACTACACGACCGGGTACCTCGCTGCCCTCGGCACCATGGCTGCCCTGTTGCGCCGTGGGCGCGAGGGTGGCAGCTACCATGTGCGGGTCTCGTTGTGCCAGACCGCGAGCTGGTTGAGTCACACCACGTCGTCAGCGCCCGACGCCACGGGATTCGGGGACGTCGGGTCCTACCTGACCACGAGCAACACCCCCTTCGGCCGCTTGCGGCATCTGGGCCCCGTCGCGCGGCTCTCCGAGACGCCGCCGCACTGGGATGTCCCGACCTCGCCGATCGGCAGCCACCCGCCGGCCTGGACCTGACGACCCGTCAGATCGGGGGTGCCCGCTTCGCTACGCTGCCGAGGCGATGGATTTGCGAGACCGCCCGCAGGACGTGGCGTTCCGCCAGGAGGTCCGCAACTTCCTCGAAGAGCACCTGGTGGGGGAGTTCGCCGAGCTGGGCGGCCGGGGCGGATCGGGTGACGAGACATTCGGCTTCGAGATTCGGCGGCGCTGGGAGAAGGTCCTGGCAGAGGGCGGGTGGACCTGCCTCGGGTGGCCGACCGACTTCGGCGGGCGCGGGGCCTCCATGACCGAGCAGGTCATCTTCAACGAGGAGTACGCCCGGGCGGCCGCACCGGGCCGGGTCAACGTCATGGGTGAAGGGCTGTTGGGCCCGACGCTGATCCACTTCGGGACACCGAAGCAGAAGGCTCGTTTCCTCCCGCCCATTCGCGGGGGTGACGAGCTGTGGTGTCAGGGCTATTCCGAGCCCGACGCGGGGAGCGACCTGGCGAACGTCAAGACGAAGGCCGTCCGTGACGGTGACGAGTGGGTCGTCACGGGGCAGAAGGTCTGGACGTCCCTCGCCCACCAGGCGGACTGGTGTTTCGTCGTGTGCCGGACCGACCCCGAGTCGACGCGCCACCAGGGCCTGTCCTATCTCCTGGTGCCGATGGACCAGCCGGGGATCGAGGTGCGGCCGATCACGCAGCTGACTCGAACGAGCGAGTTCAACGAGGTGTTCTTCGACGGCGCCCGCACGAACGCCGAGAACCTCGTGGGCGGCGTCGGGGAGGGGTGGCGGGTCGCCCTGGCCACGCTCGCGTTCGAGCGCGGCGTCGCCCTCCTCGGGCATCAATTGAGCTTCCGGCGTGAGCTCGACCGGATCGTCGTTCTCGCATCGGAGAACGGTCGGAATCGCGATCCCGTGGTGCGCCAGCAGCTGGCGCAGGCACACATCGAGCTCACGATCATGCGGTACAACACGCTTCGCTCGCTCTCTGGGGTGGACGGACCGGTGGCCCCGCCCGAGGCCTCCATCGCGAAGCTCTACTGGGGGAGCTGGCACCGTCGCCTGGGCGAGCTCGCCATGTCCATCCTCGGTCCCGCCGCCACCGTCCTCGACGGCGACCCGCTGCCAGAGAACGGCGGGTACGGCCTCGGGGAGCTGCAGCGCTCCTTCCTGTTCGCCCGCTCCGAGACGATTTACGGTGGGTCGAACCAGATCCAGCGCAACATCATCGGCGAACGCGTCCTAGGTCTGCCTGCAGAACCGAAAGGGGTGGCATGAGCACCAGCCTCGGCGCCTCGTTCGACCCGCCACCGCCGCCACCGCCACCGGGCGGTCACGGGTTGCTCGAGGGCAAGATCGTGATCGTCACCGCGGCGGCAGGCACCGGCATCGGGTCGGCGACGGCCCGTCGCTGCTTGGAGGAAGGCGCATCCGTAGTGGTGTCGGACGCGCACGAGCGGCGATTGGCAGAGACCGCCGAGCAGCTCGCACAAGGCGCCGGGGCCGAGCGGGTCCATGCCATCGCCTGCGACGTCCGCGACGAGAGCCAGGTCGTGTCGCTCTACGACGGGACGATCGAACGCTTCGGCCACATCGACGTGGCGGTGCACAACGCGGGGCTGGGTGGCACGGTGCCACTCGTCGAGATGACCGACGAGCAGTGGTCGACGGTCCTCGACATCACGCTGACCGGGACGTTCCGTTGCACTCGAGCGGCGCTCGCGCGCATGCTGCCCCGCAAGTCCGGCGTCATCGTTAACAACGCGTCGGTGCTCGGATGGCGGGCCCAGCCGGGCCAGGCCCACTACGCGGCCGCCAAGGCCGGGGTGATGGCGCTGACGCGGTGCGCGGCCGCCGAGGCGGCGCCCGCCGGCGTCAGGGTCAACGCGGTGTCGCCCAGCCTCGCCGAGCATCCCTTCTTAAACCGAGCCATCCCCGACGAGGACCTGGCTGTGCTGCGCCGCCGGGAGCTGTTCGGACGGGGCGCCGAGACGTGGGAGGTGGCGAACGTCATCGTGTTCCTGGCGAGCGACTACTCGTCGTACCTGTCGGGTGAGGTGATCTCGGTGAGCAGCCAGCACCCATGAGCGGCATCGGCGGCGCGCCGCCCGAGCAAGAGGACCCACGGGCAGACGTGATCTGGGGGACCGTGCCGCGGCTGGTCGACGACGCGGCGCAGCGTCACGGCCCGACCGAGGCCCTCGTCGACGGGTCCGTGCGCCTGACCTACGCCCAGCTGGCCCCCGAAGTCGACCGCTACGCCCGGGGCTTCGTGGCGGCCGGCGTGCGCGCCCACGATCGTGTCGCGCTCTGGGCGCCGAACTGCGCCGAGTGGATGCTGGCGGCGCTCGGGCTGTTGCGCGCCGGCGGGGTGCTCGTCCCCTTGAACACGCGGTTCAAAGGTGGCGAAGCCGCCTACATCCTGCGCACCTCAGGCGCCACGACATTGGTCACCGTGCGCGGCTTCCTCGGCTTCGACTACCCCGCGATGCTCGACGGAGAGGACACCGGTGCGCTCGAGCGCATCGTGCTCTTGAAGGACGATGCCCCGCCTTCGACTGCCGTCAGCGGCGCGCCCTCACTCGGCCTGCCGGCGTTTCTCGAGGGCGGAGACGTAGTGGACCCCACCGAGACCGCGGCCCGGGCGGCGGCAGTGATCCCCGAGGACACCTCGGACATCATCTTCACCTCGGGCACGACCGGCTATCCGAAGGGAGCCGCCACCACGCACGCGCAGACGCTGCGCACCTTCGGCACGTGGTCCTCGATCGTGGGGCTCACGGCAACAGACCGCTATCTCGTCGTCAACCCCTTCTTTCATACCTTCGGGTACAAGGCGGGCATCCTGGCCTGCCTGATGGCGGGCGCCACGGTTGTGCCCGAGCCCGTCTTCGACGCTGCCGCGGTCATGAAGCGCATCCCGGCGGAGCGGATCAGCGTGCTGCCTGGCCCACCCACCCTGTACCAGACGCTGCTGGCGGATCCGGGACGTGCGTCGCACGACTTGTCGTCGTTGCGACTCGGGGTAACCGGCGCCGCCGTCGTGCCGGTCGAACTGGTCCACGCCATGCGTTCGGAGCTCGGTTTCGACACCGTCCTCACCGCCTACGGGCTGACCGAGTCCTGCGGGACCGTCACGATGTGCCGGCGCAGCGACCCGCCCGAGGTCATCGCGGGCACATCAGGGCGCGCCATCCCGGGCCTCGAGGTGCGCGCCGTCGCGGCAGGCGAGGCGGTCCCGCCCGGCCAGCCCGGCGAGATCGTGGTCCGCGGCTACACCGTCATGTCGGGGTACTGGGGCAACGAGGAGGCGACCGCCGAGGCCATCGACGCCGACGGGTGGCTGCACACCGGCGACATCGGCGTCATGGACGCGGACGGCAACGTGACCATCACCGACCGGGTGAAGGACATGTACGTCGTGGGCGGCTTCAACGCGTACCCGGCCGAGATCGAGGCCATCTTGCGGGGCCACGAGGGCGTGGCGCAGGTGGCGGTCGTCGGCGTGCCGGACGAGCGAATGGGCGAGGTCGGGTGCGCCTACGTCGTGCCGGCATCGGCGGGCGTCGACCCCGACCAGCTCGGCCGCGCGATCCTCGGTTGGTCACGAGAGGTCATGGCCAACTACAAAGTCCCCCGCGGCGTGGTGCTCGTCGACGAGCTGCCGGTCAACGCCAGCGGAAAGGTGCTCAAGCGCGAGCTGCGTCAGCGGCACCAACTGGGCGCGGACCACGTCGTCACCAGTGAGAGGAGCAAGTAAGTGCGAGGCATCGTCTACACGGGAGAGGGTGTCGAGGTCACCGACACCCTCGAGGTACGCGCGCCGGGACCCAACGAGGTCCAGGTGCGCATGCAGGCGGCCGGTGTGTGCCACTCGGACTTGTCCGTCATCAACGGCACGATCCCCTTCCCGGCGCCGGCCGTCCTCGGCCACGAAGGGGCGGGCGTCGTCGAAGCCGTCGGGGACGCCGTACGGTCGGTCAAGCCGGGCGACCACGTCGTGATTGCAACGTTGGCCAGTTGCGGAGCGTGCCGGGCCTGCAGCACGGGTCATCCCACCATGTGCAAGAGCTCGCTCGGGAACATCTCGACGCCGTTCACGGTCAACGGAGAGCCCGCATCGAACTTCGCCGCCGCGTCCGTCTTCTCCGAAGTGACGATCGTCAGCGAGGTGCAGGCGGTCCGCATCCCCAAGGACGTCCCGCTGTCGTCGGCCTGCCTGATCGGCTGCGGCGTCTTGACCGGCGTCGGCGCGGTGCTCAACCGGGCCAAGGTGCGCCCGGGCGAGACCGCTGCGGTCTTCGGCGTCGGTGGTGTCGGTCTCAACGTGATCCAGGGACTGCGGATCGCGGGAGCGACGCGCATCATCGCCGTCGACACGGTCGCTGCCAAGGAGGAATTGGGACGACAGTTCGGCTCCACGCACTTCGTCGACGCCAGCGCCGGCGACGCCGCGGCCGCGGTGCGGGAGCTGACCCCGGCCAACCGGGAGTCCGCTGCCGGGGCGCTGTTCCCGCTGGGCGGGGTGACGTGGGCCTTCGATTGCGTCGGCCACGCGTCGGTGCTGCGCAGCGCGCTCGACTGCCTCGACTGGGGTGGCAACGCCGTCGCGATCGGCATTCCCCCGCGGGGCACCGAGGTACCCGTGGACGTCAACGCGCTCGCCTACGTCGACCGGGGGCTCCTCGGCTGCCGCTACGGCTCCGCTCGGCCGCACCACGACATCCCGCTCATGGTCGACCTCTACCAATCGGGGCTGCTCATGCTTGACGAGCTGGTCTCACTGACCCGGCCGTTGGAGCGCTTCGGTGAAGTGGTCGAGGAGATGCACGCGGGCCGCGTGGCGCGCGGCGTACTGCTGTTCGACTAGAAACGCGCCATGCGACCGGCGGGAGCGACGCGATGAAGGGTGTGATCCTTGCCGGTGGCACGGGGTCGCGTCTCTATCCCTTGACCCGGATCACCAACAAGCACCTGCTGCCGATCTACGACCGGCCCATGATCGCGTGGTCGATCGAGGCGGTCGTCTCCAGCGGCATCGACGAGATCATGCTCGTGACCGGGGGCACCCACGCCGGGGAATTCCTGCGCCTATTGGGCAACGGGCACGAGTACGGCATCAAGCAGCTCTCGTACGCCTACCAGGAGAAGGCGGGAGGGATTGCCGAGGCGCTCGGCCTCGCTTCGCGCTTCGCCGAAGGCGGCCCGGTGCTCGTGATGCTGGCGGACAACATCGTCGAGCGCTCCATCAAGCCCATGGTCGACGCGTTCTGTGCCGACCCCACCGGCGCCCGCATCCTCCTCTCCGAAGTGACCGAGCCCGAGCACCTTCGCCATCTCGGCGTGCCGGTGTTCGGTGACAACGGTCGGGTGGTCCACATCGAAGAGAAGCCCGAGAAGCCTGCGTCGCACTACTGCGTCACGGGTATCTACTGCTACGAGGCGGGCGTGTTCGACATCATCGGCGACCTCGTCCCGTCCGGCCGTGGCGAGCTCGAGATCACCGACGTGAACAACCACTACGTCGGCAAGGACCAGATGGCCCACGACATCCAAGAAGGGTTCTGGGGCGACGCGGGGGAGTCGATCGAGGCCTACTACGCCGTCAACGACTTCGTACGGCAGAACGGCGCCAACCTGCAGTAACGAAGGACGGTTCGGCTCTGCCGGTTCAGCGCGGCGGGTCGGTGTCCGCCGCCGACGTCGGGGTCGGCGCGACGGCCGGCACGATCCCCGCCCGCCGGACGCTCTCGGCGATCCCTGCCGCGTCCAACCCGAGGCTGGCGAGGATGTCGTCGGCCTTCCCCTGCGCCAGGAACTGGCGGGGGATCCCGAGGACACGGGTGCGCGGCACCGCGAGCCCGTCCGACTCCACCTGCGCCGCCATCGCGTCGATGAGGAACGCGCCGGCGCCCCCGTGGCGCACCCCGTCCTCGGCGGTCACGACCAAGGAGTGCCGGGCGGCTTCGGCGAGCATCGCGACGTCAGGCGGGCTGACCACCCGCACGTCCCACACGGTGGCGTCGATCCCCTCGGCCGCGAGCTCGGCGGCGGCATCGAGGCACGGGCCGACCAGCTTGCCCACACCGAGGAAGCAGACCGATCCGTCGCCCCGGCGCAGTTGGCGGGCCTCGAGAGCCCCGCCGACGTCGCCCGGGGCACCGTGGCGCGGGGCGGTCTTCGGGAGGCGGATGGTCGAGGGCCCGGGCAGTGCCAGGGCCGCCCGCAGCATCGGTTCCACCTCTTCGGCCGTCGACGGCGCGAACACCGTCAGGCCCGGGATCGACAGCGCGAGCGCCATGTCGAGCACGCCGTGGTGCGACGGCCCGTCGTCGCCGGTGATCCCCGCCCGGTCGAGCACGAAGACGACGGGGCAGCCGTGCAGCCCCACGTCGAGGTTCGCCTGGTCGAAGGCGCGGGAGAAGAACGTCGAGTAGACCGCGACCACGGGGCGCAACCCCGCCATCGCCATGCCGGCGGCCGACGTCGCCTCGTGCTGCTCGGCGATCCCGACGTCGAAGAAGCGGTCGGGGTAGCGGGCCTGGAAGGCGAGCAAGCCGGTCGGCCCGGGCATCGCAGCCGTCAGTGCCACGATCCGGGGGTCCTCCTCGGCCACCGCGAGCAGCGCGCGCGAGAAGGCGTCGGTGTACGTCGCCGCCCGCGGCACCGCCTCGTCCACGGCGGCCGACTCCGGCACCGATCCCGGCGAGGCGACCCCGCCGCTGTCCGAGCCGGCCGAGCCGCCGACCGCCAGCCCGGCCGAGCTTCCGACCGTGTTCTCCAGCGCCACCGGCGGCGTCGCCTTGACGTCGTGGAGCCGCTGCACCTCGTCCTCTTCGGCGGGCGCGTAGCCGCGGCCCTTCTGCGTCAGCACGTGCACGACGATGGGCCCGTCCCACTCGGCGGCGTGCGTGAACGCCTGCTCCATATGCTCGATGTCGTGCCCGTCGATCGGCCCCGCGTAGCGCACGCCGAGCGCCTCGAAAAAGGTGTGCGGCGAGACCATGTCACGCAGGGCGCTGGTCAGCGAGTGCACCGAGGAGTAGGCCAGCTCGCCGAACGCCGGCAGCTCGCGCAGCCGCAGCCGCAACCGCTCCCGGGCCGCCGTGTAGGTCGGGTTCAGGCGCAGCGTCGTCAGCGACTGCGACAGCTGCGACACCGTCGGGGCGTACGAGCGCCCGTTGTCGTTCAAGACGATGACGACCTTGCGCCGGGAATGACCCAGGTTGTTCAGGGCCTCGTAGGCCATCCCGCCGGTCAGCGCGCCGTCGCCCACCACGGCCACGACGCGGCGGTCGGCACCAACGCCCCGCACGGCGAAGCCCGAGGCGATCCCGTGCGCGTACGACAACGCCGTCGAGGCGTGGCTGTTCTCGATCCAGTCGTGCTCGGACTCGGACCGGTTGGGGTAGCCGCTCATCCCGCCGGCCGAGCGCAGGTTCTTGAAGCCGTAGCGCCGCCCCGTCAGCAGCTTGTGCACGTAGGCCTGGTGCCCCGTGTCCCACAACACGACGTCGCGGGGCGAGTCGAAGACACGGTGCAGGGCCAGCGTCAGCTCGACCGCGCCCAGGTTCGACCCGAGATGGCCGCCCGTCGTCGTCACCGTGTCGACGATGAAGGACCGGATCTCCGAGCACAGCTCGTCGAGCTCTTCGTAGCTCAGGCCCTTGACATCGGCGGGTGTCTCGATGCTGTGCAGGATCATGGCAGTCGGTCCACGCTACCCCGCGCTACGCCGGCGACCCCTGCGCGACGGGCCGCCGGGCGCCGCCCCGTGCTGAGCAGGGTGCATCCGGCGACGCCGAAGGACGCCAGCGCCAGGACCTGCAACCCGTGCGCCGGCCCGAGCGATTCGGAGACCCAGCCGACGATCGGCGCGCCGGCGACCCAGCCCACGTAGCCCGCCGCGGTGAAGGCACCGACGGCGCTGACCACTTGGCTCGCCATCTTGGACACCGTGCTCATGACGAGGGGCCAGAACAGGGACGCACCGCCGGCCCCGAGCGCGAGCCCGACGGCGGCGAGCCCCGAGAGCGACGTCAGCGACTCGAGGAGGATGCCGCCGCCGGCGACGCACCCGCCGACGATGAGCGCGTGGCGGCTGGAGAGGCGGCCGAGCACCGGTCCGCCCGCGCCCCTGGTCGTGGCCGCGACCGCCTGGCCCACGACGTACGCCCCGGCGCCGAGCAACACCCCCGCCGCCAGATGGTTGCGCAGGTAGAGCACGCCCCACGTGTCGACGCCGCCCTCGGTGATCTCGGCCAGCGCGAAGATGAACAGCAAGAGCACCAGCCCGTCGCGCCGCAGGCGCCGGAACGGGTGCGACGTCGCCAATTCACCGTCGGGGGACGTGGTCGCGCCCGCCGCGACGGACCTGCCGGGATCGGTGGCGGCGGCCCACGCCCCGACCGCCAGGGCGACGACGGCGACGCCGGGCCAGATCCAGCGCCAGGACACGCCCGCGTGGATGACGAGGGCGGCGATGGCGGCGCCGACGAGCGCGCCGCTGTTGAAGAGGGCGTGCAGGCGCACGAGGACGGCGGGGTGCTCGACGAGGCGGTGCGAGGCCTCGGCGTTCATGGCGGTGTCGATCGACCCGCCCGCGACCTCGGTCAGGACGAGCACGACGGCGAAGGCCCACTTTTCCTCCATGAGCGCCAGGACGCACAGGAGCACCGCCCAGGCGAAGAGCGCGATCCAGAGCAACCGCCGCGCGCCGACCCGGTCGGCGAGGTGCGCCATGACCGCGCTCGACGCGCCGGCGACGGCGATGGCGACGGCGAGCAGCACGCCGAGCTGCGCGTCGTTCAGGCCGAAGGCGTGCTGGATGTTGAAGAGCATCACGGCCCAGCTGCCCCAGAACAGGCCGAAGGTCGCGAACGCGGCGACCACGGGTCCTGCCCCGGCCAGGAGCCTGCGCGTCTCGCTCAGGGCGTGAGTCCGGCCTTCCCGAGGAACGCCGCCCGGTCGACCACGACCCGCGTCACGCGGCCCGCGCCGACCAGTCCGCCGCCGTCGCCTTCGAGGCGGGCGGCGGACACCGTGAAGATGAGCCGGCGGCCTTCGACCTTGACCAGCGTCGCCTCGGCCAGGACGACCGAGCCAACGCCGACCGGTGCCAGGTGGTCGAACTGCACCCGCGTCGCGACGCTCGACTGGGTCTCGGTGAGGTGGCCGTCGGTGGCGCGGCAGGTGGCCTCCTCGCACAGCGCGATGAGGCGGGGCGTGGCAAGCACCGGGACGTCACCGGTCGCGAAGTGCTCCGCCGTGTCCTGGCCGCCGACGGTGAGCTCGAGCTGCGCGCTCAAGCCCGCGTGCGGCCCGTGTCCCGCGGCGGTGGCGGCGGTCGATTCGGTGGACACGACGATTACGATACCGCCGTGCCCGAGACAGCCCTCATTGACTCTGACGTGCTCGAACGCGTCCTCTCCACCGCGCTGGCGGGGGGAGGTGACATGGCCGAGGTCTTCGCCGAGGACGCCTCGACCTCCGGTGCCATGCTCGACGACCGCAAGGTGGAGGAACTGTCCTCCGGTCGCAACCGGGGGGCAGGGATCCGCGTCGTCGACGGCGAGACGACCGGCTTCGCCCATACGGCCGACCTCAGCGAGTCCGGGCTGGTCGCCGCCGCCAAGGCCGCGGCGGCCGTCGCCCGCTCGGGCGGTCCGGGGACGCGCACGGTGGCGCTCGAGCCGGTCTCGGCCCACGGCCGGGGCGACCGCACGCCGCCGGACACCATCGACAAGGCGCGCAAGCTCGAACTGCTGACCCGGGCCGACGACGCGGCCCGGGCGGCCGGTGACGCCATCACCCAGGTGCAGGTCGGCTGCGGCGACAGTCGCCGGCGGGTGCTCGTCGCCAACTCCGACGGGCTGTTCGCCCAGGACGACCAGATCCGGACGCGCTTCAGCGTGGCGTGTGTGGCCAACGGCGACACCGGGATGCAGACCGGGCACGAGTCACTGGCCCGGACCGAAGGCTTCGAGATCTTCGAGCGCTACCCCGTCGAGGACATCGCCCGCGTGGCGGCGCAGCGCGCGCTGACCAAACTGTCGGCGCGGCCCGCGCCATCGGGCGAGGTGCCCATCGTGCTCGCCGGCGGCAGCGGCGGCATCTTGTTCCACGAGGCGTGCGGGCACGGGCTCGAGGCCGACCACATCGTGAAGGACGCGTCCGTCTACACCGGCCGCGTCGGCGAGCTCGTCGCCAGCCCACTCGTGACGCTCGTCGACGACGGCACCGTGGTGGGGGAGTGGGGCAACTTCGCCATCGACGACGAAGGCCACCTGCCTGCCCGCAACGTGCTCATCGAGAACGGCGTCCTCACCGACTACATGTGGGACTGGCTCCGGGCGCGCAAGGAGGGACGCGCGTCGTCGGGCAACGGCCGCCGGCAGAGCTACCAGCACCTGCCGATGGTGCGCATGACCAACACGTACCTGCTCGCCGGGGCCGAGGACCCCGACGAGATCATCGCCCAGACCCCCCACGGCGTCTACGTGAAGAAGCTCGGCGGCGGTCAGGTCAACACCGCCACCGGCGACTTCGTCTTCGGCACCACCGAGGCGTACCTGATCGAGAACGGCCGCATCACCGAGCCGCTGCGCGACGCCAACCTAATCGGGAACGGGCCCGAGGTGCTGCGTCGCATCGACGCCGTGGCGACCGACTTCGACATGACGCCCGGGACCTGCGGCAAGGACGGGCAGAGCGTGCCTGTCGGCTGCGGGCAGGCGACGCTGCGCATCACCGGCGTGACGCTCGGCGGCACGGCGTGACCGCCACCACGACAGAGAGCGACCTGCTCGGGCTCGCCAACGCCGTCGTCGCCCAGGCGCGCCCGGGCGAGGGCATGGAGGTCTACGTCACCCGCGGCACCGACACCGAGGTGCGCGCCTACGAGGGAGAGGTCGAGTCGCTGACGTCCGCCGATTCCTCCGGCGTCGGGATCCGCGTGCTCACCGCTGATCCCGGGGGCAGTGGCAGCCAGGTCGGCTTCGCCTGGGCGGGCTCGCTCGACCCCGCCGTGGTGGAGGCGACGCTGGCCGACGCACGCGACAACGCGCGCTTCGCGACGCCCGATCCCGACGTGGTCCTGGCCGAGCCCGACGGTGTGGCCGCCGTGGAGCTCGACCTGTGGGACGACGGTGTGGCGTCGACCCCGATGGAGAAGAAGGTGGCCCTGGCGCTCGAGCTCGAGCGGGCGACACGTGCGGCTGACCCGCGGGTGCGCCAGGTGTCTTCGGCGGACTACGCCGACAGCCGCGGCGAGGTCGCGCTCGTCACGACGACGGGGATCACGTCCTACCGCCGCCGCACGAATGCGTTCCTCTCGGTCGACGCGATCGCCGGCGAGGGCACCGACACCCAGACCGGCACCGGGTTCAGCGTCGGGCGCGGGCCCGGCGAGTTGGTGCCGGACGAAGCGATGGACGACGCCGTGCTGCGGGCCACGCGCATGCTCGGCTCCCAGAAGACGCGTTCGACCCACTGCACGGTCGTGTTCGACCCTCGGGTGGCGTCGACGCTGTTGGGCATCGTGGCCTCGGCACTCTCGGGCGAGGCGTTGGTCAAGGGACGCTCGTTCTTCGCGGGACGGGTCGGCGAGATCGTCGCCGCGCCGGCGGTGACCCTGGTCGACGACCCGACCGACCCCCGCGCCTACGGCGCCGCGACGCACGACGGCGAGGGTCTCGCCTGCCGGCGCAACGTCCTCATCGCCGACGGCGTGCTGCGCATGTTCGTCTTCGACACGGTCTCGGCCCGACGTGCCGGGGCGGTGTCGACGGGGTCCGCCGTGCGGGGCGGCTTCGCCGGCACCCCGTCGGCCGGGTGCCGTGCGCTCGTGTTGGCGCCGGGGACCAAGAGCCAGGACGAGATCCTGGCGTCGGTCGGCGAGGGCCTCTACGTCCAGTCGGTGACCGGCGTCCACTCGGGCGTCAACCCCGTGAGCGGGGACTTCTCGGTGGGTGCGGAGGGGCTGCTGATCGAGGGCGGGACGCTGGGTCAGCCGGTGCGCGAGGTCACGGTGGCATCCACGCTCCAGCGCATGCTCCAGTCGGTGGTCGAGATCGGCGGCGACCTGCGCTGGCTCCCCGGCGTGGCGGCGGGCCAGACCCTGGCCATCGCCGACATGACCCTCAGCGGAGACTGATCAGCTCGAGTTCGTCGTGGAGGCGGCCGGCTTGGCTTCCTTGCCGCCGCCGCCCTTCGAATCGCTGCCCTTCGCGTCACCGCTCTTCGCGTCGCTGCTCTTCGAGGCCGACGAGTCGCTCTTCTCGCTCGACGACGAGTCGCTGCCCTTGGAATCG